>Ga0308157_10002167_pt1 | contig 34051 bp, 44 predicted proteins | sample PhyBR1_FD_201035 | JGI IMG/M metagenome (GOLD analysis project Ga0308157, IMG submission 201035) | Phyllosphere microbial communities from UC Gill Tract Community Farm, Albany, California, United States - DLSLB.R1 | ecosystem: Host-associated > Plants > Phyllosphere > Unclassified | place: USA... | reverse complement strand
ACAACCTTAATCGGATACTAAAAACCCAAACAGTAAGTCCTAGTGGTTTAAAATTCCATCAAGACCTTATAAAAACTAATTTTTGGAAATACTTAAAATAAAAATGACCGAGTTAGGTTAGACCCATCCTCAGTCATTTCTTTAAGACTCATTAAAAAGTTGTGACTTTTTCAGTGCCCTCACATTTGTTCGTCTTTTTTATATAGAATCTAGTCTCGCTATCCTCTGAATACTAAGCCTTAAGTGCTTCGTATGGATAAGAGAAAGCCAGAGCTTTTCTTATTTTACTTCGGACACACGGATGGTATTTGTTCTTCCTTTTTCGTGCAATGGAGTAGATGATGTATTGATAACGATCTGTCCCGGTTCTACCAAGTGACGTTCTTTTAACAAGTCATTTACATCCTGGATCGTTCCATCAGTAGATTCGTATTTTTCATAGATGAAAGCTTTTACACCCCATACTAGGCTTAATGTACGCAATAAAGTCTTGTTACCTGTAAACACGTAGATATCAGCGTCAGGGCGGTAGCTGGCGATTTCCATAGCGGTATAACCGGAGGATGTCATTACTGCAATAGCAGAAGCATGTGTTTTCTCGGCAAGGAAAATCGATGAGCTACAGATGGCATCAGGGATACGCGTAATAGGCACTGTACCTAATTGTTCTTTTTCACTATAGTAAGGGTAAGAAGTAGCTTCAACATGTGTTACTATCTTCGCCATGGTTTCAATAACGATTTCAGGAAATTCACCAACTGAAGTTTCACCACTTAACATAACAGCGTCAGCACCATCAATTACCGAGTTGGCAACGTCGTTTACTTCAGCGCGGGTTGGGCGAGGGGTAGTAATCATGCTTTCCAACATTTGGGTAGCAATAATTACCGGTTTCGAAAGATCACGACATTTTTGAGCGATAATTTTTTGAAGCCCCGGTACTTCTTCCATTGGAAGTTCAACACCTAAGTCACCACGAGCAACCATAATTGCATCAGTAGCTTCGATAATACTGTCAATGTTTTCGATCGCTTCCGGTTTCTCAATTTTTGCAATTACTCTTGCATGAGAACCTTTTTTCTTAATGATTTCTTTACACTGTTTAATATCTTCTGCTGATCTCACAAAAGACATTGCGATCCAGTCAGCGCCATGATCAAGCGCGAAGTTTAAATTATCTAAATCTTCTTCTGTTAAAGAGGGGATAGAAACTTTAGTGTTTGGTAGATTAACACCTTTTCTAGAGGTCAGGATACCGCCATGGACAACCTCACAGGTCACTGTGTCTATGTGATTTGTTGTCAGGACACGCAATTGTAGTTTTCCATCATCTAATAAGATGATTTCATCTTCCTTAACATCATTAGGGAAGTTGTCATAGGTGATGTAGATCTTTTTTTCATCACCGATTAATTCATGGGTAGTGATTTCAACTGTGCTGCCGTTAATAAGAATTGCACCTCCTTCTTTCATTTTACCGATACGGATTTTAGGTCCTTGTAAATCGGCTAAAATACTTACGTTAAAAGGGTGTTCTTGGTTAATTTCGTTAATCGTATTGATCACTTGTAGGTGATCATCTTGTGAACCGTGTGAAAAGTTAAGGCGACAAACATCGACACCTTTGGCAATCATACGTGTTAAAACATCTTTTTTAGAAGAAGCCGGACCAAGAGTGGCTACGATTTTAGTCCGCTTTTTTAGTTTATCCATTTAAATTAAATTTTAAATTTATATTTCTTTAATGTGTGTTATCGCTTTTGATCTCCCCCTCATAAAGCGAATGTTTAGGTTTATGTGTATAATTTACACTATCTAAATATTTCGCTAAAATATCAGATTTTCTTTAGATTTCAATATTGTTGGATCTATTTCTTTTGCTAAAAGTACTTCGGGAATAGCTTTTATGTTTTCTAAAAGTGCTTCCAGATCCTCCTCATCGATAAAATGTTTGATAATTAAAAAATAATCAAAACTAATTATTTCTGGGATAAGTGCTGCTCCCTCTACGGATCTGTTACTCAATAAGTAGAACTCGTATTCGAAAGAGGCGTTATGATATCTAAAAATATTAAAATGATTTTCGACGGGTGTTTTTTTCTTTTTAGTTTCATATAGGATATGATAATCTAATTCATCCTTAGGTTTTTCTTTTTCATTTCCATTATGGTCGAGGTAATCTTCCTTTCCGTAGACAAATTTTAGTCCAGTATATTTGTTGATGAAATGGCAGAGTCTGTAGTCACGTAAGACAGAACTAATGCCGATTAGAATAAAATCGAGTTCAAGGTCAAAGTCAGTTTCCAGTTTAAAGGTTATTTTACTCAAGCCGATAAAATTTTATTTTGAATAGACAAAATTACATTTTTATAAGGTTTTTGTTCGATTAATAAGTAAAAATAACATTAATTCTGCATTATGTTTGTAAAACATTATTTGTTTTAGTATTATTGATAAACGTTAATTTATAAGGTCTTGAAAACTTTATTTAGGATACCTTTGTTCTTTATTTAGTTTCAAAAATCAAAAAGATTTGATTTTTGGGAATATTTATTTTTTCTTTGCACAGATTTATTAAACAATTAAACTAGAAAATCATGTCAGATATCGCATCAAGAGTAAAAGCAATTATCGTAGAAAAGTTAGGTGTAGACGAGAATGAAGTAACACCAGAAGCTTCTTTCACGAATGATTTAGGTGCAGACTCACTTGATACAGTTGAGTTGATCATGGAATTCGAAAAAGAATTCAACGTTGCAATTCCTGATGACCAAGCTGAAAACATCAGTACTGTAGGACAAGCAATCGCTTACTTAGAAAAAAACGTTAACTAACTAATTTTATTAGGCCAAACATCATAAATGGAGCTTAAGAGAGTAGTTGTAACAGGATTAGGCGCACTTACACCGATAGGTAATTCCGTTCCCGAGTATTGGGAAGGATTAATTAACGGTGTAAGTGGAGCCGCTCCTATCACGCATTTTGATGCGTCAAAATTCAAGACACAATTCGCCTGTGAAGTGAAGGGTTTTGATCCGCATATCTATATGGACCGTAAAGAAGCCCGTAAGATGGATCCCTTTGTGCAGTATGCGATAGCTTCTACTGATGAAGCTATTAAAGACGCAGGTTTAGATTTCGATAAGTTAGATAGAACTCGAATTGGTGTAATTTGGGGTTCAGGCATAGGTGGATTGACAACTTTCACCGAAGAAGTTGCCAGCTACTCCAAAGGAGATGGAACTCCAAGGTTTAATCCTTTCTTTATACCAAAGATGCTGATCGACTTGGCACCTGGTCATATTTCTATGCGCCATGGTCTTCAAGGTCCGAATTTCTCAGCTGTTTCTGCTTGTGCATCTGCCACTAACGCAATGATTGATGCTTTCACGTACATCCGTACAGGAAGAACAGATATTATTATTACCGGTGGTTCAGAAGCTACAATTAATGAAGCAGGAATGGGAGGATTCAATGCGATGCATGCACTTTCAACAAGAAATGATGATCCTAAAACAGCTTCACGTCCGTTCGATAAGGACCGTGATGGTTTTGTATCCGGTGAAGGTTCAGGTGCTATTGTACTCGAAAGTTTAGAACATGCCTTAGCACGTGGAGCGAAGATCTATGCAGAGATTGTAGGTGGTGGAATGAGCGCTGATGCTTATCACATTACGGCATCCCATCCGGAAGGATTAGGTGCTAAATTAGCCATGACAATGGCTATAAAAGATGCCCAAATGGATTTCTCTGACATCGACTACATCAACGTTCACGGAACTTCAACTCCTGTGGGAGATGTGAGTGAAACGAAAGCGATTGTTGATCTTTTTGGTGAACATGCTTACAAATTGAATATCAGTTCTACAAAATCGATGACCGGACACTTATTAGGTGCTGCCGGCGCGGTAGAAGCTATCGCCTCTATTTTGGCGGTGAAGAATGATATAGTTCCTCCAACGATTAATCATTTCACAGATGATCCTGAAATTGATAGTAAATTAAACTTTACGTTTAATACTGCTCAAAAAAGGGTCGTGAATGCTGCATTGAGCAACACTTTCGGTTTCGGAGGTCATAATGCAACAATTATTGTGAAAAAGTATAATGGTTAAAATGCATATATTTTTTTCCATGCCAGACATTTTTAATAGGTAGTTGCTTTATCAGCTACCTATTGCTATTTTAGAGTAACATGCCCATTTCACAGGTCTATAATCTATATCTGTCACCTAATCGTAATTACGTTCGAAAGCTTAAGAATTTGCTAGGTTTCGTGCCTGGAAATATACGCCTATACCAAATGGCATTCAGACATAAATCTGTTGCTATTTTAATTAAGGAAGGCGTAAAAAATAGCAATGAACGATTAGAATTTTTAGGGGATGCCGTTTTAGGTTCTGTTGTCGCGGAATTACTTTTTAAACTTTATCCTTACAAGGATGAAGGTTTTTTGACGGAGATGCGTTCTAAAATCGTTTCCCGCGCAAATTTAAACCAACTTTCCCGTAAGTTGGGATTTAATGAGATGATCGAGTTTGATGCTCGCATGATCTCTTATCCAAATAAACAAGGATCCCTGCTTGGGGATGCCTTTGAGGCCTTGATCGGTGCAGTTTATCTTGACAGAGGCTATTCGTTTACCCGTGAGTTTCTGTTGTCCAGGATTATTAAACCCCACGTAGATATCCATACGTTAGAAGTTACGGAGACGAATTTCAAAAGCCGGTTGATTGAATGGTGCCAGCACAATAATAAAGAGATCAGCTTTCTTCAGGTTGATAATCCGGAGGGAGAGTCCAATAAAATGTTCTCCGTTGTCGCGATGGTTGACGGTGAAGAATGCGGTCTTGGTAGGGACTTCAATAAAAAAAGCGCTGAAAAAATTGCCGCAGAACGCGCATGTGAATATTTAAAGATTTTTGAGGAATAAGGAAATAGTATTTAGTATTAAGTATTTAGTATTTAGATGCTTACGGTCTAGTCGGTGCTTTGAATAAAAACTTCTTGTCATATTATTATGCTAATTTTAGCGTGTGATTTAGGAAAATTCTTTGTGTTGTAACTAAGGATAACTCAGATGAATCAAGTCTAACTACTAACTACTAACTACTAATTTTCTTATTTTTGCGGCATGGCATCAATTAAACCATCATTAGCAAAAGGTACACGTGATTTCTCACCAGTAGAAATGGATAAAAGAAATCATATTTTCAATACCTTAAAGTCTATTTTTAAGAAATACGGTTACTCGGAGATTCAGACTCCTTCCTTTGAGAATTTAAATACACTTACCGGAAAATACGGAGATGAGGGCGATAAGTTAATTTTTAAGATTTTAAATTCGGGAGATTACTTGAGTAAGGTTCCTGAGGATATTTGGAATAATAAGAATTCAAACAAATTGATTCCTCATATTTCAGAGAAGGCCTTACGTTATGATCTGACAGTTCCGTTTGCTAGATATGTGGTGATGCATCAAAATGATATTGCACTTCCTTTCAAACGTTTTCAGATTCAACCGGTTTGGCGAGCTGATCGTCCTCAGCGTGGCAGGTATCGTGAGTTTTATCAATGTGATGTTGATGTAGTAGGATCTGACTCCTTATTGAATGAAGCTGAATTTATCCTGATCTATCAGGAAGCCTTGGAGAAATTAGGTCTGAAGGATTTTAATATTAAATTGAATAACCGTAAGATTTTATCTGGTATTGCTGAAGTGGTAGGTAAGCCTTCCTTAATTGTTGATATGACAGTGGCTATCGATAAATTAGATAAAATTGGGCTAGATGGTGTGAATAAAGAATTATTAGAACGAGGTTTTACAGAAGAAGATCTTGCAATTCTAAAACCTATTATTGAATTGAGCGGTTCGAATACGGAGAAAATTGCTTCCATGAAGTCGGTATTGGTAGATTCGGAGATCGGGATGAAGGGTATTCAGGAGATTGAGGAGGTCTTCGAATATTTGAAGCGATTTGGACGAGAAGATCTGTTAGCGAAAATTGTTGAGCTTGATATCACTTTAGCGAGAGGATTAAACTATTATACAGGATGTATTTTCGAGGTAAAGACAAATGAAGTACAGATGGGAAGCATTGGTGGCGGAGGTCGCTATGATGACCTGACAGGGATGTTCGGTTTAAAAGATTTAACAGGAGTGGGCGTTTCGTTTGGGGCAGATCGGATATATGATGTGTTGGAAGAATTACAGTTATTCCCTCAGGAAGGATCTGCAAGGACTAAACTTTTGATCGTTAACTTTGATGCAAATCTGGAGTCTTATACGTTGCCTTTGCTTTATCAACTAAGGAATGAAGGAGTTGCCGTAGAGTTATATCCGACTGCAGTGAAGCTTAAAAAACAGATGGGTTATGCGGATGCAAAAAATATCCCGTATGTGTTATTGGTGGGAGAGGAAGAAGTGGCGTCAGGTCAGCTGTCATTGAAAGACATGCTGAGTGGAGAGCAACAAAAAGTGACGATAGAAGAATTGATTTCTAAAATGAAATAAATGAGACGACCTGAAAAGGTCGTTTTTTTTGGTGGAAAATTTGTTCTGCTATGCAGATACGGACAGCGGAAATTACGTAAGAAAATATTTAAAAGGATATTAAAGGGAATTTTGATGATCTGATTTCAGGCTGTATAAAACCATAGGGGCATTTAATAGTGTTTTTTTGACACAATCCGTATAAATCAGAGAAATGTAACCTAAAATTTATCAGAAATCTCGTTGAAATTGATTAAATTTGTGCTTAGTTTAGTAAAGAAATTCAATACTTAGAAATGAGTTCAACACCTATAACAAAAGAAACCTACCTGGAGTGGTATGAATCCATGCTGCTCATGCGCAAATTTGAAGAGAAATCTGGGCAATTATATGGACAGCAAAAAATTCGTGGATTTTGTCACTTATACATAGGACAAGAAGCGGTAGTTGCTGGTACTATGTCTGTCATAAAGCCCGAAGATTCATTAATTACAGCATATCGTGATCACGCACATGCATTAGCAAAAGGTGTATCTGCAGATGCTTGTATGGCTGAGTTATTTGGTAAAGCAACCGGATGTTCAAAAGGTAAAGGTGGTTCAATGCACTTTTTCTCTAAAGAGCATAAATTCATGGGAGGTCATGGTATCGTAGGAGGTCAAATTCCTTTAGGTGCTGGAATAGCATTTGCTGAAAAATACTTAGGTACAGACAATGTAAACATCTGTTATATGGGAGATGGTGCTGTACGTCAAGGAGCTTTCAACGAAACCTTAAATATGGCGATGTTATGGAAATTACCTGTGATTTTTGTTTGTGAGAACAACGGATATGCCATGGGTACTTCTGTAAAGCGTACGACGAATATGCAAGATATCTATAAAATGGGTCTTGGTTTTGATATGCCAAGTGCACCGGTAGATGGAATGGATGTGGTAGCTGTACATAATGCGATGGATGAGGCAGTTCAACGTGCTCGTGCCGGTGAAGGACCTACATTCTTAGAAATCCGTACATATCGTTACAAAGGACACTCGATGTCGGATCCAGCTAAATATCGTACAAAAGAGGAATTAGAAGAATATAAAGAAAGAGATCCGCTATTAGCGGTTAAGCATGCCATCGTTGAGAATAAATATGCTGATCAAGCATGGTTTGATGAGGTTGACGCGAAGGTCAAAAAGATCGTTGACGATTCAGTTAAATTTGCTGAGGAATCTCCATATCCGGATGCTTCTGAAATCTACAAAGATGTTTATGTGCAAGAGGACTATCCTTTTGTCATGGATTAATAAATGATAATTACTTTAACTAAATAGAACAATACTAAAGGATGGCTGAAGTAGTAAAAATGCCTAAGATGAGCGACACGATGACTGAAGGAGTGATCGCGAAATGGCACAAAAAAGTTGGCGATAAAGTTAATTCAGGAGATCTTATTGCAGAGGTTGAGACAGATAAAGCAACCATGGATTTCGAATCTTATCAGGAAGGAACCTTGTTGTATATAGGCCCGAAAGAAGGGGAAGCAGTTCCGATTGATGCCGTAATCGCCGTGTTAGGAGAAGAAGGCGAAGATTATGAAGCTTTGTTAAAAGCAGATTCTTCAGGTTCTGAAAAGAAAGAAGAGCCTAAGGCTGAAGATAAGGCTGAAGATAAGGCTGAATCTAAAGAAGAAAAGAAATCAGAAGAGACAACTAACGATGCAGCAAGTAATGTAACTGCTGAAGATTTAGGTGTTACTGTTATTACAATGCCATTATTGAGTGACACCATGACTGAAGGTGTTATTGCTCAATGGAACTTTAAAGTTGGAGATACCATTAAATCGGACGATGCAATTGCGGATGTAGAAACTGATAAAGCGACTATGGAAGTAACAGCATATGCTGATGGTACTTTATTATATGTGGGGCTGGAAGCAGGTGAAGCAGCAAAAGTGAATGATATCATTGCGATTGTTGGTCCTGCAGGAACAGATGTTACTCCATTATTAAATCAAAAAACTGCCACAACTGCGAAATCTGAGGAAAAATCAGAGGAGAAGAAGCCAGCTGCTCAAGAGAGCAAAGCGGAAGCTCCTGTTGCAGAAGCATCAACATCAACTGATTCAAGAATCAAGGCTTCTCCTTTGGCAAAAAAGATTGCTAAAGAGAAAGGTATTGATTTGAGTCAGGTTAAAGGTTCTGCTGAAAACGGTCGTATTGTCAGAAAAGACGTAGAAAACTTTACACCGCAAGCTGCAGCAGCGGCTAGCGCGACAAGTAAACCAGCAGCAGAGAGTGAAGCTAAAACAATCAGCTTACCTCAATATGTAGGTGAAGAGCGCTTTACTGAAAAACCGGTAAATCAAATGCGCAAAACAATAGCTCGCCGATTGGGTGAGTCATTATTTACAGCTCCTCACTTCTACTTAACCGTAAGTATTGATATGGACAATGCAATGGCTGCACGTGCGCAGATTAACGAAGTTGCTCCTGTAAAAGTTTCATTTAATGATATTGTTATCAAAGCTGTTGCAATTGCTTTGAAACAACATCCGAATGTAAACTCATCTTGGTTAGGTGATAAGATCCGTTATAATGAACATACAAACATCGGAGTTGCTATGGCAGTTGAGGATGGATTGTTGGTGCCGGTTGTACGCTTTGCAGATGGTAAATCTTTATCACATATCTCAGCTGAGGTTAAAGACTATGCTCAAAAGGCAAAAGCTAAGAAATTACAACCATCAGATTGGGAAGGATCTACCTTTACCGTATCTAACTTAGGAATGTTCGGTATTGATGAATTTACATCAATTATCAATTCTCCTGATGGAGCTATCCTTTCAGTGGGTGCGATTCAGCAGGTGCCTGTTGTAAAAAATGGCGCTGTTGTTCCGGGTAACATTATGAAGTTAACTTTAGGATGTGACCATCGTGTGGTAGACGGTGCTACAGGTGCACAGTTTTTACAAACATTAAAAGCTTTATTAGAAGCGCCAATTCGTTTATTAGCGTAATTGGATATCATATAAAACAGATAAGGCCGCGATTTTCGCGGCCTTATCTGTTTTATATACATGAGGTTATCATTTCTTCAATTTGCTAATTCATTATGTCGGGAGCTGTTATCTATCCTTTCTTTTACAAAAAGAAAAGCTGTTATTTATTGTAATTTGTATGAATATGTATTATTTTGTGAGCATTGTTAATTAGGGTAAAAATAGAAAAATTGGAGTTGAGGAGCGTGTCTATAAAAAGTTTATTATTTATACTGGGTTTAGGAACATTTTCGATGTTCTCATGTACTTCACCAGAAGCGAAACAAAGGGAAGTTAAAATAGATCAAGCTAAACAAGATAGTATAGCGTTGATTTATGATTCTACACAAGCAGATAAGCAGATTGATGCTTTTATGCAAAAACTTCATAGGAAATCAGCATTTAACGGAAATGTTTTAGTCGCCAAAAAAGGAAAAATTATATATGAGAATTCTTTTGGTTGGGCGGATTATCTGTTAAAAGATAGTTTGAATATAAATTCTCAATTTGAATTGGCTTCAGCTTCTAAACCAATGACAGCCCTAGGGGTAATGAAACTGGTTCAGGAGGGGAAATTGAAATTGGAAAATACCGTAAATGATTTTTATCCTGATTTCCCATATCCGGGAATTACGATTTCTCAATTACTTTCTCATCGTTCCGGTTTACCTAATTACGTATATTTTGCGGAGGAGGCATGGCCAGATCGTAAGAAAGCGATGACAAATCAAGATGCGATGAATTTGTTGATTGAGAAACACCCTAACCGTTACGGAGCCCCTGATGGAAGATTTCACTATAATAATTCTAATTTTATGGTGTTAGCTGCGATTATTGAAAAGGTGTCGAGTAAGGATTTTTCAGTTTATATGAAAGAGAATATTTTTGATCCGGCAGGTATGAAAAATACCGCGGTTTATTCGACGGCAGTTTATGAGAAGATTCCTACGAAAGTAATTGGTCACGATAAGATCTGGCGACGCTCGGTTGTTCAGAATTATTTAGACGGTCCTGTAGGAGATAAGGGTATTTACAGTACGGTGGAAGATATGTATTTGTTGGATAGAGCATTGAGGGAGGGAAGGATTGTCAATAATAGCACTTTAGATTCCATGTATATGCCAAGAAGTGATGCTAAGCATAGTTATTTTAGCTACGGTTATGGCTGGCGTACTTTCAGTCCACCAGATAATCCTATTGTGTATCATACCGGATGGTGGCATGGTTTTAAGAGTTTATATATTCGTGATTTAAAGAATGATATTACGATCGTTTTACTAACAAATATGGCGAATGGAAGTATGAATCATTTGGATGATTTGTTTAAAATTTTAGAAATGCCTATTTTGAGACAAAATGCTTATAATTCAAGCGGAGAATTAGTAAATTAGTAAAACCTAATAACAACAGATGAAAAAAACCTTGATTTTGGGTGCGAGTACCAATCCGGCAAGATATTCGTATTTGGTAGCCAATAAATTGGCGAGAAAAGGCCATCCAATTGTGAATGTTGGTCGTAAAACCGGGAAAGTAGCTGGAGTTGATATTGAGCCTGCAGAGGAAATTCATGATGATATAGATACCATGACATTATATGTAGGACCTCAGAATCAACCTCAATATTACGACTATGTATTGAAAACAAAGCCAAAGCGGATTATTTTTAATCCAGGAGCTGAAAATGCAGAGTTAGCGGATAAGGCCCGCGAGCTTGGAATTGAAGTCGTTGAGGCCTGTACGCTGGTGATGTTAAATACTGGTCAGTACTAGTTGAAAATATTTTTCACTTAGACGCTATTCTCAATAGCGTCTTTTTTATTTTCGTAATTTTAAGAAAACGTTATCGTAGATTATGGCTTGCGATTTATTTAAATATCCCTAATTTACAACCCATCAACCAAAAGGAACTAAAATTACAAATCATCAATATGAAAACAATTATTTCTTCGATTGCTATTTACTTTATGATGTTTCATTTCTGTTTTGCTCAAAAGCAAACATTGAAATTAAGCTCTGAATTCATCAATAACCAATTAGAGGCTTCGGCAGCACAATACAAATATTTGATTGCTGAGATCCCAGAAGGAAAATTTCCTAAAACTTTTGAGAAAGGCGAACAGAAGTTTTCTAATTCCTCCTGGTGGTGTTCGGGTTTTTATCCCGGTACTTTATTATACCTTTTCGAAGCCACCCAGAATGCTGAATTTGAGAAAAAAGCTTTGAGTAAATTAAAGGATCTGGAAAAGGAGCAATATAATAAAGGTACACATGACTTAGGATTTATGTTGTTCTGTAGTTTTGGTAATGCTTTACGTTTAACAGGGGATAGTGCAAGTTATGAACCGATTTTAAAAACAGGAGCTGAATCGCTGATCAGCAGATTTAATCCAACGACAAAAACGATCAGATCCTGGGATCATAATACCTGGAAGTTTCCGGTTATTATTGATAATATGATGAATTTAGAATTTCTGATGCAGTTAGCAAAAACGACAGGTAATTCGAAATATGCTGACATCGCAATTACCCATGCTAATAGCACAATGAAAAATCACTTCCGTAAAGATTATAGCTCATTCCATGTTATCGATTATGATCCTGAGACCGGTGCGGTTCTGGCAAAACAAACTGCTCAAGGAGCTGCCGATGGTTCTGCCTGGGCACGCGGACAAGCGTGGGGATTATATGGTTATACCATGATGTATAGAGAAACGAAGGATAAAGCTTATTTGAAACAAGCAAAAAATATAGCTAATTATATATTGAACAGTCCGAATTTACCGGATGATCTAATACCTTATTGGGATTTTGATAAAGATAAAATCCCGGCCGATAGTAAAATGTATTCGAGGAAAGACTTACGGGATGCATCGGCCGCTGCCGTTATGGCTTCCGCATTATTAGAGTTATCTCAATATACGAAAGGGAAGGAATCTGCTAAGTATCTTCATGCCGGGGAGACCATGTTAAAGAATTTATCTTCGGAATCCTATTTTGCTAAGGGTGGAGAGAATGGTGGTTATCTATTGAAACATAGCGTTGGTGCCCTTCCATTGAATTCAGAAGTTGATGTTCCGTTAACCTATGCAGACTATTATTATGTAGAGGCGTTGGTAAGGTATAAACGGATGTTATCAGGAGAGCCGGTCATAAAAATTTAAAGACAGCAATTGATATCTATAATCAGTTAGGATGCCATGGTTTTTTTACGATGGCATCTTTTTTTAAAAATAATTGACTAACTATTTGATAGTTATAAAAATGTTTGTACTTTTGCAATCCCTTAAAGGGAGAATTGTGTCTTGAGCGAAGCCCTACTGCTTCGATGGACGATTAATTAATTTATTTATAACATGTCAGGAATTATTGGTAAAAAAGTAGGAATGACCAGCCTGTTCAATGCTGAAGGGAAGAATATCCCTTGTACAGTAATCGAGGCTGGGCCGTGCGTGGTTACGCAGATACGTACGGAAGAGAAGGATGGCTATTCTGCTGTTCAACTTGGATTTGATGATGCCAAGGAAAAGAACACAAGCGCACCTTTGAAAGGACACTTTGCAAAAGCAGGAGTAAGTCCTAAGCGTAAACTAGTTGAATTCAAAACCTTTCCGGATGAGAAGTCACTAGGAGACATCGTTGATGTTACTTTATTTGAAGAAGGCGAGTACGTAGATGTAGTTGGTACTTCCAAAGGTAAAGGATTTCAAGGTGTAATGAAGCGTCACGGATTTGGTGGTGTAGGAGGTGCGACTCACGGTCAGCACAACAGACTACGTGCGCCAGGTTCATTAGGAGCTTCATCATGGCCCTCAAGAGTATTCAAAGGAATGCGCATGGCGGGTCGTACAGGTGGAGAGCGTGTAAAAGTTCAGAACTTACAAGTTTTGAAAGTTTACCCTGATCAAAACCTAATTGTTGTTAGTGGTTCCATTCCAGGAGCTAAGGGTTCATATGTAATCGTAGACAAATAGAAGAGATGGAAGTTAACGTATTAAATTTATCAGGAAAAGAAACAGGTGCCAAGGTGCAGCTTCCTGAGTCGGTATTTGGTGTTACTCCTAGCGACCACGCGATCTATTTGGATGTGAAACAATACTTAGCGAACCAACGCCAAGGAACACACAAATCAAAACAACGTAATGAAATTGCGGGATCTACTCGTAAATTACACAAACAAAAAGGTACTGGTGGTGCTCGTGCGGGCTCTATCAAATCTCCATTGTTTAATGGTGGTGGTCGTGTATTCGGTCCTCAACCTCGTGACTATAGCTTCAAATTGAATAAAAAATTAAAGCAATTAGCACGTAAATCTGCATTATCATACAAAGCACAAGAGAACAATGTTGTTGTATTGGAAGAAGTTAATTTCGACTCAATCAAAACAAAGAACTATTTAGCTTTAATTAATGCATTAAACATTGCTGACGAGAAAACTTTATTAGTATTGCCAGCATACAATAACAATGTTTATTTATCAAGCAGAAACTTGAAGAAAGCAAAAGTTATCGTAGCATCAGATTTAAATACATATGATGTATTAAACGCTACGAAATTGTTGTTAACCGCAGATTCTGTTAAAACTTTGGAGGAAGCATTCGCTAAGTAATATGGAAATTATTAAAAAACCTATCTTAACTGAGAAAGCTTCAATGTTAACGGAGAAATTAAACCGTTACGCTTTCAAAGTAGATCATAGAGCAAACAAGATTCAAATCAAAACTGCGGTTGAGCAAATGTTCGGCGTTACAGTAATTGGAGTTAACACTGCAGTTGTAGCTGGAAAAGCAAAGAGCCGTTATACAAAAGCAGGATTTGTTTCAGGAAGAAGCCCTAAATATAAAAAAGCCATCATCACGGTGAAAGATGGTGAAACTATTGACTTTTACAGTACACTATAATAAGAAATGGCAGTTAAAAGATTCAAACCGGTTACCCCTGGTACTCGTTTCAGAGTAGGTGCTGATTATTCAGACGTTACAACTAACGTACCTGAGAAATCACTAGTAGTTAGCATCAAGAAGTCAGGTGGTCGTAATAACTCCGGTAAAATGACTATGCGTTACATCGGTGGGGGACATAAAAAATCATACCGATTAATAGATTTCAAACGCGATAAAAAAGATATCCCTGCAACAGTAGCAACCATTGAGTACGATCCAAATCGTACAGCACGTATTGCATTATTGCATTACGCAGATGGTGAGAAACGTTACATCATTGCTCCAGCTGGATTAACAGTAGGACAAACTGTAATAGCAGGTGAGAAAGTAGCCCCAGAAGTAGGTAATACAATGCCTCTAGCGAACATTCCTTTGGGTTCAATCATTCACAACATTGAATTAAATCCAGGTCAAGGCGGTTCAATAGCACGTTCAGCAGGTACATATGCACAATTGTCTGCACGTGATGGTAAGTATGCTATTATTAAATTGCCGTCAAGTGAGACACGTATGATCTTATTGACATGTGTTGCGACTATCGGATCAGTATCAAATGCTGAGAAAGCTAACCAAGTATTAGGTAAAGCAGGTCGTAAACGTTGGTTAGGTCGTCGTCCACGCGTTCGTGGTGTTGCAATGAACCCGGTAGATCACCCTATGGGAGGTGGTGAAGGACGTTCATCAGGAGGTCACCCACGTTCACGCACAGGTGTATTAGCAAAAGGCTACAAAACACGCTACAAGAAGAAAACATCGAATCGTTACATCATTGAGAGAAGGAAAAAATAATGGCTCGTTCAATTAAAAAAGGTCCTTATATCGATCACAACTTAGAGAGAAAAGTTCTTTCTATGAATGAAACAAACAAGAAATCAGTAATCAAGACTTGGTCACGCAGATCAATGATCTCTCCTGATTTCGTTGGTCATACCTTCGCAGTGCACAACGGGAATAAATTTATTCCGGTTTATGTAACAGAGAATATGGTTGGTCACAAGCTTGGTGAATTTGCGCCTACGCGTACTTTCAGAGGCCACGCAGAAAAGAAAAAATAATAGGTAATGGAAGCAACAAAAAAACTCAAAAAGTCTGTTTTAATTAAACAGCGCAAAGAGCAGGAAAAAGCTCAAGTAGGAGGGGCTGCTACTGCCAAGTTATTGAATTGCCCTACTTCACCACGCAAAATGCGTTTAGTAGTGGATCTTATCCGCGGCTTGAAAGTAGAAAGTGCACTTTACATTCTTAAACATTCCGGCAAAGAAGCATCAATTCGTGTTGAGAAATTATTATTATCAGCAATCAAGAATTGGGAATCTAGCAACGAAGGTTCTTCATTAGAAGACGGAGGTCTGTTTGTAAAAGAAGTATCTGTAGGTGGCGGTCGTCAATTGAAAAGATTACGTCCTGCTCCACAAGGTCGTGGTTACAGAATTCGTAAGCGTTCAAACCATGTAACTTTGGTAGTAGATAGTATAAACAACGTTAACAACTAATTATATTAAGAATGGGACAAAAAGCAAATCCAATAGGTAGCAGATTAGGAATCATCAAAGGATGGGATTCTAATTGGTTCGGAGGCAACAACTATTCTGATAAGTTAGTTGAGGACGAAAAAATCAGAAAATATCTTTCTGTGCGTATCGCAAAAGGTGGTGTAGCAAAAGTTGTTATTGAAAGAACTTTGAAACGTATCACTGTTACAATTCACACAGCACGTCCAGGAATCGTTATCGGAAAAGGTGGTCAAGAGGTTGATAAGATCAAAGAAGAGTTAAAGAAATTAACTAAGAAAGATGTTCAAATCAACATTTTTGAGATCAAACGTCCGGAATTAGATGCGAAATTAGTAGCTGAAGGTATTGCTAAGCAATTAGAAGCTCGTATTTCTTTCCGTCGTGCGATGAAGACATCAATCGCTTCAACAATGCGTATGGGAGCAGAAGGTATCAAAGTAATGTGTTCGGGTCGTTTAGGAGGTGCTGAAATGGCACGTACTGAGCAGTACAAAGAAGGAAGAACTCCTTTACATACATTACGTGCTGATATCGATTATGCACTAGCAGAAGCATTGACTACTTACGGTAAGATTGGCGTAAAAGTTTGGATCTGTAAAGGAGAAGTTTACGGAAAAAGAGATTTATCTCCAAACATTGGTCAAGCATCCGGCGTAAAATCACGTGGTGGTAACGAAGGTGGTGATAACCGTCGTGACAACCGTGGAGGTGGTCGTCGTGACAACAACCGTGGTGGCCGTCGTGATAACAATCGTGGTGGTAAAAGAGATTAATTAATAACAAGAATCAAGATTTATCTGTTTGATACAGATTTAAAAAAATACGAACATGTTACAGCCAAAAAGAACGAAGTTCAGAAAGATGCAGAAAGGCCGTATGAAAGGTAATGCCACTCGTGGAGCGGAATTAGCTTTTGGATCTTTCGGTATCAAATCAATGGAACCAGCATGGATCACAAGCCGTCAAATTGAGGCAGCTCGTATTGCGGTAACACGTTATATGAAGCGTGAAGGACAAGTTTGGATCCGCATTTTCCCTGACAAACCAGTTACGAAAAAACCTGCAGAGGTACGTATGGGTAAAGGTAAGGGAGCTCCAGAATATTGGGTAGCAGTAGTACGCCCAGGCCGTATGTTATTTGAAGCAGAAGGCGTTCCATTGGAAATCGCTAAAGAAGCATTACGCTTAGCTGCACAAAAATTACCGGTTCAAACGAAGTTTGTGATACGTAGAGATTACGTTGAAGCATAATAATCGTCGGTAATGTTAAGAGTTTTGCCTTACTGCCGTTACCAGTAAGGCAGCATACAACTTGAGATAACCCGGCACAACAAATTGAAAAATGAAGAATTCAGAAATCGTAGAATTATCAACTGAGGATTTAACAGCTCGTCTTGTAGAAGAGAAAGCTGCCTTAAACAAATTGAAATTTGCACATGCTGTTTCTGCTATTGAGAATCCAAACGTGATCAAAGCAGCTCGCAGAAATATCGCTCGTCTCTCTACAGAGATTTCAAAGCGTAATAATGCAGCAAAATCTGAAACAGCCTCTGAGGCATAAAATTTAAGTCGAAATGGAAAGAAATTTAAGAAAAACAAGAATCGGCTTAGTAGTTAGCAACAAGATGGACAAATCTATCGTAGTGGCTGTTGAGCGTAAAGTAAAACACCCTATTTACGGTAAATTCGTTAAGAAAACTACTAAATTTAAAGCTCATGACGAAACAAATACCTGCGGTATCGGCGATACGGTATTAATTATGGAAACTCGTCCGCTGAGTAAGACTAAGAACTGGAGATTAGTAGAAATTTTAGAAAGGGCTAAATAACATGGTACAACAAGAATCAAGACTAAATGTAGCTGACAATAGCGGTGCTAAAGAAGTTTTAGTAATTCGTGTATTGGGCGGTACGCGTAAGCGTTATGCATCTATCGGTGATAAAATCGTTGTTACCGTTAAGAGCGCTATTCCTTCAGGAAACGTGAAAAAAGGATCAGTTTCTAAAGCAGTAGTAGTACGTACGAAAAAAGAAATCCGTCGTAAAGATGGTTCATATATTCGTTTCGATGACAATGCTGCAGTATTATTAAATAATAATGATGAACCACGTGGAACACGTATTTTTGGCCCAGTTGCCAGAGAATTACGTGAGAAACAGTTCATGAAGATTGTATCACTAGCACCGGAGGTTTTATAATTATGGCAAAGAAAACAAAACAAGCTACTCACAAAATCAAAATCAAAAAAGGAGATTTAGTGAAAGTTATCGCTGGTAACTCTAAAGGTGTTCAAGGAAAAGTATTACAAGTTATTGCTGACACCAACAGAGCTGTTGTAGAAGGCGCTAACATTGTGAAAAAACACACAAAACCAAGTGCAGCTAATCCTAATGGTGGTATCATCGAGAAAGAAGCTGCAATCAACATCTCAAATTTAACTTTAATCGATCCAAAAACTGGTAATCCTACTCGTGTTGGACGTAAATTAAATGCAGATGGTAAAATAGTTCGTTACGCAAAAAAATCAGGGGAGGAGATTAAATAATGACTTACGTTCCAAGATTAAAAGCGAAATATGCGGAGGAAATCCGTACAGCGCTTAAGGAAAAATTCCAATATAAAAGCGTTATGCAAGTTCCAAAACTGGAGAAGATTGTGGTATCTCAAGGTATTGGCGCTGCGACATCAGACAAGAAATTAATTGATAACGCTATTGGCGAATTATCATTGATCACTGGTCAACAAGCAGTTCCTACAAAATCTAAGAAAGATATTTCCAACTTCAAATTGCGTAAAGGAATGCCAGTTGGTGCTCGTGTAACCTTACGCGACAACAACATGTTTGAATTCTTAGATCGTTTAATCGCGGTTTCTTTACCACGTATTCGTGACTTCCGTGGAATCAACGATAAAGGATTTGATGGACATGGTAACTACAATTTAGGTATTACCGAGCAAATTATCTTCCCTGAGATCAACATTGACAAGATCAATAAGATCCAAGGTATGGATATTACTTTCGTAACTTCAGCTAAGAACGATATCGAAGCTTTAGAATTATTGAAACAATTCGGTTTACCATTCAAAAACCAAAACACGAATAACAATGGCTAAAGAAGGAATAAAAGCACGCGAAGTTAAGCGTCAGAAATTAGTTGCAAAATTTGCAGAGAAACGTGCAGAATTAAAAGCTGCAGGTGACTACGCAGGATTAGATAAATTACCTAAGAATGCTTCACCGGTAAGATTACACAATCGTTGTAAACTAACTGGTCGTCCAAAAGGATATATGCGTCAATTTGGTATTTCACGTGTTACATTCCGTGAGATGGCATTAGACGGAAAAATCCCGGGAGTGAAAAAAGCTTCTTGGTAATCAAAAAAATATAATTACTTTTGCCCGGATAAACCACAGAACGTGGTTTATCGGGTTTTTTATGCATTTGCAATATTTTAACCGATAAAAGGTCTGTTACTTAGGTTAGTAACGGAAACCCTTATCATAATTTTTATACAATGAATACAGATCCAATAGCGGATTACCTTACCCGAGTAAGGAATGCCATCAAGGCCAACCACAGGGTTGTTGAAATTCCTGCATCGAACCTTAAAAAAGAAATTACAAAAGTTCTTTTCGACAAAGGTTACATTGCTAATTACAAATTTATTGAAGAAGGTCCTCAAGGTTCGATAAAAATCGCTTTGAAATACCATCCAATTAGCAAAGTACCGGCTATTCGCACATTGACACGTGTGAGTAAACCTGGTTTAAGAAAGTATGCAAACGTTGACAACATCCCTCGCGTCTTGAACGGTTTAGGAATTGCGATTTTGTCTACTTCAAAAGGAGTAATGTCAGACAAAGAAGCTGCCGTACAAAACGTTGGTGGAGAGGTTTTATGTTACATTTATTAATCTAGGAAAAAGCACAGAATGTCAAGAATTGGAAAAGCGCCTATCGCTATACCTTCTGGTGTATCGATTACAGTTTCAGATAAGAATCTGGTAACTGTTAAAGGCCCTAAAGGTGAATTAACACAACAAGTGGACCGAGACATTACCGTAAAAGAAGAAGACGGTAATATCGTTGTAACTCGTCCAACAGAACAAAAAAAGCACAAAGCATTACATGGTCTATACCGCTCCCTATTGAACAATATGGTAGTAGGTGTGACTGAAGGATACAAAACTACTCAAGAACTAGTGGGTGTTGGTTACCGTGCTTCAAACACAGGTAATACACTAGAGTTAACTTTGGGTTTCTCTCACCAGATTGTATTTGTATTGCCAAAGGAAATTACAGTAACAACCACTGCTGATAAAGGTAAGAACCCTACTATCACTTTAGAGTCAACTGACAAACAATTGATCGGACAAATAGCGGCTAAAATCCGTAGCTTCCGTAAACCAGAACCATATAAAGGTAAAGGTATCAAGTTTGCAGGTGAAGTATTAAGAAGAAAAGCAGGTAAATCAGCTAAAAAATAATAACCATGGCAGGAATTAAATCAAATCGCAGAGAGCGAATCAAAAAAGGAATTAGAAAACACCTGACTGGATCAACTGAACGTCCTCGTTTGACGGTTTTTAGAAGTAATAAAGGTATCTACGCTCAGGTAATCGACGATACAACTGGTACAACGTTAGCGTCAGCATCGACTTTGTCAAAAGAGTTTGCTGGATCAGGAAATAAAGTTGATCAATCAAAAGAAGTAGGTAAGTTAGTTGCTGAGAAAGCGGTTGCAGCAGGAATTAGCAAAGTAGTTTTTGACCGTAATGGGTACTTATACCATGGCCGTATCAAATCATTGGCTGAAGGTGCTCGCGAAGGCGGTTTAGACTTTTAATTAAAGAAAAGATGGCATTAAGCAATATTAAAAGAGTAAAATCAAGCGAAATCGAATTAAAAGATCGCTTAGTAAGCATCCAGCGCGTAGCCAAAGTTACCAAAGGTGGTCGTACCTTCAGTTTTTCAGCTATTGTTGTAGTTGGAGACGAGAATGGTATCGTAGGATACGGATTGGGAAAAGCTAAAGAAGTAACTGAAGCGATTACTAAGGGTATCGATGATGCAAAGAAAAATTTAGTGAAAGTTCCTATTATCAAAGGTACTGTACCTCACGAACAATATGGTAAATACTCAGGTGGATCAGTATTGATCAAACCAGCAGTAAGTGGTACCGGAGTATTAGCGGGTGGTGCAATGCGTGCAGTATTAGAATCTGCAGGTATCACTGACGTATTAGCGAAATCATTAGGTTCTTCAAACCCACATAACGTTGTAAAAGCAACTATCGATGCATTAGCAAATATGCGTGATGCATATACAGTAGCACAAACACGTGGCGTCGATTTAAATAAAGTATTTAACGGTTAATATCATGGCAAAAATTAAAATCACCCAGATAAAGAGCGTTATCGACAGAAGCGAGCGCCAAAAGAAAACTATCGAGGCATTAGGATTGAAAAAAATCAACCACTCGGTAGAAGTTGAAGCTACACCAGCAATCATTGGTATGGTTCGTAAGGTGAACCATTTAGTAGCTGTAGAAACTATTTAATAAGAATAGATGGAAAGGATGCTCACTTCCTTTCCATTCTTTGTTAATAAATTTATAGCATGTTATAGCCTGTTTAGTGAGAGCGAAGGCATAACACAATTTGATTAAAAATGAACTTAAGTAATCTTAAACCAGCAGCTGGTTCAACTAAAACTAAAAAACGTATTGGTCGTGGACAAGGATCCGGACGTGGTGGTACTTCCACTCGTGGTCATAAAGGAGCAGGATCTCGTTCAGGACACTCTACAAAAATTGGTTTTGAAGGTGGACAAATGCCTCTTCAACGTCGTGTTCCTAAATTTGGTTTTAAAAACATTAACCGTGTAGAATATATCGGTATTAACTTAGATGTTTTGCAATCAATCGTTGAGAAATATAGCTTAACAGCTGTAGATTTCGATACTTTAAAAGAGCACGGATTAGTTTCAAAAAACGACTTAATCAAAATTTTAGGTCGTGGTGAATTAACCGCTAAAGTAGAAGTAAAGGCCCATGCATTTTCGGCTTCAGCTCAGAAGGCTATTGAAGCAGCAGGTGGTTCTATCGTTAAATTGTAATATTACATGAAGAAACTAATCACAACCTTAACCAATATATGGAAGATAGAAGAATTACGTAATCGTATTCTTAATACAATGCTGTTTCTTTTAATATACCGCATTGGTTGTCACGTGGTTTTACCAGGTGTTAATCCAGATGCTTTGGTAGTTAATAGAGAAGGTGGTAACGACATCATGAACTTGATCAATATGTTTGCCGGTGGATCATTCTCCCGTGCTGCTATTTTTGCTCTTGGTGTGATGCCATATATCTCAGCATCTATCGTCGTGCAGCTATTGGGGATTGCTGTTCCTGCCTTTCAGAAGATGCAGAAAGAAGGTGAGTCTGGTCGTAAAAAGATGACTCAAATCACTCGTTACCTAACAGTAGCGATTACTTTGGTTCAAGCAGTAGCTTACGTGAAGACCCAGATCGGTCCGGAAGCAAAAACTATTGCAGATCCATTATTCTCCATTCTTTCAGCACTAGTATTGACAGCAGGTACATTGTTTGTGATGTGGCTTGGTGAAAAAATTACCGATAAAGGAATTGGTAATGGTATTTCATTAATCATTATGGCTGGTATTATTGCTCAGCTTCCTGCAGGTATAACTGCAGAGTGGGCATCTAGAATGAGCCCTAGTGGTGGTGGTCCTATTCCATTGTTATTGGAGTTTGTTGCTTTATTCTTTGTTGTGATCTTCACCATTTTAATTGTACAAGGTGTTCGTAAGATTCCTGTACAATATGCAAAGAAGATTGTTGGTAACAAACAGATTGGTGGTGTGCGTCAATATATTCCTTTAAAGGTAAATGCAGCGGGTGTAATGCCGATCATTTTTGCGCAGGCAATTATGTTTTTACCTATGTCGTTGACTCAGTTCTTCCCGAATGCTCAATCCGATTTTCTGACTTCTTTGAGTAACTATACTTCAGTTACGTACAATGTTGTTTTTGCATTGTTAATCATTGCATTTACATTTTTCTACACTGCAATTATGGTTAATCCACAACAGATGTCGGAGGACATGAAGAAGAACGGTGGTTTTATCCCAGGTATTAAACCCGGATATGAAACTAATTTGTTCATCGATAATGTAATTTCACATATTACCTTCCCTGGTGCAGTATTCATTGCGATCATTGCGATATTACCGGCAATTGCTACACTATTTGGAGTAAATAATCAGTTTGCCCACTTCTATGGTGGTACATCTTTACTAATCTTAGTAGGTGTTGTATTGGATACGATCCAGCAAATTGAAAGTCATTTGTTAATGCGCCATTATGACGGACTGATGAAAACAGGTCGTGTAAAAGGTAGAAGCACTGCTGCTACCGTTGAGGGCTATGATCAATCCGCATTATAATTTTGAATGTCGAAAGTATATTATAAAACTGCAGATGAAATTGAGCAAGTGCGAGAGTCAGCGAATGTACTCTCGCAGTTACTTGCTGAAATCGCTGGTATAGTTGAACCAGGAATTACAACACTATCATTGGATAAATTCGCTTATGATTTTATTAATGATCATAAAGGAACTCCGGCTTTTTTAAACTATCATGGTTTTCCATACTCATTGTGTATTTCTGTGAATGATCAGATTGTTCATGGATTTCCGAGTGATTATGTTTTGAAAGAAGGAGATATTGTCTCGGTAGATGGTGGAGTTAACCTGAATGGTTTTATCAGTGATTCTGCTTATACTTTTGCTGTAGGTGAGGTTTCTGAAGAAGCGAAGCAGTTGTTAGAAGTAACGAAAGCTTCTCTGTATGCAGGTATCGAACAAGCAGTAGCTGGCAAACGAGTTGGAGATATTTCGGCGGCCGTTCAAGAATATGTAGCTCCATATAAATATGGAATTGTTCGCGAATTGGTTGGTCACGGTGTTGGTTTTCATTTACATGAAAAGCCTGAAGTTCCAAACTATGGTAGACGCGGATCGGGACCGAAATTAGAAGAAGGACTTGTGATTTGTATCGAACCTATGATAAATGCCGGGAAAGCTGGTGTTAAGTTTTGGGATGATGGATGGACGGTAAGTACGGTTGACGGAAAGCTATCGGCTCACTTTGAGCAGATGGTAGCTATTCAAAAAGGAACACCGGACGTGCTATTGAATTTCGATGCAATAGAGAAAGTTTTAAATAAAAAGTAGTTGGTATTCAATTATTTTATTTATCTTTGCACTCCTGTTTGCGGGTTTAACATAATTTAAAATAACAGATTATATGGCTAAACAAGCCTCGATTGAGCAAGACGGCATAATCAAAGAAGCGCTATCAAATGCGATGTTTCGCGTTGAATTAGAAAATGGGCATGAAATCATTGCGCATATTTCTGGTAAGATGCGTATGCATTATATTAAAATATTACCAGGTGACAAGGTTAAATTAGAGATGTCACCATATGATTTAACAAAAGGAAGAATTACATACCGCTATAAGTAAACGTAAGTTTCTTCAATAAAATAGCTTTTAAAAAATAACTGTAATGAAAGTTAGAGCATCAATAAAAAAACGTAGTGCGGATTGTAAGATCATCCGTCGTAAAGGAAAAGTTTTCGTAATCAATAAAAAGAACCCGAAGTTTAAACAACGTCAGGGTTAATTTTAACATAATCGCTTAAAATATTATATGGCAAGGATCGCAGGTATAGATTTACCTAAAAACAAGAGAGGTGTTATTGGCCTTACCTATATCTTTGGTATAGGTCGTTCCACTGCTGCTTATATCTTAGATAAAGCAGGCATCAGTTACGATGTTAAAGTTCAAGAATGGGATGATGATCAATTATCAGCTATCCGTACTATCATCAACGATGAAGTAAAGGTAGAAGGTGCATTGCGTTCAGAAGTTCAGTTGAACATTAAACGTTTGATGGATATTGGATGTTACCGTGGATTACGTCACCGTAAACACCTTCCAGTTCGTGGACAACGTACAAAGAACAACTCTCGTACCAGAAAAGGTAAACGTAAGACAGTTGCAAACAAGAAAAAAGCTACTAAATAATAAGTAAAAATGGCTAAAAGTAAAAAAGTTACTAAAAAACGTATCGTTGTAATCGAGCCTGTAGGACAAGCTCATATCAATGCTACTTTTAACAACATTATCGTAACTTTGACGAATAATCAAGGTCAAACAATTTCATGGTCATCAGCTGGTAAAATGGGCTTTAGAGGTTCTAAAAAGAACACTCCATATGCTGCGTCACAAGCTGCTTCAGACTGTGGGAAAGTTGCACATGACCTAGGATTACGTAAAGTTGAAGTTTTCGTTAAAGGTCCGGGAGCTGGACGTGAGTCGGCAATCCGTTCATTGCAATCAATTGGTATCGATGTAACAACTATTAAGGATATTACTCCACTTCCTCACAATGGTTGTCGTCCTCCAAAACGCAGAAGAGTTTAATAAACGATTTTAAGATAAGATTCGTCAGTTATAGGCTGATAGATACTTGAAACAGAATAAGAAATGGCAAGATATACAGGACCTAAGTCCAAAATAGCTCGTAAATTTAGAGAGCCAATTTTCGGCCCAGATAAGGCATTAGAAAAGAAAAATTATCCTCCTGGTCAACATGGCCCGTCAAAAAGAAGAGGAAAACAGTCTGAATATGCAATTCAGTTGTTAGAGAAGCAAAAAGCTAAATACACTTATGGTGTATTAGAGCGTCAATTTGCTAATCTATTCGCTAAGGCAGCAGCAAAACAAGGTGTTACAGGTGAGAACTTCTTGAAATTATTAGAAGCACGTTTAGATAACATCGTTTATCGTCTAGGTATTGCGCCTACACGTTCAGCAGCTCGTCAATTAGTTTCGCACAAGCACATTACTGTTAACGGTCAATTGGTTAACATTCCATCATACAGTGTCCGCCCAGGAGATGTTATTGCAGTTCGCGAGCGTTCTCAAACATTAGAGACCATCGTAAACTCAGTAGCTGGAAGAAAAATCAATAAATTCAACTGGTTGGATTGGGATGCAGATAAACTTCAAGGAACTTTCGTAACTTTCCCTGAAAGAACTGATATTCCAGAAAATATTAAAGAGAACTTAATTGTAGAGTTATACTCTAAATAATAATTAATAGCAACATGCATTGTGATATATGCATGTTGTTGTTTCGATAAATAGTAAATAAACTTAAAAGAACATAAATGGCAATTTTAGCATTTCAAAGACCGGATAAAGTTATCATGCAGAAATCAACTGATTTTGATGGTACCTTTGAATTTCGTCCACTAGAGCCAGGTTTTGGAGTTACTATTGGTAATGCTTTACGCCGTATTTTATTGTCCTCGTTAGAAGGATATGCAATTACGTCGATTAGATTTTCAGGCGTTTCGCACGAATTCTCTACGATTAAAGGCGTGGTAGAAGACGTTACTGAAATCATCTTAAACTTAAAACAAGTTCGTTTTAAGAAGTCCGGTGAGCAAGGCGATAACGAGAAAATTTTTGTAGTTATCAATGGTCAAGATCAATTTACAGCTGGTGATATTACGAAGTTTTCCAATAATTTTTCTGTATTGAATCCTGATATGGTCATCTGTAACATGGATAGTTCAGTTACTTTAGAAGTTGAATTATCAGTTTCAAAAGGTCGTGGATATGTAAATGCAGAAGAAAATAAAGTGGTTGATGGTCCTGTTGGAGTTATTGCGATTGATTCAATTTACACTCCAATTAAGAATGTAAAATATACCATTGAAAACTACCGTGTAGAGCAAAAAACTGACTACGAGAAATTGTTGTTAGATATCTCTACAGATGGTTCCATTCATCCTGAAGATGCTTTAAAAGAAGCTGCTAAGATTTTGATTCAACACTTTATGTTATTCTCTGATGAGAATATGTTGTTAGAATCTCAAACAAAAGAGGAAACTAAAGTAGTAGACGAGGAAATCTTACACATGCGTAAGATCTTGAAAACAGAATTAGTAGACCTCGATTTGTCAGTTCGTGCTTTGAACTGTTTAAAAGCTGCTGATATCCGTACTTTAGCTGAATTGGTAACTTACGATGTAGCTGATATGTTGAAATTCCGCAACTTTGGTAAAAAATCATTGAGCGAAATTCAAGAATTAGTAAAATCTAAAGGTTTGTCATTTGGTATGAACCTGTCTAAATACAAATTGGACGAAGAATAAAAATAAATAATAATAAGCGACCTGTTGCGTAATTCCTCTTGATTATATGAATTATCCTTCGTAGAAAAAGAACGGTACGCACAAAATCAAATTAAAAATGAGACACGGAAAAAAAGTAAATCACTTAGGCCGCACTGACAGTCACCGTAAGGCGATGTTAGCTAATATGGCGACTTCATTGATCAAACACAAACGTATTACTACTACATTAGCGAAAGCTAAAGCTTTACGTACTTATGTTGAGCCTTTGATTACAAAATCTAAAAACGACACGACTCACTCTCGTCGTACGGTATTCGCTTACTTGAAAGACAAAGATGCAGTTACTATTTTGTTCCGCGAGGTTTCAGAAAAAGTAGCATCACGTCCAGGAGGTTACACTCGTATCATCAAATTAGAGAATCGTTTAGGTGACAACGCTGAGATGGCATTTATCGAATTAGTTGATTACAACGAAATCTACGGTAAAACCGCTCAAACAGAGAAGAAAACTACTCGACGTCGCGGTTCTTCTAAAAAGAAAGCTACTCCAACAACCGAATCAAAAGAGGAAACAGCTGCTAAAGCTGGAGATGATTTGACAATTGTTGAAGGTATCGGTCCTAAGATTGCAGAAGTATTAGCAACTGCTGGTATTGCAACTTACGCTGATTTAGCTAAAGCTGATGCTGAGAAAGTTAAAGAAATCTTAACTGAAGCTGGTTCTAATTTCAATACTGCAGATCCAACTACTTGGGCTGAACAAGCACAATTAGCGGCTGATGGCAAGTTTGAAGAACTAGAAAAACTTAAAGCCGAATTAGACGGTGGCAAGAAAGTTGATGAATAATCTTTAAACGAAATATAAAAAAGTCCTCTTATTAAAGAGGACTTTTTTATGTTATAAGGTTTTTAAGGGCATTCACATATTTTATTTATTTGTACATTTGACTAAACTAAACTTTAGCACATTTAATAATTTCATGAAACTTTTTAATGTATACCCAGTTAATCCTATCAATATTGTAAAAGCCCAAGGCTCTACAGTATGGGATGAACAAGGTAATGAATATTTAGATTTATATGGTGGGCATGCTGTAATTTCTATTGGACATACACATCCTCATTATGTGAAGAGTATCACTGATCAGTTAAATAAAATTGGATTTTATTCTAATTCAGTGTTAATTCCGATTCAACAAAAATTGGCTGAACAATTGGGTGAAATTTCAGGTAAAACTGATTATTCGTTGTTTCTCTGCAATTCAGGAGCAGAAGCTAATGAAAATGCTTTGAAATTAGCTTCCTTTCACACAGGAAGAAAGAAAATTATTGCTTTCACTAAATCTTTTCATGGACGAACATCATTAACGGTAGCGGCTACAGATAACGCTTCTATAGTTGCGCCAGTTAATCAAACGGAGAATGTTGTATTTTTGCCTTTCAACGATGAGGAAGCCTTAGAAAAATCTTTTCAGGAATATGGTGATGAGATTGCGGCAGTGATTATCGAAGGTATCCAGGGTGTCGGTGGAATAAGAGAAGCATCCGTGTCTTTTTTGAAGTTAATCCGTAGGTTATGTGATCAATATGGGTCTGTATTTATTGCAGACTCTGTTCAATGCGGTTACGGTAGAACCGGAAGTTTTTATTCGCATGATTACGCTGGAGTAGATGCTGATATTTATTCAATGGCTAAAGGAATGGGTAATGGTTTCCCTATTGGAGGGATTTCTATATCTCCAAAGTTTAAAGCTTCCTTTGGTTTATTAGGTACTACTTTTGGTGGTAACCATTTAGCATGTGCAGCTGCTGTTTCTGTATTAGATATTATTAAACAGGATAACCTTCTGGAGAATGCAGCATCTGTAGGAACGTATTTAATAGATGAGTTAAGAAAGTTTGACAAAGTTGAGGAAGTTAGGGGAAGAGGTTTGATGATCGGGATTGAATTACCTGCCGAATTAGCCCACGTGAAGAAGGATTTGTTGTTGAAGAATAAAATCTTTACAGGCGAGGCGAAACCTAATGTAATTCGCTTATTACCTGCTTTAAATATAACCAAAGAAATAGCAGATCAATTTTTAACAGCTTTTGACGAAAGATTAAAATCCTAAATTTAGATATATTCAATGAAAAAGTTTTTTTCCGTATCAGACGTAGATAATTTAAAGAGTATTGTAGCTGAAGCTTTGGAGATTAAAGCTAATCCTTATGCAGATGAGGCATTTGGGAAGCATAAAATGTTGGGTTTAGTATTTTTGAACCCAAGTTTAAGGACTCGCTTAAGCACACAGAAAGCCGGGATGAATTTAGGCATGGACGTGATGGTTATGAATATGGATAAAGATGGTTGGGCATTGGAAACTCGTGATGGAGTTATCATGAATGGTACAACAGTAGAGCATATCCGTGAAGCCGCAGCTGTGATGGGAGAGTATTGTGATATATTAGGGTTGCGCTCATTCCCAACATTGAAAGATAAGGAAGCAGATTATTCAGAAGACTTATTTAATAAGTTTATTAAATATTGTGGTGTACCTGTTGTTTCATTAGAGAGTGCAACTAGACACCCTCTTCAAAGTTTGACTGACTTAATTACAATCACTGAATATAAGAAAGTAGAAAAGCCCAAAGTCGTGTTAGCTTGGGCACCACATGTTAAAGCTTTACCTCAAGCCGTTCCTAATTCATTTTCAGAATGGATGTGTAAAGCGCAGGAAGAAGGTTTAGTTGAATTTACTATTGCACAACCTGCCGGCTATGAATTGTCAGAAGACTTTACATCAGGGGCAACAATTACGAATAACCTGGATGAAGCTTTACAAAATGCGGATTTCGTCTATGTAAAGAACTGGTCTTCTTTCAAAGAATATGGTGAGGTATATCCGGTTAATGAAAATTGGTTGTTAGATAATAATAAGCTTCAGTTAACGAATGATGCAAAAGTTATGCATTGTTTACCAGTTCGTAGGGATTTAGAACTTTCTTCCGAGATATTGGACGGTCCGAATTCCATAGTAATCAAAGAAGCTAGCAATAGGGTATGGGCTGCTCAGGTAGTATTGAAAAGAATGTTAGTTGATTTGAAGGGATAAAAATAAGAATGTCGATATTAAATATTGTTAAAATTGGAGGGAATGTCATTGACAACCCTAATCAACTCGAAACTTTTTTAGAAAAGTTTTCTGCACTGCCCGGAAGAAAATTACTAGTTCACGGCGGCGGTAAGATTGCAACACGTGTGGCAGCAGATATGGGAATTGAAGCGAAGTTAGTTGAAGGACGTCGAATTACGGATGCCGCAATGTTGGATGTTGTAACCATGGTTTATGCGGGACTAACCAATAAGAACATTGTTGCTTCTTTGCAAAAATTTAATTGTAATGCCATCGGTCTTTGTGGTGCAGATGCGAATGTAATTAAAGCCGTAAAAAGGCCTGTAAAAGAAATAGATTACGGATTCGTAGGAGATATTTTAGCGGATTCTATCAATTCCTTGTCCATTAAAAAATTGCTGGAAGCAGAGTTTATCCCTGTTTTTTCAGCTATTACCCATAACGGTAACGGACAATTGTTAAATACCAATGCTGATACCATCGCTTCATCATTAGCAGTAACTTTATCTAAACTCTATGAAGTTTCATTAATTTATTGTTTTGATAAAAACGGTGTTCTCTTGAATGTAGATGATGATAATTCTGTTATCGAAACTATCCGTGCAGGAGATTTTGAGCGATTGAAAGAGGATAAAACGATTCATGATGGTATGATTCCAAAATTATTCAATGCATTTGAAGCAATATCAAAAGGAGTAAGCAATGTATACATTGGAAATGCCGATAACTTACATTTATTTCAACAACAGAAATTTGGTACTTGTTTAATAGCTTAACTTAAATAAAATGAAAAAGATAACGATTATTGGAGGTGGTAATATTGGTTTGTCATTAGCTAAGGGTCTGGTGAAATCAAATTACTGTGAAGCTTCTGATATCACTATAACAAGAAGAAATCTGGCTTCATTAGCTGATGAAAAAGAGCAAGGTTTTAGTATAAGTGATTCGAACGCTGATGCTATTCAAGATTCTGAATTTATTGTTTTGGCAATTTTACCTCAACAAATTAAAAAGGTCATGGATGAGTTAGCTCCAGTGTTGTCTCCTAGTCAGACCATTATTTCTGTTGTATCAGGTGTTTCCTGTCAGGATATTAAAGAGGTTATGGGTCAAGATAAAATCGTTATCAGAGCTATGCCAAATACTGCAATAGCAATAGGTCAATCGATGACCTGTATTGCGACAGATAATGCTCCTGAAGATAAAATAGCAGAGGTTTCAATTATTTTTGAAGCTGTTGGGTCCGTCGTTGTAATTAATGAGGATTTAATGACTTCAGCCACTGCCTTATGTGCATGTGGTATAGCTTTTTTCCTCAGAAGTATTCGAGCTGCTTCCCAGGGTGGGGTAGAGATAGGTTTTCATGCTCATGATGCTTTAAAAATGGCTATTCAGACCGCTAAAGGAGCGGCAGATCTGCTTCTTCAAATGCAGTCACATCCTGAAAGTGAAATAGATAAGGTTACCTCTCCAAAAGGATGTACCATAGCTGGGTTAAATGAAATGGAGCATAATGGTTTCAGCTCGGCATTTATTAAAGGAATAAAACTATCTGCTAAAAAAGCAGGAGGATTATACAATGACTAATATTGTACAACTGGTCGAGGAAAGTACCTCATTATTGAAACGATTAATTCAAACCCAATCTTTTAGTAGGGAAGAAGATAAAACTGCTCAAATAATTGCTGATTTTCTTGCCTCAAGTGGAATTGATTCGGAAAGAGTTGGAAATAATGTTATTGCTTATAACAGATACGTTGATAAGACTAAGCCTTATATTTTATTAAACTCACATCATGATACGGTAAAGCCAAATCCTGGTTATACTAAAGATCCCTTTGAAGCTATTGAGGAAGATGGAAAGTTATACGGGTTAGGAAGTAATGATGCCGGTGGCTGTCTTGTTTCATTAATAGCCGCATTTAAATATTTTTATAATCAAGCGGAACTTCCTTTCAATCTTTGTTTAGTTGCATCTGCTGAAGAAGAAGTTTCCGGAAAGGCAGGTCTTGAGGAAGCCTATAAACATGTCCAATCTTGCGATTTTGCAATTGTTGGTGAGCCGACTTTATTAAACCTTGCTGTTGCAGAGAAAGGTTTAATGGTGTTGGATTGTGAAGCATTGGGGAAATCAGGGCATGCAGCGAGAGAAGAAGGGGAAAATGCAATTTATAAGGCTATAGAAGATATTAGATGGTTTGAGACCTATCAGTTTTCTTCGCAATCTGAATTCTTAGGGCCTGTAAAGATGAGTGTAACGATGATTGAAGCAGGCTCACAACATAATGTTGTTCCGGCAAGCTGTAAATTTGTAGTAGACGTAAGGACAACAGATATCTATTCTAATCTTGAAGTTCTTGAAATTATAAGAACCCATGTAAAATCAAACGTTGAACCAAGATCGACACGATTAAATCCATCATCAATAGCAATTGATCATCCGATTGTTCAGTCAGGAATATCTTTAGGAAAAGAGTTATATGGAAGTCCTACGATGAGTGATCAGGCAATTTTGCAGATTCCATCGATCAAAGTAGGTCCTGGAGACTCTGCAAGGTCACACACTGCTGATGAATTCATCTATTTAAGTGAAATAAACGAGGGAATTCGATTTTATATAGAACTTTTGAAAGGAATTATATAAAATTTAGAAAGAAATTATAAAAAAAGCAACCATATAGCTAGGTATGGTCGGAAGAAATTCCGACCATTTTTTATGTTTTAAAAACTTTACCTGGGTCCCCTCCTGCAAATATAATTAGAATAGCAGTTATCATTTCTCGAAGCTCCATAGCTATTCGTCTTTTAGCGGTTTTGTAGCCCAAATTATTGGCTTTTTTGTAAATCAACAAAAGCATCGCTGCAATCATTGTCATATAGACCATCACTTCAATCCCGTTCTTGTTCATTGAAACCAGATGACTTAGGTTGAGTTCCTGTTTCAGGAACCTGAAAAACACTTCAATATCCCAGCGCTTTCTGTAATAATCAGAAATTTCCTTCGCTGAGAGTTTAAATTCGTTAGTCAGGAACCAAAATTCCTTGTTTGTTTTTTGGCTCTTGATGACCACCAAACGGAATACGGTTTCTACTTTCTCTTGCCGATAATGCAGTTTGCCTTGTTTGTTCTGGATGGGACTTCCGGTGTACAGCTTTACCTTACTGTCTTTTAGTACTTCCCAATCATCCCATTTTAGAGATTTTTTCGCCTCAAGAAATGATTCAATCTCTTCAAATTTTCTGTTATCTTTCGAACGAATGATGAATTTTACAGATTGTTCTTCAAATTCTTTCATTGACCGTGTGGATTGCAAACCCCTGTCTATGACATAAATATTGTCGTGATGCTCTTCTTTTCTTACTTGTTTTAAAACAGCTTCCGGGAGTGCGGACTCTTCGGAAGAGTATTTTTGGCCTGTAAAAACTTCTACTCCCGAAGGTAAAATGCCATCAAATGAAAAACTGAATTTCACTAATTTCTTGCCGCTTTTCTGGTCAATCCCTTCTTTTAGTTTAGTGCAGGCATCAGCAACGATAGTGCTGTCAACTCGTATCAAGTTGTACTTCGCTATCTCCGTTTTATCATAAGATTCCGCAAGCCGTAAATACATCTGCTCATAGATTTCTTTGAAATAACTGGGGTCGATTTTGGAAAGTCTCTCGGAGATAGAACTCCTGCGAACTTTTTCTTCTTCCCCCAATCCAAACAGGGCTTTAAAGCC
>Ga0308157_10002166_pt1 | contig 34062 bp, 23 predicted proteins | sample PhyBR1_FD_201035 | JGI IMG/M metagenome (GOLD analysis project Ga0308157, IMG submission 201035) | Phyllosphere microbial communities from UC Gill Tract Community Farm, Albany, California, United States - DLSLB.R1 | ecosystem: Host-associated > Plants > Phyllosphere > Unclassified | place: USA... | reverse complement strand
ACATCGAAACCGTGCCGGACCTGTACCGCAACGTGCGCCCGGGCGCGGACTACCAGTGGTCGCTGACCCTGTTGAAGAACTTCAAGGCACAGCACCCGAACGTGCCGACCAAGTCCGGCATCATGCTCGGTCTGGGCGAAACCTTCGAGCAGGTGCAGGCCACCCTGCGTGACCTGCGCGCGCACGACGTGGAAATGGTGACCATCGGCCAGTACCTGCAGCCGACCGCCCACCACCATCCGGTGCTGCGTTACTGGACGCCCGAGGAATACAAGGCGTTCGAGGACTACGGTTACGAGCTGGGCTTCACCCATGTGGCCTCCGGCCCGATGGTGCGTTCGTCCTACCACGCCGACCAGCAGGCGGCCGGTGCTGGCGTCGCCGTCTGAGCCACGCCTCCAGGGCACGCGCCGGCGCCTGACCGGTGGCGTGCCGACGCTGCTGGCGCTGACCGTGCCGGTGCGATTCACATTCTGCTACAGCGCTGCGGCTAGTCTGGCCGTGGGCCGGATGACAACTGCCGAAACTTTCGGCACTGTCGGCATGTCTGACCTGCCCGCAGTCTTCCCCCAACAGTCGGTGCCACGAGTACTTTGATGAACTACCGAGTTCCTGCTTTCCTGCTGGCCTTCGCGCTGACCGTGCCGACCGCGCTGCTGGCGCGCGCCGATGCCCCCGTGCTGTCCTCCGGACCTACCCTGGACCAGGCCACCACCTCCAAGCTGGTGTACGGGTGGCTGTCCGACAGCCGCTACGCCTACCGTCCACGGCCGCTGGATGCGGCGACCTCGGCGGATGTATTCAAGCGCTACCTGGAGTCGCTCGACGGTGGCAAGCAGTTCTTCACCAAGGAAGACGTGGATCGCTTCGCGCCGTTGTCGGCGCGCACCGGTGATGCCATCCGTTCCGGTGAACTGGACCCTGCCTTCCAGGTGTTTTCCGTCTACCGCCAGCGGGTGACCGAGCGCGTTGCCTACGCGCGTCGCCTGCTCAGGACCGAGCCGGACTTCACCGTCGAAGAACGCTTCGAGTACGACCGCAAGGATATTCCCTGGGCCAGCAGCGCCGAGCTTGACGAGCTGTGGCGCAAGTCGGTGAAGAACGATTGGCTGCGCCTGAAGCTGGCCGGCAAGCCGGCCGCTGACATCCGCAAGACGTTGGACAAGCGCTACGAGACGCTGCTCAAGGGCATCAACGAGTGGAAGAACGAGGACGTGTTCTCGATCTACCTCAACGCCTATACCCGCGCGGTCGATCCCCATACCGACTACTTCACCCCGCGCACCGCCGAGAATTTCAACCAGGCCATGTCGCTGTCCCTGGAGGGCATTGGTGCGCAGTTGCAGCGCCAGGATGACGTGGTGGTGATCCGTGAGGTAGTGCCCGGCGGCCCGCTGGCGCTGGATGGCACGTTGAAGGCCGGTGACCGCATCGTCGGCGTCGGCCAGGGACGCTCGGGCCCGATCGAGGATGTCATCGGTTGGCGCATCGACGACGTGGTGTCCAAGATCCGTGGTGCCAAGGACACGCAGGTGCGGCTGGAGTACATCCCGGCTGCCGAAGGCGTGGATGGCAAGCATCGCATGGTGACCCTGACCCGGCAGAAGATCCGCCTGTCCGAGCAGGCTGCCAAGGGCGAGACCATGACCATCCCGGGTGCCGCCGGTGAGCCGCAGCGCCGTATCGGCGTGGTCAAGCTGCCGACCTTCTACCAGGACTTCGAAGGCCGTCGCCGCAATGCCGCCGACTACGCCTCGGCCACCCGCGACGTGGCCAAGCTGCTGGCCGGCTTCAAGGCCGACAAGCTGGATGGCGTGGTGCTGGACCTGCGCAACAACGGCGGTGGTTCGCTGGACGAAGCCATCGAGTTGACTGGTCTGTTCATCGAGCAGGGCCCGGTGGTGCAGGTGCGTGAATCCGGCGGTCGTGTCACCGTCAACAGTGACCGCAACCCGGCCGTGGCCTGGGACGGCCCGCTGGCGGTGTTGATCAACCGCGGTTCGGCTTCGGCCTCGGAGATTTTCGCTGGCGCCATCCAGGACTACGGTCGTGGCCTGGTGATCGGTGAAACCACCTTCGGCAAGGGCACCGTGCAGAACGTGGTGCCGCTGGACCGTTGGCCGGCCAGCGAGAAGGAACGCTTTGGCCAGGTCAAGCTGACCATCGCGCAGTTCTTCCGTGTCAGCGGCTCCAGCACCCAGCACAAGGGCGTGGTGCCGGACCTGGCATTCCCGGCCAGTGTCGATGCCAGCGAGTTCGGCGAGAGCACTTACGACAACGCCTTGCCGTGGACCCGCATTGCTGCCGTACCGCACACCCAGTACGGCAACTTCGCGCCGATCGTGCCGCGTCTGGAAACCCGCCATGACGACCGCATCCGCAGCGACCGCGAGTTCCAGTGGTGGCAGGAAGACGTGCAGCAGTTCCGCACCGAGGCTGCCAAGAAGTACGTCTCGCTCAATGAGGCTGAACGCCGCGCCGAGCGTGACAAGCAGGAGACCCAGCGCAAGCAGCGCCAGCAGATCCGCAAGGACCTTGGCCTGCCACTGGATCCGCTCGCCGAGGACAGTAGCGACGACGGCCTGACCGGCAACGAGCGTGACATCGTCAAGGATGCCCAGCGCGAGAAGGACGCCGAGAAGCGTCCAGATCCGCTGTTGAAGGAGTCCGCCTCGATCCTGGCAGACGCCGTCAACCTGCTGGAAAAAGACCGCCCGCTGTCGGCACAGGTATTGCCGCAGTCCAGCGGCCCGGGACGCTGGGCCGACTGAGCCGCGACCCAACAGCCGGAGCAGCTGAACAACGCCGTCAACGTCCCCGCGACGTTGGCGGCGTTATGCTGTGGGCCTTGGTTCAACAGGAGTGCCCATGCGCAGTTATCGACCGCATGTGCTGGCCGGGCTGGCGTTGTTGACGCTTGCCGGCTGTAGTGGCAAAGCCGCCGACAGTAGCCTGCTGCGCGAGTCCTTCGACTCGGGTGACACCTATTCGCGCAATATCGACGCTGCTCCAGCGCAGGCCTGCGAGGCCGCCCGGCGTGCGCTGCTGGGGCAGGGCTATGCGATCGCCCGTGCCGATGCTGCCAACGTGGAGGCCAACAAGAACTTCCAGCCCAAGGACGAAGTGCACGAGCAGCTGGTGCTGCGGGTGTCGTGCGCGGCGCGAGCCGATGGCATGGCGCAGGTATTCGTCAGCGCGGTGCAGGACCGCTACGCGTTGAAGAAGTCGCCGACCTCGGCGAGCGTCGGTGTCGGCGCACTGGGTTCGGTCTCGCTGCCCTTCGGCAGCAACGATGATTCGCTGGTGCGGGTGGCCAGCAGTACGGTGCAGGACGCGGTCTTCTACCGCAATTTCTTCCAGCGTCTGCAGCAATACGTGGGTGAGCTGACGCCCACGGCAAGCGGCGACGGCACGCGGTGAGAGCTGGCCGACGCGCTGCGGGCCGGGCGGGTCGATGGCAATCCTGGTTGTGCTTGTTGCCCGCCTTGCTGGTTGGCCAGGCCAATGCCGGTTGCCATGTCCAGCTGCTGCGCGTGCTTGGCTGGCAGGTGGATGACACCGATCAGCTGCAGCCGCACGTGGCCGCAGGCACGCCGTGCCAGCGGGAAACACTGGAAGCTGCGCATGAGCATGCCGAACTGCAGCTGTGGATTCCCCGTGACTACGACGCGCAGCAGCGCGAACAGCTGGCCAGGGACGTGCTGCAGCAGCCGGCCAGCCTGTGTGCGTTCGGTTTCAAGCTCGGTGATGCCGCGCGCAGGGCGACGCAACGGCTGCAGGACAACCCCGGCTATCGGTTTTCAGCGCTGCAGCTGGGTTGGATAGGGTTCGGTCCGGGTGGCGCAAGGTCACAAGGCTGGCAGCGCTTCCGCAGTTTTGGCCGCGGCTACGCGCCAGCCGACGGCAACGCGCGGGCGCTGGAAACGTTCTATTCGGGCAAGGTGCGCTCGGAGTGCGGGGTAGGGCGGCAGGTCGCTCAATTGGCGACGCTGCGTGAACTGTTTGGTGATGCCGCCTTCGATGCCGCGTTCAGCCCATCGGAGTTGTCCATCGGTACCTTCCTCACCCTGCACGATACCGACAGCATCCTGCTGGGCCGCAGCGCCGGTGATTTTTTTGCCGATGGCAAGGCGGTGCGTACGGCAGCGCTGGGGCGGCAGGCGTTCATGGGCGTGCCCGGCTTCATCAGCCATGTGTTCGACAGGCAGTACCTGGATGACATCCACAACCAGGCCGAGAACTTCATCATCACCGATCTCAGTGACGCTGCCGCGCAGGCGCTGGCGGATCATGGTGGGCTGGCGTACTACGATGCGCGCAACCGCGAGATATGGGAGCTGTCGAGGGAAATGCCCGGCAGTGGTTGGCGCCGCTTCGAACGCCTGCTGCATGAGCGCGATGCGCAGCTGCGTGCCGGGCTGCCCGCCGGCCAGCGCGAGGTACTCGCGCGTATCGATGGCTTGCTGGCCGACCCGGTCTACCGGGAGCTGATGATTTATGTGCACCCCAAGGGGGTCAGGCCGTTGGGCTACCACGTGGCGCGGCTGCTGGATCGCAACCCGAGGACACCATTCAGCATCGAGCTGACCCTGCACAATCTGCACACCACCATTTACCAGCGTTGGATCAACAGCCATCTGATGGCCTGCAGCGCTGAAAAGAAAACCAACCCGTAACGAGGTGAACCATGCAAGCAGGAATGATCGGCCTTGGCCGGATGGGCGCCAACATGGCGCAACGATTGCAGCTCGGTGGCGTTGCCGTCACCGGTTACGACCCGGGTGAACCGGCGCGCATCCAGCTGCAGGAAAAGGGCGTGGCCACGGTAGCGAGCCTGCAGGAACTGGTGCAGGCATTGCCGACGCCGCGCGTGCTGTGGCTGATGGTGCCTTCCAAGGTGGTCGATGCGAGCCTGGACAGCCTGCTGCCATTGCTGGACGAAGGCGATGTCGTGGTGGACGGCGGCAACTCCTGGTACCGGGAGTCGCAGGGCCGCGCCGCCCGCTGCGCGCAGCAGGGCGTGGCGTTCATCGATTGCGGCACCAGTGGTGGTGTCTGGGGCCTGCAGGAGGGGTACTGCCTGATGATCGGCGGCGATGATGCCAGCGTGCAGCGCTTGGCGCCCTTGTTCCAGGCGCTGGCACCCGCAGCCGACCGTGGCTGGGCCCATGTCGGCCCAGTCGGGGCGGGACACTTCAGCAAGATGGTCCACAACGGCATCGAATACGGAATGATGCAGGCTTACGCCGAGGGCTTTGCGTTGATGCAGAAGAAGGCCGAGTTCGACCTCGACCTTGGCCAGATCGCGGAAGTATGGCGTCATGGCAGCGTGGTGCGATCGTGGTTGCTGGACCTGAGTGCGGATGCATTGCAGCGTAACCCCGTGCTGGAGGGCATCGCTCCCTACGTGGAGGACTCCGGCGAGGGCCGCTGGACCGTGGCCGAGGCCATTGACCTGGATGTGCCGGCACCGGTGATCACCCTGTCGCTGCTGGAGCGGCTGCGCTCGCGCGAGAAGAACTCGTTCAGCGACCGCATGCTGGCAGCCATGCGCAACGAATTCGGTGGCCACGCGATCAAGCGCAGCGACGGTGCCTGATTGCGGGTGGGTCTGCACGTCAAAGCGGTACGCTGGCGTGCAGTGCCCCCCTGATTCATGCAATCCTTGCAAATGGCCAGCACTATTGGCCCTGCCCTCGACGGTGGCGATCATCGCCGAGGCAATGCAAGGCGACGCAACGGTGCGGTAGCCACCTGCGCGAAGGGGAAACGATGGCATTTCGATTCAGCGATGACGACTGGAGCCGCTGGCGCCTGATGGGGCTGGCGTTTGCCGCGTTGCTCATCATCATCGTGCCGGCGGTGATGCTGCGGCATCTGGCCAGCGAGAGCGTCAATGCGGTCAACTGGGTAGCCCATACCCAGGCGGTCGGTGCTCGCCTGTACAACCTGCAGGCCGATATCCGCGACGTGGAGTCGGCCGCGTTGACCTTGTCCAAAGGCATCGATTCGCAGGCATTGCAACTGCGCATGCAACAGGCCGACCGGGTGTCGGAGAACATCGATGAACTGGCGGCGCTGGTCAGCGACAGTCCCGAGCAACTGGTGCGCATCGGCAAGATGGAGATGATGCTGGAGCGGCGCATGGCGCTTGCCAAGCAACTCGCTGCCACCAAGGACGCCGCGCTGCAGAGCCGCTTGATCGAGGAAATGACGTTCAGGTTCCCGATCCGCGAGATCGTGGCCGAGTTGCAGGAGCACGAGGACCACCTGCTGGTACAACGTGCCGCACAGGCCAAGCGCCAGCAGCAGCAGGCCTCGATCGTGACCTGGTCGGCACTGGTGGTGCAGTTGTTGTTGCTGGGTCTGGTGTTGTGGCTGCTGAAAAGGCAGATCGGCGGCCGTGCCGATGTCGAGCACCGCCTGAGCAGGGCAAGCGCCCGCGCAAGCGCGGTGCTGCAGACCGTGCGCGAACCGATCGTGTTGATCGACGGCAAGCAACGCATCGTGTTGCACAACCCGGCATTCGCCGAGCTTTACGGCGCCGAAGGCGAGGACATCAACCATAAGCTGCTGCCGGATATCGGCGAGGGCGCGTGGGACGACCCCCTGGTCAACCAGCGCCTGGCCGATGTGTTGCTGCGTGGCCGCGAACTGTGGGACTTCGAGCACGAGCAGTGCGGCGTGGATGGATTGACCCGCACCATGCTGATCAACGCCCGGCGCATGGCACTGCCCGATGGTGACGACGAAGTGGTGCTGATGACGGTCACCGATATCACCCTGCAGCGTGCAGTACAGGTACGCGTGGAAGAGCTGAACCGGCAGCTGGAAGGCAAGGTCGAGCAGATGGCCGACGTCAACCGCGAGCTGGAAGCCTTCAGCTACTCGGTTTCGCATGACCTGCGCGCGCCACTGCGGCACGTCGCCGGCTTCAGTGACAAGCTGAGCAGGCACCTGGCCGAGTCCGGCGATGACAAGACCCGGCACTACCTTGAGGTGATTGGCGGCTCGGCCCGGCGCATGGCGGCGCTGATCGATGACCTGCTGGTGTACTCGCGCCTTGGCCGTGGTGCCATGCGCATGCAACCGGTGGACATGCAGACTGTGGTGGCCGATACACGCGCGCTGCTGGATTCCAATCTAAAGGCGGAAGCCGGCGCCGATGGCACGCCGCGCGATGTGGAATGGCACATCGGCAACCTGCCGATCCTGGTCGCCGACGAAAACATGATGCGGCAGGTGTGGTTGAACCTGCTGGGCAATGCGGTCAAGTACACCGCCGGCCGCGACCGCGCGGTTATCGAGGTCAGCGCCAAGCAACTGCCTGATGGCAGCCAGCAATTCAGTGTCCGCGACAACGGTGCCGGCTTCGACATGCAATACGCAGGCAAGTTGTTCGGCGTGTTCCAACGCCTGCACAAGGCCTCAGAATACCCGGGTACCGGCATCGGCCTTGCCAGCGTGCGGCGTGTGCTGACCCGTCACGGCGGCCGCATCTGGGCTGATGCCCAGGTGGACAACGGTGCCACCTTCAGTTTCATCATCCCTTCTGTATCCGAAGTCTCCTACAAGGAATCCGCGGCATGAGTCCCCTTCGCACCATCCTGATTGCCGAAGACAGCGCCGCTGATGCCGAGATGGCCATCGACGCCCTGCGTGAAGCCCGTCTGGCAAATCCCATCGTGCATGTCGAGGACGGCGTGGAAGCGCTGGATTTCCTGCTGCGCCGTGGTGCTTTCGCGCAGCGCGAGGAAGGTCTGCCGGCGGTACTGCTGCTGGACATCAAGATGCCGCGCATGGACGGGCTTGAAGTGCTGCAGCGTATCCGCGCCGAGGAAGAGCTCAAGCGCATGCCAGTGGTGATCCTGTCCTCCTCCCGCGAAGAGAGCGACCTGGCCCGCAGCTGGGACCTGGGCGTGAACGCCTACGTGGTCAAGCCGGTGGACGTCGACCAGTTCTTCAACGCGGTCAAGACCATTGGTACCTTCTGGGCCGTCATCAACCAGGCACCGGACACCGAGTAAGCATCCATGCCGAACAAGGGAGCACCACTGGGACCCGTGCGCATCCTGCTGATCGAGGATTCGCTCGAAGATGCCGAACTGGTCAGTGACCAGTTGCTGGAGGCTGGCCTGCAGGCCAGCTTCGAGCGGGTCGACAACGAGGATGACCTGCGCCGGGTGTTGCTTGAGTGGGCGCCGGACATCGTGCTGTCCGACCTGAGCATGCCCGGGTTCTCCGGTTACCAGGCGCTGCAGATACTGCGCGAGCTGCACCCGCGCGTGCCCTTCATCTTCGTCTCCGGCACGATGGGTGAGGAGACCGCGGTGGAAGCCCTGCACAAGGGCGCCAACGATTACATCATCAAGCACCAGCCAGCGCGGCTGCCGTCGGCGGCAGCACGGGCCATCCGCGAGGCACGCAGCGAAGTCGAACGGCTGCGGGTCGAGGACGAGCTGATGCGCGCGCAGCGGCTGGAAAGCCTGGCCCTGCTGGCTGCTGGCCTGAGCCACGACCTGCGCAACATCCTGCAGCCGCTGCTGATCGTGCCGGACCTGATCCGTGACCGTAGCGACGACCCCAAGGTCATCCGCCTGGCCGACATCATTGCCGAGTGTGGCCGGCGCGGACATGAGATGGTCGATTCGATGCTGTCCTTCGTGCGCGGCTCACGCCAGCCCAGCGAACGCATCGTGTTGCAGCGGCTGTTCCAGGCGGTCGGCATGCTGCTCAAGAGCAGCCTGCCGCGTAACGTCGACCTGCACCTTGAAGTGGCCGACGACCGCCTCGCGATCGAGGCCAACTACACCGAGTTGCAGCAGGTGTTGTTGAACCTTGCACTCAATGCCATCCAGGCGATGCCGGAAGGCGGGCGCCTGAGCCTGATTGCCGACCGCATCGGCGCAGATGACGATGAACAGGTACGTATCCGCGTCAGCGACCAGGGCGTGGGAATGGACCCGGCCACGCTGGAACGCCTGTTCAGCCCGTTCTTCACCACCAAGGAAAACGGCACCGGCCTTGGGCTGGTTTCCTGCCATCGCATCGTCGACAGCATCGGTGGCCGTATCCAGGTGCAGAGCACGCTGGGCGAAGGCACTGCCTTTGAACTGCTGCTACCCCTGCAGGACTGTGGCCCCGACGAGGCGGAGGATGAGCAGGCACTGGTACGGCCGGGCCGCGGCGAGCGCTTGTTGATCGTGGATGACGAAGCCACGCGGCTGTCGCTGCTGGGCAATGCCTTGTCCAGCCAGGGCTATCGCATGCGCCTGGCCAGTGACGGCGCGGTGGCGATGCGCCACCTGCAGGAAGCTGGTTTGCCGGACGTGGTGCTGGTGGACAGTGGTATTCCGCTGCTGTCGGCCGGGCAATTGCTGGCGGAGATGCAGGCCATGGGCTATCGCGGCCCGGCCATCGTGCTGGAGGACAGCCATGCGCCTGCGTTCGCCGACGGCCAGGCACCCTCGGGCATCAGCGTGCACGTATTGCCCAAGCCATTGGAGATGCAGCGGGTGTTCCGCGCGGTGGCCGCTGCCTTGGGCGTGGACTGATCGGCGCTGCCGGATTGCGGCCGGCTGCCCTATGATGTGCGCCCCTCCCACGATGCAGCGCACCGACCGCACTGCGCGGTACCCCGGACGCTGCCGGCAAGCCAACCCATGACCACCGTGCTCCTGAGCCTGGGCAGCAACCTCGAACCGAAGCGCTACCTGCAGGCGGCCGTGGCCGTGCTGCGTGAGCGCTTTGGCGACATCCGCGTGTCACCGGCGTACCTGACCCCGGCGGTGGGCTTTGAAGGCCCGGATTTCCTCAACAATGGCGTGTTGCTGGAAACCGACATGGCGCTGGTTGCGCTTGATGAATGGCTGCATGCCGTCGAGGATGCACATGGCCGCGACCGTTCCGGCCCGCGCTTCAGCAACCGTACCCTGGATATCGACGTGGTCTATTACGGCGACCTGGTGGTGGAAGGACCGAAGCACCTGCGCATACCGCGCCCGGAACTGAAGCATGCGTTCGTGCTCAAGCCACTGGCCGACATTGCCCCGGATTTCATTGATCCGGTGCAGCAGCGCAGCCTGGCGCAGATGTGGCGCGAACACCCACAGTACGGCGATGTGTTCCACACCGTAGCGCTCTGACAGGTGGTGCCGAGCCATGCCTGGCGGCGGCCGTACAAGCGAGCCTCAAGCCGTCGTAAAAAGTGCCGCTCGGCAACCCGCTCCGGACACGGCAAAGACAGCACAGCCTTGGTGCCGAGCCATGCCCGGCAGGCGCTTTACCAGCCAGCCTCCTGCACGTTCCCGGCTGCGGAAGCCAAGCCTTCCGCGCCTGTCAGTGTCCTCAGGTCAGGGTACGGCCACCATCCAGCCGCAGCACCTGGCCGGTCAGGTAACCGGCGTCGTCCAGCAGCCAACGCACTGCCGCGGCGATTTCATGCGGGGTACCCAGTCGCGCCATCGGGGTGCGCTCCATCAGCTTCTCCTTGGCCGCCTCGCTCTTGCCCTGTTCCGGCCACAGGATGGCGCCGGGGGCGACGGCGTTGACGCGCACATGCGGTGCCAGCTCCAGTGCCAATGAACGGGTCACCATCTCCAGCGCGGCCTTGGCAGAGCTGTAGACGGGGTGCTCGCGCAGCGGCTGGGTAGCATGCAGGTCGGTCAGGTTGACGATCGCGCCGCGCTGCCGGCTCAAGTGCGGCGCGGCGGCCTGGGCAAGGAAGAACGGTGCCCGCGCATTCACCGCGAACAGGTCATCCCATTGCTCCGGCGTGGTCTGCGCCAACGGCGTCGGGTAGAAATTCGAGGCGTTGTTGACCAGCGCATCCAGCCGACCGAAATGGCTGACTACCTGCTCCACCATGTCCGGAAGTTCGCCCAGGTCGCGCAGGTCGGCCTGCAGCACCAGCACGCTGCCTGGGCGCTCGCTTTCCAGATCGAAGGCCAGCGATTGCAGTTCTTCGTGGGACTGGTTGCCGTGCAGGGCGACGCGGTACCCGTGGGCGTGCAGGTGGCGGGCAATGCCGGCGCCGATACGGCGCGCGCTGCCGGTGACCAATGCCACCTTCAGGGATTCTGTCATCTACGGTTTCCTCACTCGGCTATCCTGTGCATTGTCTCTGGAAACCGCCTTGCCATGCATTCCGATCTACCAACGCCCGATACCGACGCCCTGGCCCATAGCGAGCAGCTGGCCGCCCACCTGCGCGCGGATATCTGTGCCCAGGGCGGCGCGGTGCCGTTCTCGCGCTTCATGGAGCTGGCGCTGTACGCGCCGGGCTGGGGGTATTACAGCGCGGGCGCCAGCAAGTTCGGTGCGCCAGGTGATTTCGTCACCTCGCCGGAGCTGGGCCCGTTGTTTGCCGCCACCACCGCCAACGTGGTCGCGCCGGTGCTGCAGCAGCTCGGTCCGCAGGCACGCATGCTGGAGCTCGGTGGCGGCAGCGGCGCATTTGCCGAGATCCTGCTCAAGCGCCTGCTCGAGCTGGATGCGCTGCCGGAACGCTACGCCATCCTTGAACCCAGCGCCGACTTGCGCGAGCGCCAGCGTGAGCGTCTGCAGAAAGCCCTGGTTCCGCCCGTGTTCGCGCTGGTGGAATGGCTGGATCGGCCGTTCGATGACTACTGGGATGGGGTGCTGTTCGCCAACGAAGTGATCGATGCACTGCCAACCTCGCGCTTCGTGGCCAACGAAGGCGAGATCTATGAAGAAACCGTCGAGCTCGACGGCGACGGCCGCTTCGTGCGTGGCGCGCAGCCTGCCGATCCGCTGCTGCTGGGCGCAGTCCGCCACGTCGAACGTTACCTGGAGCGGCCATTTGCACAGGACTACCGTTCCGAAGTACTGCCGCAATTGCCGTATTGGATACAGGCGGTTGCCGGCGGTATGCGGCGCGGGGCCATGTTGTTCGTTGATTACGGTTATCCGCGTGCCGAGTTCTACCAGCATGACCGCGACGACGGCACCCTGCGGGCTTTCTACCGTCACCGTGTGCACAACGACGTGTTCCTGTGGCCCGGCCTGCAGGACATCACCGCGTCGGTGGATTTCACCGCGCTGGCCGAGGCCGGTACCAATGCCGGTTTCGACCTGGCCGGCTACTGCAACCAGGCCAATTTCCTGCTGGGCAACGGCATCACCCAGTTGCTGGAGGCCGCCGAAGAGCGCATCGACGAAGTAGGGCGCATGCGCCTGCGCGGCCAGCTCAAGCAGTTGACCTTGCCGACCGAAATGGGCGAGCGCTTCCAGGTAATGGCGTTCAGTCGTGACGTGGACATGTCGGCCTCGTTCCTGCTCGGTGACCTGACCTGGCGGTTGTGAGCGTGATGCTCAAGCCCTTGCGTCACCCGCGGTTCTGGCTGGTGATGTGGTGTGTGGCGGTGCTTTCGGTGATCGTGGTCTGCCTGATCCCGCCGCCGCCACTGGCGTTGCCGCAGAACAGCGACAAGGTCGAGCATTTCCTTGCGTACTTCGTGTTGGCGGGCAGTGCGGTGCAACTGTTTTCCGGCCGCCGCGTGCTGTGGCTGGTGGGGGCGGGGCTGGTGCTGATGGGGGTCGGCATCGAATGGGCACAAGGCGCGCTTACCGCCAATCGCGTGGCTGATCCCGTCGACGCGCTTGCCAATACCACCGGTGTTGTCGCTGGCATGCTGCTGGTATTCACACCATTGCGCGACCTGCTGTTGCGGCTTCAACGGCGCTGAACAGGCGGCACTTTCCGATGCAACCAAATAGTTGCAGAAGTGCCTGTTTTTAAGGGTTGAAAGACACTTCCACGAGCGTCGAAGGGCTGCTATTTTCGGGCCACTGCAAGGTCGTGGACACCTTGCAGTTTTGGCAGAAAGAAGCGCGGTGCGGGGTTGGGGGTGGAGAGGACCCCGGGCTCCGCACCGCGCTTTCCGTTGCCTTTCAGCGTGCTGGCTGCAGGCGCACTTCGTCCAGTACCCACATCTGCGGACGGGTATCGCCGCTGAAGGTCATGCACAGGTCGCTGATCTGTGTGGTGCCGGCACGCAATGGTGCTTCCAGTTCGATGAAGCCATCCTTGCCGGCGTGTTGCGGCAATGGCACCGAGGCCAGTACGCGACCTTCGCAGCCTGCACGCACTTCGAACTCACCGTGCCTGGCCACCGGCTTGCGGAAGCCGCGCTTGGCCTCCTCCTCGCGCAGCAGGCCGAAGTTGTAGGGAATGCGGCCTGCACGTACCTGGATCGAGCGGATGTCCTGCAATTGGGCGTCTTCCCACAGCCAGCAAGGGTTGAAGATGCTGACGTCGAAGTTGTCGCGCTCGCCGTGCAGCGGATTGTCGTCGACCAGCCGCAACAACAGGCGTCCGCCCTGTGGGCATTGCGCCAGGGTCTTGTCGTTGCGCGCAAGCAGCGACTGCGCATCGAAGGTCCATCGGCTGGGCTGGTCCGCCACCGGTTTGCCGTCGAAGAAGGTCAGTGCGGTCAGCACGGTGGGCACCGGCAAGGTCAGCGCGCCGGGATACGCCGCTGACTGTGCAGTTGGCGTGCTGCCATCGGTGGTGTAGCGCACATCGCGGTAGCTGAGCGGATTGGCCAGCTCCACCGTGACCTTGTTGCCGGCGCGATCGTCCTGGCGCTTCATTGCAACCGACAGTGCGGTCTGTCCGTAGTCGATGCCCAGTGCCTTGTAACGCCGCAGCTGCGCCGGCAGGCGTGCGAGGAAGTCGTCGTAGCTCTTGTTCTGCAACGGCGTCCAAGCGATCTCCGACAGCGCAGCCAGGCGCGGAAACACGTTGTGCTTGAGGTCCCTGCCATTACGGGTGTGCTCGGTCCACATGTTCGCCTGCACGCCGATCACATGGCGACGTTGCTCCGTGGTCAACTCGGTCGGCACCGGGTCGAATGCGTAGACACGCTGCATCGAGGTGAACCTGGGGCGGCCGGTTGGCTCTTCCGGCAGGTTGGTCTGCAGGAAATCCAGGTACAAGGTATTGCCCGGCGTCATCACCACGTCGTGACCATGCCGCGCCGCTTCGATGCCGCCCTCGATCCCGCGCCAGGACATCACCGTGGCCTGCGGCGGCAGGCCGCCTTCGATGATCTCGTCCCAGCCGATCAACTTGCGGTCGTGGTCTTCCAGGTACTTTTCCAGGCGCTTGAGCATATGCGACTGCAGTGCCTCCTCATCCTTCAGGCCGAGTTCGCGGATGTACGCCTGCACCTGCGCTGATGCCTGCCACTGGTACTTCACCGCCTCGTCGCCGCCGATATGGATGTACTGGCCGGGAAACATCTCCAGCACTTCGGCCAGGATGTTCTCCAAGAACTGCAGCGTTTCATCGCGTGGATTGAACAGATAGGGATTGACGCCCCAGTTGGCCGACGGTTGGGTCAGGCCGTCGACCACCCCGTGCTCGGGATAAGCGGCGACCGCTGCCTGTGCGTGGCCGGGCACGTCGATCTCGGGCACTACGGTGATGTGGCGGGCCGCTGCATAGGCAACCACGTCGCGGATCTGTTCCTGTGTGTAGTAACCGCAGTACAGGTGCGGTTTGCCGTCAGCGCCAATGCCGGCTTCGCCCGCGGCGGCACGGCAGCTGCCGACCTCGGTCAGCTTGGGGTAGCGCTTGATCTCCATGCGCCAGCCCTGGTCGTCGGTGAGGTGCCAATGGAAGGTGTTGAGCTTGTGCGTGGCCATCGCATCGAGGATCAATTTGATGTCGTCGATGTTCTGGAAGTGGCGTGCCGAGTCGAGCATGAAGCCGCGCCATGCAAAGCGCGGTGCATCCTCGACCTGCATCGCCGGCAGCCTGACGTTGGCGGATGGTGTGGCTGCAAGCAGCTGCCACAACGACATCGCGCCATAGAACAGGCCGCGCGTGTCCGCGGCCTCGACCACGATGCCATTGCCATCGATATGGAGCGAATAGCCTTCCGGAGCCGCGGTGGCGGCCGGCCTGGTGGTGCGGAACTGGATCGCTCCCTTGGTCGTGCCGCCGCTGGCAGTCTGCAACTGCAATGGCGTGGTACGTCCAAGCAGCTGTGCGAACTGCCGGGCCACCTCATTGCCACCTGCGTCGGCGAGGATGCGGGTGGCGCTGGAGACGGTGAAGCTGCCGGTGCCCGGTTGCACCGAAGCTGGACGCGGAATGATGCTGGCGCCGGTCAATTGGACTGGCAGTGCTTGCTGCGAGGGCAGGGGGCTGGCTGCATCCACTGAAGCAATGCTGGCGGCGCCGAGCGCAAGCAGCAGCGCTGCATGCAATGCGTGGGCGGAGAGTCTGTCTCGATTCATCGGTGATCCTTGGGGCGAAGTCGGGCCGTTGCGGTGCAGGGCGGGGCGTCGTCGTTTCGGGAATGATCCAATCCTTGCGGATGCTGGTGCCGGGGGCCAATCCCATAAGTACCGGGCAGCTGCGTTGCCGCATGAAAACCCCGGATAGAAAAAAAGCGGGCCTGGAAAACCCAAGCCCGCTGGAGGAGAAAAAGCAACGAAAACGGTGGTGCAGCTGGGCCTGGTTTAGAAGTTGAAGCGCAGCGAAGCGTTGTAGCGGCGGCCGCTCAGGTAGGCACCGCGGGTGAGCTGCTCGACGCCTGAGTAGGAGTGGTACTCCTCGTCCAGCAGGTTCATCGCATCCAGGCCGACCGACAGGTTCTCGGTGATCTTGAATGCCACCGACGCGTCCAGCGAGGCGTAATCCATGGTCCACAGCTCACGGCCTGCGCTGACCTGGGTGAAGTACTTGTCACGCCAGCCGTAGGTGACGCGGGCGGTCCAGGTGTCGTTCTCGAAGAACGGACTGATGTTGAACTGGTTCTTGGAGTTGAACGGCAGCGGACGGTTGTCGGTCGCTTCGCCATCGGAGTAGGTGTAGTTGGCGATGACGCCAAAACCTGCGCCGAAATTCTGTTGCCAGGCGATGGAATAACCCTTGATCTTGGCGTCACCAGCGTTGCGCGGGCGGTCGACGAGATAGGTGTCGTTCTTGTTCTGGTTCTGGTTCCAATGGGTTTCCGGGGTCGACTCGGTGAGGATGTAGTCGGAAACATCACGGTAGAAGATCGAGCCGGCCAGGATCGCGTTCTCCGAGAAGTACCATTCCGCCGAGAAGTCCACGTTGGTCGACAGGTAGGGCTTCAGGTTGGGATTGCCGCCACCGCCGGTCAGTGCGGTATCGGACAGCCACAGGTAGGACGAGACATCGGTGTAGTTCGGGCGCGCCATGGTCTTGGCGACGGAGCCGCGCAGCACCAGGCTGTCGGTGGCGTCGAAGGCGACGTTCAAGTTCGGCAGCAGGTTGTTGTAATTGTTCTTCTGCACCACGCGGTCATAGGACGCGGCGAGCTTCTCGGCGGACCAGCTGGCCTGAGTGCAGCCAGCCAGGCCGGTGTTGCAGGCGTAGCTGCCCGATTCGAGATCGGTGGTGACGTAACGCACGCCGATGTTGCCGCGCACGCGATCAAGGCTGAAGTCGGCCTGCACGTATGCTGCGCCGATGTCTTCATTGATGGACCAATTGTTGCGGGCGAATTCCTCGGCGCTGAACGGCGATACCACCGGCATGGTCTGCCACGGTGCCAGCCACTTGCCGCTGGTTATGTAATCGGCCAACTTCCAGCCGTCGATGGTGAAGCGTTCGCCGAGGTCGCCGTAACCGCTGAAACCCTTCAGGTAGTTGTCGGGCAGCACACGCGGGTCGAAATCCGAAGCCTTGGCGTCGCCATAGCCTGCTACCGATGCCAAGCCGATGCCGCGCTGGATCTGGGTGGTTTCATGCTTGCGTTGCTTGTAGCCGAAGCGCACCAGGTACACCGGCGAATCGAGCTTGATGCCGAAGTCGACCTGGCCGTAGGTCTCCTTGTCGGTGGTGGGCTTTTCGACCAGGTTGCCGCCCCAGCCGGTGTTCCAAGTCGGCTTGGTCGGGTCTGCGCCCCAGCCGCCATCCATCTGGAACTGGTCGGGATTCAGGAAGGGATTGGCGCCGGTGAACTCGACGCTGCCCGGCTTGCCCGGTGCGTCGGCGATCGACCAGGTGTAGTCGGTGCGTGCGAGGAACTCGCCGAACACCTGCTTCGGGCCGCCGTCAGCCTTGGTGCGGCCGACGTGGGTGGAGGCGAACCAGCGCTCGTCGTTCCAGTCCACCTTGATGTCATAGGTTGCCGAATCCACCTGGGCACGACGGTTCTGCAGGTCGAACACGACAAGGCCGTTCTTGTGGCTGGCGCTGGTGATCAGGCCATCCTTGACGGTGATATCGGTGAGCGTCTTCAGGCTGTTCCAGGTATTGCCCTGGTGGGTGAACATGGACTGCGCCATATGGTCGAAGTTGGCGTTGATCTTCAGCGCGTTCAGCTCGATGTTCATCTGCTCGACGGGCTTGAACTGCAGTGCCAGCGAGTAGGTCTTGCGCTCACGTTCCTGTTCGAAGAAGTGGGCGCTGGTCGAGTTGGGGCCGACTGCATCGGGGTTGGCGTACAGCGTCTCGGCACACTTGCCGACGCAGGTTGCCGGCGAGGTGGGCTGCGAGCCATCCGGGTTCGGTGGCACCGACCAGTCGGTCGGCAGGTTGGTCACCGAGCCATTGGAGCCGCCGAGGCCACCGATGTAGTCCTTGGCGCGGACGATGCCGTAGGACTCGATGCCGTCGCGGCGGATACTTTCGTTCGAGGCCTGTGCTGACACGATGACGCCGAACGTCTCGGCTTCGTTCTTCCAGGCGAAGGCGGCGGAGGCGCTTGGGTCGGTTTTCTCGACACGATCATTGCGGCCATAGCTGACGCGGCCGGAGATGCTGACCTTCTCCGGCATGTCCAGTGGCTTGCGCGTTGAAACGATCACGGTGCCGCCGATGGAGCCTTCATCGATGCGCGCTTCCGGCGACTTGAAGACTTCCAGCTTGCCGACCACTTCCGGTGCCAGCAGCGAGTAGTTGAAGGTACGGGTCGGGAAGTCGGACATGTTCCAGTCGCCGGAGGCGATGGACTGGCCGTTGAGCAGGGTGCGGTTCAAGGCCGGATCGGTACCGAGGATGGACACCTTCTCGCCCTGGCCATATGCACGGTCGATGGTGACGCCGGGGATGATGGTCATCGCTTCGGCGACGTTGGTGGCGGGGAACTTGCCCACGTCCTCGGCGGTGATCACGTCGACGATGGCGTCGGCGTTGCGCTTGGTTTCAAGCGACTGCTGCAGGCTGGCGCGGATGCCGGTGACGACGACACGGTCGAGGTCGGTGGCGTCCTGGCTGGCGTCCTGGCTGGCGTCCTGCGCGTGCGCGGAGAAGCTCAGACAGGTGACGATGGCGGCGGATAGAACGGACTTGCGGTACCTCATGATGTCTCTCCTCATCATTGATGGATGCCGGCGGTTTGGCCGGAAGTTGTTCAACTGGACGCCGTGCACGGGCTGGTCTGCCCATGCACCTGCGCTACTGCCGAATGCGACGCGGCGGGCTGGTTTTCCCTGCGTCCCAGATACCAACTGGCTGCGCCGATCACGCCCAGTCGCCCGTGCTCTACCAGCTTCACGGGAATGCCCTGCAGCGCCTTGCGCATCGGTCCCTTGTCGAGGAAACGTCCAGCAAAGCTGCTGTTCAAGAGGAACTGGCTGATCTTGGGCAGGATGCCGCCAGCCAGGTAGATGCCGCCCTGTACGCCGTACATCAGCGCCATGTCGCCGATGGTGGAACCGAGGATGCCGCAGAACAGCTGCAGCGTTTCCTCGGCCATCGGGTCGCTGCCTTCGCAGGCGGCGGCGCTGACCGCATCGGGCGTCGCGTGCCGTGGCGCGGAGCCGCGCACCGCACACACCGCGTTGTAGAGGTTGAGCAGGCCGGGACCGGACAGTGCGTGCTCGATGCTGACGTGGCTGCGCTCGCGCAGCATCTGCTGCAGTACGGCCAGTTCCAGTTCGGTGCTGGCGGCCAGTGCAGCCTGGCCGGCCTCGGTGGCGAGCACCATCGAATGCGTGCCCTTGGGGATCCACACTGCGGCGCCAAGGCCGGTGCCCGGGCCGACGATGAGGATCGGGCCGGTGCCGGTTTCGACTGGGCCGGCGAGGTGCAGCACCTGGCTGGCGTCGATATGGGCGGCGGCATGGGCGACGGCTTCGAAGTCGTTGACCAGGTGTACTGCGTCCAGTCCGAGTTGATCACGGATCTGCTCGCAGGACAGTGGCCAGGGCAGGTTGGCCGAGATCACGGTGCCGTCCGCCAGCGCGAAGCCGGCACTGGCGATCGCGCATTCGCGTACCAGGCGACGATCCGCCGGGAACGCGGCCAGGATGCTGGCCAGGTCCGGGTAGTCCGCGCAGCGGTACTGCCGGTAGTCGAGCATCTCCATCGACGGATTCGGGCCGTGGCCCGGCTGTACCAGCCCAACGCGCACGTGGGTGCCGCCCACATCGGCGGCCAATAACGGCGCAACCGGTGTGGCAGGACTCAGCTTGGGCGCTGCGGGCAGGCTGGCAACCACGTACTTCCCCTGAAAGTGGACGCAAGGCCAGATGGCGTTGCGGCAAACGGAGTGTCAGTGGTCTGTGACAACGATGTCAAGCTGTGTTGCAAAAAATTTTCAATGCGCCATGAAGGCTGGAATCATCATTATCACAATGATTTTGTTTGATATTTGATGAATCTAGAATTTTATTTTCATGGGGTGGCTGCGATTTCATGGAGAAATAATTGTCCTGTGAAATTTTTTGGCAGGCCTTTCCTGGCTTTCGGCTATCCAGCACCTTGGCCAGGGAGTACCGGATGTGCGACTGCAGCAATCTTCAATCGGGGTGCCCCGGTGGGCGCAGGATGGATCTGTCAGGCGCGCGGGTATCGTCGGCTTGGTGATCGGGTGGCGCTGTCGCAAAAAAGAAGGCCACCGCATGCGGTGGCCGTTCTTGTGATGCCTGGCGTGGGCGGATCAGCTGCCGGGTTGCAGCTTGATCCAGTCCAGCGTCCACATATTGGGGCGGGTATCACCGGTGAACCGAACGCACAGGTCGCCGCGGGCGGCCGGAGCGGTGATGGGGGCATCCAATTCAAGGAAGCCATCGGCCCCCGGGTTTGCCGGCAGTGGGATGGAGGCCAGCGGGGTGCCTTCGCAGTTGGCCAGGATCTCCAGTTCGCCGTGTGCCGTGCGTGCCGGTGCGAACTTGCGTGCCGGCTCGTCATGGGCCAGCTGGAAGTTGTACGGGATGCGCCCTGCGCGGACCTTGATGCTTGCGATGTCGGACAAGTCCACGTCGCTCCATACCCAGCATGGGTTGAAGATGTTGACGTTGAACACTTCGCGTTCGCCTTCGGCCGGACCGTCATCCTCCAGGCGCAGCAGCAGCTTGCCGCCATTCGGGCACAGGCCAAGCTGGGTGTCCTCGCGGACCAGCAACGATGCGGCATCCAGCTTGAACGTGTTGGCTGCGGCCAGCGGCTTGCCATCGAAGAACGCGGCGGTCTGCACCTGCAGCGGCACCTTCAGCTGCAGCGGCTGCGCGTACAGCGGCGAGCTGGCGGTGACCGGGCTGCCATCCAGCGTGTAATGCACCGGGTAGCCCAGCGGATTGTTCAAGCTCACCTGCACCGCGCCGGTGCGGTGCTCGCCCTTGTCGACCATGTCGACCTGGAACGGCGTCTTTGCATAGGCGATGTCCATCGCCTGGTAGCGCTGCAGCTGGCGCGGCAGGCGCTGCAGGAAGTTGCCGAAGTTGCGCTTGTTCTGCGGGCTCCAGCCGGTTTCCGCCACGGCAGCCAGGCGCGGGAACAGGTTGTGTTCCAGGTTCTGGTTGTTGCGGGTGTGCTCGTTGAACATGTTGGCTTGCAGGCCAAGGATGTGCTCACGCTTGTCCGCTGCAAGCTCGGCCGGTACCGGCTCGAACTCGTAGGCTTTCTGCAAGGTGATCGTTGCCGGCCGGCCTGGTGGCTCGTTCGGCGACTCGGTCTGCAGGTAATCCATGTACATGTGGGTGACCGGCGACATCACCACGTCGTGGCCTTCGCTGGCGGCCTTGAGTCCACCTTCGGTACCGCGCCAGGACATCACCGTCGCTTCCGGCGGCAGGCCGCCTTCGAGGATTTCATCCCAGCCGATCAGGCGCTTGTCGTGTTGCTCCAGGAATTTCTCCAGGCGCTTGATGATATGGCTCTGCATTTCCATTTCATTCTTTGCACCGAGCTCACGCATACGTTCCTGTACACGCCTGGAAGCGATCCACTGGTCCTTGACCGCTTCGTCGCCGCCGACATGCACGTACTTGGACGGGAACATCTGGATCACTTCTTCAAGCACGTTCTCGAGGAACTGGAACGTCGCTTCCTCGGTGTTGAACAGGTTCGGGAACACGCCCCACTGGTTGTCGATGACCAGCTTCTGCTCGGTGGTACCCAGTTCCGGGTAGGCAACGATGGCGGCGGTGGCGTGGCCGGGAACGTCGATTTCCGGGATCACCTGGATGTGGCGTTCGGCTGCATAGGCGATGATTTCGCGGATCTGTTCCTGCGTGTAGTAGCCGCAGTACTGGCGTGGCTCGCCGGTGGCGGCATTGATGCCGGCATCACCCAGCGGCACACGGCAGCTACCGACTTCGGTCAGCTTCGGGTAACGCTTGATCTCCATGCGCCAGCCCTGGTCATCGGTGAGATGCCAGTGGAAGGTGTTGAGCTTGTGCTGCGCCATTGCATCGAGCAGCTTCTTGATCTCGTCCATGCTCTGGAAGTGGCGTGCCGAATCGAGCATGAAGCCACGCCACGGGAAGCGCGGGGTGTCATTGATGGTGGCAGCGGCGACATGGCCGGGCGTGTTGCCGGTCAGCAGCTGTGCGGCGGTGACCGCGCCGTAGAACAGGCCGACATCATCACCGGCGCTGACATCGATGCCGGTATTGGAAACCTTCAGTGCGTAGCCTTCGGCCGTATTGGTTGCCGACGGATCAAGTCGGAAGCGGATCTGCGCCTTGCTGGCATTGTCGGCGATGGCCAGGGTCGGGCCGCCGTTCTGTTTCAGCAGCGTCACGAACTGTGTTGCGGCGCGGCGCGCGGCCTCGTCGTTGCCGCCGACGCGCGCGGAGTGCTGCAGCACGAAGTCCTTGCCGCCGTCAGCCTGGTAGCTGGCGGGCAGGGGGACAAGCGAAGGGGCGGAGGTGGTGTCGGCGGCCTGTACCTGCAGGGCGGACATGCCCAGCAATACGCAGCTGCTGAGCCACGGCGCGCGGCTGCGCTTGTGGAAGGACTTCGTCATGGGCGGAGCTCCTGTCTGTGCTTGGGCGGCAGTGTGTAGTGCCGCATCGATCTTGTGTAGTGCCGAGCCATGCCCGGCAGGATGTTGCTGTTGCTGTTGCTGTTGCTGCTGTTGTTGTAGTGCCGAGCCATGCTCGGCAGCGCAAGCAATGCCGAACGCAGCCGATGCCGAGCATGGCTCGGCACTACATGGGGCAAGGGCACTGCCGAGCATGGCTCGGCACTACATTGAAAGGCAAAAAAAACCGGGCCCGGAATGATCCAGGCCCGGCGGGTCACGCTAACCGGCGATGTTGCATGCCGGGATCGATCAGTACTTGAAACGGAAGTTCAGGTAGTACTGGCGACCGTTCTCGTAGAACGCGCTCGGAATGACCGAGCTCTGGTAGTACTTCAGGGTCGGGTTGTTGAGGTTCAGCGCATCGAAGCTGACGCTCAGCCAATCCGTTGCCTTGTAGCTCAGCGACAGCGACAGCGTGCCGAATTCATCCTGGTAGTACGGGCTTGCACCCTTCAGGCCGATCAGGAACTCGGAGCGGTAGGTGTAGCTGACGCGTGCACCGAAGGTGTCGTTCTCGAAGTAGCCGCCCACGTTGTAGGTGTTCTTCGAGGTACCCAGCAGGTTGTTGCTGCCATCTTCCCAGGTGTGCGAGGTGCTGCCATCGGCATAGGTGTAGTTGGCGTTGATGCCGAAGTTGTCACCGATCGGCTGCTCATAGGCGATTTCCGCGCCGGTGACCTTGCCGTTGGAGTTGACCGGCACGGCGACTTCATAGGCTTCCAGCTGGTTGGTCAATTCGCTGAACAGCATCTGCGTCTCGGTGCCGAAGGCCACATAGTCCTTCAGGTTCATCGAGAACAGGCCGACCGACAGCAGGCCGCGCGGCATGAAGTACCACTCCAGGTTGGCATCGAAGTTGGTCGAGACCACCGGGTTCAGCTTCGGGTTGCCGCCGCCGCCGGTACGGCTCAGGTCCGAACCCCACGAGGATGCACCCAGGGCCGAGAAGTCCGGCAGGGTCTGGGTCTGCGATGCGGCGAAGCGGAACACCACGTCATCGGTCAGGTCGAACTTCAGGTTGGCACTGGGCAGGATGCGGTCGTGCTTGTTGTTGTAAGACAGCGCCTTCCACATGCCGAACAGGCTGCGCACGTCAGCATTGGCAGCGTCGCTGACAGCCTGGTAGGTGTTGATGTCCTGGTCGATGTTGACGTAGCGCAGGCCGACGTTGCCGCTCCAGCGATCACCGGAGAAGTTGGCCTGGACGTAGCCGGCGAAGTTCTTTTCGGCCACCTTCCATTCGGCGCCGTAGTTGTGGCGACCATCCGGGCCATCGTTGTTGGCCAGCCAGGTGGAGTTGTTGAGGATCGCGTCCTTCAGCGCAGCTGGGGTGAAGTACCACAGGTTGCGCGGGAAGCTGCCACCGATGCCGCCGGCGAAGCCGCCCGGGTAGTTGGCGGTTGCGCCGTTCTGCAGGCTCGTCCAGATATCGCCCGGGGTGGCACCTTCCGGTGACAGCGCTTCGCGCTTGTGGTCGGCGTAACGCAGGCCGAAGTCGATCGAGTTCAGCGTGCCGCTATCGAAGTACTGGTTGAAGTCGGCGGTGAACCACTTCTCCTTGTCTTCGGCGGTGACTTCCTGGTTGCCCCAGGTGCCGCCCCAGTTTGCAGCGCCCGGCGACAGGTCGCCGCCGACGTTCCAGTCGATCGGGCTGCCTGCGCCATGCGTGGTCCAGTTTGCGCCACCGCCGGTGCCCATCGTGAGCTCGGCGATGAACTGGCGTGGGGTCGAACCGGTGCCCTTGGTGTTGCCGGCCTGGAACTTGGCATTCAGCGAGTCGTTGATCTGCCAGTCGGCATCAAGCGTCACATAGCTGCTTTTGGCCGTTGCTTCGCGGTAGATCATGTCGTACACGGCGTAGTCACGACCGGCTTGGCCGGTGAAGTTGGCGTTGGTCAATACGCCATCCTTGACCACGTAGCCGGCGTCCGGTGCTTGGCCCGGGCGGGTGATGTTGCCGTTGCCGTCCTTGACGTCGCTCATGATCGATGAGCCCCACAACATGAAGTTGCGGTTGTAGTTGTTGGCATCCATCTTCGAGCTGAAGCCTTCCAGGCCCAGCGTCAGATTGTCACTGGGCTTGAACTGCAGGCCGATCAGGCCGCCCTTGCGCTCGCGGGTCTGCTCGAACAGGGTGGAACCGAGCAGGCTGGGGGCATACACGCCGGCCAGGTCCGGATTGCTCTGCGCAACGCTGCCATTGGGATCGATCTGGAAGAAACCGGCCGGGATTTCCTGCGCTTCACGACGCAGCTCACGCTTCTGGCTGAAGGCCTGCACCATCACGCCGAAGGTGCCGTCGTCGTTCTTGTAGTTGAACAGGCCCGACAGCTGCGGGTCGTTGGACTTTGCCGAGTCGGAACGCACTGCGCCGACCGAGGCTTCAGCGGTGATCTGGTTCGGGAATTCCAGCGGCTTGCGGGTGATGATGTTGACGGTACCGGTGGTGCCGCCATCCTGCAGCTTGGCCTGCGAAGACTTGTTCACTTCAACCGAGCTGACCAGTTCGGACGGCAGCAGGGTATAGCTGACGCTGCGGCCCACGTTGCTGCCCTGGCTCAGCACGAACCAGTCGGCCGAGCCGACGCTGTGGCCGTTGATCAGGGTCTGGGTCAGGCTCGGGCTGGTGCCGCGCATGCTGACGCGGTCAGCTTCGTCGAAGCCGCCTTCGTCGGCGCTGGACGAGCTGATGTTGACGCCCGGCAGGCGCTGCAGGGTATCTGCAACGTTGTGCGCCGGCAGCTTGCCGACGTCTTCGGCGGTGACCACTTCAACGCGGGCGTTGGCTTCGCGCTTGGTATCCAGCGACTTTTCCATCGAGCCGCGGATACCCGTGACGGTCACGGTGTCCAGATCGGTGGCGGTCTTTGCGGCTTCCTGCGCGTGTGCGCTGAAAGCGAGACAGCTGATGATGGCTGCCGAAAGCATAGTCTTGCGATGCATGTTGTCTCTCCTCAACATCAAGATTGATTGGCACTGCGTGCCGCGTTACTACGGTCCTGCTGGTGGATCTGTTGCTTATGCTGCTGAAGGCTTACGTGGCCGACTTTTCCAGATACCAACTGGCGGCGCCGATGACGCCCAGTTGCCCGTGCTCTACCAGCTTCACGGGAATGCTTTGCAACGCCTTGCGCATCGGCCCCTTGTTGAGGAAGCGTTCTACGAAGGTGCTGTTCAAAAGAAACTGACTGATCTTTGGCAGGATGCCGCCAGCCAGATAGATGCCGCCCTGCACGCCGTAGAGCAGGGCCATGTCACCGATGGTCGAGCCGAGGATTCCGCAGAACAGCTGCAGGGTTTCCACGGCCAGCGGATCGCTGCCATCGCAGGCGGCGGCGCTGACGGCATCGGGGGTGGTGTGCACCGGCGTGACGCCGCGCACCGCGCACAGCGCGTTGTACAGGTTGAGCAGGCCGGGGCCGGACAGTGCCTGTTCGATCGATACATGCGGACGGTCCTGCAGCATCTGCTGCAGCACCGCCATTTCCAGTTCGGTGGTGGCTGCCAAGGAGGCCTGGCCGGCTTCGGTCGCCAGGACCACCGAACGGTTGCCAACCGGGATCCACACGGCGGCGCCCAGGCCGGTGCCCGGGCCGATCACCAGGGTCGGGCCGCGCTCGGCTTCGGCCGGGCCGGTCAACTGCAGGACCTGGCTGGCACTGATATGGCCGGCGGCATGCGCGACCGCTTCGAAGTCGTTGACCAGATGCACGCCAGCAAACCCGAGGTCATCGCGGATGCGGGTGGACGACAGCGGCCACGGCAGGTTGGCCGAGATCACCGTGCCGTCCGGCAGCGCGTAGCCGGCGGTGGCGATCACGCAATGTTCGACCGGTGGGTTGTGGCTGGCGAAGTCGGACAGGATCGCGCTGAGGCTGGGATAGTCCGCGCAGCGGTACTTGCGATAGGACAGTACGTCGATGGCCGGGTCGTTTGCCGCTGCCGCCTGGATCAGACCAACGCGGACGTGTGTGCCGCCCACGTCGGCGGCGAAGAAGGGCCGGCTGGCGGGGTCAAGGCGGGTGGTCTGCAGTGGGGGGACGACAGCGGTCACTCGGGTTCCCTATGGCGAGGCGGAGCGCCCGGAGGGGCACCATTCGGGGGCGAGTCTGTAATCGTTCTGACAACGATGTCAACGAATAATTGAAACTTTCGATGTTGCGCCGCAGCGCGTCTGCGCAAACCTTGCGCCGCCTGCATTTGTTGCATCCGATAGCGTGCAGTGGCTTAACTTGCAGGGTTTTTTGCCAAAAGCCTGATTCTTGCGGGCTTGTGGGACATTCCTGATGCGTTGCCGGAATAACCCTGTGGAGCTGTGTTGTTGACAAACTTGTCCGCAGCAAACCATAAATGTGACAACGTTGTTCCCACGTAAGTCGCCGGACGGCCTCGATCCGTCTCCCGCATCCGCAGGAGCTTTGCCCATGTCTGCTGTTCCCGTCTCGACGCCGCGTACCAGCATGGCGTCGTCCATCGCCATCGTCGGCGTGCTGTTCTTCATCATCGGCTTCTGTACCTGGATCAACGGCCCGTTGATCACCTTCGTCAAGCTGGCCTTCGACGTGAACGAGGTATCAGCCTTCCTGGTACTGATGGTGTTCTACCTGTCTTACTTCTTCCTGGCCTTGCCTGCGTCCTGGATCCTCGGTCGCACCGGCATGAAGAAGGGCCTGGCGCTCAGTCTGGCGGTGATGGCGGTTGGTGCGATGGGCTTCGGTGAGTTCGCCACGCAGCGCTGGTTTGGCGGTGCGCTCGCCGGCCTGTTCGTCATCGGCGGCGGCATGGCCCTGCTGCAGACTGCGGTCAATCCCTATATCAGCATCCTCGGCCCGATCGAAGGCGCCGCGCAGCGCATCGCATTGATGGGCATCTGCAACAAGATCGCCGGCATCATCGCGCCAGTGGTGATCGGTACCTTCGTGCTGCACGGCATCGGCGATCTGGAAAGCCAGGTGCAGGCGGCCGACGCCGCAACCAAGGCCGACCTGCTCAACAGCTTCGCTGCCAAGATCCACACACCCTATATGGTGATTGCCGGTGTGCTGCTGCTGGTCGCAGTCGGCGTGCTGTTCTCGCCGCTGCCGGAAGTGCGGCCGGACCAGGCCAATGCCGTGGCCAATGACGGCAAGGCCGCCAAGCGCAGCATCTTCCAGTTCCCGCACCTGTGGCTGGGTGTGATGTGTCTGTTCGTCTACGTCGGCGTGGAAGTGATGGCCGGTGACGCCATCGGCACCTACGGCAATGCCTTCGGCCTGCCGCTGGACCAGACCAAGCTGTTCACCTCCTACACCCTGTTCGCGATGCTGGTGGGCTACGTGATCGGCCTGTTGGTGATCCCGCGCTTCATCTCGCAGGAGAAGTACCTGGCGGTGTCGGCGGTGCTGGGCGTGGTCTTCACCCTGGGCGCGTACTTCACCCACGGCTATGTGTCGGTGGGTTTCGTTGCCGCGCTGGGCTTCGCCAACGCGATGATGTGGCCGGCGATCTTCCCGCTGGCGATCCGCGGCCTGGGCCGTTTCACCCAGATCGGCTCGGCCCTGCTGGTGATGGGTATTGCCGGCGGCGCGATCATCCCGCAGGCCTTTGCCCTGCTCAAGCACGCGTACCCGGAACACTTCCAGCTGGTGTTCGCCGCACTGATGATCCCCTGCTACCTGTACATCCTGTACTTCGGCACCGTAGGTCATAACGCGGGCAAGGCACGTGGCGCCTGAATCAAGCATCATGGCGGCAATCGAGCCAACGCGGGAACCGGTAATGCGTAGACCCACCATCAAGGATGTCGCCGAGCGTGCCAAGGTCTCTTTGAAGACCGTCTCGCGGGTGATCAACAACGAGCCTTCGGTGATGCAGGCCACCCGCGCGCGCGTACTGCGCGCGGTGGCCGAGCTGGACTACGAGCCCGATCCTTCCGCGCGCAACCTGCGCAGCAACACCACCTTCGTGATCGGGCTGGTGTACGACAACCCCAATCCGTACCACATCATCGGGGTACAGAACGGCGTGTTGTCGGCCTGCCGCGAGACCGGCTTCGGCCTGCAGATCCATCCCTGCGATTCGACCTCGCCGATGCTGGCCGAGGAACTGGCCGACTGGGTACAGCGTTCGCGCCTGGCCGGGCTGGTGCTGACCGCACCGATGTCCGAGCGCCCGGAACTGGTGGCCGCACTCAATGCACGCGGCATCAAGACCGTGCGCATCATCGCCGCCACCGAAGACCCGGGCGATGGCCCCTGCGTGTTCGTCGATGACCGCGATGCCGCCTACGAGATCACCGAGCACCTGATCCAGCTCGGCCACCAGCGCATCGGCTTCCTGTGGGGCGGCACCTCGCACCGTTCCAGCGGCGAGCGTTACGCTGGCTACGAAGCGGCGCTGAAGGACTACGGCATCCCGCTGGACAAGCACCTGGTGATCCCGGGCGACTACACCTTTGACGATGGCTTCCGTGGTGCGCGCCGCCTGCTGGCGCTGCGTGAACCGCCTACCGCCATCTTCGGCTCCAACGACGAAATCGCCGCTGGCGTGTTGGCCGCAGCCAATTCGGCCGGCTTGAACGTGCCTTACGACCTGTCCATCGCCGGTTTCGAGGACAGCCCGTTCTCGCGCCAGTCGTGGCCGGCGCTGACCACCGCCAAGCAGGCCACCGGCGACATCGCCCGCCATGCCGCGCGTTTGCTGATCAGCCAGCTGCGCACCGATGCCTACGAAGACAGCCCGGCACAGCTGCAGAACCAGGGCTTCGTACCGCAGCTGGTGGTACGTGGTTCCACCGCCCCGCTGCGCCAGCAGCCGTCGCGACCTCCGTCATCTCCCCCCGACCTCTCTGAGTAACGATCCATGGCACTGCCGAGTGAAACCGAAACCCTGATGTTCAACGAGGCAGCGCAAAGCGCCTCTGTCATCGCCGCCCAGTTCGCACGTAACCGCGACGTGGTGCAGGCCCTGGCCGCCGACCTGCGCCAGAACCCGCCACCGTTCGTTGTCACCTGCGCCCGTGGCAGTTCCGATCACGCGGCAACCTATGCCAAGTATCTGTTCGAGACCCAGCTCGGGCTGGTGACCGCCTCGGCGTCGCCGTCGGTGGGCTCGGTCTATGAAGCGCCGCTGCAGCTGCGCGGCGCGCTGTTCATCGTGATCTCGCAGTCGGGCAAGAGCCCGGATCTGCTGCGCAATGCCGAGGCCGCCAAGGCTGCCGGCGCGCGCGTGGTGGCATTGGTCAATGTCGAGGATTCGCCGCTGGCACTGCTGGCCGAAACCGTCATCCCGCTGGGCGCCGGCGTCGAGCGCAGTGTCGCCGCGACCAAGAGCTACCTGGCCTCACTGGCAGCGATCCTGCAGCTGGGTGCCTACTGGAAGAACGATCCGGCACTGATCGCCGCGCTGGATGCGTTGCCGGTCGCGATGTCCGAAGCATGGGCCTGCGATTGGACGGCGGTGACCGACGGTCTGGTCGATGCGCACAACCTGTTCGTGCTTGGCCGTGGCCCGGGCCTTGCGGCGGCGCAGGAAGCCGCACTGAAATTCAAGGAAACCTGTGGCCTGCACGCCGAAGGTTATAGCTCGGCCGAAGTGAAGCACGGGCCGATGGCGCTGGTTGGCCGCGATTTCCCGGTGCTTGCCTTCGCCCAGCCGGACGAAACCGGCGCCGGCACCCGGGCCGTGGCCGAAGAATTCGCCGCGCGCGGCGCGCAGGTATGGCTGACCGGCGAGGGCGGCAACCTGCCGACCGCAGCTGCGCCGCATCCGCTGTGCGCCCCGCTGCTGACCATCCAGAGCTTCTACCGCGCGATCAACGCACTGGCGCTGCGCCGTGGCAACAACCCGGACCTGCCGCCGCACCTCAACAAGGTGACGGAAACGGTCTGATGAAAACCGCGCTGCGCAATGGCCGGGTACTTGCCGGCGAGAACTTCCGTGACGATGTCGTGGTGTTGATCGAAGACGGCCGCATCACTGCGGTCGTCTCCAGCGACGACCCGGCCGTTGCCGCGGCCGACGCGCAGGTAGACCTGGGCGGCGGCTGGCTGCTGCCCGGCTTCATCGACGCCCAGGTCAATGGCGGCGGCGGTGCATTGTTCAACAACCAGACCGACGTCGATGCGCTGCGCACGATGGTGGCCGGGCATCGCCGCTACGGCACCACCGGCATGCTGCCGACCCTGATCAGCGACGATGCCGACGTGATGGCGCGAGCGGTGCAGGCCACCCGCGAGGCAATCGCCGCCAAGGTGCCGGGCGTGCTCGGCATCCATCTGGAAGGCCCGTACATCGCACCGGCGCGCAAGGGCACACACGATGCGGGCAAGTTCCGCGTGCCGGATGCCGATGAAGTAAGCATGGCAACCGCACTGGACAACGGCGTCACGTTGATTACCTTGGCGCCCGAACGCGTGCCGCTGGCGACAATCCAGCAGATGGTCGCCAACGGCGCCATCGTTGCTGCCGGTCATACCGCCGGTACCTACGACGAGATCCGCGCCGGCCTGGACGCTGGCATCACTGGCTTCACCCATCTCTACAACGCGATGTCGCCGCTGCAGGGGCGTGATCCCGGTGCAGTGGGTGCGGCACTGGAAGATGCCGACAGCTGGTGTGGCGTGATCGTCGATGGCGTGCACGTACACCCGGCCAGCCTGCGCGTGGCGCTGGCGGCCAAGCCGCGCGGCAAGGTGTTCCTGGTCACCGATGCAATGCCGATGGTGGGCTCGGACAACCCGGCGTTCGAGTTGTACGGCGAAACCATCACCGCCATTGATGGGGTGGTCCGCAACGCGGCCGGTGCATTGGCGGGTTCGGCGCTCGACATGGTCACTGCCGTGCGCAACACGGTTGGCCTGTTGGGTCTCTCGCTGGCCGAGGCCTCACGCATGGCATCGACGTATCCGGCGCAGTTCCTGGGCCTGGATGATCGATACGGGCAGATCGCAGCCGGCTACCAGGCTGATTTCGTCCTGCTGGACAGCGATCTGCAGGTGCAGGGCACCTGGATTGCCGGTCAGCGCGACTGAGTTCCGGCTTGTGAACAACGGCATGAATAAAGCCATCCGTTACGCCTCGGTGGATGCCCTGCGTGGCATCACCGTCGCGGCCATGCTGCTGGTCAACAACCCCGGCAGCTGGAGCCACGTCTACGCACCGCTGCTGCATTCGGAATGGCATGGCTGCACGCCGACCGACCTGGTGTTTCCGTTCTTCCTGGTGATCGTCGGCGTGTCCATCGCGCTGGGCGTGGTACCGCGGGTGGAGCAGGGCGCTGATCGTGGTGCATTGACGCGCACGGTGTTGATCCGCGCCGGGCGCATCCTCGGTTTGGGCCTGCTGCTGCACTTCCTTGCCTGGTGGTGGCTGGACCTGGCGCACTACCGGCCATGGGGCGTGCTGCAACGCATTGGCCTGTGTTTCGCTGCTGTTGGCATGGCGGCGATCTGGTTGAAGCCGCGGCTGCAGTGGTTGTGCATCGGCGTGCTGCTGTCCGGCTACGCTGCACTATTGGTGGTCGGAGGTTCGCTGGAGCCCTGGCTCAATCTGAGCAGCCGCGTGGATACTTCGTTGTTCGGCGCGCTGCTGTATCAATACGACCCTGCGACCGGGCATGGCCATGATCCGGAAGGGCTGATGTCCACGCTGGGCGCACTGGCTTCGACCTTGCTCGGCCTGCGTGCCGGTGCGTTGTTGCGGCAGCGCCCTTGGCGATTGCTGCCTGCTGCGGTGTTGCTGTTGATTGCCGGCGGCCTGTGGGCGCAGTGGCTGCCCTTGAACAAGAACCTGTGGACCTCGTCGTATGTGCTGTGGACCGGCGGCTGGGCATTTGCGGGCCTGTGGCTGGCGCACATCCTGATCGACTGCCGGCAATGGCCCGCGCTGGGGCGCCGCTTCGGTGTCAACGCGATCACCGCCTATGCCGGTTCCTCGGCGATGGTGCTGGCGATGATGGCCACCGACAGCTGGGGCTGGCTGTGGGAGCAGCTGTTCAACCGCTGGCTGACCCCGTTGGGCGGCGCACAGTTCGCCTCGCTGGTGATGGCGTTGAGCTTCGTGGCGATCTGGTGGCTACCGATGGCATGGATGGACCGCCGCAAGATCTATCTGAAGATCTGAAGATCTGAAGCCGCCGTTTGCAGGTTTGTGGGAGCGGCGTAAGCCGCGAAGCCACCAATTCGAAAGCAATGGCAGATCATGCAATTGCAGACAGCTGCTTTTGTAGTTGGATTACCAGCTTCGCGGCTTACGCCGCTCCCACAACATCCAACGACTGCGACAACGGTTGGCAATCACCGCGCCACGCTGATTGCCTTGATACGCGCGTTCTTCAAGGCTTCACCAATGGCTGGGCCTTGCAGGCCTTCGGTAGCGATGTCGCGCGCGTTGATCGCCAGCGCAGCCGCATGCAGGCGCTGCAGGGTTGCTCGCTGCGGGTAGTCGCTGTCCTCGAAGCCGAGCCGGCCGCGTTTGTCGCATTCGCAGACCAGGGCCATCTGTGCGATGCGTTCGGGGCGACGGAAACCGTCGCAGCGTTGGATCAGCTCCAGCACGGTAGCGTCGCGCAGTTCGTCGATGCGATGCACGTTGAGGTGTTCGCGGCAGACCGCTTCTGCCAACTGGCGATGGTCGAGCGGAATCTTCAGGCGTTCGCAGAGTTTGGCCAGCGGTTTCAGGCCGCGCTGCTCATGCATGATGTGGCGCGGCAGTTCGTCGGTTGGGGTCAAGGCCTTGCCAAGATCGTGGGTGAGGGCGGCGAAGCCGATCAGGTCATCGCCCGGTGCCAGCTGTGCGGCCATGTCGCTGACCATTTCCTGGTGCACGCCGGTATCCACTTCCGGGTGGAACTCGGCGCGTTGCGGTACGCCGTACAGCGCGTCAACCTCCGGCAGGATCACGGCCAGCGCGCCGGTATCGTGCAGGCAGCGCAGGAAGGCGGAGGGTTGTTTCATGGTCAGGCTGCGCCGCAGTTCCTGCCAGATGCGTTCCGGCACCAAGGCGTCCAACTCGCCGCTGGCGGCCATCGCGCGCATCAGCGCGGCGGTTTCCGGTGCCAGGGTGAAACCCAGCGGTGCAAAGCGGGCCATGAAGCGTGCCGCACGCAGCACCCGCAGCGGATCTTCGACGAAGGCCGGGCCGACATGGCGCAGCACGCGTTGTTCGATATCGCGCACGCCACCCCAGGGATCGACCAGTTCGCCGGTTTCCTCGTCGCGTGCGATGGCGTTGATGGTGAAGTCGCGGCGTTGCAGGTCTTCTTCCAGCGTCACCGAGGGATCGGCATCCACCACGAAGCCGCGATAACCGCGGCCGGATTTGCGCTCGGTGCGCGCCAGCGCGTGTTCCTCGCCGGTCAGCGGATGCAGGAATACCGGGAAATCCTTGCCCACGGCCTTGAAGCCGTCCGCTTCCATCTGCGCTTGCGTGGCACCGACCACCACCCAGTCACGGTCACCGGCCTGCAGGCCGAGCAGGGAATCGCGGACAGCGCCGCCGACGAGATAAGTCTTCATGCGGCCATGATAAGTCGGATGAGGTATTGCACATGTAGTGTCGAGCCATGCTCGGCAGGGGGCATACAAGTCAAAAACCAAAGCCAACCCCTCCCCAACCCTCCCCTTCGCTGCGCGAAAGGGAGGGGGCAGAGGCGATAGTGCCGAGCCATGCTCGGCAAGAGGCGTTACCGGCCATGCATGTTCTTGTAGGAGTCAACTGTCTTGAGCATCGTCCCTAGGCCACAGCCCGCCAAGGGGCGTTGTCGCGCTTCATGGCATTGAGCCTGGTCAGGTATTTGCGCATGCAGGCGGTGACAGCCAGCTTTTTA
>Ga0308157_10002164_pt1 | contig 34066 bp, 31 predicted proteins | sample PhyBR1_FD_201035 | JGI IMG/M metagenome (GOLD analysis project Ga0308157, IMG submission 201035) | Phyllosphere microbial communities from UC Gill Tract Community Farm, Albany, California, United States - DLSLB.R1 | ecosystem: Host-associated > Plants > Phyllosphere > Unclassified | place: USA... | reverse complement strand
GATTTCGTAATGACGCATGTAAACTCCCTTTTGGGTTGGGCCCCCCGCTGCGTCTGTAGCGGTGTGGCAAGGCAAAGCAGGCAATTATAGCGTCGCTTCCTCGGGCTTGTACACTCCGGGGCTCGGATGTCCTTGCCGGAAGCTGGTCTACCGCGGCGTTGCCGCTGCCGGCCTTGAAATCTGGCGGCACCTGCCCCATCTGCGCAGCAGTTGTTTATTTCCTCTTATTCTTTAAGCCTTAACCCATGTCTGAACAGAATCCTACAGCCCACCCTGCCCCGACAGATGCCTCGCCTGAAGAAGTGGAAGCCGCAATGGCTGCCCACAGCGCGGACGAAATCGCCCGCCTGCAGGCCGAGCTCGCGGAGATCAAGACCAAGAGCGCCGAACTCGCCGACCAGTTCCTGCGCGCCAAGGCCGAAGCGGAAAACGCGCGCCGCCGCGCAGAAGACGAAGTCTCCAAGGCACGCAAGTTCGGCATTGAAAGCTTTGCCGAAAGCCTGTTGCCCATCTGCGACAGTCTGGACGCCGCGCTGGCCATCCAGTCGGCCACGTCCGAGCAGCTGCGCGAAGGCGCCGACGCCACCCGCCGCCAGCTGGTTTCGGCCCTGGAACGCAACCGGGTTCTGCCCATAGACCCCGCGGCCGGCGACAAATTCGACCCCCATCTGCACCAGGCAATCAGCGTGGTGCCCGCCGATCAGGCGCCCAATACCGTGGTTTCCGTGCTGCAAAAAGGTTATCTGATTTCCGACCGCATCCTGCGTCCGGCGCTCGTGACCGTGACCGCCCCTAACTAGCCTGGAACCCGCGGCGCCGCGGGCGCCGTGAAAAATTTCGGTGTGACGGCTTGAAGCCAGGCCCGCACGCCACAAGTTACCAGCCATTCATAGATTCAATATTTCGGAGAAGAACATGGGAAAAATCATCGGTATCGATCTGGGCACCACCAACAGCTGCGTGGCTGTGATGGAAGGCAACACCATCCGCGTGATCGAGAACAGCGAAGGTGCGCGCACCACGCCGTCGATCATTGCCTACCAGGAAGACGGCGAGATCCTCGTCGGCGCCTCGGCCAAGCGCCAGGCCGTGACCAATCCCCGCAACACGATCTATGCGTCCAAGCGCCTGATCGGCCGCAAGTTTGCCGAAAAGGAAGTGCAAAAGGACATCGACCTGATGCCTTACACGATCACCAAGGCGGACAACGGCGACGCCTGGATCGAAGTGCGCGGCCAGAAGATGGCCCCTCCGCAGATCAGCGCCGAAGTGCTGCGCAAGATGAAGAAGACCGCCGAGGACTTCCTGGGCGAGCCCGTGACCGAAGCAGTGATCACGGTGCCGGCCTACTTCAACGACGCACAGCGCCAGGCCACCAAGGATGCAGGCCGCATCGCCGGCCTGGATGTCAAGCGCATCATCAACGAACCTACGGCTGCAGCCCTGGCCTTCGGCCTGGACAAGACCGACAAGGCCGATCGCAAGATTGCCGTGTATGACCTGGGCGGCGGCACGTTTGACGTCTCCATCATTGAAATTGCCGACGTGGACGGCGAAAAGCAGTTTGAAGTGCTGTCGACCAACGGCGACACCTTCCTGGGCGGCGAAGACTTCGACCAGCGCATCATCGACTACATCATCACCGAGTTCAAGAAGGAACAAGGCGTTGATCTGTCCAAGGACGTGCTCGCGCTGCAGCGCCTGAAGGAAGCTGCCGAAAAGGCCAAGATCGAACTGTCGAACTCGTCCCAGACCGACATCAACTTGCCTTACGTCACCGCTGACGCATCGGGCCCCAAGCACCTGAACATCAAGCTGACGCGCGCCAAGCTCGAAAGCCTGGTCGACGAACTGATCGAGCGCACCATTGCGCCTTGCCGCATGGCCATCAAGGACGCCGGCATCTCCGTGTCCGACATCCAGGACGTGATCCTGGTCGGCGGCATGACCCGCATGCCCAAGGTGCAGGAAAAGGTCAAGGAATTCTTCGGCAAGGAACCCCGCAAGGACGTGAACCCCGATGAGGCCGTGGCTGTGGGCGCTGCCGTCCAAGGTCAGGTGCTGTCGGGCGACCGCAAGGACGTGCTGCTGCTGGACGTGACGCCGCTGTCGCTGGGCATCGAAACCCTGGGTGGCGTGATGACCAAGATGATCACCAAGAACACCACCATCCCGACCAAGTTCGCGCAGACCTTCTCCACGGCTGACGACAACCAGCCGGCGGTGACGATCAAGGTGTTCCAGGGCGAGCGCGAAATCGCTTCGGGCAACAAGATGCTGGGCGAATTCAACCTCGAAGGCATCCCGCCGGCAAGCCGCGGCGTGCCGCAGATCGAAGTGACCTTCGACATCGATGCCAACGGTATCCTGAACGTGTCCGCCAAGGACAAGGCATCGGGCAAGGAAAACAAGATCACCATCAAGGCCAACTCGGGTCTGTCGGAAGAAGAGATCCAGCAAATGGTCAAGGACGCGGAACTCAACGCGGCCGATGACAAGAAGAAGCTGGAACTCGTGCAGTCCAAGAACCAGGGCGAAGCCGCGATGCACAGCGTGACCAAGAGCCTGGCCGAGCATGGCGACAAGCTTGACGCCGCCGAGAAGTCGGCGATCGAAGCCGCGGTCAAGGAACTGGAAGAAGCCCTCAAGGCCGACGACAAGGACGCGATTGACGCCAAGACCACGGCCCTGATGACCACCAGCCAGAAGCTCGGCGAGAAGATGTACGCCGATGCGCAAGCCGCAGGTGGTGCCGACGCAGCGGCCGCGGCCGGTGCCGCAGGTGCTGCCGGCGCGAACGCCGGTGGCTCGGCACCCCATGACGACAATGTCGTTGACGCCGAAGTCAAGGAAGTCAAGAAGGACTGACGCGCCAGGTCCTCAGTGACTGACCGCCGCCGCGTCCTCCCGTCTTCGGGGTGACGCGGCGTTCCTGTTCCAACCGGCTCCACAAATCAACATGTCCAAACGCGACTATTACGAAGTCCTCGGCGTTGCCAAGAACGCCTCGGACGAGGAAATCAAGAAGGCTTATCGCAAGCTCGCGATGAAGCATCACCCTGACCGCAACCAGGGCGATACCGCCGTCAAGGCCGAAGAGAATTTCAAGGAGGCCAAGGAGGCCTACGAAATGCTCTCGGACGCCCAGAAGCGCGCGGCCTATGACCAGTACGGCCATGCCGGCGTGGACCCGAACCGCGGCATGGGCGGCGGCGAAGGCTATGGCGGTTTCGCCGAAGCCTTCGGCGACATCTTCGGCGACATGTTCAGCCAGGGTCAGGGACGCGGTGGGCGCGGCGGCGGACGCCAGGTCTACCGCGGCAACGACCTGAGCTATGCGATGGAAATCACGCTCGAGGAAGCCGCCAAGGGCAAGGACGCGCAGATCCGCATCCCGTCCTGGGACAGCTGCGACACCTGCCACGGCTCGGGCGCCAAGCCCGGCACCAGCGCCAAGACCTGCACCACCTGTGCGGGCCAGGGCTCGGTGCAGATGCGCCAGGGCTTCTTCAGCGTGCAGCAGACCTGCCCGCACTGCCGCGGCACGGGCAAGATCATTCCCGAACCCTGCACCAGCTGCCAGGGCCAGGGCAAGGTCAAGCACCAGAAGACGCTCGAAGTCAAGATTCCCGCAGGCATAGACGACGGCATGCGCATCCGCTCGACCGGCAACGGCGAACCCGGCACCAACGGCGGCCCTGCGGGCGATCTGTACATCGAGATCCGCATCCGCAAGCACGACATCTTCGAGCGCGAGGGTGACGACCTGCACTGCCAGGTGCCGGTGAGCTTCATCACCGCGGCGCTGGGCGGCGAGATCGAAGTGCCGACGCTGGCCGGCAAGGCGGCGATCGACATTCCCGAAGGCACACAGGCCGGCAAGCAGTTCCGCCTGCGCGGCAAGGGCATCAAGGGCATTCGCGCCAGCTACCCGGGCGACCTCTATTGCCATATCGTGGTGGAAACCCCGGTCAAGCTCACCGAGTACCAGCGCAAGCTGCTGCGCGAGCTCGAGGAATCGCTGCAAAAGGGCGGCGGCCGGCATTCGCCCAGCGGCGAAAGCTGGACCGACAAGCTGAAGAAATTCTTCAGCTGAACGCGTTAAAAGCCCCGCTTGCGGGGCTTTTTTTCGCCCTCTGTCAGTTGCGCGCGGCGAATTCCTCGGCATCGTATAGCGTGAGCCGCGCGGCCTGGGCCAGTTGCCTGGCACGCGCCACCTGGGCGTCATCGACGATGAATGCGCAGAACGCATCCGCATCGGTCTCGATATCCAGCAGCGCCAGCCCGCGCTGCTGCAGCCATTGCGCCAGATCCATGAAAGCAGCCGGCACGGTATCGAACTCCTCGTCAATGCCCGCCCATGTCGGCTGCAGCTTCCTCTGCGCCAGGATGTCCGCGACCTGCCAGCCAACTTCCTCGGTCGCTTTCCAGTCAAGATGAATGACCAGCCACTGGCCTGGACGCTGACCGTCCTCCCCCGCCATCACCTCCTCCAACACCTGGCAGGCATCGACCTGGGCAAACGAACCCGCGGCGGTGTCCTTGGCGGCGCGGGCCCGCCAGGCCGCGCGCGCGACCCGCAGGATGCGCTGCGCTTCATCTTCCGCCACGCAGACGGTCAGCAGCTCGACGAAGGCTAGGAAATGGGCCTCGGTCTCCTGGCTTGCATGCAAATGGCCAGGCTCCACTTCCACGCCACCGGTTTGCGCGGGCTGGCTTGCGCCCCACAGTTTCTTCCAGAATTTCATCCTATTTCCTTGCAAGCATCTGCCGTATGGCGAACACCAGTCTAGCCACACATGCGCTGTGGCAACGAACAAGCACGGTTCGCTGAAAAACACGCATGCCATCGTCCTTTACGATGACTGAGGCAAAATAATCAGCGAAAATACGTTCATCTTCTCTTTTCGAGAAGCATATAAGACCCATGAAGAATTCCGAGCGCAGTTTTGCGCGCCGCATCGACCTCACTTCCCTGCAGCTGTTTGTCGCCGTCTGCGAACTCGGCAGCATCGGACGCGCGGCCGAGCGCGAATTCATTGCCGCTTCGGCCGTCAGCAAGCGACTGTCCGACCTCGAAGCCGCAGTGGACACCGCCTTGCTTTACCGCCACAGCCGCGGCGTGACACTGACGCCGGCCGGCGAAAGCCTGCTGCACCATGCGCGCACCGTGCTGTTCGGACTCGAGCGCATGCAGGGCGAACTCAGCGAATACGCCGAAGGCGTGCGCGGCCATGTGCGCATGCACGCCAACATGTCGGCCATCCTGCAGTTCCTGCCCGAGGACCTGGGACGCTTTGCGCGCACCCACAGCCAGATCAAGATCGACCTGCAGGAGCGCTTGAGCGCCGAAGTGCTGCACGCCGTGCAGGAAGGCACGGCCGACGTCGGCATCTGCACGCTGGGCACGGGCGGCGCGGGTGACCTTCAGACCCGCCCCTACCGCAGCGACCGCCTGGTGGTTGTCGTGCCCGAAGCCCATCCGCTGGCCACCACGCCCAGCGTGGCCTTTGCCCAGGTGCTCGACTGGGACATCGTCGGTCTCAAGGCCGATTCCAGCATAGGCCTGGCTATGCAGGCCGCGGCCGCGCATGCAGGCAAGCCGCTGCGCCAGCGCATACAGGTCACCAGCCTGGACGCCATGTGCCGCATGATAGACAACGGCCTGGGCCTGGGCCTGCTGCCCGACCGCGCGTTTGCGCTGATGCATGGCGTCGGCCACCTGCGCGCCGTGGTCCTGAGCGACGACTGGGCCGCACGCGAAGTACTGCTTGTGGCGCGCGATTTCGAGACCCTGCCCATGACTTCGCGCCTGCTGGTAGAGCACCTGGCCGCCGCCTAAAATTACCCACCCACCTGAAACCATAAAGCCGAGAGAACGCCATGGGACGCACCCTGTACGACAAGATCTGGGACGAGCACGTCGTCCACACCGAGGAAGATGGCACGTCCATCCTCTACATCGACCGCCATCTGGTGCATGAAGTGACCAGCCCCCAGGCGTTTGAAGGCCTGCGCGTGGCAAACCGCAAGCTGTGGCGCATCAGCTCGGTGGTCGCCACGGCCGACCACAACACGCCGACCACGGGCTGGGAGCTGGGCTACGCCGGCATTGCCGACCCGATCAGCAAGGAGCAGATCACCACGCTCAACGACAACATCGGCGAGTTCGGCGCGGCCGCGTTCTTCCCCTTCATGGACAAGGGCCAGGGCATTGTGCACGTGATGGGCCCGGAGCAAGGCGCGACGCTGCCCGGCATGACCGTGGTCTGCGGCGACAGCCATACCTCGACCCATGGTGCATTTGGCGCACTCGCCCACGGCATAGGCACCTCGGAAGTCGAGCATGTGATGGCCACGCAGACGCTGCTGGCCAAGAAAGCCAAGAACCTGCTGGTGCGCGTGGACGGCAAGGCCGCGCCCGGCGTCACCGCCAAGGACCTGGTGCTGGCCATCATCGGCAAGATCGGCACGGCAGGCGGCACGGGCTACACCATCGAGTTCGCGGGCCAGGCGATACGCGACCTGTCCATGGAAGGCCGCATGACGGTCTGCAACATGGCGATCGAAGCCGGCGCGCGTGCCGGCCTGGTGGCCGTGGATGAAAAGACGATTCGCTACGTCAAGGGCCGCCCGCTCGCGCCCACGGGCGTCGAGTGGGACCAGGCCGTGGCCTACTGGCAGACGCTGCAGTCGGACGCCGATGCGCAGTTCGACCTGGTGGTCACGCTGGACGCCGCACAGATCGTGCCGCAGGTCACCTGGGGCACCTCGCCCGAGATGGTGCTGGGCATTGACGCCGTGGTGCCCGATCCCGACAAGGAAAAGGACAGCAACAAGCGCGGCGCGATCGAGCGCGCGCTGGTCTACATGAACCTCGAGCCGGGCAAGGCAATCAACGACATCCGCATCGACAAGGTGTTCATCGGCTCGTGCACCAACAGCCGCATCGAGGACATGCGCGAAGCCGCGGCCATGGTGCAAAAGCTCGGCCGCAAGGTTGCCAGCAACGTCAAGCTGGCCATGGTCGTGCCCGGTTCGGGCCTGGTCAAGGAGCAGGCCGAGCACGAAGGCCTGGACCTGATCTTCAAGGCAGCGGGCTTTGAATGGCGCGAGCCCGGCTGCTCCATGTGCCTGGCAATGAATGCCGACCGGCTCGAGCCCGGCGAGCGCTGCGCCTCGACGTCGAACCGCAACTTCGAAGGCCGCCAGGGCGCGGGCGGACGCACCCATCTGGTCAGCCCCTCGATGGCCGCGGCGGCTGCGGTGCACGGCCATTTTGTCGACGTGCGCCGCTTTGTCTGAACGACAGCTGCAACGCTGAGCCCCCCTCTCGAGGAATACCTTCCATGCAAAAATTCACCGTACACCAAGGCCTCGTGGCCCCGATGGACCGCGAAAACGTCGACACCGACGCCATCATCCCCAAGCAGTTCCTCAAGTCGATCAAGAAGACCGGCTTTGGCGTGAACCTGTTTGACGAATGGCGCTACCTGGACCATGGCGAGCCCGGCCAGGACCCGGCCAGCCGCAAACCCAATCCCGACTTCGTGCTCAACCAGCCGCGCTACCAGGGTGCGTCCATCCTGATCGCGCGCAAGAACTTCGGCTGCGGCTCCAGCCGCGAGCATGCGCCCTGGGCGCTCGACCAGTTCGGCTTCCGTGCCGTCATTGCGCCCAGCTTTGCCGACATCTTCTTCAACAACTGCTTCAAGAACGGGCTGCTGCCCATCGTGCTGCCCGAGGCGACGATTGCCGCGCTGTTCGATGAAGTCGCGGCCTTTCCCGGCTACCAGCTGACCATCGATCTCGAACGCCAGGTCATCGTGCGCCCCCAGGGCGAGGAAATCCCGTTCGAGGTGAATGCGTTTCGCAAGTACTGCCTGCTCAACGGCTTCGACGACATCGGTCTGACGCTGCGTCAGTCGGACAAGATCAAGGCCTATGAAGCCCAGCGCCTGGCAACCAAGCCCTGGCTGGCCCACACCCTGGTCCAGGGCTGATTGAACCGCTGCGCCCCCACCGGCCGGTGGCCGCAGCCTCCCCTTTATTACTTCGACAGAGAATTCCCATGAAAATTGCAGTCTTGCCCGGCGACGGCATCGGCCCGGAAATCGTTGCGGAAGCCGTCAAGGTGCTCAACGCCCTCGACCTGGACTTCGAGATGGAATCGGCCCCGGTCGGCGGAGCGGCCTATGCCCTCACGGGCCACCCCCTGCCCGAAGCCACGCTCAAGCTGGCAATGGAAGCCGACGCCGTGCTGTTCGGCGCCGTCGGCGACTGGAAGTACGACACCCTGGACCGTCCGCTGCGCCCCGAGCAGGCCATTTTGGGCCTGCGCAAGCACATGGGTCTGTTTGCCAATTTCCGCCCTGCCATCTGCTACAAGGAACTGACGCACGCTTCGAGCCTCAAGCCCGAGCTGGTTGCCGGTCTGGACATCCTGATCATCCGTGAACTCACGGGCGACATCTATTTCGGCCAGCCGCGCGGCCGCCGCGTGGCCACCGACGGCCATTTCCCCGGTGCCGAGGAAGCCTTCGACACCATGCGCTACTCGCGCCCCGAGATCGAGCGCATCGCGCATGTCGCCTTCCAAGCCGCGCAAAAGCGCAGCAAGCGCGTGACCAGCGTCGACAAGGCCAATGTGCTTGAGACTTTCCAGTTCTGGAAGGACGTGGTCACCGAAGTCGGCAAGCAATACCCCGATGTGCAGCTGGACCACATGTATGTCGACAACGCCGCCATGCAACTGGTCAAGGAACCCAAGCGCTTCGACGTCGTGGTCACGGGCAACATGTTTGGCGACATCCTCTCGGATGAAGCGTCCATGCTCACCGGCTCGATCGGCATGCTGCCTTCGGCCAGCCTCAATTCCAAGGGCCAGGGCCTGTACGAACCCAGCCATGGCAGCGCTCCCGACATCGCGGGCAAGAACGTCGCCAACCCACTGGCCACCATTCTGTCAGCGGCAATGATGCTGCGCTTCAGCCTGAACCAGGAAGCTGCGGCCCAGCGCATCGAAGCCGCGGTGCAGGCCGTGCTGGCCCAGGGCCTGCGCACACCCGACATCTGGAGCGAAGGCACGACCCGCGTGGGCACCGCCGAAATGGGCGATGCCGTGGTGAGCGCGCTGATCTGATTCCAGCGCGACCCAGGTCGCAACCCTGCAACAAAGGCAGCCAGCAATGGCTGCCTTTTTTTTGCCCGCAGGCGCCAGACACCGCCTATCCGCTTGCCGGGACGCCCGTTTGCCGGCTTGCAGACGCCCAAGCCACGCTGTAGGTCAGCACCGCAAAATAGTAAAAAGCTATCGACTTTGAATTATTTATAAATTAATCTTACTTTCATGGCGCAAACCTTCCCCGCTATGCCGACGGCTAGTCACCTCTGCAGACCAAGCCGGCAAGCGCGCAACCCGCCTGAAAGGAACTGATGAATCATCTGTAAAAAGCATTTTCACGAATTTCACAAATATCGCCGACCAGCCCGCTCAGAGGCACCGGCACCCCATTGATCCAAGGATTCCACATGCCCACTCCCTACAACGACGCATCCGGCAGCTATGTCAGCGGCTGGTCGAGCTATTTTGTCAACAGCCTCCAACAAGCCGCCACAACGATCACCTCGGCAGCCGCTACGGTCCAAAATGGCCTCGGTGCGACGCTGACCGGCGTGACCTATGCAGCACGCACGCTCGTCGACATCGGCGAAATCGTGCGGGTCGAAGCCGAACGCTTCGATGTCACCCCCACCGCATTGGCTGCCCGCGCCAGCACCGCCGCAACGGCGGCGCTGACGCAAGCGGCCTCGCATACCGCAGGCATCGGCAGCAAGGCGCTGGAATTTCTGGCGCACCAGTCGGCCCAGGCCGGCTCGGCCATCTGGGCCGAAGTGCAGGTCCAGGCCCCTGTGCTGGGCGCGGCCCTGTACAGCGTCAGCGCGAAGGGCCTGAACCTGTTGTACGACAAGGCCGCCGACGCCGGCTCGGCCATCTGGGCTGAAGTGCAGGTCCAGGGCCCTGTGCTGGGCGAGGCGCTGCGCAGCGGCACCGAGAAGACCATGAGCGTGTTGTACGACAAGGCCGCCGACGTCGGCTCGGCCCTCTGGGCTGAAGCGCAGGTCCAGGCTCCCTTGCTGGGTGCGGCGCTGATCGGAAACGTTCGGGATGGCATGGACTTGCTGTCGGGCAACAAGATTGCCTTCGACCCCAACTTCAACTTCGCTCAAGAAGATGGGCTGCAGTTCTCGCAGATGTCCGATGACCTGGGCGGCACTGCCCCTGTGCCCACCCTGCCCCTGCCCCTGCCTCCCCAGCCCACCGCGCCCCTGCCCCAGCCCCCCCAGCCCACCGCGCCCCTGCCCCCCCAGCCCATTGAGGATGGCGATGCGACCGTCCAGGATGACGGCTCGGACAGCCACTTCAGCAATTTCTCCGGCTCGGACGATGCGGCTGCGCAGCCAGATCTGTCGCATCCGTTCCACGACGATGCGGAATGGATTAACTTCCTTGGGCAGAGCATGATTCAAACCACTTTTGTTTACTCCGAGGATGACGATGCGCTGCCTGTCCAGCATGACGGCTTGGACAGCGATTTCAGCAATGTCTGCAGTTGTGACGATGCCTCAGTGCAACCAGATCAATCGTACGCGCTCGGCGTCTATAAGGAAGGGGTGGGCTTCGTGGGGATGAGCATGCTCTCCACCATTGTTGTCTGCTGATACATGGACCCACGGGCCCTTGGGCCGGTTGAGCCCTCCTGCCCAAAAAGGCAGGAGGGCTTTCTTGCGGCCTTTGCGCCCACTGTACCGCTGGCAAATCCATTACAATTCGCGGCTATGTTTGCCGCCCATACCCGCTTGGTCTCCATGACAGCTGCCTGCCTGGCAGCCGTGGCTGCGCGCGCAACCATCATTACGACGATCAAAGGCTGACCCAGCCCGGTTCGTCGCGCGCCCTCTCCCGGCCAGACGAGCCGGGTCCCAGTCTGGTCGAACATTGTTTCTTAAACCACAGGGGCGTTGAAAATGAGCAAGTTGGTAGGTTTGGTAGGCTGGCGCGGCATGGTCGGCTCGGTGTTGATGGACCGCATGCAGGCCGAAGGTGACTTCGATCTGATCGAGCCCATTTTCTTCTCCACCTCGAATGCCGGCGGCAAGGCGCCCGCCCAGGCCCGCACCCATACCACGCTGCAGGATGCAAACGACATAGCGGCACTGGCCCGCTGCGACATCATCATCACCGCCCAGGGCGGCGACTACACCAAGGCCGTGTTCGGCCCGCTGCGCGCTTCCGGCTGGCAAGGCCACTGGATCGATGCCGCTTCGTCGCTGCGCATGGAAGACGATGCCGTCATCGTGCTTGACCCGGTCAACGACGACCTGATCCAGACCAAGCTTGCCGCCGGCGGCAAGAACTGGATCGGCGGCAACTGCACCAACTCCATCTTGCTGATGGGGCTGTCCGGTCTGTTCAAGGCCGGCCTGGTCGAATGGGTCAGCTCCATGACCTATCAGGCAGCGTCGGGTGGCGGCGCCAACCACATGCGCGAACTGCTCAAGGGCATGGGCGTGGTGCACGCCGCCGTGTCCGACGCCCTCGCAACGCCCGCGTCCGCCATTCTCGACATCGACCGCCAGGTCGCGCAAACCATCCGCAACGATGTGCCCACCGAATACTTCGGCGCACCGCTGGCCGGTGGCCTGATCCCCTGGATCGACGTGCAGCTGCCCAACGGCCAGTCCAAGGAAGAGTGGAAGGGCCAGGCCGAAGTCAACAAGATCCTGGGCACCTCGGCGACGATTCCCGTCGACGGCCTGTGCGTGCGCATTGGCGCCATGCGCTGCCACTCGCTGGCCCTGACCATCAAGCTCAAGCATGACCTGCCGCTGGCCGAAATCGAGACGCTGATCCAGACGGGCAACCCCTGGGTCAAGTTTGTCGCCAACGACCGCGCCGTCACCGTGAAGGACCTCACGCCCGCGGCCGTGACCGGCGGCCTCGAAGTGGCCGTGGGCCGTGTGCGCAAGCTCAATATGGGTCCCGAATACCTGTCGGCCTTCGTGATCGGTGACCAGTTGCTGTGGGGCGCGGCCGAACCCCTGCGCCGCATGCTGCGCATCCTGCTGGCCAAGTAAGCCCCGCCAGAGCAGCGCTGCGCTGCCCTGGTATCCTGGCCAGCCGCCCCACGGACCATGGAAAATGGGCTGTGGGGCGGTTTCTCGTTGCCCAGTGACAACATCTGGCGCGATCCCGGGGCGCGTCGCCCTGCCAGGCCCTTCAGGTGTTGGACAATGCGCCCTGTCACCTTGGCTTGCCACTGCTATGCATTGCTGCTAAGGTATTTTTCACTATGACGCGCGCGCTGTGCCGATGCGGCGGTCATTCTTGAGAACAACTATGCCGCTCGCCCGGGCCGCACAACCACAGAAGTTGACGCCACCATGCATCGTTGGAAACTCTCTGCGCTGGCCGCAGCGGCCCTCGTCTCTGTCAGCCTGACAGCCACCGACGCCTGGGCGCTGGCGCTGGGTCGCATCAGCATCCAGTCTGCGCTGGGCGAACCCCTGCGCGCGGAAGTGGACCTGCCCCAGATCACCGCCGCCGAAGCCGACAGCCTGCGCGCGACCATTGCCACGCCCGCGGTCTTTCGTGCCCAGGGAATGGAGTACACGGCCACTGCCAGCCAGTTCCAGGTTCAGCTGCAGCGCCGCCCCGATGGCTCCGCCGTGCTGCGCCTGAGCAGCGCCCAGCCCGTCGCCGAGCCTTTTGTCGATCTGGTGATCGACGCCTCCTGGGCCGCCGGCCATGTGGTGCGCAGCTACACCTTGCTGCTGGACCCGCCAGCGGCACGCCAGTCTGCGCCGGCGGCGACCTCACCAGCGCAAATCGGCGCCCCTGCGCCCCAGGCAACGGCCCCCGCCCGCAGCGCGAGTGCGCGCACCGCGCCACCGGCTGGCGCCGCGACGCGCAATGCGCCGGCCGAGGCACCGAAATCTTCGACACTCACCGTGCGCCCGGGCGATACCGCCAGCCGCCTGGCCCAGGCCAATCGCCCGGCCGGCGTTTCGCTCGACCAGATGCTGGTTGCAATGCTGCGCGCCAACCCCCATGCCTTCATCAGCGGCAATGTGAACCGCATGACCGCTGGCGCCGTGGTGGAAATGCCCGACGAGGCCGCGGCCCAGGCCACGTCGGCGCGCGAAGCGCGGCAGATCGTCGCCGCGCAAAGCCAGGACTTCAACCAGTACCGCCGCCGTCTCGCGGGCGCTGCCCCGGTGGCCGCCGTGACCGCGGCCCAGCGCAGCGCCAGCGGCAATGTCGAAGCCCAGGTGCAGGACAAGAAGCCCTCGACCACCGCTCCCGACAAGCTCACGCTGTCCAAGGGCGCGCTCCAGGGCAGTCAAAATGCCGACGAACGCCTGGCGCGGGAAAAACAGGCCCAGAGCCAGTCCGAGCGGCTGTCCGAGCTTTCCCGCAACCTCAATGAACTGCAAAAGGTTGCGGCCGGCGCAGCGGCGCCCGGCACTCCCGTGGCGGGCACTCCCGTGGCGGGCACTCCCGCTGCTGGCGTAGCGCTCCCGGGCGTACCGGCAGCGGGCGTACCGGCACCGGGCATACCGGCACCGGGCATACCGGCTGAAGGCGCTGCCGCTCCCGGCATACCGGCTGCGGACACGGCCGCTGGCACAGCCGCTGACACCACGGCCCCGGCGACCGCCGAGGGCGCCACCCCTGCGGCCGAGACAGCGCCGCCCACGGCTTCGGCCGATGCCCCAGCCGCGGCCGAAGCCACGCCTGCGGCACCCGCCCCGGCAGCGCCCGCAGCCGCAGCTCCCGCTGAAGCCGCGCCTGAAGCGCCCGGCTTCCTCGATACGCTGAGCGAAGACCCCGCATTGCCGCTGGCCGGCGCGGGCCTGCTGGCCTTGCTGCTGGGCTACGCCGGCTACCGCCGCGTCCAGAAGCGCCGCCAGCAGGATGCGGCCGGCGACAGTCTGCTGCATCCCGATTCGGTGTTTGCTGCCGGCCAGGGCCAGCAGGTCGACACGGCGCACACGCAATTCGGCAGTTCTACCGCCTATTCGCACAGCCAGCTCGATACCGGCGGCGAAGTCGATCCGGTGGCCGAAGCCGATGTCTATCTGGCCTATGGACGCGACCTGCAAGCCGAGGAAATCCTCAAGGAAGCGTTGCGCAGCCAGCCCGAACGCCTGGCACTGCACCAGAAGCTGGCCGACATCTACGCCAAACGCCATGATCGCAAGGCCTTCGAGGCCGTGGCGCAAACGGTTTTCGTGCTGACCGAAGGCCGGGGCGCCGAATGGCAGCATCTGGCCGAGCAAGGCCGTGCGCTGGACCCGACGCATTCCCTGTACCAATCCTCCACCGATGCCGATGCCCGGCCCGGCGACGCCGCGGCGCAGACGCAGGCGGATGACCGCAGCCTCGCGCAGGCCTCGGTCGCCGCCGCGCTTGGCGGACTGGCGGCCTCGAGCAGCAAAACCGAACCCTCGGTGCTGCCCGGCCTGGATATGAGCCTGGACCTCGATCTGCCTTCGGGTCTTGCCGACCCGCTGCCGCCCGCCGCCGCGCCGCCTGCGGCACAGCCGCAGTCGCCCGACGACATCGACTTCGAGCCTATCGAGCCCATCTGGAAGCAGCCCGCGGCTGCCGCCCAGGCGCCAGCGCCTGAACCTGATCTGCCTGAAACCACGTTTGACGCCCTGGCCGACCTGCCGCCCGTGACGCCTGCGGCACAGCCCGCAAGCGATGCGCTGCCGGATCTGGAATGGGGCCTGGACCAGGCCGCTGCGACGCCGGCGGCCGATGTGCCTGCCGAGATGGTCGAGCCGAGCGCTGCCGAGCCCGAGTTCACGCTGACAGATACTCCCGCTGCCGTGGCCGCAGACCTGGCGCCGCCCGACGCGCCCGGCTTCGACACTCCGGTCTTCGAGCTCGAGGACACCGACAAGACCGGCGCCACGCCGGCCGAGGTGCCCGCTGCTGCGGCCCCGGCCGCTGCGCCCGCCTTTGATTTCCTCGAGTTCGATCTGGGCAATCTTTCGCTTGACCTGGGCCCCGCCGCGCCCGTGGACGCGCTGTCGCAAAGCAGCCAGGCCGCGGCCGAAGACCCGCTGGCCACCAAGCTGGCGCTGGCCCAGGAGTTCGCGGCCATCGGCGACAGCGACGGCGCGCGCACGCTGATCGAGGAAGTCATCGAAGAATCCGAAGGTGAACTCAAAGAACGCGCCCAGCGCCTGCTTGCCGAAATCAATTGATGTTTTTTCCGCAGATCAACGCGGCGCCTGGTGCCCGCGGCAAGGACTTGCCATGCGCATAGCCCTGGGAGTGAGTTACAACGGCCAGCGCTACAACGGCTGGCAAAGCCAGACTTCGGGCAATACGGTGCAAGACCATCTCGAAGCGGCGCTGGGCCGCTTTGCGACCCGACCCGTGCCCACGGTCTGCGCCGGTCGCACCGATGCCGGCGTGCACGGCATCATGCAGGTCGCGCATTTCGACACCGACCTGGAGCGCACGCCGTTTTCCTGGGTGCGCGGCACCAATACCTTCCTGCCTGCGGACATCGCCGTGCAATGGGCCCAGCCCGTGGGCGACGACTTCCACGCGCGCTTTTGCGCCACCCGGCGGCGCTACGCCTATGTGCTGCTGCAGTCTCCGGTGCGCCCCAGCGTCGAGGCCGGCCGCGTGGGCTGGGTGTTTCACGAGCTCGATGGTCAGGCCATGCAGGCCGCTGCCGCACAGCTGCTGGGCGAGCACGACTTCTCGTCGTTCCGCGCCTCGGCCTGCCAGGCCAAGAGTCCGGTCAAGACCCTGCACCGGCTCGACGTCTCGCGCCGCGCCGCGCCCGCGGGCGATGCCCTGAGCCGCCTGCACGGCCTGGGCCGCCCGGGCGAGCCGCCCATGGAAACCTGCTACTGGCATTTCGAGTTCGAAGGCAGCGCCTTCCTGCACCACATGGTGCGCAACATCATGGGCTGCCTGATTGCCATCGGCCAGGGCAAGCAGGGCGTGGACTGGATGCAGACCGTTCTTGCGGCGCGCTCGCGCGATGCCGCAGCGCCCACCTTTTCGCCCGACGGGCTGTACTTCCTCGGACCGGTGTACGACCCGGCCTGGGGTCTGCCGACGCACGCCGCGGCATTCGATTGGCTGCCATGAACCCGACTTTCGCTCCTGCGCTGCGAACGCGCATCAAGATCTGCGGCCTCACGCGTGAGGAGGATGTCGACCAGGCCGTGGCCGCGGGCGCCGACGCCATAGGCTTCGTGCTCTACGCTCCCAGCCCGCGCGCGGTGAGCAGCGCGCGCGCCGCCCAGCTTGCGCGCCGTCTGCCGCCGTTTGTCACCCCCGTGCTGCTGTTCGTCAACGAGACGCCGGCGCGGGTGCAGCAGGCCTGTGTGGAAATTCCCGGCGCCTGCCTGCAATTCCATGGCGACGAGTCGCCCGCGCACTGCCTGGAGGCCAGCGGCGGGCACCGGCCTTTCCTGCGCGCGGCCCGGATTCCCCTTGGAGACGCAGCAGCGCGCTTCGACCTCGTAGAATATGCCCAGCGTTACTCTCACGCCCAAGCCATTTTGCTCGATGCCCATGTGGACGGCTATGGCGGCGGCGGCAAGGCATTCAATTGGTCACTCCTTCCTCCAAGCGTAGACTCTCACCTCGTTTTGTCTGGTGGACTCACGCCTGCAAACGTGACCGATGGCATTCGGCAGGTGCGCCCGCGTTGCAAGACGCTTGCCGTTGATGTCAGCTCTGGCGTAGAAGCCACGGGCCCCGACGGCCAACCGCTCAAAGGCGTCAAGGACGCCGACAAGATCCACCGCTTCGTTGCCGCTGTGCGTGCGGCCGATGCCCAACTACGGCAGACTTTGTAATGTTTGAATACCAGCACCCCGACGCATCCGGGCATTTCGGCCGCTATGGCGGCAGCTTTGCCAGTGAAACCCTGACCCATGCGCTGACCGAATTGCGCGACGCTTATGCGCGCTACCAGAAGGACCCCGAATTCGTCGCCGAATTCGAGTCCGAACTCAACCACTACGTGGGCCGTCCCTCGCCGGTCTACCACGCGGACCGCATGAGCCGTGAAATGGGCGGCGCGCAGATCTATCTGAAGCGCGAAGACCTGAACCACACCGGCGCACACAAGATCAACAACGTGATCGGCCAGGCAATGCTTGCCAAGCGCATGGGCAAGAAGCGCATCATTGCCGAGACCGGCGCGGGCCAGCATGGCGTGGCCACGGCCACCATCTGCGCGCGCTACGGCCTCGAGTGCATCATCTACATGGGCGCCGAGGACATCCGCCGCCAGAGCCCCAACGTCTACCGCATGAAGCTGCTGGGCGCGACCGTCGTGCCCGTGGAATCGGGCAGCAAGACGCTCAAGGACGCGCTCAACGAAGCCATGCGCGACTGGGTCGCCAATGTCGACAGCACGTTCTACATCATCGGCACGGCCGCGGGCCCCCACCCCTACCCCATGATGGTGCGGGATTTCCAGAGCGTGATCGGCACCGAGTGCCTGACGCAGATGCCCGAATTCCTCAACGGCGGCCAGCCCGATGCGGTCGTGGCCTGCGTGGGCGGCGGCAGCAATGCGATTGGCATCTTCCACCCCTATATTCCGTTTGAAGCCACGCGCCTGATCGGCGTCGAAGCCGCGGGCGAAGGCCTGGACTCGGGCAAGCATTCGGCGTCGCTGCAGCGCGGCAGCGCCGGCGTGCTGCACGGCAACCGCACTTTCATCCTGCAAAACGACGACGGCCAGATCATAGAGACGCACAGCATCAGCGCCGGTCTCGACTATCCGGGTGTAGGCCCCGAGCATGCCTGGCTGCAGGAAATCGGTCGCGCCGAATATGTGGGCATCACCGACACCGAAGCGCTCGAAGCCTTCCACTACCTGTGTCGCGCCGAAGGCATCATTCCAGCGCTCGAGTCCAGCCACGCGGTTGCCTATGCCATGAAGCTGGCCAAGCAGATGCGTGTCGACCAGTCCATCCTGGTGAATCTTTCTGGCCGTGGCGACAAGGACATAGGCACCGTTGCCGACCTGTCGGGCGCAGATTTCTATGACCGCCCTTCCATGCGCGGTCTGACTGTCAAGGGAGGGCCTGCCGCATGAGCCGCATTGCCACCACATTTGAAAAACTCCAGGCCGAAGGCCGCACCGCACTGATTCCCTATGTCACCGCCGGATTCCCGTTTGCCGCGATCACGCCGGCGCTGATGCACGGCATGGTCGAGGCGGGCTCCGACGTGATCGAGCTGGGCATCCCGTTTTCCGACCCCATGGCCGACGGCCCGACCATACAGAAGGCCGGCGACAAGGCCCTGGCTCTGGGCGTCGGCCTGGCCCAGGTGCTGGCCTATGTGCGCGAATTCCGCCAGAAGAACGACAGCACGCCCGTGGTGCTGATGGGCTACGCCAACCCGGTCGAGCGCTATGACCAGATCCACGGCGAAGGCGCTTTCGTCAACGACGCAGCGACCGCCGGCGTCGACGGCATGCTGATCGTCGACTACCCGCCCGAGGAGTGCGAGGCGTTTGCCGCCGCGCTGCGCGCGCAGGGCATGGACCTGATCTTCCTGCTGGCGCCGACCAGCACCGATGAACGCATCGCCCAGGTGGCGCGCGTGGCCAGCGGCTATGTGTACTATGTCTCGCTCAAGGGCGTGACCGGTTCGTCCGCGCTGGACCCTGCGGCCGTCGAGGCCATGCTGCCGCGCATTCGCAAGCATGTGAGCATTCCCGTGGGCGTGGGCTTTGGCATACGCGATGCCCAGACCGCCCAGGCGATCGGCGAGTTTGCCGATGCGGTGGTGATAGGCAGCCGCATCATCGAGATGCTCAACGACCAGCCGCATGAAAAAGTCGTTCCATTGACCATTGACTTCCTGCGCGGTGTGCGCAAGGCACTGGACGCATAATGCAGCAAAACTTTAAACACCCCCTGAGCCGCTGACGCGGCTTCCCCCTCTCAACCTTCGGTGGAGGGGGACGGCGCCCTCGCTGCGGGGCGGCCCTTGCTCGCTGCCCCCACGCTGGGGCGCGCCAGTTTCATGGGCTGCAGGCATCGCTGGTGCCACGGATAAAACAAGAGGAAATACTATGTCTTGGCTTGAAAAACTGCTGCCCGCCAAAATCCAGCACACCGACCCGACGGAACGCCACCAGATCCCCGAAGGTCTGTGGATCAAGTGCCCGTCGTGCGAGACCGTGCTGTATCAGGCCGACCTGGAAAAGAACCAGAACGTCTGCCCGACCTGCGGCCACCACCATCGCATCGGCGCGCGCGCGCGCCTGAACCATTTCCTCGACGCCGAAGGGCGCTATGAAATCGGCCAGGAAGTCGTGCCCGTCGATCCGCTCAAGTTCAAGGACAGCCGCAAATATCCCGAACGCCTCAAGGAAGCGCTGGAAAACACCGGCGAGACCGATGCGCTGATCGTCATGGGCGGCGCCGTCAAAAGCGTCAACGTGGTCGTGGCCTGCTTTGAATTCGACTTCATGGGCGGCTCCATGGGATCGGTGGTCGGAGAGCGCTTTGTGCGCGGCGTGGAAACCGCAATCGAGCAGAAGGTGCCTTTCATCTGCTTTACCGCCACCGGCGGCGCGCGCATGCAGGAAGGCCTGCTGAGCCTGATGCAGATGGCCAAGACCAATGCCGCGCTGACGCGCCTGGCAAAGAAGGGCCTGCCCTACATCAGCGTGCTGACCGACCCGACCATGGGCGGCGTCTCGGCCGGCTTTGCGTTTGTCGGCGACATCGTGATTGCCGAGCCCAAGGCGCTCATCGGCTTTGCCGGCCCGCGCGTGATCGAGACCACGGTGCGCGTGAAGCTGCCACCGGGCTTCCAGCGCGCCGAGTTCCTGCAGGAAAAGGGCGCGGTCGACATGATCGTCGAACGCCGCCAGCTGCGCGACACCGTGGCCAATAGCCTGGCGATGCTGCAACGTCTGCCAGCGGACGCGGTGTCCTAATTTTCGCTCTCGGCAAAAAAGCGGCCAGTGCAGAAATGCGCTGGCCGCTTTTGTTTGCAGCATGCCTTGTCCTGCGGACAGGAGCCGGGTCTCGGCCCGGCGGCCGAGGTACTTTTCTTTGCTTCGCCAAAGAAAAGTACCCAAAAGAAAGGCGAGCCCTGCTGTCTGCGACCCTGCGCTTCGCTCCGGGCAACCTGCCGTGCTCGGTCCCGGGCTGCGCCGCAGAACTCGCTACGCGCCTGCGGCGCTGCGCTCGAACAACTGCGGCGAGTCAGTTTACGAAGTCGGTGTGTCCTTCGGCACACCGACCAGCCCGGGCCCTGCGCGCGCCAGGCGCAGCCAGAAGGGCGCAAACGGGATAGCTTCTTTAAGGCGTTGACCCGCTACCTTTGCCGCAGAATTACATCAACACACCCGCCTGCACATAGCCCAGCACCATCAAGCCAATCTGCAGCAGCACCAGCAGCACCAGCGGCGAAAGATCGATGCCGCCGATCAGCGGCATCACCTTGCGCACCGGGCGCAGCAGCGGCTCGGCCAGGCGTTCCATCACCATGGCGATGGGCGAACGCGTCTGCACCCAGGAAAGAATGACGTAGATCAGCACGATGCCCACGCAGCCCGAAAGCGCCACGCGCGCCACGCCGCACAGCGCCAGCCAGGGCAGCCACAGGGCTTGCCCGCCGCCCGCGCCCATCATCAGCCACAGCAGCAGGTACTGCAGCATCTGCAGCAGGTAGGCGGCAATCAGGCTGGAAGCGTCCCAGCGCCCCGACGCGGGCACTATCCTGCGCAGCGGCAGGATGATCCAGTCGGTCAACGCAAACACCAGCCGGCCCACGGGGTTGGAGAAGGGAATGCGCTGGGCTTGCATGTACAGGCGCAGCAGACACAGGCCGGTGAGCAGGCCCACGGCGACATCCAGCAAAAAGGTGATGATTTGAAAAAGCATGTAGGAATTAAATAAGCAAGGACAGTCGCCTGAGCCTGCATGACAGCGACAGGTACACCATGGGATGATAGTGGGCCAGCGCGTATCACCATGACATTACCCTTGACCCTCACTTCCCTGCCGCTGTTTCCCCTGGGCAGCGTGCTGTTTCCCGGTGGGCGGCTGCCGCTGCGCGTGTTCGAGGTGCGCTATCTGGACATGGTGCGCAAATGCGCCCGCGCCGGCGCTCCGTTTGGCGTGGTGGCGCTCAGCGATGGCCACGAGGTGCGCCACGCGGGGGCGCCGCCCGAGCAGTTCCACAGCGTGGGAACGCTGGCCACGATTGCCCAGCTGCAGTTTCCCCAGGCCGGGCTGATACACCTGCTGTGCCAGGGCACGCAGCGCTTTCGCATACGCGAGCGCCGCTGCCTGCCGCATGGGCTGTGGGTCGCCGATGTAGAGCTGATCGGTGCCGACCTGCCCGTGACCGTGCCCGAGGACCTGCAGGCCGCGGCCCAGGCGCTGGACAAGCTGCTGCAGACGCTGCGCAGCCAGCACGCGGACGACCCAGGCCTGGCCTTGCCCGAGGTGCTGCAGCTGCACGACTGCGGCTGGGTCGCCAACCGCTGGTGTGAACTGCTGCCCCTGCCCGCCACGCTGCGCCAGCAGCTGATGGAGCTGGAAAACCCGCTGGTCCGGCTGGAGCTGGTGGCCGATGTGCTCGAGCGCACGGGCATAGGTTTTTAAGCCCGGCCACACGCCACGTCACGCAGGAATCCAAATGGCCCCACGGCCATTGCACATGCGCTCGCCCGAACGCCGCTAAAAAACCTAAAATCAAGGGTTTTGGCCCCGTTCCACCAGCGCTTGCCCGCTGGCGCTCTTTTCATGTCTGACCACAACACCACTTCCGCAGCCGATACCGCCGCCCCGCAGGACGAAAACCAACTGATCGCCGAGCGCCGCGAAAAACTCAAAAGCCTGCGCGAAGCCCAGGCCCAGGGCGGTGGTGTGACCTTCCCCAACGACTTCCAGCCCACGCACCATGCGGCCGACATCCAGGCAGCGCATGCCGAGCAGGATGCCGAAGCCCTGGAAGCCGCGGGCGTGAACGTCAGCGTGGGCGGCCGCATGATGCTCAAGCGCGTCATGGGCAAGGCCAGCTTTGCCACCGTGCAGGACGGCTCGCTGGGAGCTACCGGCGGCCGCATCCAGCTCTACATCACGCGTGATGCCATTGGCGAAGCGCTGTATGCGCAGTTCAAGCGCTGGGACCTGGGCGACATCATCGGTGCCAGCGGCACGCTGATGAAGACCAAGACCGGCGAGCTGTCGATCAAGGTCACGGCGCTGCGCCTGCTCACCAAGAGCCTGCGTCCCATGCCCGACAAGTTCCACGGCATGGCCGACCAGGAACAGAAGTACCGCCAGCGCTATGTCGATCTGATGATGGACGAAGCCGCGCGCCGGCGCTTTACCGCGCGCTCCAAGGCCATCAGCGGGGTGCGCGAATTCATGGTCGCGCACAACTTCCTCGAAGTCGAGACGCCCATGCTGCACCCGATTCCCGGCGGCGCCAACGCCAAGCCGTTTGTCACCCACCACAATGCGCTTGACCAGGAGATGTACCTGCGCATTGCGCCCGAGCTCTACCTCAAGCGGCTGATTGTCGGGGGGTTCGAGCGTGTGTTTGAAATCAACCGCAGCTTCCGCAACGAAGGCATCTCGGTCCGGCACAACCCTGAATTCACGATGATGGAGTTCTATGCCGCGTTCTGGAATTACCGCGACCTGATGGACTTCACCGAGAAGCTGATCCGCGACACCGCGCAAAAGGCCGTCGGCAGCCTGCAGCTGACCTACGGCGGCAAGCCTGTCGACCTGGCCCAGCCGTTCGAGCGCCTGACCATACGCGAAGCCATTGTCAAGTACACCGAGGCCGGCGACAACGTCGACCAGCGCGACTGGCTGATTCCCGCGCTGCGCAAGCTGGGCCTGAGCGAAGAGAAGAACAAGCTGGCCGGCCGCACGCTGGCCAGCCTGCAGGTGCTGTATTTCGAGGAACTGGTCGAGGAAAAGCTCTGGAACCCGACGTTCATCATGGAGCACCCGACAGAAATCTCGCCGCTGGCGCGCGCCAACGACGAGCGCCCCGAAGTGACCGAGCGCTTCGAGCTCTACATCACGGGCCGTGAATTCGGCAACGGCTTCAGCGAACTGAACGACGCCGAAGACCAGGCCGCGCGCTTCAATGCCCAGGTCGACGCCAAGGACAGCGGCGATGACGAAGCCATGTTCTTCGACCATGACTTCGTGCGTGCGCTTGAATACGGCATGCCTCCCACCGGCGGCTGCGGCGTGGGCCTGGACCGACTGATGATGCTGCTCACCGACAGCGTCAGCATCCGCGACGTGATCCTGTTCCCCGCGTTGCGCCGCGAACACTGAGGTCTGTTGTCGGTTAACTTGTGACGGCGCGGCGGCGCCCGTTTACACTTGTATCGTCTGCCGCCATTTTGCAGGCAGGCATACTCAGATTGGTGCGGCATTGCACGCAATGCCCTTTGCGTTTCACAAGGACAAAAACCCTGCGAAACGGCGCCAGTCACAGGAAACCGATGTGATACCGACGCAGCCTCCACCAGCCATCGAGCCCCACGCAGCCCGTTTCACCGCGCGTTCCACGGATACCGCACCGTTCTCGGTGCTGGTCGTTGAGGATCAGGCATCGATGCGCGCGTCGCTGGTGCATGAACTCCAGCATGCGGGCGTGACCGAGGTGATGGAGGCGGCCGACGGGCAAATCGCACTGCAGCTGTTCAAGCTGCGACGTCCCGATCTGGTGCTGCTCGACATCCGCCTGCCCGGCCTCGACGGCTACGGCGTCGCCCACCAGATGCGTGAATCCGAAGCCGGCGACTGGACACCCATCATTTTCCTGTCGGGCCTGGACACCGATCTCGATGTCTGGCGCGGCATAGAGTCCGGCGGTGATGACTACCTGGTCAAGCCGGTCAAGCCCATCGTGCTGGTTGCCAAGCTGCGCGCCATGCGCCGCCTGCTGGACATGCGCCGCCGGCTGATCTCCATGTCGGCCGAGCTGCACCTGGCCAACCAGCGGCTCAACGAAATGGTGGAGATGGATGCGCTCACCGGCCTGGTCAACCGCCGCGGCTTCGACCGCATCCTGCATGCGGAAATCATTTCGGCCCAGCGCGACAACAAGCCGCTGACCCTGATGCTTTGCGACCTCGACCATTTCAAGCGCTACAACGACAGCTGCGGCCATGTCAAAGGCGACGAATGCCTGCGTGCCGTGGGAAAGCTGCTGCGCGATGTCTGCATGCGCCCGCGCGACGTGGCCTCGCGCTACGGCGGCGAGGAGTTCGCGATGATCCTGCCCAACACGCCGCGCTCGGGTGCCATGACGTTTGCGCGCGCCCTGGGCAAGATGCTGCGCGTGCGCGCCATTGCCCACCCCGACTCCCCGCTGGGCGAGGTGCTGACGCTTTCGGGCGGCATCACCACCTGCATTCCCGACGAAAGCACCAATGCCGAAAGCATGGTGATGCGCGCCGACCAGGCGCTGTATGCGGCCAAGGCCCAGGGACGCGACCGCTTCTTCAGCTTCGAGATGCAGATGGACACGATTGAGCAGAGAAGCACCCCCTGAACGGCCAGACAGGGCATGAAGCGGCGACCTGGTTCACCCCGCGCCTGCCGACGGGTGCATGAACCGTCACGCACGATGCGATAGCTGATAGGCTTGGGGGAAAGTTTTCTGTTTGCTGAACCCCTTGGAGCTATGCGTCGTCTTTCAATTCACCTGCCCAGCTGGCTGCAGGACTGGCTGGAAATCCTGATTCCGGCTTCCCAGATCCTGCTGATCCTGTTTGCCGCCTGGCTGATCAACCTGTTCTTCAAGCGCGTGATCTACCGCGCCGGGGCGCACTATGCGCTGCCGCGCGAGCTGCTGGTGCCGCTGCGCGGCGTCATACGCTGGCTGATCATTGCCGCCACCGTGCTGCTGATACTCGAACGGCTGGGCGTGTCTGCCACCGTGCTGTGGACGGCCTTCACGGGCTTTGCAACCGTGGGTGCAGTGGCCTTCTTCGCCGCCTGGAGCGTGCTGTCCAACCTGTTTTGCGCGCTGCTGATCGTCACCGTCGGCCCCTACCGCCTGGGCGACTACATCGAGCTGCTGGACACCGCGGAAAAGCCCGGCGCCAAGGGCCGGGTGATCGACATCAACATGCTTTACACCACGCTGGAGGACACTTCGGCCCACCATGGCGAAGGCACGCTGCTGCAGATCCCCAATTCGCTGATCTTCCAGCGCGTGGTGCGCCGCTGGAAGGGCGGCATCCATGCCCATGTTCCCGACGATGCGCCGCCCTCGCCCGAGGAAGAGGCCGCGGCGCAGGCGCTGACTACGCGCGTCTGAGCCCAGGCGCTGGCGCTGCCGTGCTTGGGAACGCATTGCCGGGCCGGGTTACTAAATGGGTTCCAACCTATCCAAGAGGAACCCTCAATGTCCCAGGCCTACCAGACACTTTTGGCGCAGCTTGCCGCAGAAATCGGCCTCGATCCCGACGAATTGGCCGCCACCGAAGAAATCATCATTGACGACCTGCCGATCGGCCTGCAACTCGAGGGCGAAGGCGACGAGGCCGAAGTCTGGCTTTGCTGCCTGCTTGCGGCGCCAACTGCAGACCGCTGGGAAGAAGTGGCGCGCACCCTGCTGCAAGCCAACCACCTCTGGACAGCCACCGGCGGTGGCACCTTGGGCATGCTGCCCTCGGACAGCACCGTAAGCCTGAATGTGCGGCGACTGCTGCGCGACCTCGATTGCGAAAAGCTGGCGGTGCTGCTGGCCAAGACGGCCGATATCGGCCTGGCCTGGCAGGATTTCATCACGCTGGGCATAGGCACCGACGATCTGCCGGCATTTTCCAGCGCAGACATGGGCATCCGTGCCTGACGCCCAAGGAGATCACCCATGTCTGTAACCCCCCTTCCTCCAAAACCCACGTTGTCGGGCCAAAGCGCGGTATTTGCCGCAAAGGCACAAGAACTCAATGCGACCAACCCGGCCGAGCCCCCCAATTCCAACAACGCACTGGCAGGCAGGCACTGCCGTGTCGGTTCGGGCGAGAACCGGGCCAAGGCGCAGTCCGAGGGCACGACCGTCAAAGGCGTCATCACATCGCTGTCCAACGGCTTCATGGGCGTCATGCACGGCGCCAAGAGCCTGTACAAGTCGTTTTCATCCTATGCCTTTGCTCCCAGCCAGCCGCAGGCCCCGCTTCAGCCCAAGAAAGCCATGGCAGCGGTCTCGGGGGCGATTGGTCAAGGGGTGGACACTGTCACCGATTTTCTCAACTCCACGCCGGCCACCAAGGACAGCTATCGCGGCGTGAGAGATGCCTTGCTTCCGCCCAAGTCGACACTGGAATCCATGGAGCGCCAGGCCAAAGATGCCATCACCGACATCCAGGGCGCTGGACAGGAAGTGATCAGCGAGGTCGGGAAGTTTTTCAAGAAGCTCTTCTGAGCACGCGGGCTGCGCCGGGCCGGGGGGCCGGCGCAGCCCGCGTCGCTGCCGGGCTCAAGGCAGGCGGTCGAGCGCGTTGCGGTAGGCGGGCTGCAGCATCAGCTCATCCCAACTCTGGGGCAGGGTTTCGGGCAGCAGCGCCAGGCGGCGCGATTCGCTGTCGGCGCTGGGCGTCCAGCGGCCCTGCGCGCAAGCGCCCTGCATGTCATCGAGCCATTCATCGACGGCAGCGCCGTCGCCCAGGCTCTGGTTGCACAGCAACGCCATGTCGCAGCCCGCGTTCAGCGCCTCGATGGCAGCCGCGGTGAAGTCCAGGGTCTGGCCATCGAGCCGGCGTGCGGCTTGCATGCTCAGATCGTCGCTGAAGATCGCACCGTCAAAGCGCAGCCGAGCGCGCAATATGTCCTGCAGCCATTTGGCCGAGAAGCCCGCGGGGCGCTTGTCGACCTTGGAATAGATCACATGCGCGGGCATCACGCTGGTCAGCACCGAGGCCAGCCACGGATAGGGCGCGGCGTCGTCGGCCAAAATGGCCTGCAGACCGCGGCGATCGACCGGAATATCGGTGTGCGAATCGGCCTTGACAAAGCCATGGCCGGGGAAATGCTTGCCGCAGTTGGCCATGCCGGCCTGCAGCAGACCGTGCATCAGGCTCCTGGCCAGCGCCGCCACCACGCGCGCGTCCGAATGGAAGGCGCGGTCGCCGATCACGCCGCTTTCGCCCCAGTCGAGGTCCAGCACCGGCGTGAACGAGAAATCGACGCCGCAGGCGCGCAGCTCGCTGCCCAGCACATAGCCCGCGGCCGTGGCCGCGTCCATGGCCTGCAGCGCGCCGCTGCCGGCGCGGTGCTTGCTGCCCTGGCCGTCATCCATCCACAGCTGGCCAAAGGCGCGCATCGCCGGCAGATGCGTGAAGCCATCGCTGCGAAAGCGCTGCACGCGCCCGCCTTCATGGTCCACGCAGATCAGCAGGTCGGCGCGCACCGCCTTGATGTCGGCGGTGAGCGCCAGCAGCTGGGCGCGATCCTGCCAGTTGCGCGCAAACAGGATCATGCCGCCGACCAGCGGATGCGCCAGGCGCCTGCGGTCGGCAGCCGTAAGTTCGGTGCCCGCGATGTCGATGATGAGGGGAGCGTGCTCGGTCATGTCCGGCCTTCAGGAATCAATCAAGCCCCGGATGATGCCAGCACCCCTGGCGCAGGTGGCAACTATCCGGCTTTTTTCTCGACCACGCAGAAGCTTGCGGCGTAGTCGCTTTCGTCGGTCACCGTGAGATGCACCTGCAGGCCGCGCGCCTCGAACCACTCCTTGAGCGCACCATGCAGCACGATGCTGGGCTGGCCGCTGGGCAGGTTGACGATTTCGCAGTGGCGCCAGGTCATGGGCATGCGCATTCCCAGGCCTATGGCCTTGCTGAACGACTCCTTGGCGGAAAAGCGCGTGGCCATGTAGCGCACGCCGCGGTCCGGCCAGCGCGCACTGCGCGCGCGCCAGGTCGCGAGCTCGCCTTCGGCCAGCACCTTCTCGGCAAAGCGGTCACCCAGACGCTCCAGGCTCGCGCGAATGCGCCGCACATCGCAGATATCGGTGCCTATGCCGTAGATCATGATGTCGGCATTTGCTTGGCTGCCATGCCGGCGTCAATGCACTGTTGATACGCCTGCACCGCACCCGCATAGCCGCGCTCGAGCGCATCGGCAATCAAGGCATGGCCGATGGAGACTTCCTGCAGTCCCGGCACCCCGGCCACAAAGGCCGCGAGGTTGTCCAGGCTCAGGTCATGACCGGCATTGACGCCCAGGCCTGCATCCAGCGCGGCCTGGGCCGCGGCGCGGTAGGCTTCGAGCTGCTGCTCCTGCTCGGGCTTGCCCCAGGCCGCGGCATAGGGTTCGGTGTAGAGTTCGACGCGGTCCGCGCCCACGGCCCTGGCGGCCGCCATCTGCTCGGCAATGGGGTCCATGAACAGGCTCACGCGCACGCCCAGCGCCCGGCACTCGGCAATCAGCGGCGCGAGGCGCTCGGCATCCTGGGGAAAGATCCAGCCGTGGTCGCTGGTGAACTGGTCTTCGCCATCGGGCACGAAAGTCGCCTGATGGGGCCGCTGCGCACGGATGAAGTCCATCAGGTTGTGGAAGGGATTGCCTTCGATGTTGTATTCGGCCTGGGGCCACTGCTGCAGCAACTCGTGCAGTTCCTGCACATCGCTGGCGCGGATATGGCGCTCGTCGGGCCGCGGGTGCACGGTAATGCCCTGAGCGCCGGCCTCGAGGCACAGCTGCGCGGCACGTGTCACGCTGGGAATCCCCAGGTGGCGCGTGTTGCGCACCAGCGCGACCTTGTTGACATTCACCGACAGCGCGGTGCGGGAGGAGGCGGAAGTGGTCATAGGTTTTGCAAATCCATCATCAGCTGGCGGGTGCGCAGCAAGGGGTTGCCGCAATGGTATTGCAGCAGCGTGCGCAGTTGGGATTTGAGGGCCAGGGCAACCGGCGCCGCGGCACGCAATGTGGCGGTATACGCCTGGGGCGAATGCCCCGTGCCCAGCGCCTGCTCCAGCGCACGCCACTGGGCGCCCGTGAGCGCCGCGCGCTCGCCGGCCGCGGCCTGGCGCAGACCGCCTTCGGGCACGAGCATGTAACGCTTGCCCGCAGCCAGCGTCGACAGCGTCATGGTTTCCTCGGCCAGCCCGGGCAGCAATCCGAGTTCGCGCAGCAAAACCAGCTCGAAGGCGCGCAGCACGGGTTCGAGCGCCTCGCCCTGGGTGCCGGCCAGCACGCGCACCACGCCGCCATAGACGTCAAACAGCGCCGCATAGGGGTCGTCGCGCGCCAGCAGGCGCAGCAGCAGCTCGTTGAGGTACATACCCGAAAGCAGGGCTTCGCCCATGGGCATCACATGGCCGCCGGCCCATTCCGCGCCCTTGAGCGTGTGGATTTCGGCATTGCCTTCGGCGCCCAGCGTATAGGTGACGCGCAGCGGCTGCAGCGGCAGCAGCACGGGGCGGAAATTCGAGGTCGGCTTCTTCGCGCCCCGGGCAGCGAGCGCGACCCGACCCCGGTGGCGTGTGAACACCTCCAGAATCAGGCTGGATTCGCTCCAGTCATAGCTGTGGAGCACGAAGGCGGGTTCGTCGGAGACGCGCTTGGCGGCCATGCTGGCCTGGATGCCTTATTCGTAGCCGAAGGAGCGCACGCGCGCTTCATCGTCGGCCCAGCCGGAACGCACCTTGACCCAGACTTCAAGGAACACCTTGGCGTCAAGCAGACGCTCGAGTTCCTGGCGCGCTTCGGTGCTGATGCGCTTGAGGCGGTCGCCCTTGTCGCCAATGACCATGGCCTTGTGGCCGTCGCGCTCGACGATGATGGTCACGGCCACGCGCACGAAGCGCTTGTGTTCCTTGCTCTTTTCTTCGCTGAACTTGTCCAGCACCACGGTGGAGGTGTAGGGCAGTTCGTCGCCGGTGAAGCGGAACAGCTTTTCCCGCACGGTTTCCGTGACCAGGAATTTCTCGCTGCGGTCCGTGAGTTCGTCCGGGCCGTAGAACCAGGCCTGTTCGGGCAGGTATTTCTCGCAGATGCCAAACAGGCGCTGGATGTCGTCGCGCTTCTTGGCCGACATCGGCACGAACTCGGTGAACGGGTGGCGCTCCTGCATGCTCTTGAGCCAAGGCGCGAGATCGGCGCGGCGATGCACCTGATCGAGCTTGTTGGCCAGCAGCAGCGTGGGAATGCCGGGCTTGAACAGGCTCAGCACCTTGGCGTCGGCCAGGGTGAAGTTGCCGGCTTCGACGACAAACAAAATCAGGTCGACATCGCTGATCGCGCCCATGACGGTCTTGTTCAGCGACTTGTTGAGCGCGGTCGAATGCTGGGTCTGGAAGCCCGGCGTGTCGACAAACACGTACTGCGTGGCTTCGCGCGTGGCAATGCCGGTGATGCGGTGGCGCGTGGTCTGGGCCTTGCGCGAGGTGATGCTGATCTTCTGGCCGACCAGGGCGTTCATCAGCGTCGACTTGCCAACGTTGGGCTTGCCGACAATGGCAATCAGGCCGCAGCGCTGGCCTTCGACATGGACCGGAGCGCCGGCCGCGGCCAGCATGGCACCGATATCGTCAAGTTGCGCCTCGGGCTTTTCCTCGCCTGCGTCGCCGGCTACGTCGTGGGTAGCGTCATTCATGGTTTTTCGCTTTCAATGTGGTCAACATGGCCTCGGCCGCGGCCTGCTCGCCGGCGCGGCGGGATCCACCCATGCCACGCTCGACCAGGTCCATCTCGGCAATGGCGCATTCAATTTCAAACTGCTGGCGATGCGCCGCGCCGGTCGTGGCCACCACACGGTACTGCGGCAGCTTCATCTTGCGGCCCTGCAGCCATTCCTGGAGTGCGGTCTTTGCATCCTTGGCGGCAGCGTCCATCTGCGGGTTGATTTCCACCTTCTCGAACAGGTGGTGCACCAGCACTTCGGCCGGCGTATAGCCGGCATCGAGATAGACGGCGCCAATCACCGCTTCGACGGCATCGGCCAGGATGGACGGGCGCTGCTTGCCGCCCGACTTGAATTCGCCCTCGCCCAGCCGCAGCACGTCGGGCAATTGCAGGCGCAGCGCGATGCGGTGCAGCGTGTCCTGCTTGACGAGGTTGGCGCGCACGCGCGACAGGTCGCCTTCGGGCAGGGAGCGCAAGCGCTCGAACAGCAGGCTGGAAATGGCCAGGCTGAGCACCGAGTCGCCGAGAAACTCGAGGCGTTCGTTATGGTCTGCCGAAAAGCTGCGGTGCGTCAGTGCACGCTGCAGCAAGGCAGAGTCTTTGAATGTGTACTGCAGGCGCTGCTGCAATGCGATAAGTCCGGGTTGCACCTAGGGAGTCTGCTTCTCAAAACGGTAAACGAGATAGGCTGGCCCGGCAAGATGGATCTCGCGGGTATAGCTGAAGGAGACCTGCACCCGTTCATTGTGCTTGGTCACCTCCAGATCCTTGCCCTGAATGGAAGTAATGCTGTCGATCGTCGCGGATCGGTCAAAGCTGGCGCGTACTTCTGGCACCGTGGCGCCCTCGCGCGCCGCCTTCTTCGCGGCCTTGATCACGGCCTGGTATTCGATGAAGATGGGAACGGATTGTCCACCAATCGCGACCACCGAGACAGCGACCACCGCCAGAAACACCAGACCCAGAAAGGACAGCCCACGCTGGCGCGTGCGGCGGGCGATGCTTTGCATTCTCATGTTCCCGTCTCCTCGGCCCAGGCCAATATATGCGGCAGCGTTCAGTGGAAACCACCGATGCGCTGAATGTCGCCAAAGTTCATCCAGACAAAGAATGCCTTGCCGACGATGTTCTCGTCAGGCACGAAGCCCCAGTAGCGCGAATCCAGCGAATTGTCGCGATTGTCGCCCATCACGAAGTAATGGCCTTCAGGCACCTTGCAGGTCACGCCTTCGACGCTGTAGCGGCAGTTCTCGCGGTAGGCGAAGTTGCTCGCGCCCTGGATGAAGGCCGGAACGTTCGCGTTGTTGAGCAGGCGGTGCGGCTTGTCGCCGATCTTTTCCTCGAACTGCTGGAAATAGCGCATTTCGTCTTTTTCAAAGAAATCGGGCAGCTTGCTGGTTTCCACCGGCTGGCCATTGATCGTCAGGCGCTTGTTCAGATAGGCAACCTCGTCGCCCGGCACGCCGATCACGCGCTTGATGTAGTCGAGATTGGGCTGGGGCGGATAGCGGAACACCATCACGTCGCCACGCTCGGGGCTGCCGGTCTCGATGATCTTCTTGTTGATCACCGGCAGGCGCACGCCGTAGGTGAACTTGTTGACCAGGATCAGGTCGCCGATCATCAGCGTGGGAATCATCGAGCCCGAAGGAATCTTGAACGGCTCGAACAGGAACGAGCGCAGCACAAACACGATGGCAATCACCGGAAACAGGCCTGCGGTCCAGTCCAGCCACCAGGGCTGCATCAGCACGCGGCCGCGGGCCTCGGGGCTGACTTCGAGATCGAGCTTGGCAATGCCCTTGCGATCGAGTTCGGCGCGGCGCGCGATGACGGCCTCTTCCAGCGCGGCAGCGGCCTGGCGCCGGCGCGGCCAGAAGTACAGGCGCTCGGCAACCCAGTAGACGCCGGTCACCACCGTGGCCAGGAACAGCAGCAGCGAGAAGTTGCCCTGCAGCGCGCCGAGATACCAGGCACCTATGTACCCCAAGAAGGCAGCCAGTACGGCTGCCGTGATCCATTGCATTGCTCGCATCAATCCTCCACTTGCAAAATCGCCAGAAAGGCTTCCTGCGGCACTTCAACCGCGCCGATTTGCTTCATGCGCTTCTTGCCGGCCTTCTGCTTCTCAAGCAGCTTGCGCTTGCGGCTGATGTCGCCGCCATAGCACTTGGCCAGCACGTTCTTGCGCAGCGCCTTGACGGTTTCGCGCGCAATGATGTTGGCGCCAATCGCCGCCTGAATGGCGACATCGAACATCTGGCGGCTGATGATTTCGCGCATCTTCGCGACCACGGCCCGGCCGCGGTAGGCCGATTGCGAGCGGTGCACGATGATGGACAGCGCGTCGACCTTCTCGCCATTGAGCAGAATGTCGACCTTGACCACGTCGGAGGCGCGGAACTCCTTGAACTCATAGTCCATCGAGGCATAGCCGCGCGAGACGCTCTTGAGCTTGTCAAAGAAGTCGAGGACGATTTCGCCCAGCGGCATCTCGTAGGTCAGCATGACCTGGCGGCCGTGATAGGACATGTTGAGCTGCACGCCGCGCTTCTGGTTGGCCAGCGTCATCACCGGGCCCACATACTCCTGCGGCATGTACAGATGGACGGTGACTATGGGTTCGCGGATCTCTTCCATCCGGCCCTGGTCGGGCATCTTGGACGGGTTCTCGACCATGACGACTTCGCCATCGGCCTTGACCACTTCGTAAACCACGCTGGGCGCGGTGGTGATCAGGTCCTGGTCGAATTCGCGTTCCAGCCGCTCCTGCACGATTTCCATGTGCAGCAGGCCCAGGAAGCCGCAGCGAAAGCCAAAGCCCAGCGCCTGGGAGACTTCGGCCTCGTACTGCAGCGACGCATCGTTGAGCTGCAGCTTCTCGAGCGCATCGCGCAGCGAGTCGTACTCGCTGGCTTCGGTCGGGTACAGGCCGGCAAAGACCTGGGGCTGGATCTCCTTGAAGCCCGGCAGCGCCTGCGTGGCCGGGCCCAGGTTGTTGGGCAGCTTCTTTTCCAGCGTGATGGTGTCGCCGACCTTGGCGGCCTTCAATTCCTTGATGCCGCAGATCACGTAGCCCACTTCACCCGCGCGCAACGCGTCGCGCGGCTCGTTGCCGGGCGTGAACACGCCCAGCGAACCGGCTTCGAACACCGCGCCCGTGGCCATCAGCTTGATGCGCTCGTTCTTCTTGAGCTGGCCGTCAACCACGCGCACCAGCATCACGACGCCCACATAGGAGTCAAACCAGCTGTCGATGATCATCGCGCGCAGCGGTGCTTCGGGCTCGCCCTTGGGATGGGGAATCTTGGCGACGATGGCTTCGAGAATCTCGTCTATGCCCATGCCGCTCTTGGCCGAGCAG
>Ga0308157_10002163_pt1 | contig 34073 bp, 29 predicted proteins | sample PhyBR1_FD_201035 | JGI IMG/M metagenome (GOLD analysis project Ga0308157, IMG submission 201035) | Phyllosphere microbial communities from UC Gill Tract Community Farm, Albany, California, United States - DLSLB.R1 | ecosystem: Host-associated > Plants > Phyllosphere > Unclassified | place: USA... | reverse complement strand
CCACGTCTGTAAAAATACGCCCTTCGTGCGACGTTGCAGATAATGAGGGAAATTTTGGTTGTTGACCCAGTACTTGGCGCGCGCCAAGTGCCAGAAGTATTCGGGAGATAATCGTTTGACGGTTGTGGTCAAGGGGTCGGTGAAGCGGTGCTTTCCCGAGTAGACCCACACCTTACGACGGGTGTCTCCCTGTCGCACTAATTCTTCATAGATATAACGAGGCGAGTCACCGTACTGACGGCCCAGACCAGATTCAAAAATGATCAGGTCTTCATCCATCGGTGCAAGCTTGTATAGCTTAAAGGCCTTTTCCATGATCTCGAAGTACCGTTTGTGCCGACGGAACTTATTCTTCAATCTCACCGGTAGTTCAGCACGCCAGCCTGAGCTTGGTTTGCTGCGCAACTGAGCCGCTTCAATTTCTGCGGTGACACGACGAGAGTTGTTTTGGTCCTGATGGGTCAAGAAGACATCAGCACGCTGACGGTACTGCTCCTCCATCACCTTGCCGCGATCCAGCGTATCTGAAAGATCAGCAAGCAACGTTTCGCTGTCAAAAGCAATGCGTCCTGGCAATTCTTCGTCCAAGTTCAAGTGCGAACCATTGCGGCCCAAGAAACGCGCACGATCAAACTGATAGTAGTGAATCGGTTTATGCAGGAAGCTGAAATCGAAGTTCACCGATGAATAGTCGGTCACCATGACCGCAGCGGTTTTGATCAGTTCCTGGACATCAACCTCACCCTGAACGATCAGACGTGCTGGAGCACCGGCAAAGTGATCCCTGAACTGCATCATATTCGGATGAAGACAGAACACGACTTCCAAGTCATGTTTGTCTACGAGTCTCTTGAGCTGAACAGAGTTCAGCAGGTTTTTCCATTGCTCCAAGTATTCGGATTCTAGGAAAACTTCTTCGTTCTGCAACCAGTCACGCCAGGTTGGAATGATCAGTAACAAGTTCTCATTGGTTGCCGGCTCTGGGGCCAGTAGTGCATCAAAACGAGAAAGGCCAGTAACTTTGACTTCCTCTGGCGAGTACAGGAAATCGTTGACGATGTACTGCTTCTCACGTTCCGAGGAAACCATGAACAAGTCCGTGGCGAAGCCAGGCGCATTCTTCCCGTAGTTAGGAACCATCCACTTAGTGCCCATGACACCATGCTGCAAAAATACGCGGGTCGCACGGCACCGTGAAGAGAAACTGTGGTGCCGCGTCGGGTAAAGATAGTCGGCGTGGTGAGTACCGACAAAGCGTTGGGCGCGAATCGCCAATTCAAAGTGCTCTTTACTTCCGTGGAATACAACGTGGTCCGTAGAGTCAAAGTTGCGAAAATCAGGAGCATTTTGATCGATGACATAGTAGGCATCGATATCTGGGCGTTCATTACGGAGGTACTTAAACAAATGCAGGGCGTTGTCTTGAGCTTTATAGGAGAGCTCGCCAATGATCCAGATGGGCTTTGAATCCGACGGCTGGTCGATGGGGAAACTGCGCTGACGTGCGTCCTTCAATACTGCAAAAGCCTCTTTCTCAAATACCTCGAGGATGAGCGAAGTAGATTTGGCTTTAAAGGTGAAGTATGGGGAGATCGCAAGCGTCTTCTCCCCGACGGTGATGGCACCGGCCCGTGTGGTGCTTCGAACCGCGAAGGGAGTGCGAGTCACACGAAGGCGCGATGGCTCACCTCCTGCTTGAGAGGACACCAGCAGATAGAGATCGTAGTTGTCTCCACGATCCACATCGCTCCAGTCGAACGATGCGAAGTCCAAGGAAGCCGACCAGCTGTAGATAGCGCGGCCAAACCGCTTAGAGGCCAGATCCTCATCAAAGCTCAGCTTGACCGGGGTCTGAACGGCGAACTGCGATTTACGCCCAACCAGTTGCAAAGTTACCGAAGAGAGTCGATCACTTTGTGTATCCAGCACGCCGCCCAAGGAGAGAGTACCGCCGTGGACCTGAGTGATATCGGTACGGATTCGGTGCTTAAAACGTAGCGGACGATTTATCGCCAAAGCGACTTCGGCCTTTTTGTTGATGTACAAGCCAACGCTGCGTTCTTGGGACTCGTAAACCAGTTCCTGGCTGATGCGCGTTGAAGGGAACCGCCCCAAGATCCGGTGAGCAATCACTGGACCGTCAAGGACCAACTCCCCCGCGTTCAACTGTTCACGGACGGTTTTACGGCGAAGCAACTCACCATCTTCATTCAGCTGCAGCCAAGCAATGCCTAGCGGTAGTGCGTCAAAATCTACGGTAAATGACAGCGCAAGACGAACGGTTCCGGAGTACAAGTTATCTTCCAGAACAACATCGTTGTCTTCGGCTTCTTCGACTTCTGCATCACCCAATTCCACGTCGTCGTCTTCAACGTCGGTGGGATCCAGTTCTGCTTCTTCGGTAGCGGCGAGACTGGCCAAAGACTCACGATATTCGTGCCAATGATCCAACAACGGTGCTAGTGGAATCTCGGCATGGATCTGATGAAGGTCTTGCTCGGCGAGCTTAACCATTTTCGAGGACAACGGTGTTAGTGAATCGACGATATTGCGACCATGCAGAACCGATATAGCCTGCACATCATGTGCGACGCAGGTGTCTAGATGTAAAGCATCCCCGCGAACAGCAATATCGAGTTCTTGATATCCCTTGTAGTAGCGATACTTCTTACGCCTTAAACGTTGGGCACGCACAGACTGCATCGCTGACTGAGCAATATCTTGCATAGATCGAATTTCAACTGCCACGAAAAGTCCTTCAAGGTTTCGGCTGATCTTCCCTTAAAATTTCCGGAAGACCAGCTTGTAGTCATGCAGGACCAACATCAGTGGGGTCATCATAACCACCGTTACCCCGACCACCACTATGTGATCCAGTGACCAAGACTACCTTTCGTGGGCAGTGAAATCAGATAAAACCGCCACGACATCTCAGCAAAAATAATCAGTACTCAGCTGGCGTTTGGTTTCAAGGATCGAAAAGTGTGCCCTATGCTAGCTGTGCCATCCTCGGAAATTAACCAAGTTCGCTTCGCGCTCAACGATCAGCTCTTGCACGAATTCTTGGAACTTCTTGGTCGATTCGCCACGGCTGAGATCCCCGAAGTAGAACTTGCGCATTTCAAGGCGCTGTTCACGATGACCATCAATGCTCAAGGCATCGTTAAGAAGAGCGGGTAGCTCTGGCAGCGCTTCTTGATCGATTACATGGCATGCCTTGGTGATCGGAGCATCCCGGTGAAGGTTTTCTCGGTTATTTCGACGATCCGAGATTACCAGCGGCTTTTCCGGGTGTAGGTACAGGTAGTCCAGTCCAACGCTAGAAACATCGGTGATGAGTGCATCCGTAGATTCGAACATGGCTAGAATGTTGCCCTGCTCAGAAATGACGTGGTTGTTACCCTCGTCGATGGAAGCCTGAAGCAACTCCATGATCTGTTGGTGCGCCTGCGCCACCCCTGGAGTCTTGCTCGATTGCACGCGAGGATGCGGCTTATAAATCACGCGCAGTTCCGGGTTTTCCAACAAGGACTCGATAATGGCAACACCGTAGTGGTCCAACGAGGTGTAGTTGTTATCCTCGTTTTCGCCTTCCCACGTCGGTGCGTACATGACATCAAACTTCTGACTTGCTTCAAGTTCAAGCTCAAAATCAATATCCAGCTGTGGGCGACCAGTGACCATCAACTTACTAAAGTCAAAGCCAATCAGCATAGCTTCGTGACGCTTGATAGCAGCCGGGCCGGCGACAAAGACTTTGTCATAGGCTTTGGCCTTGTTGGAGACCATAGAGAGTTTGTCACTCTCACCATGATTCACGTGAACGTGAACCAGTCGAGGATGGTCCAAAGACTGGAAGTTGCTGCGGGAGTTGTTGACGTAGATCACCAGCTTTAGATCATTATCGTCATAGGTATCCATCAAGTCTGAGAATCGACGGACAAATACTTTCGGAAGATCCGTTACCTTGCCAGCTGCATTAAAGGCGCTGATGGTGCGGAAAACTAGGAGAACTTCTTCCGTCTGATGAAGTTCCTCAAGTACCGGAAGCCACTGGTTAATCTGGTAAATCTTGTCTGCCCCGTCACCGAAGTAGACTGCCACAGTACCGGGCAGCGGTACATTGGAAACGCCAACGTTGGCACCGCCTGGCTTGTTAACAAAGCCCATCGCTCGGGTGATACGTTTGCCCACGGGTCGGCTACCTACTTTACGTAGTACGCCTTTCACGCTGGATTTGATGGAAGTGGTGAACTGCTCGCTGGACATAGGATCTTTCAAAATGGTGCTTCAACTGCTGGGGCACAAGGCGTGCTTAGCTCAGTTCTTTAACAATCTGGCTCAGGGTATCCAAGGTGTCTTTCAGCGACTGAACGTGACGCTCATCAAATTCGCTGAGCACTCGCTTGAGTTCCGTGGTTGAGATTCCGTCGGTGCGTGGCAGGTAAATGACCTGCACTTCGTCATCGAGGTCGTCGAATTTGCCCTTCCAGTCCTCGCCGATGCCAAAGACCTTGGCATCGTACTTGGCGATGTCTAGACGCTTCTGTTCCCAGTTTTCTTCTGGGATGGCCAAGTCGACATACTCAATTGCTTGAACGATTTCGCGGCGCTGTTCAAAAGGAACGACTGGCTTCTTACCCTTGATGGCGTTGAACTCATCGGTTGAGACGCCAACAATCAGGCGGTCTCCTTCAGCCTTCAGACGCTTGAGGATGTTCAAGTGTCCGATGTGGAACAGGTCAAAAGTTCCGTAAGTCAGTACTGTCTTGGTCATTCGTGTTCTCCTGCTGTTATGAACAAAATAATACCTCGGTTGCGAGTGCCACTTCTCAGGATAGTCGCACCTGACTTGTAATTGTTCATGTGACTAGCTATTTGTAAGTTTGTTCATAGTCTTCGAAAATCATGTCATCTAGAGCTGGACGAAATCTGAATGTCGAATGTCACTTTTCATACGAAGATTTGAACGGAAACAACGCGTCAAGTACGCGCTTTGTCAGTCTTCCTCGTTTTTCCTTCTCACTCACGCTGGCGACCTCATTTAGGCAAAACATTTGCATACCACGCCCACGAACGAGTCTATAGAGCTTCATCGGCAAATGATCACCGCCCAAATCAACGTATGAATAATCAACGTCAGCTGGGACACCAACGCCTTCGGCTGCCGCAACATAGTGCGCAAGCGAGGAAGGAACAGAGACATCTTCGACGTGTCGGAACTTGTGCCTAGCAGTCGACTGGACTTCAGCAGTAAACGATTCTCTAATTAGTTCGTGGATACTGCGTAGCTGCGGATGAGCAACGTGCTTGAACTTCAGCGACGTTGTTTTGCCGTATTTTGACTCGATGAGCTCAGCATTCAGCTTAGCGGCCAAATTTACTGCAAGGCGCGGGTTTGTTGCTTCCGCGTAGTGGGCCTTCGCCAATGAATACTTCACAGCACCACTGCCAGTAAAGAAGACATTTGGGGACATAGGACGACCAAAAAATATATCGTCGTTCACGTAGATGAAATGCTCCGAAAGACCATCGATCTTCGATATCTGAGTCTCGATGGCATGCGAGTTGAAAGTTGGCAGGCATTCCTCTGGTGAGTCGAAAATGTCCGCGTGGCTAATGACCTTAATTTTGCTGTTATCCGTGTTTAGCCAACAGGGAACTTGTCCCGCCGTTACCAAATAAATATTCCGTACCCATGGCAGGTTCATTTCCAATGATCGAAGGGAATATTTGAGCTCATCTCGAGACGTATAACGCCCGAGATCTCGACTCGTCGGGTGAGATTCCCCTACTGGCACTGATTGTTTGAATTCTCTATAGGAGGACTGCCAGACAGGATCTGACGAATCAACCCAGGTGTAGACTGCGTCAATCGGCGATGTGAAGTCTTGAATGTCAGGGGATGGAGTCTTTCCATCTGAATAGACAGCCCACAGCGCTCCCAACCCGGACTGACGCCTACGCGCAATACCCGAGCCCGAATGAGATCTTTGAACGGACCATACTTGCAGTGCACCGAAACTGGCAGCCACTGCATCCGCTCTAGTTAGCCGATAGCCGGTCGACGAGAGTTCCTCGACGAGTTGGTCCCACCCGGATTTTGAAACACATAAGATTCCTGAAATCGGGTCTTGTGAAAATTCAATCCCTATTCCAGCAGCGATGGATTGAGATCCATTAATGTTGGCGGCTCGCACTTGAGGAATACTCAGAGATGTATCTGCGGTGTTGTTGGTTGACCAGAATAGAATCTGCTTCCAGACCGAATCTGGGAGTCTACGGCTGAGCTTTCCTTTCCACCCGCGGATTCCCAATCTACACACCGTCCAGCATTTCAAAAAGTAACAAATCTGATAATCACCATCGCGCTTCGTTCATGAACATTCTACCGCCTGTTCATCTAAAATTAGAACAGACCAATGAGAAACACGAAATCCACCGGCCGTGAGGCTTCATCGCCTCGACGCTTTTATGCAGCATTGAATGTAGCAGAGGTGCAATTTTTGATACTCTTAGTGACTCAGATAATCGGTGGACGCCCTGACAGAGTCATCCTCAGTAGCGTATTCCATCGAAGCTTAGCTCGTGGCTCTTTATACCAAGGGCTACCCTTCCATCCAGCTTTCCAACCCGCTAGATACTGCTTCACCGCATTTGGCTTATCGCGCATTCGCAGACATTCAATCAGCATCCAGGTAGTCGGGTAGATGTAATTGAAGGGAACCGGAAGGTTTCGTCGGGCAAGCCAAACTCGGTTACGAGCATTCAGGCGGTAGAACTCTTCGTGCCTGCGTGGATCTACCACCGGGTGAGCAATTCGCATGTCACCTGCGTACCAAACGTAAGTACCGGTGTCCCAAATTCGCCAGGCCAATTCAATACCCTCGTGTGCGTACCAGAAACCTCCGGCCCACCCTCCTGTGAGGTCAAAAAGCTCACGGGTAGTCACCAAGCAGGTCTCTCCTACATGGAAGACTTTGCTTGGTTCCTCAGCGGTGCGCTTCTTCAGGCGTGGGATCCATCGCGTCGGATTCTGATCGCTGTGTTCCGGGTCGGTGATTCGCGGCTGCAAAAGACCCATCCGCGGATACTTCTTGAATCTCTGTATTGCGTTGATTAAGAAGTCATCATCGAGGAACCACGAATCATCATCCAGGAAGCAAAGGTATTCGCCCTCTACTTGAGGGACACCGGCATTCCGTCCGGCAGGGATGCCAAGGTTCTCAGGCAGAAAATGTGTCTTAATCCCGCTAGGGATATCGGTCGGATCCCAACCGTTTCCCACTACTACCGCGTCGATAATGACGTCTCTCTGAGCGAGCATTGAGTCAAGAGCACGACGCAATTCAACCGGACGGTTGCCCATGGTAAGTACGACAACACCGATTGTTGGAGCCAATCGCTTTTCCATGCACTCCCCTTTCCGTTGATTCAAGTTCTTACTGTTCTTAGGAGTTACGCTTTCAAACGCGATGACACCATATTTGACAAGAAATGTCCTACATTGACCAACACGCAGGCTGGCAGCAAGATCCAGATCATCCACTTTTCGGCCATGCCAGGTGTCCCTGCCAGCGCTGAAATTATGGAACACACCAGAATGATCAGGCTGAGTTCCACAGCATGCAGTAAACGGTGGAACGGAAGAAAACGAGCTAGAGAACGAAGTCGCCCAATTAGCGTGGTGGTTGAAACTGCTCTTGCTGCTGCAGTGTCAGGAAGCTTACCCAGACCCGCCATGCCGCGAGCAGCGTGAACCATCAGCGACTGTGAACGGTTGAGCACCAGAAGCACTGCCAAGCATGCCCCCATGAAAAGGGTCGGCCAGGCCTGATTGCTGAGCTCGCTTTGAGCAGAAAGCTCATTGAACACCCGATATCCCAAAGCGATAGGGATCAAGGCTTCGGTCGTGTGGTGGCCAACCATGTCGATGAAGATGCCGCGTGGCGACTGCGAAGCACGCCAACGTGCTACTTCACCATCTGAGCAATCGAAGTACAACTGCACTTGCGACAAAACAATGGCAAGGATTGGCCCCCAAATGCCTGGGATCAGTAAGGCTAACGACATACACCAGCCGGCCAAAATCATCAGACCTGTCACGCCATTAGCAGTAATGCGAGTCCGTACTAGAACGGCAGTTAGATAGATGGAAATGTGCCGTAGATATAGCTCGGCTGTCCAGTGCTCCGCGTTCTTGCGCGCCTTAACCTCAGGTGGCTGGCACACTTCCCGCAACTGTTCGAGGGTGGGGTTTTTGGGCCGTTCCACGCTCACTTCACACGACCTTTATCCAAGGTACCTGCAGCACCAAAGATTCGTCCTTTGACGAATCCAGCAGCCCACGGCAGGTGAATAGATTGAAAAGCTACGGCTGTCAGCAGCTTCTCTTTCAAATTTTCGCCCTTAGACGCGAGGCCCGCGGCTACTGTTCCTCCCACGTAAACCAATGGTGCAGACGCGGCCAGACCGATGAGAGACTGTACCGGACGGGAAACACGGCCCCGGGTCAAGGGAGCCGCGATCAATGCAAGAGAACCGATTCCGACACCGGCCAACAATAACGGTGGGATATCATGGCGCAACGATTTACCCTCAGGGAATCGGCGAGCAATCTCACCTCGCCAAGTACCCGAAGAATAAGACTGCAAAGCAAGATCTTTGAAGTTATCGCGAGGGTAATAACCGACCTTTAGCTCTGGATCAAACCACACCTTGTGTCCGGCCTGACGTATGCGTAAACACAGTTCCCAGTCTTGAGCACGCCACATGTTTTCGTCATAGAAACCAACCTCATCAAAAATTTCACGACGGAAGATCCCAAGGTACGCTGACTCCGCTTCGCCTTCTGGTGCACCGGAGTGGTAAGCCGGTCCACCAAAGCCAAACTTCGAGTGGTACGCGGCAGCGATAGCACGCTGGACAGGTGTCTTTCCTCGCGCATCCATCAGTCCACCGACGTCATGGGCGCCTACGCGGTTGAGCGTTTCAACGCCCCGACGCGTGTAATTCTCGGGAAGTTCACTGTGAGCGTCCACGCGCATAATAATCGGATGCGAAGACTTCCGGATGGCCAGGTTCAAGGCGATGGGCGTGCGACCTAGCGGATTATCGACCAAGATTAGTCGCGGGTCGGAGGCGGCCAATCGCCGTGCTACTTCATCCGTTTCATCCGTACTTGGGCCCAGAGCAATAACCAGCTCCTTATCACCGTCATAGTCCTGAGTGAGAATTGAGCTGACTGCTTCTTCTAGGTAATCAGCTTCATTCAGCACTGGCATGACGTAGGAAACGCCGGGAAGTTCAGTCATTCGTCTCTTACTTCTTATGTTGCTGGTAGGCCTTGATCACGGTATCTGGATCTCCGTCCATCTTCTGGACACCCTTTTCAATCCAAATGCAACGGTTACAAGTTTCTTTGATTGAGTTCATCGAGTGAGACACCAAAAACACGGTTCCTGCATTCTCACGGATTTCACGGATCTTAGCTTCGCTGCGCTTGCGGAACTTCGCATCACCGACAGCCAAAGCTTCATCAACAATCAGGATGTCGTGTTCCTTAGAAGCTGCGATAGCGAACTTCAGGCGAGCGGCCATGCCCGAGGAATAGGTTCGCATGGGAAGGTCAATGAACTCTTCCAGCTCGGCAAACTTGGTGATCTCCTCACGCATCTGCTCAACCTGTTCGCGGTTGTAGCCAAGTGCCAAACCACCCAGAGTAATGTTCTTGTCGCCTGAAAGATCCGGGATCAAGGCTGCACCTACGCCAAGCAAACTTGGCCTAGACCGAGCGTAGACCGAACCCTCAGCAGGAGGAGTTAGACCGGTGATTGCACGCAGGAGTGTGGACTTACCAGAACCATTTGAACCGATGATGCCAATGGACTCGTTCTCGTAGGCAACGAAGGAAATGCCCTTTAACGCATGCACCGTTCTCACGCCTCGCATTTTGGGCTGAAGAAGCTTTCGTCCCCCGGCGTTGCCGACCGCTTTACCGCTGGAGAAAACTTGGTACTTCACGTGAAGGTTATCGACCATCACTACCGGTTGCCGCGACTCATCAACGGTCAGCTCAGAAGACTTAATGTCTTCTGGCTTTACGACATCAATGAATGACGTATCGTCGGAAAAAATTGGGGCTGGCTCATACTCTGGATGCAATCCAGGGTTGATCAGATCATCAAAACTAATTGGCACGGCCGTAACGCTCCTCAGCCTTCCAGAAGTAAACAAGTCCAATGGCCAAGACAGCGATGGCCCAAACACTGACAATAATCCAGCTAGTTGCGTTGTATGGGGAATCGTTCATGATCATTGCTCGCGCGAGGTGCAGGGTCTGATACAAAGGGTGGAAATCAAAGACGGTGACCAGCCATGGCCAGTGACCCAATAAACGGTCTACGTCGAACAGGACTCCGGAGCTGTAGAACAGCATACGAGAGACAAGCGGCAGGATCTGAGTGAAGTCCCGAATATGTACTGTTATTCGAGCGCAAATCAGTGCGATACCCATATTGAACACAGAGAAAATAGCAATGAGTGGCAGAATGCCAAACCATGACCACTTCGGTGTCGTGCCAAGAATCAGAGCATAGACAAACATGACCAATACCATTGGCATCAAAGTCAGAAGATTCTGCGTAACTTGGGCAACTGGCAAGCTCAGTCTAGGGAATGAGAGTGATTGAACTAGCGCCGAGTTTCCAGTGATGGATTTGGCTCCACCGTTCATTGAGCTGGTGAAAAATTCAAAGAGGAATACCCCAATCACCACGAAGACCGGGAAATCTGGCCCCTTTTTATCTCCCTGCAAGACACCGAAAATCACACCGTACATGATGGCATTCAATGTTGGCTTGAGTACAACCCACAGCATTCCCAAACGGTTCTGTTGGTTCTGCTTCTGAACCCGAGCCTTCGCCAACTCGTAGATGAAATCGCGGCGTTCCCAAGTTTGCTTAAGATAGCTGCCCAATGAAGGGCGCGCACCTACACGGTGCAAGCCGAACTTGTCGGCCTCCTCTGCAACTGTCATCCCCAAAAGTCCTCATTCTCGAACGCTAACTGTAGCTCTCTTCGTAAGCACAGATGCTCAAAGTCTAGTAGATAGGTGCGGTGTTCTTCGCGATCCACCCTGAGTAAGCGCGGATTTGTCACACCGATCACATGATTATTCCCCTTCGGGCGGATTTCCCTTCAAGTACTTGGCCAGGTTGTCAGTGCGCAAAGCTTCACCAATTTGGGCGACGGCCTTCTCGCTAGCAAGTTCAATGGATTGCCCGCGTCCGTCCACCGAAGTACCTGCAGTTGGCATGGTAAACATTTCCATGTTGTTCGTATCAACATTTTTTAGTTGCATCCCAAGCCCGACAAGAGTTGCGGCATCAAAGTCCTCATCAAAAGTCAGATAAGGCGAAACAGTATCCACGATGTCGTAAAGCTTAACTGGGTTTGTGAGTGTATCCGCGGACAACAACTTGTTGGCCGCCGCGGCGATGAACTTCCGTTGATTTGCCACACGCTGATAATCGCCGTTGGTGAAGGACTTGCGTTCTCTAACGAATCGAAGCGCTCTGTCTCCCTCAAGGTCCACGGTGCCCTCGGGATAGAAGTAATCGGTGTCATTGGCGGTGAAAGGGATCTCGTTCTCAACAGTCACGCCGCCCAAGGCAGTTGATAGTTCCTTAAACCCTTCAAAGTCGACCATGGCGATATGATCAATCTTCGTATCAAACATGCCTTCAACAGTTTGCATGAGCAACGGCACGCCGCCAAGAGAGACAGCTGCATTAAGCTTATTTTTCCCGTATCCAGGTATGTCAACGTACATGTCGCGAACCATGGACATCACATAGATCTGGGAGCGGTCCTCGGGGATGTGAACCAACATCATCGAGTCGCTGCGCTGTTCTACTGCGCCGCTGAGGGCAGCTGATCCGTCGCTGTCGTCATCGGCGTGGTCCACGCCAAGCATTAACACGTTCATCGACTTGTCGTCTGGATCTTTGACCGGACGAGCCTCTTGATCAGAGTCTGAGAAAGCCAGAGACAGGGAGTTGCTCTTGGAGTTGAACTGACGCTGAAGGTCAAAGACGAAATAGCCTGCACCAAGAACGCAGATCAACATCGTTGCTACGACAGCGACGAGGACGTTGCGGGTTCTCTTTTTCTTGTGTTCAACTTCTTTACGCGCACTTCGCGAAGCGAAGAGCGTTGATTCGCGTGCATCTTTTTTCAATCCAACTCCACCGGGTTATCACTGCGAAGCCAACGGACAACTCGGGAGACTTCATGCAAGGGAACACAATACCCAAGATTCTTGTGCTTGCGCTGAATGCTTGAGCGCATTACATCAGTGATAAATACCACGAATACGTAATGAAAGACCAATGGAGAAAGTCCTGCATTCAGATTCAACATCTGTTTGAACTCCAAAGATTCTCAAATATTTCGAATTTTTGGCGATCAACTTGAAACAGCAAAAATTGTTATCTCAAGTGTAGAGCGCCGGCGAAACTTGCTCAGAATCGGTAATTCTCCGTGTTGCTCATCAGATTTGAAGAGTGGTCCCGGCTTCACCCAGGCTCAGCCGATAAACTAGGAAGTGACTACGGGATTTACACAACTAAAGTGAGTGAAGCGAGTGCCAAACAACCCTATAGCCACCAAAAACTCAGTTGGTCGCAAACTAGCTATCGTTCTAATCGTAGTCATCGTTGTTGCCATTGGAGCAATCCCTATGGTTCTAAGCCTCCTGAAGGTACCGAGTTCCCCCGAATCAGCCGCGCCCGAAAAACCTTTCCAGTCCCCGGAACTGTCCTTGGAATATCAAAGAGTGCTATTCGCCGGCGACTCGCTCACCGTTGGCCGAGATGCGGATAAGTTACCGCAGAGCTTCCGCGAACTGGTCGCCGGCGAGCTACGAGCAGAGGGTGCATCTTCCATCACAACTATCGCCAAATCCGGCGCGCGGTTGAACTACATTGCTCAGAGCAAGAAGTTACCCAGCGACTTGAATCTAGCCGTTGTCGAGCTCGGAACGAACGACATTAGATGGCAAACTCCGGTCAAAGATTTCAAGATTCAATACCAGAAATATTTAACGAAGATCAGAGCTGGATCCCCAGAGGTCAAGCTAATCTGTCTTGGTGTTTGGCACGATCCAAAAGCCAAAATTACGCAGTCACTCGACCTCGTTATCAAATCCGTCTGCCTTGAGCACGGTGGATCATACGTTCAAATTTCGGACCTCTTCGCACGTGCTAGCAACCGTGGACCTGCCGGTAGAGCTACCTGGAACGTGAAGTCCGATGCTTTCCATCCAAATAATGCAGGGCATCGTGCAATCGCCGCGAAGCTCCTCCACGAACTGCACAACGAAAGCAAGTAACAAGTGATGGATAAACAGAACTGTTACTCACAGTGATTCGTACCGCTTGATCTTTCATGGCTACGACGATGTAGCGTGCGACAAAAGGAAAGGTGACCTACCTGAGTAGGTCACCTTTCCTTTTGTCGCCGGGGCTACCGGAAAAATACTTGCCTATTAGTCTTCAAGACCTGCAACGAATTCCTTGAGCCAAGTCTTCAGGCCTTTACCAAGGTCCTCATGATCTACCGCCAACGTGATGTTGGCCTGCAGGTAGCTCAGCTTGTCACCAGTGTCGTAACGGCGACCGCGGAAGACCACAGCGTGGACGCCAGAGCCTTCGCCTTCTGCCGCCGCAAGCACCTGAAGGGCATCGGTCAGCTGGATTTCATTTCCACGGCCTGGAGCGGTGTGCTCTAATACTTCAAATACGCGTGGGTGAAGCAGGTATCGGCCGATGATTGCCAAGTTGCTTGGAGCCTCATCCGCAGCGGGCTTCTCAACGAGCCCGTTGACCTTGACGAACTCTTCGCCTTCTACCACCGAGACGTCAGCGCAACCGTATGCGCTGATCTGTTCTGGTTCAACCTCCATCAATGCAATGACAGAACCGCCGGTCTTCTGCTGAACTTCAGCCATAACTGACAGCAACTCGTCACGTTCGTCAATAAGGTCATCACCCAACAAGACAGCAAATGGCTCGTCGCCAACGTGCTGTTTGGCGCACAGCACTGCGTGACCAAGGCCCTTTGGATCACCCTGGCGTACATAATGAATGTCACCCAAGTGCGTGGCTTCGTGAATTGCGTCGAGCTTCTTCTTGTCGCCCTTGGCCTCTAGGGAGTACTCAAGTGACGGAACACGGTCAAAGTGATCCTCAAGCGCTCGCTTGCTACGACCGGTGACCATCAACAGGTCGGTGAATCCGGCCTTTACTGCCTCGGAAACGACGTACTGAATTGCAGGCTTGTCGACAACTGGCAGCATCTCTTTTGGCATTGCCTTGGTTGCTGGCAGGAAGCGTGTACCCAACCCTGCGGCAGGGATTACAGCCTTAGTGATGACTCGTGGATTCATTGTATGAAATACCGTCCAAAAAGTGAGAGTGATCTTTCAAGAAACTAATCTTATATCTACCCCGTGTAATTACCAATTGCGTTACCTAGTTATTGAACTAGGCGCTTCTTGACAGAACGAGGGAAATACTCTGAGACGTCGCCGCCCAATGACTGCACTTCTTTCAGAAGTGAGGACGAAAGGTGAGTGAATCGAGTATCCGCTTGAAGAAATACGGTCTCAACTCCAGTCAGGTGTCGGTTCATAGTGGCCATGGGAATTTCGTAGGCATAATCAACAGTGCTTCGTAAGCCTTTGACAATTGCTTCTGCACCATTTTCCTTGCAAAAATCAGCAAGCAGGCCATGCCCCATAGGTACCGCCGAAACGCCACGCAGCCCCCCAACAGTTTCCTCAACCATCGCTACGCGTTCATCTTCGCTAAACCGATATTTCTTGGAATAGTTAGTGGAGACAGCCACGATTACCTCGTCAAAAAGGCTCGCCGCACGCGCGATGATTTCAACATGGCCATTGTGGATGGGGTCAAAAGATCCGGGGCATACTGCTCTTCGCATGAACTGAATCTATCAAGAACTCAACTCAATTGCTGGTTCTTAGGTAAATGTCATGCAAGCGTTTGGTGACGAAATGGCCAACAACCGCTGGTCAGGGACCATAATGAACCTATGGGTATTTCTATGACTCCTTGGCAACGAACTGCACACGGTGCGAATCTCCTCGATAGTACCGGTCAACCGGGAGTGACGATCTTTGAGGAAATCACAGCTCTGGCCAACAAACACCAGGCGATTAATCTTGGCCAAGGTTTTCCCGATACTGAAGGTCCTGAAGAGATCCGCCAGATTGCGGTAGACGCGATCCTGGGTGGAGCGAATCAGTACGCACCGGGATCCGGAACTCAACAGCTCAGAGAAGCCATCAGCGAGCATCAAGAACGTTTTTACTCTCTCAAGATTGATCCGGTCTCCGAAGTGGTTGTCTCCACCGGTGCCACCGAAGCAATCGCCGCCGCATTACTTGCCTTCATAGAGCCAGGCGATGAAGTGGTTACTTTTGAGCCATTCTATGACTCCTACGCAGCCATGATCGGTCTCACCGAGGCGAAGCACAAAGTTGTTCCGCTTCACGCTCCTACTTTTGAACCTGACCTTGATCAGCTTCGAAGCGCTGTGTCAGACCAAACGCGGATCATCCTGATCAACAACCCACATAATCCAACGGGTGCGGTGTTTTCGACCGATGTACTCAACGAAGTTATCGCCCTTGCTCATAAGCACGACTGCATCATTGTCTCCGACGAAGTGTATGAACATCTCACTTTCGGAACGAAGCATACGCCGATAGCTAGTTTGCCCGGTGGGTTTGAGCGGACCATCACCATCTCCTCGGCTGGCAAATCATTTTCGTTCACAGGATGGAAAGTCGGATGGGCAACTGGACCTAAAGATCTGATTACAGCTCTACGTACCGTCAAACAATTTCTTACCTACTCATCTGGGCCCGCTTTTCAACCGGCAGTGGCCCAAGCCCTGCGGCTTCCCGACACTTTCTATCAGAAATTCGCTGGGAGTCTTGAAGAGGGGGCAAAAGCACTTTCTGCCGGGCTGGAAGCTGCCGGCATTCCTGTCATCAGGCCCAGCGGGACGTATTTTTTAGTCGCTGACATCAATCAGTTCAAGCGCAACGATGCGGTGCATGTAGCACGGATGATGCCCGAACAAGTCGGTGTCGCTGCAATACCTTTATCAGTCTTCGTACAGCCAGAGAATGTTCGGCACTATCAAGGCTTCTTACGTTTCGCTTTCTGCAAACAGCCACATGTCATTTCTGCCGCTGCCCAGAAACTTCAGCGACTTCCAGAGGTGTTGAACCGATGAGCAAGATTCCAAAACGTTGGCTAGGGTTTGTGCAAGAACACGCGACAATCTATGACGATGATCTGATTCCAGGATCCAAAATACTAGCCATCGGCGATGCACCGCAGTCGCATGTGAATTTAGCCCACCCTGAAGAGGTCTTCTATGAATACCTTGCACGTATCGCCAACCATTTGGCCGTACTTCACTCCCCCGAGAAACCACTGAAGATGCTTCACCTGGGCGCAGGAGCCTTGACGTTGGCCCGCTGGGCATCAGTTATTTATCCTTCGAGTACCCACGTTGCGGTAGACATTGAGCGAGAGCTGTTGGACTTTGTACTCACGCAACTACCGCTGCCTGAAAAGTGCCAGCTACGTCCAATAGTCTCCGATGCAAGATCAGTACTTACTGATCAACTAAAGGACGAAAAGTTTGACGTCATCGTTTTGGATATCTTCTCCGGCCCAGAAGCTCCCGAACATCTGACAACACCTGACTACTATGAAGAACTGCGCGATTCCCTCACCGAGGGTGGACTGCTTTTCGTGAATATCGGAGACGATCCTCCGTTGAACTTTGCCAAATCTCAAGTGCACGCGAGTCAACGTGCTTTTGAATTTGTCATGCTCAGTTCAAGCCCCGAGATGTTTACCCAGCGCTACCCGGGGAATCTAATTCTCACCGCCACAAAGAAACCACTTTCTGAAGATCTAGTTCAGCAATGCCAAGCAGCTGGCCCCTATCCCTCAGAAGTGCGTTATTCTCTAGACCTGGACCGGTTCAGCAAACCATAGGTGTGTTTCCCCATATTTCTTGTCTGAGAAATTCTGCAGTCCCTCGGGCCAGGTAGGCTCGGGGGAACGAGCTGACCGCTCAATAACGACTGTCGCATCATCAGCCAAAATCTTCGAAATCTTGCCTAAGGTGATCGTGAGTTCTTCCTCAGTTAGTGGGTATGGCGGGTCCAAGACCACAATGTCAAAGGTACGGTTCGGCAATCCTGTACTACCCGAGACAAAACTATCCAGAACAGAATCAACGGCCCCTCGCTGAACACCAACCACTGAATTCTTCAGCGCCTTGTTGACTATGGATGCGTTTTGCTGGCACACGCTGGCCGCCTTGGGTGCTTTTTCAACGAGCACTACCTGGCGAGCTCCCCGACTGGCTGATTCGATCCCCAGCGCGCCAGATCCCGCGAATAAGTCAAGAACTCGCGCCCCTGAAATGACGTCCCAACTTTCCAAACGCGAGAATAGCGCTTCCTTCACTCGGTCTGTGGTTGGTCGCGTGGCATCCCCAGGGACCGACTTTAACGGGTTGCCGCCTGCTGCCCCGGCAATAATACGGCTCATCGTAGCCTTTACCTTTACCTAGTTTTTGTTCAAAAATTCTTGTGAAGACTCGTCCACCCACGAGCTAGCCGTCTCTAGTAGTTCCGGGTATTTCTCGTGCCAATCCCGAACCTTCATCAGCCCTTCAACATTGTCTCTGGCGAGCTCAATGAGCTTCCGGTCCTTGATGATGCTCAATTCTTTGAGCGAAGACCTGCTTCCCGACTGCTGAGCACCAAGAATATTGCCTTCCCTGCGTTCGGCCAAGTCTGCCTCTGCCAGTTCAAAACCATCCATCGTGGATTCGATAGTCTTGAGACGGGCAACAGACGGATGGTCCGCATCAAGCCATGTAGTCATCAAACACGTACCGGGAAGTCCGCCACGTCCAACACGTCCACGCAGCTGATGTAGCTGCGAAATACCAAATCTCTCAGCGTCCATGATCACCATCAAGGTGGCATTATGAACGTCTACACCAACCTCAATGACGGTGGTAGAAACCAACACGTCAATATTGCCGTTGGCAAAAGAATCCATCGCAGCCTGCTTTTGCCCAGAATCTAGTTGCGAGTGCAATGCTTCGATACGAATATCCGCAAAGGATGGCATCCCGGCGAGCAGTTCAGTCATTGCCTCAACACTCATTGTCTGACCTGAAGAGTCTTCATAGGTTGCAAGCAATACGCCTTGTTCAGCGGCGGTATCAGTGATCCGAGGACACACAACATAAACTTGGTGACCTTTGCTTACCTCCTCCGCAATTCTTGAAAAGAGTCGGTCTCGGAAGCCGGTTAATTGCATCGGAACAATGTGAGTTTGGATGGGAGCGCGTCCGGCGGGCAGACGCTTAATTGTTGAGGTGTCTAAGTCGCCAAAGACGGTCATCGCTACAGTACGCGGAATTGGTGTGGCAGTCATAACCAGTGTGTGTGGGACTGCATCACCTGATTTAGCCCGCAAAGCGTCTCGCTGCTCAACACCAAATCTGTGTTGCTCATCAACGACAACCAATCCCAGCTCTGCAAATTGGACTTGGTCCCCTAGCAAGGCATGGGTACCGATAATCAAACCGGTCTCGCCGCTGGCGATGCCCAGTAGGGCTTCACGTCGTTGCGCCGTTTTCGCCGAACCAGTCAGCAACGCCACTCCTGCGCCTTCGCCCTCACCGAACAGACCAGAATCAGCAAGTGGTCCCAGCATCTTAGTAATTGATGCATAATGCTGAGCAGCCAACACTTCAGTTGGCGCCAGCAATGCTGCTTGTCCCCCGGCATCAATGACTTGAAGGATTGCGCGTAGAGCTACGATCGTCTTGCCCGAACCGACTTCACCTTGTAGTAATCGATGCATTGGGTGCGGTTGGGAGAGATCAGCAGAAATTTGGTCACCAACTTGTAGTTGGTCTTCGGTCAAACTAAAAGGGAGTTGTCCATCAAATTTCTCAGCGAGCTTCCCACTAATGCGAGGCCGCGCCACCGCATGCTGCGCCCCCAGCTGGCGACTACGCTCAGCCAGGGTCAGTTGCAATATAAAGGCTTCTTCGAAAGCAAATCGCTGGCGTGCAACATACGCATGTTTGATTTCGCGTGGTGCGTGCCGCCGTAAAAATGCCTGGAACCGTTGAGGGTAGTGATTTGCCGCAACGATCTCTTCCGGCAAGAACTCTGGGAGATTTTCAGTGGTGACGTGTGGGAGCAGTAGTCCCATCAAGTCCCTGATTCGTTTATTTGGCATTTTTGCTGAAGCCGGGTAAATCGGGATCGGTCGCGGATCCGCCTGCGACGCTTCATCAAGTACTGCGTAGTCTGGCTGACTTAGCTGTAGATGATCTTGATACCAGCCGACCTTGCCGCTAAACATGGCAATTGTTCCGACCACCAGGTCTGTGCGTGCTTGATAACCATTAAAGAACGTCATCTTCAGCTCTTGTCCGCCGTGACTCAGTTCGTCACTGACGGTGACTTCGTAGATGAATCCGTGCCGCGAATGCATCTGACGCTGACTAACGTTGATGACTTGGGCAACCACAGTGACGTGTTCGTCAAAGGGCAATTCGGCTATCGGTGTGAGCTCACCGACCTCAACATAACGTCGTGGGAAGTGCCACAAGAATTCCCCCACCGTCGTGTACCCAAAAGCTTTTTCTAGGGCTTTCGCGTTTTTGTCGCCCAGGTAGATGGAGAGTTCTGAGGTTTCAAATGAAACTGATGCCTGCTCAGTCATCGGTGGTGCACAAGTCCGTGACGCTAACGTTGACAGGTTCACCGTATTTTGCGATGAGTTCAATAGCCGGCTGCGCCTCTAGTACGTGGACGTGGACTCTCCAACGGTAAGTGTCCTCTTCCAACTGATTCACCGGAGACATAATCACCGAATTGCCCAGGGCATCCAGTTGGCCACGTAGTGTGGCTGCACCCAAAGCATCTAAGGATACGGTGCACATCACTTCGACGCCGCTCTCAGACTCACCGTTCAAATGAATGTGAGGATCCTGCACTTTGTACCCTTTAAATGCTTCATATGATTCAAAGTCGGTTTCTTCATTGCGTATCGCGGCACAAAGTTCATCGATGATGATCAGCATCCCTACCGCGCCAGCATCAACAACTCCAGCTGCAAGCAATGGCTCAAGTTCAGTCTCTGTACCTTTGACCGCAAGTTGGGCTGCTTGATTCATTTGAGTCAAAAGTGCGTCTAGTGCTGCACGACTTTCGAGGTCCGTCTTGATATAGGAAAGCGTCGAATTCGCGGCCAGAGCGATCGCATTAATAACCGAGAGCATCGTGCCTTCTACCGGTTCGCTCAGTGCAGACCATGAACGTACTTTGGCGCGTTCCAACCCAACGGCAAGTAAAGGCGCAGTGAGTCGTTCATGGCCAATCCAAGGCTCGCTGAGCCCACTAAGAAATACTGCCAAGAGTGTTCCAGAGTTGCCGCGCGCGGACTCCATCGAGGCGCGCGCCGCTACTTCAAGCAGTCCACCAATATCGTCAGTTTGCAGTTCACTGATGGCATCTTGCCCAGCCCGAGCGGTGAGATACAAATTACTACCGGTATCTCCGTCTGCCACGGGAAAAACGTTGATGGCATTGAGCCGATCAGAGTGATTCCCGAGGCTCTTGACACTCCGCGCAAGCCACTCATGGATTGCATGCACGGAGGTATCGAGCTTTTGGGGGGTCATGAATTCCTAGTCTAGAGGTGAACTATCGAGAAAGGTCGGTTGAGCTCACAAAGTCAGAAACTTTGTCCTCTTGGAGTGCCTTGCCAAACTTATTGATGGCGGCCATGTCCGGTACCACGATTGACTGACCGTCGGCCGAAGTTCCCGTGCCGCTATTTGGAAGAGTGAAGAATTCCATATCGCTCTGGCGTACATTGAGCATGGACGAAGCGTAGGAAGCCACCTGTTTCGAATCTAGCGAATCATCGACAGCGATGTACGGGGCAATCTGCCCAACTGCATCTGACACCTTCGCCGGGTTGGTCAAAGTGTCCTTGGACATGAGCTGTCCTAGCAATGCCTTGACGAACAACTGCTGGTTCTTCACACGCTGGTAGTCGCTTTCGGGGAAAGCATGACGTTCACGTACGAAAGCCAGTGCTTGCTCTCCATTGAGAGTCTGGGTTCCCTCAGGGAATGTATTGCCCTTGAACGAAGTCGACGTAAAACCACGTGGGTTATTGATTGTCACACCACCAACTGCATCAGTGAGACCTTTGAATCCTTCAAAGTCGATGGATGCAACGTGGTTAATACGAACGCCGAACAGGCCTTCGAGGGTTTCAACTGCCTTGGAAACACCGCCATGGGCGAATGCCGCGTTGATCTTGGCTTCACCCACGCCCGGAATGTTCACCCAGGTATCACGCATGATAGAGGTAACAAACACGTTCTTATGATCAGACGGGATATGAACAAGCATCATCGTGTCAGAACGGCCGCCGTTGGGCAGAGTTCCAAACTCTTCATCACCGTCTGAGGCATCGCGGGTAGCGCGAGTGTCAGTACCCAGAAGGAGAATGTTGACAGCGTCCTTAGACTCGTCCTTGACCTCGGGGCGGGTTTCTTCATTAGGGAAGGCATCGGCAATCTTGCCGCTCTCAGAGTCGAAAGTTCGCCCCAAGTTCCAGAGATATCCTGCAGCTACAAGAGCCGCGATGGCGACCAGCGCTACAAGACTTAGGACAATCGCGCGGCCAGTGTGTTTTTTCTTCACTGGCTGACTCGCGTGTGCATCGAAGGACATATGCTACCTTTCACAGTTTCAACTGAATACATCTTATCGGTCAGCGCGGCGATGTAGGCTTATGAAGTGTCTAAACTCAGTGTGAATTCCGAAGTGTCGCCAAAATGTTATGCAAAGACAAAGAAGTTTACTGCCATGGCAGTAAGCGTCATCGCTTTAGCTTCCATCACTGGTTGTTCCTCGGTTGCCGCCGTTGATGCTGCTCCTGATGCGGCTAATCCTTCTTGTGCAGAAATGATGGTAGCTCTGCCCGACGCAATTGGTGATGCAGAACGCCGGAAGACCACATCCCAAGCAACATCGGCTTGGGGCGATCCTTCGCAAGTAATTTTGCGATGTGGCGTTGAGGTTCCAACTCCTACGTCAGATCCGTGTGTGTCTGTCAATGATGTTGACTGGGTGGCGCATGAAGACGAAAAAACTAAAATTTGGACGTTAACGACTTACGGGCGGACTCCCGCCACGGAGGTTGTCCTGGACCCGAATGTCATTCCATCCAGCACCGTTTTGGCATCCTTGTCCGATGCAGCCGCAAAGATCCCAGCGCAAAAGGCATGTGTCAGCGTGGAGAAGTCCGAAGAGCTGTAGAAAGACTGCTGGTAACTAAAGAAGCGAGGATACGAAATTTCGTATCCTCGCTTTTTTATTGAATTTTAATTACCGCCTAGCGCAGACCAATGTTTCGTTCGGTCGCTAATGCGATCAGTTCATTGATCAATTCCGGGTACTCAATGCCCGTCTTGGCCCACATTTGTGGATACATGCTGGAAGGTGTGAAGCCAGGCATGGTGTTGATTTCGTTGATGATCCATTCACCTTCTGGGGTGTAGAAGAAGTCAACGCGAGAAAGACCCTCAGCATCTAAGGAATCAAAGGCTTTGACAGCAAGATCACGAATTTCTTGAGTTGCTTGCTCACTGAGCTGGGCAGGGCAGCTCAGTTGCGCCGCTGTGCCATCAACGTATTTTGCTTCAAAGTCATAGAACGTGTGCCCGTTATCTGCCACCGCAATTTCGCCCGGCATTGAGGCCCGTGCAGCTGAGCTACCACGGCCTTCCAGAACTCCGCACTCGATTTCTCGGCCAACAATGCCCTGCTCAACAATGACCTTCGGGTCTTCTGCACGTGCAAAGTCGATTGCCGCCGGTAAATCGGAAGGAACATCTACCTTGGTGATTCCCACTGAAGAACCTGCGCGAGCAGGCTTCACGAAGAGCGGGTATTCAAGATGCTGGCAACGTTCTAGCGCAGATTCACTATCGCGAAGCCACTGCTTATTGGTAATGACTTCATAAGGGCCAACATTAAACCCGGCGCCTTCAAAGACCACCTTCATGAAGTGCTTGTCCATGCCCATGGCGCTGGCAGCAATTCCGGAACCAACGTAGGGAACACCGGCAGTTTCCAGCATTCCTTGGATCGAACCGTCTTCACCGAATGGGCCGTGTAACAGTGGGAAAACAACGTCCACATCTGCAACGTCTGCGATGGTTGATCCGGTCAATGACTGCAGTGAAGTTTTATCTGTTTCAGGAGAAAGTTGCACTGGGTGATCAACCGTGGATATTACTGGAAGCTGTCCAGAATCCAGCGCCCAACCTTCTGGATCCTTATCCAGCAGAGTCCAACCGCCATCACGAGTAATTCCCACGGGGATTACTTCAAAGCGTTCGCGGTCAATGGCGTGCATAACGCCCGCGGCGGTTACGCAAGATACAGAGTGTTCAGACGAACGGCCACCGAAAAGAAGAAGGACACGGAGTTTACGATCGACCATTACTGCTGTTCTCCTTCAGACTTCAATTCACGCGAAAGCAGCCGCGCTGCCATGTTCTCAACACTAAGCGTACCTTCAAGCACCATGACCACGGCTTCGGTAATTGGCATTTCGACCTTATGAGCTTGCGCTAGGTCAAAGACAGCACGAGCAGACTTAATGCCTTCGGCCGTCTGCGACATACGGTCATTAACTTCTTCTAAGAAAAGACCCTGGCCCAACAATCGACCAGCGGTGTTGTTGCGTGAGAGAGAAGAAGAGCAAGTTGCGACAAGGTCACCGAGACCAGAAAGTCCCGCTAGTGTATCCAAGCGTCCGCCGAGTGCCAGCACCAAGCGAGTAGTTTCGGCGAGGCCGCGAGTAATGACGGTTGACTTTGTATTGTCTCCCATGCCCATGCCATCACACATACCAACTGCAAGCGCAATGATGTTTTTGACAATTCCGCCCAATTCAACGCCCAAGACGTCGTCATTGGTGTAGGGACGGAAATATGGAGCTGAACAAAGTTCAGCGATCCATTCTGCGGTTTGGGAATCTGTACAGGCTACCACCGAAGCAGTCGGTTGCTCACGAGCAATTTCCATGGCCAGATTTGGCCCGGACAGCACTGCGATCTGTTCTTCGCTAAATCCTGTGACTTCAGCGATTACTTCGCTCATACGCAGGTCGGTGCCACGCTCCAGGCCTTTCATCAATGAAAGCAAGACTGTGCCCGGCTCAAAGTGTTCCTTAAACGAAGCCAGTTCCTGACGTAGCGACTGAGCTGGAATTGCCAGCACCACGAGGTCAGCATCAAGCAGAACTTCGCGCTGATCAGATGAGGCTGAAATATTTGCTGGCAGCTTGGTCTCGCGAAGATACCGCGAGTTGGTGTGGCGCTCATTGATTTCTGCAGCCGCGTCATCACGACGGGCCCAAATCTGAACAGGGATGTCCTGCTCTGCCACAGAATCTGCGAGCACCTTGGCGAACGTGGTCCCCCAGCTACCTGCACCCATCACGGCAATTTTTCGTGGAAGCGGCTTTGTCATGTTCTGTCCTCTAGAAAGTGATGATGAAGTCGTTTAGTTTTCTGGATTTTCGAAGCCACGTCCGGTTTGCGCTTGGCCGTGTTCGCTTGGATTCCAACGTGCGGCAGGAGCTTGCTCTTGGCGCAACTCAGACTGAAGATCAGTGACAGCATCCATGATGCGATCTGTGGCTTCTTGGAGAACGGTGCGAGTGCGAGGACAGTCCCGCAAATCGCCTAAGTCCACCGGAGCACCGACGGAAACGGTGACATGTTTACGAGGGAAGAGATACATCTTCTTGGAATACCGTGGCAAGAGTTCTTGATCGCCCCAGTGCGCCATCGGAACGACCGGCGCACCGGTCTGCAGCGCTAGACGCGCTGCACCGGTGCGACCGATCATAGGCCATAAATTGGGGTCTCGGGTCAGAGTACCCTCGGGGTAAATGATGATAACTCCCCCAGCATCCAGAACCTTCTGGGCGGCTCTCAAAGACTCACCAGCGGTAGCTGAGCTACGGGTCACTGGAATTTGTCCAGTTTTCTTCAAGAACCAGCCCAGTACCGGAACCTTAAACAACGATTCCTTGGCCAGCCACCGTGGAAGCCTGCCGTTGCTATATACCGCGTGGCCCACCACCAACGGATCAATTTCCGTCAAATGATTAGGGCACAGGATGTAACCACCTTCGGGAAGAGAATCAAACCCCTTCCACGACCTACCAGTCAAAACGTTCATGCCCGAACGGACAATTCCAGCCAAGACAGAAAAGACAATTTTGGTGCCAGTAGATTCACCGGGTGCCAGGATCTTTACCACGCGCTAGATCCCCTTAGTTAGTTGCTTAGCTCGACGTTGGCGCCCAAGCCTTGCAGCTTCTCCATGAAGTGCTCGTATCCACGGTTGATGATCTCAATACCGGTAACACGGCTGGTACCTTCAGCGGCCAACGCAGCAATCAGGTGTGAGAAACCACCACGAAGATCTGGCACATCAATGTCCGCGCCGGTGAGCTTGGCTGGGCCGACGACAACTGCTGAGTGCTTGAAGTTACGCTGACCGAAACGACAAGGGGTGGAACCGAGGCAGTCAGTGTGAACCTGAACGGTTGAGCCCATGCGAACTAGTGCGTCGGTGAAACCAAAACGGTTCTCGTATACGGTCTCGTGAATGACTGAGACACCCTTAGCCTGAGTCAGGGCGACAACTAGTGGCTGCTGCCAGTCAGTCATGAAGCCTGGGTGAACGTCAGTTTCTAGAATCAACGGGTTCAGGTCTCCACCTGGGTGGTAGAAACGAATGCCATTGGACTTGACCTCGAATTCACCACCAATCTGGCGGTAAACGTGCAGGAAGGCGGTCAGATCACGCTGCTGCGCATCTTCTACAAAGATGTCACCCTTGGTAACCAGCGCTGCGGAAGCCCACGAAGCGGCTTCGTTGCGGTCTGGAAGCGAAGTGTGGTCGTAACCGGTGAGCTTGTCTACGCCCTGAATTCGGATGACTCGATCACGGTGTACAGAAATAATGGCGCCCATCTTCTGCAACAGTGAGATCAGATCTAGAATTTCTGGCTCGATAGCAGCGTTGCTGACCTCGGTTACACCCTTAGCGCGTACTGCCGAGAGCAATACCTGCTCGGTAGTTCCAACGCTTGGGTACTGCAGGTTCAGCTTGGCACCGGTCAGGCCGTTAGGGGCTGAAATGCGGATGCCATCAGGTGCCTTGTCCACGACCGCACCGAATTCGCGAAGAACTTCAAGGTGGAAATCAATAGGACGGTCACCAATGCGGCAACCACCAAGGTCTGGAATGAAAGCTTCACCCAGTGCGTGGATTAGCGGACCACAGAAAAGAATTGGAATACGTGAATCACCTGCGTGAGCATCAATTGCTTGATTTGAAGCGGTTTTCACGTTGGTTGGATCCAGCGAAAGGTCACCAGTGGTAGGGTCCTGATCAACCTTGACTCCGTGGATTTCAAGCAAGCTGCGTACTACAACGACATCTTTAATCTCCGGTACGTTGCGCAAGACCGAAGGAGTGTCACCGAGCAGAGCAGCAACCATGGCTTTTGGCACTAGGTTCTTCGCTCCGCCGACTCGTACGGTGCCCTCAAGTGGGACACCACCATGGATCGTCAAGATCTTACCCATGTATGAATTACCTCATCGCGTAGTCGTTATCGCCCGCCGAAGCTGTTCAGCTTTCGAACTGGCAGGACTTAGCAAGCATACCGCTTATCTACCTCTTGGTACGTTCAGGTGATCGTGTGGCGCACACATTGTGAGCAGGCTTTCAGCCACGTCAACCCTCCCGCACGGTATGTGCGTCCTTAAAGAAAGGTAGGTCCGTTCTTCACCTATATGAACGGGGAAGAACGGACCTATTATTCCTGAATCATTCTAGAGAATTATCCTGCCGTCTGAGCAGGCAAAGTCTTTGGCTTGAACTCAGGACGCTTAGCTTCGTAAGCGGTGATGGCATCTTCTTGCTGCAAGGTCAGGCCAATGTCGTCGAGGCCTTCCATCAAACGCCAGCGAGTGTAGTCGTCAATTTGGAACGGTGCTGAAATCGATCCACACTGAACGGTGCGTGATTCAAGGTCCACGCTTACCGTAGTGCCTGGGCTGTTCTCCAGTTCCTTCCAAATCAACTCGATATCACCCTGCGCCACTTCGGCGGCAACCAGGCCCTGCTTGCCGGAGTTTCCACGGAAGATATCGGCGAAGCGCGCCGAAATGACAGCTTTGAAACCATAGTCCTTCAGCGCCCACACTGCGTGCTCGCGAGAGGAACCGGTGCCGAAGTCCGGGCCGGCAACCAACACGGAGCCTTCGTTGTATGGTGCCTGGTTCAGGATGAAGTTTTCATCCCGGCGCCAGCCAGCGAACAGGGCATCTTCAAACCCGGTACGCGTAATACGCTTGAGGTAAACGGCAGGGATGATCTGGTCCGTGTCCACGTTGCTCTGACGCAGTGGGACACCAATGCCGGTATGACTAAGAATCTTTTCCATGACGGTAATCCTTTCTAGACTGCGACCGGAGATGTGGCCAGGTCACTTGGGGAAGAGAGCGTTCCACGCACTGCGGTTGCTGCAGCAACCAGAGGGGAAACTAGGTGGGTTCGCCCACCCTTACCCTGGCGGCCTTCAAAGTTTCGGTTGGAGGTTGAGGCGCAACGCTCCCCTTCATCCAGCTGGTCTGGGTTCATACCCAAGCACATCGAGCAGCCTGCAAAGCGCCATTCCGCTCCAAAGTCCTTGAATACCTGATCCAGACCTTCTGCTTCCGCTTCGAGTCGAACACGAGCTGAACCAGGGACGACAATCATCCGTACGTTCGGATCCTTGCTCTTCCCCTTGATGACGGCAGCAGCGGCACGCAGGTCCTCCATGCGGGAGTTAGTGCAGGAGCCAAGGAATACGGTGTCCACACGAATGTCCTTCATTGGCGTTCCGCCAGTCAGGCCCATGTAGTTCAACGCGCGTTCACATGCCTTACGGTCATTCTCATCTTCATAGTCTTCAGGAGAAGGAACGTTCTGTGACAGAGAAACACCCTGACCCGGGTTGGTACCCCAAGTAACAAACGGCTCCAGCTCATCAGCGTTCAGGAAGACTTCAGCGTCAAAAGTTGCGCCTTCATCAGAATGTAGATTCTTCCAGTCGGCAACCGCCGCATCCCAGTCTTCACCCTTTGGTGCGTGAGGGCGGCCCTTTACATATTCAAAGGTGATCTCATCCGGCGCAATCATGCCTGCACGTGCGCCGGCCTCGATGGACATGTTGCAGATAGTCATGCGTGCGTCCATGGACAGCGAACGAATTGCAGAACCACGATATTCCAGAACGTAGCCTTGGCCACCGCCGGTACCGATCTTGGCAATGACGGCCAAGATAATATCCTTTGAAGTTACACCGGGCTTCAAGGTGCCTTCAACGTTGATGGCCATGGTCTTGAATGGCTTCAAGCTCAAAGACTGAGTAGCCATGACGTGCTCAACTTCAGAGGTGCCAATGCCAAAGGCTAACGCGCCGAAGGCTCCATGAGTTGAGGTGTGCGAGTCACCACACACCACGGTCATACCAGGCTGGGTCAGACCCAGCTGCGGACCAACAACGTGAACAATGCCCTGTTCTTTGTCACCCAGCGAGTGCAGACGAACACCAAATTCTTTGCAGTTATCACGCAAGGTATTGATCTGCGTGCGACTGGTCAGATCAGCAATCGGCTTGTCAATCTCAAGTGTTGGAGTGTTGTGATCTTCTGTCGCAATGGTCAGGTCGGGACGACGAAGCTGGCGACCAGCTAGACGCAACCCTTCGAAGGCCTGCGGCGAGGTCACCTCGTGCAATAGGTGGAGATCAATGTAGATCAAATCCGGCTTACGGGCTTCGCCCTCGCCTTCGCCTGGAGACACAACGTGTGCGTTCCATACTTTTTCTGCCAATGTCTGGGGCGACTGCATGACGGACATGCGACACACTCCTCAAGCTACGTAATTGTGGTAGTTCAACTTTGACACTTCACAGATCGTCTTTTCCAGTATGCGGACTTGAATCTCAAATAATGAGACGTGATACTGAGACTATGACTATTGGTAGCGGTGTCGGCGTACTCGATAAAGCAGCGGCTATTCTCAATGCACTTGAGAATGGCCCCACTTCCCTGTCTCAGCTTGTGGACCTCACCGACATTTCACGACCCACTGTGCACCGCATTGCGCAATCATTGGTGCACCACGGTCTAGTTGGTCGAGACATGCATGGCCGCTTTGAGCTGGGCAACCGCCTCGTGGAGTTGGCCAGCGCCGCCGGTGAAGACCGACTTGTTAGCGCGGCTGGACCAATCCTTATCAAACTACGCGATATCACCGGCGAGAGCACACAGATATTCCGCAAACAAGGAGACTTCCGCGTATGCATCGCCAGTGCCGAACGCCCCATTGGTTTGCGTGACACCATTCCAGTTGGAACTCAGCTGTCAATGAAGGCCGGCTCCGCGGCACAGATCCTGCTCGCGTGGGAAGACAATGAACGCATGGTTGATGGTCTCCACCATGCCCGCTTCACCCCCACCATCCTGGCCGGCGTTCGTCGCCGCGGATGGGCACAGTCTCTTGGTGAACGTGAGCCTGGCGTTGCTTCCGTCTCCGCCCCGGTTCGAGGGCAGTCTGGCCGAGTAATTGCAGCGCTGTCCCTGTCGGGTCCGATTGAACGATTAACCCGGCAGCCGGGCAAAATCCATCATGAAGCAGTTACCAGCGCTGCCCACGAACTCTCGGAGCTACTGCGCGTTCAAAACGATCACGTCTAAGGCACAGACTCGCGGCGGTCCAGCCTTAGCTAAAGTGGTCAAACCCGTCTTTAGCAGCCGCAGGTTTGCCATCCACCGTCACCATGGAACGGCGGCCGCTTCGAGCAGTCACTTTGCCAATAACTGTGAATTCTTCGGGGATTTTCGCGTCCTTGCCGAAAACCGCAAGTAGGCCAAAGTCTTCCCCGCCGTGCAGCACCCACTTCATTGGGTCATGCCCAGTTAGGGTGGCTGCGGGCTTTAGACGTTCAGCGAATTTAGCCAAGACTTGAAGGTCAAAATCAATGCTCACTCCACTGGCTTTCGCCAACCGTGAGCTGTCTCGGATCAGGCCATCAGAAACGTCCATCAGTGCATGCGCACCTGATTCCGCTGCTCGGGGCCCAGAGCCCAAAGGAGGTGTTGGTCTGCATTGTCCGGCGACTAAACGTCGCACCGCCCTGTTCCACTTAGCCGAATCACCGTGATGTTCCAAGACATCTAATCCAGCTCCGGCATCACCCACATGGCCGGCGATGGCGATTAGATCTCCAGATTGGGCACCGCTGCGCAATACTCTGCCATGTTCAGTTTCGCCCAGGACCGTGGTGGTTACCGAAATTTCCGATGCCTTGCCAAGATCACCACCAAGCACGGTAAGCTCCTGGGCACCAAGATATTTGATGGCGTCAGTGACGCCCTGCGCGAGGTCTTTTACCCAATCAAGCGCAGTACTTTCTGGCAAGGACAACGAAATGACGGCACCGGTCGCTTTACCGCCCATGGCGTTAATATCAGAGACATTTTGGGCAATGGACTTCCACCCGATGTCATAGGCTTTATGTTCTTGCCCGCTGGGCCAGATCAATCTGAAGTCCTGATTTTCAACGAGTGTATCCACCGAGACGAGAACTTCTTCTCCTCGCACGCGCAACGCGCCAGCGTCGTCTCCTGGACCCAAGCTAGCTTTGCTTGAATCGAGAAGTGGCAAAATAGCGTCAAGTATTCCTTGCTCGCCCAAGTCGCCAACCGTAGCTTCAGATTGAAAGTTAGTCACGGAGTTCTATTCGGCTTTCTTCGCTGCCGAGCTTATGAGTTCGGCATAACTGTTGTATGTGTTCAGGTACTGATCTATCGGGTCCACAATTGCAGACCGAACCAAACCTGACACAGAACGTTCAATGTTCTTCAACGCTTTTCTACGTTTAACTTTAGCCACTATTCGATTGACGAATGAGCACCCTATGCCAAGAACGATTCCCAGGAGCACTCCGATAATCAGAAGCAACGTTGGGACGGCAATTCCTTCAACTCTCGGCGCCGATGGGAGCCCAAATTGGAAGTACGTCGCGACAGGATAAGCAGTCAGCCACAGCGCACCAACTAGAGCCGCCAACAGGGCGACCCACTGAACAAATTTGATCATCGGCCACCACCACGAGGATCGCTCCAACCCCAGAGGTGTGCTTGCAATGGCTGCGTCCACGGCGTTGTCTAGGGACGAGACCCGCCTATTGACATCTTCTCTGATCGGGTCATGCCAGCTCTCTGGCAACTGGTTCGTGGCTTCAGCTACGTACTTATCAATGCTGTGATCAATTGCCGCCGATTCAGCTACGGAGAGGTCAGGGCGAGAGGTAATGGACAGCTCAGGAGTTTGCTTGCTTCGGCCAAGGTTCATCCGCTGTAGCGGATCATTACGTAGCCGAGTCAGCCAAGAAGTAAGCGGCCATCCAGTACGTTGCGCGCCGCGAAGTTTGTAGGAAGTCTCTACGGCATCAGCAATGTACGTTGCTCCGTGAGCATTAGCTATGGTCCGTTCAAGCTCCGCTTGATGCATTGGACCTGGAAGAGTGGCTCTTTCACTACTCAGATCAGCGTGAAGCTTGTGGACTACCTGATCAACGTCGGAACGTAAACGACGAGTCGATAACGCTTTGTTTTTCGATGCCGCGGCAATCTGCCGCTGAACTTCCTCGAGGCCTTCACCGGTCACGGCTGACGCACAGATGACAGGTAATCGCTCCAAACCGGAGGATGCCAAGATTTCACTTAGCGAATTCACCACGTTTTTCCGATCTGACTCCGCAATGTTGTCTATCTGGTTCAAGACGATGACAATATTTCCTTGTTGGCTACGCAAAGAATTTAGATATCCGTGATGAATAGAAGCATCAGCGTATTTTTGGGGATCCAACACCCACACTAGGAAATCCACTTGTCCGACAAGACGGTTGGCGATTTCGTGATGCTCCACTCTTGTTGAGTCCATGTCGGGAAGATCCAAGAGCATGAGGCCGGAGTCTAAGGTCTGTTTAGAGGCTCGCCTTTTACCTTCCACCGACTTTTCAATAACGTGTCGGTCAGTAACTTCCAGCCAGTCCAATAGCTCATTGGCGCCCGCTGTTTCCCATATGGCAGCGACTGTTTTCGTGGTGGTTGGACGAATGACACCTGTTGTTGCCAGGTTCTGGCCAACGAGAGCATTAAAGAGTGTGGACTTCCCACTACCGGTAGCGCCAAACAACCCAACGACTACATGTTCAGATGATAGTTGTCTGCGAGATTCTGCTTTGTTTATGACGGAAGCGGCTAGATCAATGCTCTCGGTATCAAGATACGGTTCGGCCAGTTGCATAGCCTGAACGACGCTGTTGACTTGTTGGTCTAAACCGTTCACTGCCCGAACTACTTTACGTTCTGTCACTTGCGGGCCCCTTTGCTGTTCAGGCTCTGCGTAGCGCTTTCTAATGCTTCGACGACTTCTGGCTGGCAGTGTGCGTCAATTTCATTTGTGTAAATCTGAGAGCTGCTCGCAATCAATGCCTTGGCGCGAGCATCAAGCATTTTCCTCGCACGGGTGGCCATGCGACGCACAGCATCCTCGCCAAAAATCGCTTCAAGAAGCTTCTGTCCGACTACTGCAGAGCCCCCGGCGATGCCGATTTCAATACCGGTGAGTCCAGCGGTGGAGGCAAACACGACCACCATCAGGATCACGGCGACGCCATTGACACCAAATGCGGCCATACGCGCGGTCTTGCGCTTACCGGCCCCCTCTTCTCGGATCATCTCCAGAATATCTTTTTGCCACAGTCGAACGCTGTCAGCGGCTTGCTCATCTAAGTCGGCGGGCGGCCGCGGTGACATGAGTTCGTCCCGAAGCGCTTGCCCCAAGGGAGTGTTTTTCCATGATCTGTCGATGTCGTGACAGGCCTTGGTGATTTCGGCAATAAAGACAGTATGAAGGCCGGTTTCAATGGCTTGTTCTACTTTGTGAGTCGCTGCTGGCCGTCCGGAGAAGAACGCCCCGATACGATCACGTACTCGTCCTACCGCTCCTTCAATGCCGCGAAGCAGCTCCCCTGCCCCGACGAAATCTTGCCATCTGGCCAATATTTCCCCGCGAAGAAGTGAACCATCGTCTAACCCCTCGTTGATTCTCGATAGCGCTTGATTAAATCGATCGTCAGTTAGCTGACGAAGTTCTGCCAATTGTTCTTCTTGATCTTGAACCTCGGCTAGAAGTTCTCCTGCATCCGCGGTTGTCCGGCGCATCGCACCCTCAAGTGTCTGCGCTGCTAGTTGTTGTCTCTTGGTCGCGTCTGCTGCAAGGTCGCTGAGCCATTTTAAGAGCGGGGCGACCTGGTCTGCAGGAATCAGTTTGTTGTCACTCAGCTGTGTTTCGTTCAGAACGTGCAGTAGTGACGAGTCAAGATTCTTTTCGGCTAATAGCCTACGCAGATCAGGAACGATATCTTTTTCAGCGCCAAGCGGGACACGATTGAGCACCACGCAGACAGTAATGTTGCGAACTCCAGCATCGGTGAGCAAATCCCAGGGCAGAGCGTCAGCATATCGGTTTGCTGTTGTCACAAAAATCCATAGATCCGCAGCATTCAGTAATTGCCCAGCCAGAGCTCTGTTGTCATCAGAGACGGAATCAATATCTGGCGCATCCAAAATGGCCAAACCTTGTGGAACTTGATGGTGCGGCGTCATAAGCAACGCATCATTTCGAGAGCTGTCACCGCTAACGGAGAAACCCTGTCCTGTGACCCGAGACAATTCGGGCAGTACACGTT
>Ga0308157_10002159_pt1 | contig 34121 bp, 31 predicted proteins | sample PhyBR1_FD_201035 | JGI IMG/M metagenome (GOLD analysis project Ga0308157, IMG submission 201035) | Phyllosphere microbial communities from UC Gill Tract Community Farm, Albany, California, United States - DLSLB.R1 | ecosystem: Host-associated > Plants > Phyllosphere > Unclassified | place: USA... | reverse complement strand
AGTTTGGAGTGCGGCGCCCCAACTCCTACACGTGCTTGCACGCACTGCGTCGTAACGGGCTGCCGCACTCCGCTCTCAACCGCAATCTACTCATCTGGCAGACACAAGCGGCGTCAGCCGCGAAGCTTGCGCGACATCAGCAGCGGCAAAGCCAACCCCTCCCCAACCCTCCCCTTCGCTGCGCGAAAGGGAGGGAGCAAAGCTGTAGAGCCGAGCCATGCTCGGCTGAGGGTTTACTGGTGATGCCTTTGCCGAGCATGGCTCGGCACTACAGGTTCGGCTTTTTTGAGTGGCGTCAGCCGCGAAGCCGGTTACAGCAGGCCGTCGCGCTTTACCGCGAGGTAGCGTTCAACCAGGGCTGCAGGCAGTTCTTCAGCGGTGACGTCCAGCACCATCACCCGGTGGCTGCGCAGTGCTTCATGGGCATCACTGCGCTGCTGCAGGTAGGCGGCAATGGCGCCGGCCTGTATTGCCTCGGGGACGGTTTCCACATCGCGGGCCAAAGCCTGGTCGAGTTCGCGTTCGCGCAGGCTGGCCACGCAGACCAGATGCCGCTTCTGCAGCAGGCGCACGGCGGCCAACAGGTCTTCGATGTCTTCATCGCGGACGTTGGTGACCAGCATCACCAGGCTGCGCCGTGATTGCCGCAGCGACAATTCGGTAGCTGCGGCGAGATAGTCGGTAGCTACCGGCTTGGGCTGCAGGTCATAGCTGGCGCGCAACAGGCTGTCGATCGCTCCCATGCCACGCTTCGGTGCGACCCAGCGGCTGTCACCGCCGCTGGCGAACAAGCCGACGCCGTCGCCCTGGCGCAACGCCAGATATGACACCACCAGTGAGGCATTGAGCACGTGGTCGAAATGCGACAACCCGCCCTCGTCGGCCATCATCCGCCGACCGGTGTCGATCAGCATCACCAGCTGCTGGTTCTTTTCGTCCTGGTATTCACGCGAGATCAGTTTGCGTGCACGTGACGTGGCCTTCCAGTCAATCTGGCGCAGGCTGTCGCCGACGCGGTACTCGCGCATCTGGTGAAAGTCGGTGCCTTCGCCACGGCGGCGCTTCAGGTGCGCACCTACCAGTCGTGATGCCATCTCCGCGCTGAGCAGGGCGAAGCGGGTGAGTGGAGCGAAGTTGGGGTAAACACGCACGGTTTGCTCTGTGCCGACGGTGCGCTGTTGCCGCCATAGGCGCAGTGGTGAATGCAGGCGCAGGTGCACACCATCAAACACGAAGGTGCCGCGGTTGGCCGGGGTGAAACGGTAGCTGAAACGGGTTTCGCTGGCTTTGCCCAGTTTCAGGCTGCGTGGCAGGCCGTTGCTGCTCCAGCCATCCGGCAGCAGGTCGAATACGTCAACGCGCTGCTTGCCGTAGGAATCCAGCTGCAGCCAGGTTTCCCGTTCGACACCCAGGGCGAGGGAGTCAGGGAGTTCGCGCCGCACCTGCGGGCTGGGCTTGCGCCAGAGCAACGCGAGGTCGATCAGGGCAAGCAGGGCAATTGCCGCAGCGCTGATGGTCCATGCCTGCATGGGCAGGTAGTGCAGGGCGACTGGCAGGCCTAGCAGGCCCCAGAGCACCAGCAGGGTGATCAATAAGGGGGCGGGTCTCACTGCGGGGGCCTGGTTATCTGGAGATCTGGTGTTTGGCGTGGTGGAGCAACAGCAAGTACCGAAGCACCCCTCCCAAACCCTCCGCTCCGCGCTGCGCGCGCAAGGGAGGGGGCAGAAGCGAAAGCACCCCTTCCCAGCCCTTCACTCCGTGCTTCGCACGCAAGGGAGGGGGCTGAGGCGGGGGCCTCGTTTGGCATGCTGGCGCTTCTTGCCGCGTTGCTCACTTGCGCGGCGCCTCCACCTTGGCGAGCAGGGCGGTCAGGGCGTCGTCGGCAGATTGGCCTTCGATCTGCAGTTCCGGGGCCAGCGCGATGCGGTGGCGCAGTGCCGGCTTGGCGATCTCACGCACGTCGTCCGGAGTGACGAAGTCGCGGCCGGACAGGACGGCCTGTGCGCGGGCGGCGCGCACCAGTGCGATGCTGCCGCGCGGGCCAGCGCCCAGGGCGATACCCGGCCACTTGCGGGTTGCCGCGACGATGCGCACGGCGTAATCGATCACCTGCGGGTCAACGGTGATCGCAGCCACCGCCTTCTGCAGTTCCACCACATCGGCACCGCTGAGTACGCGCGGCACCTGGCTGAGGTTGAAGTCGCTGGCGGTACGGCCGGTGGTGATGGCCTGCACCATCTGCTTCTCGTCTTCCAGCTGTGGGTAGTCGATCAGCACCTTCAGCAGGAAGCGGTCCAGCTGTGCTTCCGGCAGCGGATAGGTGCCTTCCTGCTCGACCGGGTTCTGCGTGGCCATGGTCAGGAATGGCGGAGTCAGCGAGAACCCCTTGCCTTCGATGGTGACCTGGCCTTCCTGCATCACCTCCAGCAGCGCGGACTGGGTCTTGGCCGGGGCGCGGTTGATTTCGTCGGCCAGCAGCAGGTTGGTGAACACCGGGCCGCGACGGATCTTGAAGCTCTCGGTCTTGGGGTCGTACACCGCGTGGCCGCTGACGTCGCTGGGCATCAGGTCGGGGGTGAACTGCACGCGTGCGTAGTCCAGCTCCAGCGCCTGTGCCAGGGCGCGCACCAGCAGTGTCTTGCCGAGTCCGGGCACGCCTTCGATCAGTACGTGGCCACCGGCCAGCAGGGCGATCAGGATCTGGTCCAGTACGTCGCTCTGTCCGATGAAGGCATGGCCTACCGCGTCGCGGATGCGCTCGACGCGTTCAATCAGGTCCGTGTTGACCGGCGCAGGGGCAGGCGTCGGCGCGGGTGCATCGCCGGGGAGGGCGGGCGGAGTGAGCTCGTCGGTCATAGCTGGTTTCTCATCTGGATGAGCAAGCGGATGCGGTCGCGCAGGGCAATGTCGTCCTGCGAAGGGGGAATCTGCAAGGCAGTCTGCACACGGCTGATGGGCCACTGCAGGTGATCGGCGATGGCCTGTGCCTGGGCGTCGCCAGTCAGCGCGGCAGCCACCGGTGCGCGACGGCGCAGGCGGGTGAGGAAGGCCTGGCGCACGGCGTCGTACAACAGCGGTGACTTGCGGTAGCGGTGCAGGTGCTCGCCGCTGGCGCGCACATGCTCCAGCAGCGAGCGGCGGTCTTCGCGCGGCGAGGGCTGCAACGCGCCGAAGCGCTGGCAGCGCATCCACAGCCATGCCAACAACGCGAGCAGCAGCGGAGCCCACACCGGCCAACCACGCTGGAACAGCGTCTTCCACAGCGATGGCAGCTCCATCGCATAGATCAGGTGGGTGGTGCCCTTGCCGTAGTTGGGTGCGAGCACCAGGCGGGCCAGGTCGCGGTGCGGGATGTCGCGCAGGCCGGTGTCGCGCTCGCCGCTGCCATTGAGCAGGAAATCCATGTCGCCCAGCACATCCACCCGGCCCAGGCCGTAACGCAGGCGCGCATACGCCAAGGTGCCATCGTCGTCTGCATCGGCCCAGCGGCGCTCGGCGCGGGCCTTCCCGGCGAGGGTGAAGCGGTTGCCGCTACAGAACTCGTTGTGGGATTCCTGGCCGGGGACCTGCCAGATCTGGCAACGCGCCGGGACTTCGCTGGTGACCACTCCCAGGCGTTCCAGCAAGCCTTGGTCACCGCCGTCCAGGTCTTCGTCAGCGTCAGGCGCGCGTAGCAGCAGGTGGCCGCCGAACTGCACCCAGTCCAATAGGCCCTCGACCTGTGCCGGCGTGAGCAGGCGTGGGTCGTCGAGCATCAGCACGGTATCGCCGGGCTGCAGTTGCATGGCGGGCAGGTCGAGCTTGCGCCGGGTTTCGGCCTTGCTGCCGTCGCGGATCAGGGCTTCGCGAAGTGCATACAGCGCGTTGTATGTAGGCTCGCCATAAGCGGGCAGGGTGATTTCTTCGCTGGCCTTCTCAAAGCTGCGGACGAACCAGAGCGCGACCAAAGCAGTCAGCAACAGCAGTACAACGATCAGGGTGTTGCGCAGGGCGGTATTCATGCCGGCCACCCGTACTGCTGATGCAGTTCCTTGATCAGTGCGTCGAATTCTTCTTCGCTGGGCAGACGGCCGGCATAAGCGGCGTACTGCCAGAAGCGCACCATGCGTGCGAACAGGTTGCGGTCAGCCTCCTGCGGCATCTTGCGCGATGCGCGCAAGCATTGCGCTTCGGTGGCCCCCGGTGGCAACACGACATTGCTGCGTTCGACCAGCACTTCCACCGAGGCACGGTAAAGCAATGCCAGTGCGTGCCGTGGCTTGCCTTCGCGCCACAGCCGACGCGCACTGCCGAGGATGTCCGGCGGCAGCACTTCCGGCAGCTGCAGCGCTTCCTGCAGCGCTGGTGCCTGCACGTCGCGGCTGCGACGGCCGTCGCCGCGGAACCAAGGCAGCCACCAACGCGCGGTCAGGGCGAGTGCTACCAACAGCGCGCCGAGCAGAATCCACAGGATGCTCTCGCTGATCAGCGCAGCGAACTTGGCGATGGCGCCCAGGATCGGGCCGGGATCAGGTTTGTCGTTGTCGTCGGTATCGGGCCTCTTGTCCGATGCCTTCCTTACCCAGCGGGTGACGCTGCGCTTGGCGCCAAGTTGTGGGTCTTCATAGGCACGTGCCGCGGCCTGGCGGAAGCCGGCGGTATCGGCGGGTGCAGCGCCAAACAGCTGTTGCGGCGTGGTCGCTTCAGCGCCGGCTGATTCCGGCAGCGCCTCGGCAGCGTCCTTGTGGTTGCCGTGGTTCTGCGTATCTGCGCTGTCCTGCGCCCGTGCCTGCAGCGATGGCAATGCGAACACGGCCAGCAGCAACACCAGCATCGGCGCCAGCCCAGCCAGTCGTTCGCGCAGGCGACGGAAGGCGATCTCCACATCCCAGGCTTCCAGCTGGGTGCGACGGTTGAGGTAGAGGCCAAAGCCGGCGCCGCTGTAGAACGGGCTGATCATCGTCATCGCCAACCATGCCAGCAGGTTGAAACCTATCCACGCCCACGCGGGGGTGTCTTGGCCGATCAGTTCCCACGTTGCTCGCAGTGATTCGGACAGCAGCTCCACCGGTACGAACATGAAGATCAAGGCAACACCGGCAAATTGCAGCATGGTCTCGAAATGCCAGCACACCCAGGTGAGCAGGGTGGCGTGACCATAGGCGGCACCGCCGAGTGCATGCCGGCGTCCGCGCCGCTGGTTGGCGTCGCCACCTTCCAGCAGGTCGACCGGCATCAACAGTGAGCGGGCGGGGCTGAGTCGACGCCAGCCGAGATAGGCGCCGACACCGCGCCACCCCCAGTTCCACTGCGCGCGCAGAGTCTGGCCGGTAGTGGGCTCGGCACCAAATGCGCCGCGCGAAATCACGTACAGCGGGATGCGCTCGAACGCGGGCTTGAGCCACCACAGGATGAAACTGGACACCCAGAAGTTGTCCAGCCACCAGCCCAGCAGGTTGAGCAGCGCAAACACCGGCAGTGTCAGCAGTACCCAGGGCTTCCAGATTGCGCCGGCATGGCGGCGGACCAGGGCGGTGCCCAGTTCCATCGCCTCCCATTGCGAACGCGCACGCAGAGCGACATCAAGCTGATCAATCCGCATGATCACCTCCACGTCCGCCGCGCCACAGCCACAACAGCACGGCCGTCCACAGCACGGCAGACACGCTGAGCTTGCCCCACATCGGCACCCACGCGATCGATGACCAGAACGCCTCGATGAAAGCAGCCACCAGCAGCATGAAGGCCACGCCCAGGCACAGCCGTGCACCAATCACGCCGCCTTCGATCAGTGCATCGATGCGGCGTTTGCGGCCTGGTGCCACCAGACGCAGGCCAAGCTGCAGGCCGGCACCGCCAGCAATCACAATGGCGGTCAGCTCGAACGGCGCGTGGCCGACCACAAAGCGCCAGAACGGATCGCCCGAGCCGATCTGCTGCAGATGCCCGGCCACCGCACCAATGGTGATGCCGTTGAACAGCAATACGAGGATGGTGCCGATGCCGGCCAATAGTCCGCTGGCAAAGGTGCGCAGGCCGATGCTGATGTTGTTCATGATGTAGTGGCCGAACATTGCCCAGTCGGTGCCGCTGTCGCGGCCCAGATTGTCGGCGGCCGGGTCATACATCTTTTCGATGTTCGCCAGCTGGCGTGGATCCATCAGCATGTGGATCAGCTCAGGCTTGTATTGCAGCAGCACGAAGATGCCGACCAGCGGGATCGCGAACAGTGCGCACGCCACCCACATCGCGCCTGCCTGGCTGCGTACGGTGCTTGGGAAATCGGCGAACAGGAATTCAAGCGCACGCTGCCAGCGCGGTGCCGGTGTGCGGTACAGCAGGTTGTGGCCGCGCTGCATCAGTTGCTGCAGTTGTTCCACCAGCTGCGGGCTGTAACCACGGCGGCGCGCCAAGGCCAGCTGCTGGCAGAGGCGGCGATAACGCTGTGGGATGGTTTCATCGCCCAGCACGTCGGGGTCGATGCTGGGCCGCTGCTTCCGCGTGCGTTCGCCACGGCGTTGCAGCCAGTCCTCGAATTGCTGCCATTCGTGCTGATAGCGGGTGACAAACTGTTCCTGTTTCATCGCCGCCCCAGCAACCAGTTGGCCATTGCATACAAACGCACGACGCCAGCCTGGCCGCGCTCCTGGCTCAGCCCACTGGCGATGTCGGCCAGCTCACGCTGACGGCCTGGTGAAAGTGCCGGCGCGCGGTCGGCGAAGGCGATCAAGGCAGCCTGTTCGCTGGGCTGCAAGGGCAGCGGTGGTGGCAGTGCGGTATCGATGCGTGCTGGCGGCGTGGCCGGACGTGGCACGGTATGGATTACCAGCGAGCCGGCGACCAGATCGCCCAGACGACGGCCATGCGCGTCAAACAGGCAGGTGACCAGCCCCAGCGCGTAACCAAACGGCAGCGCGTCGACAGTGCGTAGCAGGTTGCGCACGATCGCCGCCATCCAGCCCAACGGTGCGCCGTCGCGGGCGACCACGCGCAGGCCCAGCACCTTTTTGCCCAAGGTGCGGCCGAACCACACCTCCAGCACGATCGGGTAGGCCCAGAACATCAGGAACATCAGCCCGAGATAAAGACCGCTACCGAATTCGCCCAGCGCGAACAGCAATGGGCTCATCACCGCCAGCACGCCAAAGCGCACGCACAGGTCGATCAGCCAGGCCAGGGCACGCGGTACCGGGCCTGCGGCGGGCAGGTGCAGCGGCACGCCTTCGGGGGTGATGACCTCGCGATAGGTGTCCAGCATCGGCCGCGCTGCGCTCATTGCCTTGGCTCCAGCACCTGCTGGTGGTCCTGCATGCGGCGGATGGAAGCCCGGAGTCCGGCCCGGACGGATGCCTGTGGCATTCGTGTCTCTGCTACGTCCCTATCAGAATGCTGACTTTAGCTGGCGGCAGCACGAAAACCCAGCCCGCCATTGGCAGTGGCAGGCCGGGTGGGGCGGGTCTCAGCGCACGGTGCGGTTGTCGTCGCCACGCACGAACAGCTTCCTGATCGCACCGCCGAGGAACAGCACGCCGATCAGCAGCAGTTTCCAGAACTTGGCCAGCAGCAGGCCGAGCTTGGCAAACAGCCCGGCTTTGGCCGCCAAGCCACCGCCGATCAGGGTAGCCACGCCATAGGCGGCGACCTTGTCGGTGCTGGGGTTGTGATCGGCATAACGTGCGCCCTGGTCGAACTCGGCCATTGGCAGCAGCTTGTCCATGCCCTCGCGTACCAGTGCCAGTTCCGACATTCCTGAGACGGCATTCAAGCTCAGGTAGCCGTGCCGGCCGAGCACGCGGATGTCGTAGTTGAGGGTGTGATCGGGCTGGTCGTTGAAGGCCAGCTCGCGTGCCCAGTAAAGCTTCTTGCTGCCTGCCTCATAGCGGGGCGGCACCGCCCAGCCCACCAGGTCGAGCGAGCCATAGCCGGCCTTGATGCGCTCCGGGTTGCTGTCGCGGGTCTCGGCCTGCATGGTCTTGAGCAGGTCGGCGTAGTCGATCTTGCTGGCATCTTCGTCGGACACGTAGCCATCGTCGGACCAGGTCACCACCACCGCCCAGCTGTCCTGCTCGCTCAAGCCTGGACTGCGCGGCACGATCATGCCCAACACACTGTCATCGGGCGGATTGCCCCACATGTCTTCCAGCACCCGGCGCGCGTCAGCCTTGTCCAGATAGCGGAACTCGTCATTCAAATTGAAGTGGGCCCGTGCCTCGGGTACCTCGATCTGCCCGCTGCGGAACTGCAGCGACTGCTCGAACTGCTCCGCGCTCATGCCCTGTTCTTGCTGGGCAGCGTCCTGGGCGGAGGCGGAAAAGCAAACCACGCACAGCAGTGCCACAGCCGCCAACAGGCGCTGCGCCACGATTTTCATCGACTTCATGTCAAACCCTCGAAGGCGTCCCCACGCCAGGGCCGGCAGTGTGCACCCGCAGGGTGGTTGCCGACAATGCCTGCTCGCTCAGCCCTGCATGCCGCGGTACTGGTCCTTGACCCTGACGTAGTGATCGGCGGAGTAGCGCAGGCCCTCGATGTCCTTCTCGCTGAGCTGGCGCATCAGCCGTGCCGGGTTGCCAGCCCACAACTCGCCGCTGCGCACCAGCTTGCCCGGCCCGATGACCGCGCCGGCAGCGATGAAGGCATTGGTCTCGATCACCGCACCATCGAGGATGCAGGCACCCATGCCGATCAGGCAGTAATCACCAATGGTGCAGGCGTGGATGATGCAGCCATGGCCGACAGTGACGCCTTCGCCGATCAGCGTCGGGTAGCCGCCCTTGTTGTAGGGACTTTCGTGGCTGACATGGATGATGGTGCCGTCCTGCACATTGGTGCGTGCACCGATGCGGACGTAATTCACATCACCGCGGATCACGGTGCCCGGCCACACCGAGGCATCATCGCCAATCTGCACATCACCGATGATGGTGCAGGCTTCGTCGATATAGACGCGCTCGCCGAGGGTGGGGGTTTTATCCAGGAAGGGGCGCAGTGCGGGCATGGTGATCGCCTTGGGGAACGAATTTGGCAAGCAGCATCATAGTCGCAGTTGCCCTATAGGCGGATTTAGCGCGGTGCGTGGGCAATGAGCATTTGCCTGAAAAGCTCGTCAAGCGCGTTGGCGTCACCTTGGCCTGCGGTCAACAGGGGTGGTGTATTGCCACGCCGCGCAAGCCCGGCATCAATGTAGTCGCTGATGAGGGCTATGCGAGGGCCATCGGCTACCTCCGCGCTGCGTCGCTTTGTCGCCAGCAGTTGATCAATGGCGTTGCGTACAGTGCCCTCGGGGAGCAGGCGGTCGAGCAGGTCCTCAAAAGCCATTGGCGGCGGTGTGGGCTCGTTCTCTATCCATTGGCAGGCGAGCAACGGCCGCAACACGTAAAGGTATTTCTTGGTGCGCACCCGCTCGCCTTTCCGATAGCCGCGATGATTTGCGCTGGCCATGTTGAAGTAATGCCACCAGCTGCCCAGAGGCGAGTGAAACTGCTGTACCGCGGCTTGCAGTTCTGAGATGGCTTGAGCGTCACCGCGATAGTGGATGGGTGAGCGCAGCCATTCGGACAGGGTTGGGTTGGACTTGGAGACCAGGCGCAATGCTTTGCGCAGGTCCCAGCCGCTGATATCCAGCTCGTCATCGATGGGCAGTTCGATCACATCGCGTTGTGCTTCGCCCGGGCCAGTACGTTCGTTGACACTCAGGTACCAAGGGTGGCGATGGACGTAGATGAAGCGGGCATCGTAGTCGCTGTCCGGCGACGAGAATCCCCCCAGCCGCGGCTGCCGGATTCGCAGGCCATCAAAACGCGTACGTCGTGCTGACGTTCGATCTGTTCCAGCGCGGCGAGTACGGCTTGGCGTTTTTACGGGTCGATCGGATGAATGTCCATATTCTGCGGCTCCTTTAGCGGGAGACGAAGTCTAGTCAGGGGGCGCGCGAAAGGCACCCCTCCCCAGCCCTCCCCTCCGCCTTCGGCGCAAGGAGGGGGTTGTTTCGCGTGTTCATTCAGTTGGTAGGGCGACGCCTCTGCCCCCTCCCTTGCGCGAAGCGCAGGGGAGGGTTGGGGAGGGGTAGAGCTTCTAAGCTCTCACCAACAACCCAAATCAGAAACTCAAGCCACCTTGCCGCGTCGCGCCCGCTCCAGATGCACCAACAGCAGTGAAATCGCTGCCGGCGTCATTCCTGGAATACGCTGTGCCTGACCGATGGTCTGCGGACGTACGCGCTCCAGTTTCTGCAATGCCTCGGCAGACAAGCCACGTACCGAGGCGAAGTCGAAGCCTTCGACAATCGCAGTGTTCTCGTGCCGCTGCTGGCGTTCGATTTCTTCGCGCTGGCGGTCCAGGTAGCCGGCGTACTTGACGCTGATCTCCACCTGCTCGGCCACGCGCGCATCGGCGACGCCCGGTCCGAGTGAGGGCACCTGCATCAGCTTGGCGTAATCCAGTTCCGGGCGTTTGATCAGGTCCAGCACATTGGTCTCGCGGCTGACCGCCACGCCGGTGGCTTCGGCGATTTCGCGGCCCAGTGCATTGCCCGGCGTTGCCCAGATGCCACGCAGACGTGCGCTTTCACTGGCGACGGCAGCCTGCTTGGTTTCAAACGCGGACCAGCGGCGATCATCGACCAGGCCCAGCTTGCGGCCGGTGGGGGTCAGGCGGGTGTCGGCATTGTCTTCGCGCAGCTGCAGCCGGTATTCGGCGCGACTGGTGAACATGCGGTAGGGCTCGCTGGTGCCGTGGGTGATCAGGTCGTCGACCAGCACGCCGATATAGGCTTCGTCGCGACGTGGGCACCAGCCGTCCTTGCCCTGCACGAACAGCGCGGCGTTGATGCCGGCCAGCAGGCCTTGTGCGCCGGCTTCTTCATAGCCTGTGGTGCCGTTGATCTGGCCAGCGAAGAACAGGCCGTTGACCTGGCGGGTTTCCAGCGTGTTCTTCAGGCCGCGAGGATCGAAGAAGTCGTATTCGATGGCGTAGCCGGGGCGGGTGATGTGCGCCTGCTCGAAGCCACGGATGCTGCGTACCAGCTCCAGCTGCACGTCGAACGGCAGCGAGGTGGAAATGCCGTTCGGATAGATCTCCACCACGTCCAGGCCTTCGGGCTCGACGAAGATCTGGTGGCTGTCCTTCTCGGCGAAACGCACTACCTTGTCTTCGATCGACGGGCAGTAACGTGGGCCGATGCCTTCGATCTGGCCGCTGTACAGCGGCGAACGGTGCAGTGCGCCACGGATGATGTCGTGGGTGCGCTCGCTGGTATGGGTGATCCAGCAGCTGACCTGCTGCGGATGCTCGCTGACGTCGCCAAGGTAGGACATCACAGGCAGCGGATCGTCGCCGGGCTGTTCGTCCATCACGCTGTAATCCAGCGAACGGCCGTCGATGCGCGGCGGAGTGCCGGTCTTCAGGCGATCAATGACGAACGGGCGCTCGCGCAGGCGCGCGGCCAGCGTGGTCGCCGGCGGGTCGCCCATGCGGCCCGCGGTGTATTGGGTTTCGCCGATATGGATCTTGCCGGCGAGGAAGGTGCCGGCGGTGAGCACGACTGCAGCAGCGTGGAAGGTCAGTCCGGTCTGGGTGATGGCGCCACGCACGGCGTCGCCTTCAATCACCAGATCATCGACGGCTGCCTGGAATACGGTCAGGTTCGGCTGCGACTCGACGATGCCGCGGATCGCCATCCTGTAAAGGTTGCGGTCGGCCTGGCAGCGGGTGGCGCGTACGGCCGGGCCCTTGGAGGCATTGAGTGTGCGCCACTGGATGCCGGCGCGATCGGCGGCATGCGCCATCGCCCCGCCGAGCGCATCGATCTCCTTGACCAGGTGACCCTTGCCAATGCCGCCGATGGCGGGGTTGCAGCTCATCGCGCCGACGGTTTCGACGTTGTGGGTCAGCAGCAGGGTGCGGGCGCCGCCGCGCGCTGCAGCCAGCGCCGCTTCGGTGCCAGCGTGGCCGCCGCCAATGACGATGACGTCGTAACGGTAGAAGGAGTCGCTCATGGGCGTGAGATCGGTCAGAAAGTGTGAAGTCCGTCAGATGGGTATTTCCCACGATGTGACGGCGTATGTGGTGATTTTACCGCCAAGCGCAATCCGGTACGCATCAACCCTAAAGTTGGCACGCAACCTGCAGTTAATACATTGCACCCAGCGTGGCATGCGACATAGGCGCAACAAGGTCGGAATTGGAACAGGGGCCGACCGAAGCGTACGTTGGGGTAGCAGGGGGCCGGTAGTCGGGGGACTACCGGCCTTGCAGTCCAGCAAGGCCCGCCTTGGCGGGAAAGCGTTGAAAGACAAAGCCCCGGCCTAGGCCGGGGCTTTGTCTTTATTAGGCGCCGATGTCCGACAGGGCCGGAACAGGGGGGATCCAGATTTCCTGGCGGACATCGACATTGAACTGTCTGGGCGAGACCGGTTTGGGTCACTATGCGACGCAAGCGGTCACCCGTAGGGCCAAGAATGCCTGCATTTGCGCCAATTGCAACCTTTTTATCGTTCCTGGATACGGGCGCCGTTCGGTTGCCGGGTTTGTGACGGCTGTCGGGCCGGCATCGGCCGTGCCTGAATAGCCGGACGCGCTGCAGGTTGAGGCCGCTGCATCGCCTGCTGCATGGGCTGGGCGCGCTGCATCGGCTGGTTGTTGGCACGCGGCGGCGGCCGGTTCAGGTTGTCCAGGTTGCGCCACGGCGACTTGTTGCCGCCGCCGTTCACCGGTGGCGGTCGGGTCGGCCGGCCGTCATTGCCGCCGTTGCCAGGCGGGCGTGGGCGGTTGCCACCATGGTTGTGATCGCCGTCTCCGCCTGGGCGCGGGCCGTTGCCGTGGCCGGGCGGACGCGGACCATTGCCGTGATACGGCGGGCGCGGCCGGTTGTAGTTGGGGCGGTAGACCGGGTAACCGTAGTTGCCGTAGCCGTAATAGCCACTGCCATAGCCGTAACCGCCGTAGCCGTAGCCACTGTTCGGATAGCCATAGGGATAGCTGTACTGTACCGAGGGAGAGCCGTGGTAATAGCCGCCCGAACCGCCGCCTACGTAGTCGTACGTGGCACAGCCAGACAGGCCCAACAGCAGGCCGGTGGAAACAATCAGGCGCTTGATCATGAGAAATCCCCCCCTCGTGGGTATGGCAGCCAGCTTCGGGCCACGGCGTTGAATCGGCCCTTAATTCGCATCTACATGGCTGAACATACAACGTGTGCGCAGATGAGATGGTCGCAGGCCCGGGGCCTGGGCTAACCTTTCACCATGAATGAACTTCCTTTGCCCGGATTTGCCGAGGTTCTGGCAGCAGCGGCGCGGATTGCCGCCCATGCGACGGTCACCCCGGTGCTGCGCTCACGCACGCTGGATGCACTGGCCGGCGCAAGCCTGCACTTCAAGGCTGAACACCTGCAGCGCAGCGGCGCGTTCAAGTTCCGCGGGGCCTGCAACGCGGTGTGGTCGCTGGATGTGGAGCACGCGAGTCACGGTGTGGTGACACATTCTTCGGGCAACCACGGTGCCGCACTGGCCTTGGCGGCGCGCTCGCGCGGGGTTCCCTGCCATGTGGTGGTGCCCGAGGGTGCGGTGGCGGCCAAGCTGGCCAATATCGAGCGCAACCAGGCCACCCTCTGGCGCTGTGCACCCACCCAGGCCGCGCGCGAAGCCGAGTGCCTGCGCGTGCAGCGCGAAACCGGGGCGACGCTGGTTCACCCCTATACCGACCCGCGGGTCATCGCCGGGCAGGGCACTGCCGTGCTCGAACTGATTCGCCAGGCCGGAACGCAACTGGATGTACTGGTGGTGCCGGTAGGCGGTGGAGGATTGGCCGCAGGCACCCTGCTGGCGATGCAGCAGCTGCTGCCGAACTGCGAGCTGGTACTGGCCGAGCCGGCCGGGGCTGCCGACACCGCGCGTTCGCTGGCGGCGGGTGAGCGCTTGATCGATTTCGTGCCCGACACACTGTGCGATGGCCTGCGCGGTGCGCTGGGTGCGCCCAATTTCGCGTTGCTGCATGGCGCGGCACAGGTGATCAGCGTGGACGACGCCGATACCGTGGCCGCGATGCGCTTGATCTGGCAGGTGATGAAGCAGACCGTCGAGCCGTCCTCGGCGATCACCCTGGCGGCCGTGCTGTCCCAGCCGCAGCGTTTTGCCGGGCGCACGGTGGGGCTGGTGTTGTCCGGTGGCAATGTGGATCTGGATGCCTTGCCCTGGGTGCAGGCATGAAGGCAGCGGTTCGGCGCACAGGGTTGATGGGCTGGGTGTGGCGCTTGTGTGTGTTGCTGCTGTTGTGGCTGCTGGGCGTGGCGGCGTGGATCATCTGGGTAGGTGACCGTGACCAGGCCGCACCTGCCGATGCCATCATCGTGCTCGGTGCTGCGGCGTATGACGCCAAGCCTTCGCCGGTATTTGAAGAGCGCATCCGCCATGGCCTGGACCTGTACCGGCAGGGCTATGCACCGAAGTTGATTTTCACTGGCGGCTTTGGCGGTACGGGCGCGCGTTTTTCCGAATCACAGGTGGCGCGGCGCTATGCGCTGAAGCAGAAGGTTCCGGGCAAGGACATCCTGATCGAAACCCGCTCGCGCACCACCCGGCAGAATCTTGTCGAAGCCAAGCAGGTCATGGCCAAGCACGACATGCACAAGGTGATCGTGGTCAGCGACCCGCTGCACATGGCGCGCGCGCTGCGTCTGTCCAAAGAGTTGGGGATTGATGCGCTGGCGTCGTCGACACCGAGTACGCGCTTCCGCAGTTTCCACACCAGCTGGCGTTTCCTGCTGCAGGAAGTCTATTTCTTCCACCGCGACCTGTTTGTAAAAGGGGCTTGAGCGGTTCGGCATCCGCTCCCCGTTCTTGTGGGAGCGGCGTGAGCCACGAAGCTGACGCACTGTCTGCTGGATTGTCTGCAAGGCCCCTGCCGAGCATGGCTCGGCACTACGGCTTTAGCCCCTCTCCCGCCTGCGGGAGAGGGGTTGGGGTGAGGGCAGTCTTTCGCTGGTAAAGCCCCTGCCGAGCATGGCTCGGCACTACGGAGCAGCACCTGCCCCTGTTCCGAATCCTTATTCCTGCGTCTTCCGCCGAATCGGAATGGCCGACAGCGGCACGCTCGCCACGTCCTGCCCCTGCTCACGGATCGGTGCGCCCGGTGCCGGTGCCCAGGCATGCGCATACACCACTTCCCAGCTGCTCGGCAGCTTGCCGTCAGCGCGACGCATCGGCTCGTAAGCATCGCGTGCAGCAGCAAAGCGGCTGCGCCCGGTCAGCGTGTGGCGGCGGCTGTGCATGGCGTTGGTGGCGCCAATGGCCTTGAGCTCGCGCATCAGCGTCGGCAGGTCGTCATAGGTCAGGGTGAACATGTCGCGGTCGAGTACCGGATCGCGGAAGCCGGCCATCATCAAGGCATCGCCGAACTGGGCGATCTGCACGAAGTGGCTTACATGCGAAGTGTCATCGGCCTGCGCAAACGCCTGGCGCAGTTCCACCAGCGTGTCGTGGGCAAACGTCGAACAGACCAGCAGGCCATTGGGCTTGAGCACGCGGCGGAAACCGGCAAATACCGCTGGCAGGTCTTCCACCCACTGCAGGCACAGGTTGCTGTAGATCACGTCGACGCTGTTGTCGGCCAGCGGCAGGGCGCGGGCATCGGCGCAGACGCGCGAGAACGGGCGCCACCAGCCGGCCTGCTTCTTGGCCTCGGCCAACATCGGCAGGGCCAGGTCTAGGGCGATCACCTGCGCCTTGGGCCAGCGCTTCTTCATCGCCGCGGTGGCATGGGCCGGACCGCTGCCTACGTCCAACACCACCTGCGGTTGCCGGTCTTCCAGATAGTCCAGTGACTCCAGCAGGCGCTTGGCCACTTCCTGCTGCAGCACGGCGGCGGCGTGGTAGCTGCTGGCGGCGCGCGAGAAGGCGCGGCGGACGTGTTTGGGGTCGAACAGAGAAGACATGGCGGTGATTCGGTTTCGTAATTCGGGATGGGAAGCGCTGCGGTGCTCAGGCAGCCGACGACATCATCGGCCAGCCAGCGCGAATGGCTGCGTAACCGCTCACGCGCAGCCAGCAACGAACTGTTGCAGCAGCCCGGCAACGTGATCGGCGTGGCCGAGGAACGGGGCGTGGCCGCCACCGTCGATGGTGTGGGCGTTGTGCAGGCCTGCCGGCGTCAGTGCGGCGGCCTGGTGCATGGCCTTGGACGGCACCAGCCGGTCGCGCTGGCCGCCTACCCACAGGCCGGGTTTGTGCAGGCTGGGTAGACCGCCGCGCAGGTCGCTGCGCTCCAGCAGGGCTAGGCCTTCGTGCAGGGCGCGCGGGGCCGGTTCGCCGCGTTCGACCAGCGCATCGCGCAGGGTGCGCAGTTCGCTGCGGGCGTGTTGCGAGCCCATCACGTCCAGCGCGAGGAAGCGTTCGAGGGTGCCGCGGTAGTCCTGTTCCAGATCGCGCCCGAACTGCTCGAACACCACCGGCTCCACCGCATTGGGCCAATCGGCATCGCGGACGAAGCGCGGCGTGGCCGCCAGCATGGCCAGCCCACGCACCTGCGGCAATGTGGCCGCGCCGTGCAGGGCCACCAGCCCGCCCAGCGACCAGCCGCACCACACCGCTGCCGGGGTGGCGCTGGCGATGGCATTGACCAGGTAGGGCAAGCGCAAGGGCGTGGCGTCGTCGCGGCTGTGGCCATGCCCGGGCAGGTCGACCACGTGCAGCTCGAAGTGCGGCGCCAGCCGTTCCACCAGCGGCGCGAAGATGCCGCCATGCAGTGCCCAGCCGTGGATCAGGACCAATGCCGGGCCGCTGCCGGTGACGTGGATATGCATGGCGTTACAACCGGTTCTCAGGCAACAGTGTTCAGGGACTTCTGGTACAGCACCACATCGCGGGCCTTGGCGATGGCGTCTACCAGCGCCTTGACCTGCTCGAGGGTATGCAGCGCGGACAAGGTCACGCGCAGGCGCGCCTTGCCTTCGGGCACGGTCGGCGGACGGATCGCGCTGACCAGGAAGCCGGACTGCTCAAGCGTCGCCGACAAGGCCATCACCGTGGCTTCGTCGCCGCACAGCAGCGGTTGGATCGGGGTTTCCGAGGCCATCAGCTCCAGCCCGTTGCGGCGCGCGCCCTCGCGGAAGCTGGCGATCAGTTCGGTGAGTTTGTCGCGGCGCCAATGGTCGCGACGCGCCAGCTTCACTGCTGCCAGCGAGGCGGCAGCCTGCGCCGCCGGCAGGGCGGTGGTGTAGATGTAAGGGCGTGCGGTTTCGGCCAGGTGCTGGATCAGCGCGTCTTCGCCCACAACCACCGCGCCGTGGCTACCCAGCGCCTTGCCCAGGGTGGCCAGCTGCAGCGGAACTTCCTTCACGCCAAGACCTGCATCGGCGACGCAGCCGCGGCCGTGTTCGCCGATCACACCAATGCCGTGGGCGTCGTCCACATAGAACAGCGCCTCCTGCATGCGTGCCACCAGCGACAGCGAGCGCAGCGGGGCGACGTCGCCATCCATGCTGAAGACGCCGTCGGTGACCAGCATGGCGGCGCCATCGGCGGTGTTCTTGAGTTGGCGCATGGCGCCTTCGCTGTCCAGGTGCGGATAGCGGCGCAGGCGGCAGCCGGCCAGGCGGCTGGCATCGAGCAGGCTGGCGTGGTTGAGCCGGTCTTGCACGCAGATATCGGTTTCTTCGCTGAGCAGCGCCTGCTGCACGGCGAGGTTGGCCATGAAGCCGCTGTCGAACAGCAGGGCGCGCGGATAGCCGAGCCAGTCGGCCATCTCGCGTTCCAGCTGCTCATGCACGCTGTGGTGGCCACAGACCAGGTGCGAGGCGGTGCTGCCGGCGCCTTCGCGGCCGGCGGCGTCCTGCAGCGCGGCGATCACCTCGAACTGTTGCGACAGGCCGAGGTAGTCATTGCTGCAGAAGCCGGTCAACCAGCGCCCGTCCAGTTCCAAACGCACCCCGTCGCGGCGGCTGATGCTACGCCGGGTGCGGATGCGGCCCTGGGCAAGCCGCAGCTTGCGCTGGGCGTGGATGCGGTCGTGGATGTCAGGACGGGCCATGGCAAGGTTCATGGTCAAGCGGGCGGCTAGCGTACCCGGTTGCCTGTAAGAATGCCCCAAGCGGCGCCCCGGTGTGGGGCGCCGGCGGGCTCAGGCGCTGCGGGCGCAGAGCGGGGCGATATCCAGGTGCACGGTACCGGGGTGGTCGTGTTCGTCGGCGTCCACATGTACCTGCATCGGGCTGATGCCGAGGCGGGCGAACAGGGCCTGGTCGCGCTCGGTGTCCGGGTTGCCGGTGGTCAGCAGCTTTTCGCCGTAGAAGATGGAGTTGGCGCCAGCCAGGAAGCACAGCGCCTGTAGCTCATCGCTCATGCTCTCGCGACCGGCCGACAGCCGCACCATCGAGCGCGGCATCACGATGCGGGCCACGGCGATCATGCGCACGAACTCGAACGGGTCCAGCTCGGCGCTGCCGTGCAACGGGGTACCGGCGACCTGCACCAGGCGGTTGATCGGCACCGAGTCCGGGTGCGCCGGCAGGTTGGCCAGCGCCTGCAGCAGGCCGGCGCGGTGCTCGCGGGTTTCGCCCATGCCGACGATGCCGCCGCAGCAGGTCTTCATGCCGGCGTTGCGCACGTGCTCCAGCGTGTCCAGGCGATCCTGGTACTGGCGGGTATGGATGATGGAGTCGTAGTAATCCGGCGCGGTGTCCAGATTGTGGTTGTAGTAGTCCAGCCCGGCGTCCTTCAGCGCCTGTGCCTGGTGGCCCTCGAGCATGCCCAGGGTGGCGCAGGTCTCCAGGCCCAGCGACTTCACCTCGCGGATCATCGCCGCGACCTTGGGGATGTCACGGTCCTTGGGTGAGCGCCAGGCCGCACCCATGCAGAAGCGCGAGGCGCCGGCCTGCTTGGCGGCGCGGGCGCGGGCCACCACGCTGTCGGTGTCCATCAGCTTCTGCGCGTCCACGCCGGTGTCATAGCGCTGGGCCTGCGGGCAGTAGGCGCAGTCTTCCGGGCAACCACCGGTCTTGACCGAGAGCAGGGTGGAGACCTGTACCTGCGCCGGATCGAAGTGCTGGCGATGCACGCTGGCTGCGCGATACAGCAGCTCGGGGAAGGGCAGTTCGAGCAGGGACAGCAGCTCTTCGCGCTTCCAGTCGTGGCGGATGACGGTGGACATCGGTATTACCTGACAGATGGGGCGATGGAAGCGGCGCAGTCTGGTCAGCATACACATTGCTGTCAACCATCAAATGAAGAGTCTGGTTTACAGGGTCGGGGGTCGGCTATCGGCCTTGCTGTTCCCGCCGCGCTGCCTGGTCTGCGGGGAGGACGGTATGCCGGGGCGGGACCTGTGCCTGGCCTGCGGCGCCGGATTGCCTTGGCAACAGGCCGCTTGCCGGCGTTGTGCGCTGCCGTTGCCAGCCAGCGACGCTGATGGGCTGTGCGGTGCCTGCCAGCGCTCACGCTCGCCCTTGCAGGCAGTGCAGGCGGCATTTACCTACAACGCGCCGATCGATGGCCTGCTACTGCGCTTCAAGTTTCACCATGATCTCAGCGCTGGGCGCTTGTTGTCAGCGCTGATGCTGGATGCATTGGGCGCTGCCGAGCGCCCGCAGGCGATCGTGCCGGTGCCGCTGCATCTGTCGCGGCTGCGTCAGCGCGGCTATGACCAGACCTGGGAGCTGGCCAAGCCGCTGGCACGCGCGCTGCAGCTACCGTTGTGCCGGGGCCTGCATCGGCGCCGTTCCACCCAGCCACAATCGGAGCTGGATGCGGTGGAGCGCAAACGCAATCTGCGTGGCGCCTTCATTGCGGTGGGGCAGTTGCCGGCACATGTGGTGCTGTTGGATGACGTGATGACCACCGGTGCCACCTTGCATGCGGCAGCGCTCACACTGCATCGCGCCGGTGTGCAGCGGGTGGATGCCTGGGTCTGTGCGCGAGTGCCGTGAGCGCTGGTGTGCCTGCAAGGCCGCGCCTGCGTTGCAACTGGCTTGAAATACCGGATGTCATCTCTACATGCCATGACTACGGCTATGGGCCTAGACTGGGATTGAAAGGCCTTTACACCTGTTCAACATGAGGAGACAGACATGGGTGCTTCCCCGGGTTTTCCTGCTGGATCGCTGTTTGGCACATTGACGCGCAACTGGTGGGTGCTGCTGCTGTTCGGACTGTTTGCGGTGATATTCGGCGTGCTGGCGGTGATGGCGCCGGTGCGCACCGCAGCTGTCCTGGCGTGGTGGCTGGGCATCATGGCCATTGTTGAAGGCGTGGTGGTGCTGGTCTCGGCCTTCAGCGGCTCGGCACCGGTCTCGCGCGGTTGGGCGCTGTTCTATGCGCTGGCTTCCATCGCCTTTGGCGTGCTGGCGGTGATCAATCCGCTGGCAACGGCGAGCGTACTGCTGCTGTTCCTGGCCGCCTGGCTGGTGGTTGGCGGCATCTACCGCATCGTGTTCGCCATCCGCGTGCGCAAGCAGATCAGTGGTGAGTGGATGCTGATTGTCAGCGGCCTGCTGGCGGTGGCATTAGGCGTGATGTTCGCACTCAACCCGATCGCCGGCCTGGCAGTGACCTCGCTGTGGATCGGCGTGCTGGCCTTGATCTATGGCGTGCTGCAGATAATTGCAGCGTTCCGCCTGCGTTCGCTGGGCAAGTCCATCGGCGCGATGTAACGCTTACCCCTCCCCAACCCTCCCCTTCGCTGCGCGAAAGGGAGGGGGCAGAAGCGTAGTGCCGAGCCATGCTCGGCAGAGGCTTCACCGGCAATGCCCCAACGGTAGTGCCGAGCCATGCTCGGCAGGGCTTTCCCGGCAATGCTTCAGCCGAGCATGGCTCGGCTCTACCTAAAGCGAAACGGCCCGCACTGCGGGCCGTTTCTTCAATCCAGGTACTGGCTGGCGACGATGCCGGCAAACAGCACCGCGCCGACCCAGTTGTTGTGCAGGAAGGCCTTGAAGCAGGGCTCACGTTCTCGGTCGCGGCACAGCCAGAATTCGTACACCACCAGCGCCATTGCCACGCCGATGCCGGCCCAGTACGCCCAGCCCAGACCCGCGCGCTGTCCGACCAGCGCCATCGCAGCGAAGAACAGCGCGTACAGGATGCCCTGGATGACCAGGTCCAGATCGCCGAACAGGATGGCGGTGGAATGCGAACCGACCTTCAGGTCATCGTCGCGGTCGACCATGGCGTACCAGGTGTCATAGGCGGTGGACCAGAGGATGTTGGCGGCATACAGCACCCAGCCCAGTGGCGGTACCTCGCCCTGGATGGCGGCGAAGGCCATCGGGATGCCCCAGCCAAAGGCCATGCCCAGGTACACCTGCGGCAGATGTGTGTAGCGCTTCAGGTAGGGATAGCTGGCGGCCAGGAACACACCGATGAAGCTCAAGCCGATGGTCAAGGCGTTCAGGGTCAGGACCAGCGCGAATGCGACCAGCATCAAGCCGGCGAACAGCATCAGCGCCGCGCGGCCGGAGATTGCGCCGGTGGCCAGTGGTCGGTCCTTGGTGCGTTTGACGTGCGGGTCCAGCCAGCGATCGGCGTAGTCATTGATCACGCAGCCGGCCGAGCGGGTCAGCCAGACGCCGGCGCTGAACACGAACAGTATCCACAGCGGCGGCAGGCCATCGGCGGCCAGCCACAGCGCCCACCAGGTGGGCCACAGCAGCAGCAAGGTGCCGATCGGGCGGTCGGCGCGCATCAATTTCCAGTAGTGCCCGAACCGCGACGTGCCAGCTGCGGTGGACGGTGTAGTTGGGAGACGGCTCATGCGCAAAGGTTACCAGCTGGGCAGGTTTTCCCGCCCAACTACAGCAATCCAAAGGTGGGGGCAGACCTGCGGCCGCTTTTGCCGTTAGAATGCGCGTCCGCCCGGCTCAGCCGGCCGGAGCACAATGCGCCCGTAGCTCAGCCGGATAGAGTAGTGGCTTCCGAAGCCATTGGTCGGGGGTTCGAATCCCTCCGGGCGCGCCAGATTGAAGTCCGAGCATGTCTCAGGATGTCCAAAACCCCAGAGAAATCTGGGGTTTTTCTTTATCCACGGTCCAATCAGGTCCGGGGGCATCTATTGCAATCCAAGTCATCCGGGGGCAAGTTCGGGGGCATCCTGCCCCCCAAAAGCGGACATGCCCCCAATGGCTCTGAGTGACATCCAAGTACGTAAAGCCAAGCCAGCTGAGAAGCCCCAGCGATTCTTCGATGGCGGGGGGCTCTACCTCGAGGTCACCCCATCGGGTGGCAAGCTGTGGCGGTGGAAGTATCGCGTTGCTGGAAAAGAAAAGCGGCTGGCCTTGGGCTCTTACCCCGAAGTTAGTCTGGCTGAAGCCCGTGAGAAGCACCTGGCGGCGCGAAAGACATTGGCTAACGGCATTGACCCTGGTGAGCAGCGGAAGCTTGAAAAGCTGGTTCGCAGCGGAAGCTCCGAGAACAGCTTCGGCGCCATTGCGCTGGAGCTCCTTGCTATGCGAACCAAGAAGAACGCGAAATCCACGGCTGTAAGGAACGGAAGGATTATTGAGAAGGATCTCAATCCTTACATTGGTGATAGGCCCATCAATGAGATTTCCGCTGTTGAGCTGCTTGCAGTGCTTCGAAAGATGGAGAAGAGGGGGGCAGTGGAGACGGCGCATCGAGCGCGTGGTATTGCAGGAATGGTTTTCCGGTACGCCATTGCTACAGGTAGGGCAGAGCGAAATCCTGCTGTTGACTTGATCGGCGCGTTGGAAGCACCTCAAACGAAACACTTCGCTAGCTTGACGGAGCCATCCGCGGTTGCGCCGCTTCTACGTGCCATTTGGGGATACGAAGGTAGTGCCATCGTAACCGCCGCGCTGAAGCTCTCGCCGTTGCTATTTCCTCGCCCAGGCGAGCTGCGTAGCGCACGCTGGGTCGATATTGACCTTGATGCTGCGGAGTGGCGGTATGTGGCTACCAAGACCGACACGCCGCACATTGTTCCGTTGTCCAAGCAAGCAATCGAGGTTCTCACTGAGCTGCGCCCTCTCACCGGACGAGGCCAGTACGTTTTCCCAAGCCTTCATGGGAAAGGACGTCCGATGAGCGAGAACACAATAAACGCGGCTATACGCCGGATGGGGTTTGACTCAAAAACAATGACGGGGCATGGGTTCCGTGCAATGGCGCGGACTATTCTTGATGAGGTACTAGGATTCCGCCCCGACTACATCGAGCATCAACTTGCTCATGCGGTTCGCGACCCCAATGGGCGCGCCTACAACCGCACTGCTCACTTGAGCGAGCGTCGCAAAATGATGCAGGAATGGGCTGACTACTTGGATAAGTTGCGAGATCAGAAAATTGCTTAGACGCCCGGTTCTTGCCCGATTCGAGTGGACTGATTGCGATGCCATAAAGACTCAGGGCTGCGAGTAAACGTAGGGCAATCCTTTTGGTGAAAATGTGGGGTATGCCTCCTTGACACCAACAGCAATAGACTTGAGCCTACATAGATGAGCATCGATCTGAATTCACTCACTCTTCGCGAGCTGAACTCCCTCATCAGCAATGCAAAGCAAAAGCAGAAGTTCCTCAAAGAACGTCTGCCACCGGAAAAGGTAAGACGGCAATTGACAGCTTTGGCCGGGAAAGCCGGATACACCATCGAAGAACTCTTCGGCGCGGAAGTGGTGAAAGCGGGCGCCACTAAAAAAGGTCGCCGACGTAAAGGGCCAAAGGTCCAGCCAAAGTACCGGGATCCTGAGAGCCCTTGGAACACGTGGACCGGTCGCGGAAGAATGCCGCTTTGGCTGGCGTCCAAGATTCGCTTTGGCCAAAATCCAGTCGATTTCTTAATTCCAGGTGTCGCTAAGCTGACCTCAAAGACTAAGCCGTTGACTGGAAAACGTAGGTTGTTCAAGCAAGGCTGATGGTGTGATCAGAAGAATCCGCTAGGCAAGCCGGACATGCGTCAGTCTCTTCGTAACACTGCAGAATTCGTCGGTTCAAACTATTTGGTTAGAGGCAAAGGTATTCCATGAAGAATCCGCGGAGCTTTCCCCGTGTTAGTGCAGCGCGGTCGGTATGGGGCTTGGTAGGACCCCCTGCACTTAATGATGTCTCATTCTTCGGTCGGGGCTGGCCATGGCCGGCTCCTGTGAACGTTCTTGCGGAAGAAACTCTATTTGCACTTTGCAGGCAAGCCGATCGACGAACCTGCATCCCACGTGAGCGAGAACATCGGAATGAATAAACCAGTAAGTGGAGGCGACCGGCCATGCCTCATCTAAGCGTTCGTTCTGCTCTTGGAGAATAGATTCACCCGGATACAAACGCTCGGCGGGCCTGATTAAGAACTCCCGATATTTTGCTATCAGGTACATCAAGAATCGACAGGGGAGTCTCCTATTCGCCGGCTTGCGCGCGCCATTTGCTCTTATGCCCTTGACGTGCCTGTGGCAGAGTTACGATAGTAGCGGCCATTTTGAAACAATGGCGGCGTTATGATCGTCAGGGGAGTCGCCCATGCCATTCTTTGATGATTCAACAGAGCTCTATGTCGAAGGGGCAGGGGCTGCTAAACGCATCGGTTGGATGAGATTCGTTGGATGTGGATTGGCAGCACTTCCTATAGCCTCCGTCATTCTTGAGCGTGACGCTTCCACGCTTGCTTGGGCGCTATTACTACTGAATGCGGTCGTGTGGCCCACAGTGGCTTTGGCTATGACGCATCGAGCCAGGGAGCCTGCAGTTGTACAGTTTCGCTGCATGGTTCTGGATTCCATGCTGGGTGGTGCATGGATAGCATTTATAGCCATCAGCATTGTCCCCAGTGCTTTGTTTGCAGCACTCTTAGTGGCTGACAAAATCGCTGCTGGCGGGCTTAAGCTTGCTGCCAAATCCACTGCTGGTCTCGTCTTGGGGTTCATCGTTTCCTGGGTGGCGATAGGATTTCCCTATCAGCCAATTACCTCCGAGCGTACTGTTCTCCTAAGCCTTCCGTTCTTGTTCGTATACGGAATCGGGCTGAGCCTGCTCAGCTGGCAGCTAGCGAGAAAAGTGAAGCTGCAGAATCGAGAGTTGAGGCGTCTTAGTCGGATGGACCCGCTGGTGGAACTAGCCAATCGCGGATTTCTGATCCATCGCACTGAACGAGTATTAGAGAGCATTCGTCAGAGCGGCGACAGTGCATGCCTACTGATGCTTGATGTCGATGACTTCAAGCGGATCAATGATTCGTTTGGGCATCGGACTGGAGACGAGGTACTCCGGCGTATTGCTGAGGTGCTGGGTCAGCTAGCTCGATCGAAGGATACGCCTGCTCGCTTGGGTGGCGATGAATTCGCTGTTCTTTTGGATCAGTGCACCGTTGATGAGGCCATGCAACTGGCGGGTCAGGTTCGAAAGAAGCTTCGTGAGGCTGGCCCAATAGAAAGCGTCGATATGCGGTTTAGTGTCAGCATAGGAATTGCAGCTGCTCCAGACAAGGGTGGGCCCGAGGATTGGCTAGCGATCGCCGACGAAGCGCTGTATCAGGCCAAACGCCAAGGAAAGGACACAGCTAGCTATGCTTACTGAGCCACCTCAATCGGGTCATTACCTGAATTATCCGGCTGCACCATTTCGTTTCGGAGAAAGCACATTAACAGTGCCGCAACGGTTGGCTCACTCCGGAAAGGCTCATCCATGCGTCAAGTTCGTTTTCGAGTGCCTGGCACCCGAAGAGCCACGAAAACTTGTACCGAACTGTGCCCTTTCTATGCACTCATGATGCGTATGAGGTTGCGGTCTCTTCTGTAGAAATCGATGGATTATGGATTGGAGTGCTCGTTGTCAGTCATGGCGAGAGAGGGCGCCTTGAACTCTCGACTGAACGTTTTCCGGAAGAAACGAAGGGTCGAGCTATAGAGCAGGTGATGGGCCAGCTCGGCATGGCATTCGCTATCGGCAGATTGCCCAGGCTACTGGAGCTATCTAGTCTGCTCGCTGTGAGCAAGCCGGAACTAGTCGGCTCAGCGTTAGATAGAGTCGGAAGCTCTAGGGAGTCATCGTGGACTACTCGCTCGCGCTCGAAGGAGGTGAATTGCTAGGCGAGCTGTGGCATTGCATATGCCTTGCTGGTCGCTGGTCTACCGCGAAAGTATGAGTTGCTAAGCCACCTAAAAATTTCGCTATTGGCGTTTGGCTTGTCAAAGCGCAGCTTCGTGATCTATAAATTGGATTGGCACAGCACGCTTTTGTACCAGTCCAGGGCACTTCCCCAGCTCGGCGTCCATCCAGATGCTCGAAGGCGATTGTTCGATAGCCGCTTCCCGCTGGGATCGCAGTACTTTCTGGCAGGGGTTGGTGCGCCTAGTAGTTTTGCTACCGAGTCGTAGAGTGTCGATGTTGGAAGCGGACAGTTATCCGTTCCTATGTACAGCGGTTTTGGGGCTGGGAGAGCCAATAGGTGGGCGCATGCGCTTGCAGCGTCATCGATGTGAATTCGATTGGACCAATGCCCCGGGCCGTCGGGGGCAGGAATGGTTCCAGCACGTAAAGCATTCAGCAGGTGTGTTCGTCCGGGACCATACAGGCCGGACAGTCTGAGCGCGACAGCCGCACCCAGCGGTAGGCGGGTATGCAGGATCTCTTCTGCTTGAAGCAGTGCTCGCGCACGGAAGTTTGCTGCGATAGGAGGCGTGTCTTCATCCACCCAGGCTTTAGATGGCGCCCAAACCGCTGACGATCCGACAAGGATGCAGCGCTGAAGCCGCCCGATACAACTTGTAGGGAGTTTGCTTAGCAGTGCTCCCAGCCCTTGTGGGTAGACGCTTTCGTAGTGCGCTGCAGATCTACTATCGGGCGATGGCGCATAGAGAACATGACTGACGCTAGCGAAAGTACTTTCGCCTAAGAATGAAAGGCTCTGTGGCGAGGCGAGGTCGGCCTGGTACCAAGTAATTGGGCCTGCTAGTTCCTTTGATACCGGCGTGCGGCGTATGCCTATAACCTTCCAGCTATCGTGAGCAAGTGCGTTTGCAACGCGGGTGCACAGTTCTCCGCCGATCATCAGTAGTGTGTTCATTTCAAGTCTCTCTTCGGCGAAGATGGTGACAGTATCTAGTGTGGTCTATTCTATTTCGTCTTCTGCGACTGGTTTGAACCAAGGGTATCCATGTTCGATCACATCGGCATACGCTCAAGTAGTCCTGAGGTGTTGGAGAGCTTTCTTCTTCGTGCTCTTTCACCCTTGGGGGTCACAATCGCTATGCGAGGACCTGATAGTGTCGGCCTTGGAGTAGGCGGGAAGCCATCGCTATGGATCTATCCAACCTACGCTCAACCAACTCCTCTGCATCTCGCGATCGCGGCGAAGTCTCGCGCCCACGTTGATATGTTCTATGCTGCGGCGATTGAAGCGGGTGGTCAGGATAACGGGCCTCCCGGAGTGAGACCGTCATATCATCCTAGCTACTATGCCGCCTTCGTGATCGCCCCGGATGGACACAATGTAGAAGTGGTTTGCCATGCGCCTGAGGTGTGAAGAGTGGCATTGAGAGTTGCTATAAGCGGATCCTATTCCGCATCGGCTTCAGGCTTGAGGTAGTCGCAATCAAAGAGCGTGCTCAGGCTCAGCCATCCAGAGGGAGTCGGCGAGGAACACGAAAAAAGCTCAGGTGGCTGTAGGGCCGCTGCTGACCCCTATCGCCTAATCTAGCGTTGGAATTTCACCCGTTCTGGACGATGTAAGCCAAAGCCTTGAGCGTAGTCCACGCCCAAAGAGCGCGCTGCACTACACAGATGCTGAGAACTAACGCCCTCGGCCACGACTTTTAGGCCGCGCTGGTGGCCTATCTTGGCGATGGCACTGATGATGGTGTGGCTGGTCGGATCGGAGTCCAGATCAGCAATGAAGCTACGATCGATCTTGATCAGGTCCAAGGGGAGATTCTTGAGATAGCCGAATGAAGACATGCCTGCGCCAAAGTCATCGAGGGCGATACTACAGCCGGCACGCCGTAGGCGCTCGACGATGCTTGCCACCTTGACCAGGTTGCGAACGGCGACGGTCTCGGTGATCTCAAAGCAAAGCTGCTGCGGCGGCACACCGTACTCGGTCAAACTGTCGAGAATGAAGTCGGCTAAGCCTTCATCCTCGATACTGGCGCCCGACAGATTGATTGCACAGCCGCCAAGCGTCTGCGCAGTTGGGTGGAGGCTGGTGAAGTTTGAGAGGGCCTTCCGGATCACCCAGCGGTCAATGGCGGGCATCAAGCCATAGCGCTCGGCAGCAGGTAGAAACGCCCCTGGTAGCACGATGCTGCCATCTTCATCTCGAAGGCGCAGCAGCAGTTCGATATTGGTACCGGGATCCTCCCCAGTGAGCGAGATGATCTCTTGGTAATCAAGGAGCAGGCGGTCCTGTTCGATAGCCCAACGCAGCCGATTGACCCACTCCATCTCTCCTCGGCGGCGAGTCGTCTCATCGTCTTCACGATAGACGTACACGCGGTTACGCCCATTCTCCTTTGCCAGGTAACAAGCCGTGTCCGCCCAAGCGAGCAGATCTTTCAGGGTGGGCACCTGCTGATCGATAACCACCATCCCGACACTGCAGCTGACTCTATAGCTGTGTTCTTGCCAGGCAAATAGCAACGCTTCGATGCTTCCGCGCAGCTGCTCCGCCAGTGCCAGTGCCCCGCCGCTGTCGGGGTGGAAGCTCAGTAAGCCGAACTCATCCCCGCCCAAGCGCGCGAGGACGTCGTCGCTGCGCGTCTGCTGACGCATGATCAGTGCAAGTTGCTCCAGCAGCTGGTCGCCCGCCATATGCCCGGATACGTCATTGATTAGCTTGAATTGGTCAAGGTCAATATAGAGCAGCGCCCACACGCCACTTTTCGCTATCGTGGGTCGATTCTGAAGTAATTCTTCCACACGCCGCTCGAACTCACGACGGTTGTAGAGTCCGGTCAGTGCATCATGCGCCGCTTGATAGCTCAGGCGGTCTGTCAGTTCTCGCTGTTCGGAGTTATCGGTCGCTACCATCAATAGATGAGGTGCGCCATCCACATTTACCTCAACTATAGAGGCGTTCGCCCAGAAGCTGTTGTCATCCGAACCTCGCAATTCGGCTTCGAGGCAACTCCATGTGTTCCGAATGTTTGCGGGACTACGTATGCGATCCTGGAGTAGTTGGTCCAGAAATAGCGAAGTGAGTGGCAGGCCGGTTGGGTCTCCAAAACGCCTCCGCGCTGCCTGGTTGGCGTATGCGATCTTCCAGTTGCGTGCATCGGCCAGTAACACCAGCGCCGGCAGTAGTTCATTCAGGGCCCGGAAGCGCAGCTCGCTCTCTCTGTAGCGTGTACTCATCTGCTCGCCAAGTGCTAGCGCCTTACGCCTGGTCACGGCTAACGACCACAGTAGAGCCGATAGCAAGAGACTGATGATGCTTCCGGCTATGACGATAGTGTGCAGCTGGCCGAGGTCCAGAGGGCGGGGGATGGGCAGCATCTCTAGGTACCAGCGTCTGCCGCCAAAATCGAGTTGACGGTGCTGGGTGGGCAGCCCGTCTGCCGCCACCACACCCGAATCGTAGAATGGCTGGGAACGCGCATGCGTATCGCGGATTCTGATCCGGAAGCCTTCCTTGATGCGCGATTCAAGTGCACTATCGATCAGTGGTTGCAAGCGAATGCCTACGGCAAGTGCCCCGATTTCCCGGGCTCTCCGTTCGCTCGTTGACGCCGGTGCTGCGCCTTTGGAATAGACCGGCAGGCGGAGCGTAACGCCGAGCGTACTCTCTCTTGAGGGCGAGTGTTGGCGCAGGGTAAACGGCGCCGAAAGGGTGACGGTGTCTGTATCTCTCGCGCGTACTAAGGCCGCCAGGTTGGCCGGTTGGGTGGTCATGTCAAAACCTAGCAGGCTGATATTGCTCTGGTAGGGCGACACAAATTCATAGCGATAGGCCGCATTGTCCGTTTGCGGTCGTTGCACCTGCGTGCGTCGAGCAAAGGCGATGGAGGTGTAAGCATCGCGGCCATTGTTTAGACGCGTGTAGTACTCGCTGAATCCCGCTTGGTCCATCCGGTCATTGGCGAGGAAGACCGTCTGCATCGAGCGCAGGATGGAAGCCGCGCGATCAAGCGGTACGCGTAGTTGCGCAACGCTAGTATCTGCCAATGTGCTGCTGGCCTGCTCCGTCCGATGCTGCAGTTCGGACCATTCGCGATGCGCGAGCACCGCAGTGCAGGTCAGTCCGAACAACAGGCCGGCAACTGCCCAAGCGAGCGGCGGTAGGCTGCCATCATGAATGGGCAAGGCGCGCGCGGAATCTTCGTGATCTGACTGGATGAAATTCACGTGCCGCTTCAACTCCTGCGTAATGTCGTGCCATGAAGAACATGTGGCGTGCCGCTCGCCGGCTAGCCTTAGAAATAGTCAGAACAACGCTGCAGCTAACGTAACGCTACTTCCGGTCCTCCCAAACCGAGTATGGATATCGGCGTGTTCGAGGAGATCTTGATTAGGTTTCTCAGAATCGCTTGTAACGTCGGTGATGACATAGGGCTAGAATCAAGGCAGGAGAGCTCAATAGATAACGTCGACCTGGGATGAAGACTAGAGGCGTATCGAGGTGCTCTGAAGGCAGGGGCAGCATGTTTGGTCACCACCCCCAATGTTGCCTGAGCTTCCAGTGGCTAGATTATTCCGCGACGACGGTCGCCATCAGTGGCCGGCCGCTCGATGTGGCCTGTGGTTACGTGTGGCGATGTTAGGTCAGCCAGGTTGTGGGATCTCGAGCACCTTCGGTCGCTGAACTGTAGGGAGACGCCGGTCGAGTGTTCACATGGTGTGGCGATTTGCTATCGCCGTGCTCAAACGGATGCTTCAGCAGCTTGATCTACACAGCTGTGCCGAATATGGCACCTATGCCCGACGTCACCGACATGGCGACCGAGCCCCAGAACGCTACGCGCAGCGCACTTTTAATTAGCGGCGTGCCCCCCACTCCTGCTGCGGCGGCGCCAAGCAATGCAAGAAAGACGATCGCGGTCGATATGATCCAATAAAGCAGGCTTTGCTCTGGTGCCAAAAGGACCACGCCCAGCGGCAGTGCTGCGCCTATAGCGAAGCTCCCAGCAGATGCCATTGCAGCTTGCAATGGGCGAGCACTCAATGTTTCAGAGATACCCAACTCGTCGCGGGCGTGCGCGCCCAGCGCATCATGTGCCATCAGTTGCGTGGCGACCTGCTCGGCGAGTTCATGATCTAAGCCGCGCTGGATGTAGATAGCCGTCAATTCTCGATGCTCTGCTTCCGGGCTATTCTCCAGTTCATAACTCTCCCTTGCCAAATCAGCCTTCTCTGTGTCGGCCTGTGAGTAGACTGACACGAACTCGCCAGCAGCCATCGACATGGCACCAGCTACCAAGCCAGCAATGGCTGTGGTCAAGATGTTGGCATGGGTTGCATGGGCTGCAGCCACGCCTGCCACCAAGCTAGCTGTGGAAATGATGCCGTCATTGGCACCCAATACGGCGGCACGCAGCCAACCGATATGCTCGGTGCGATGACTTTCCGGATGAACGCGATAGTGAAATTTTGTCATTGGTGATCCGAGCACATTCGAAGCAGCTTTGGGCTGCGGAAGTTCATCGGCGATCGCCATGAAGCATGCGAACGAGTGTGTTGTCATGCATGACATAGTGGTGCCACAGGGCCGCCGCCGCGTGCAAACCGATCAGGAAATAGCCCAAAGTGGCCAGCATCTCATGCACCTCCTTGAGCTGGCGCGAAAATTCTGTATCGGTGCCGATTAGGGAAGGGATTGGAAGTCCAAATAGAGCAATAGGCTTTCCAGATGCGCTCAAGATTAGCCATCCGATTAGCGGGAGGGCGATCATGAAAGCATAGAGTGCATGGTGCATGACGCCCGCGGCCAGTGCCTGCCATTTATGCATGGGTGGCTCGATTCGGGGTGTTTGTCCTGCTTGGATGCGGACCCAGATGCGAATCACGACGACGACCAGTACGCTGAGACCCAGAAGGAAATGCAAGGACTTTATGTTTCCTCGAAGTTCGCTTCCCTTGGGTGCCAATCCTCGTAGTTCCATGCTCGCATAGACCGCGATTAGCAGAAGCACGGTTAGCCAGTGCAGCGCAATGACCAAAGGACTGAAGCGGCTTTCAGAATTCTTGGGTTCCATAGCAAATGGCTCGGCGTTTCATGTGGCGAAGGGCACACGGCTTGCATGTCGGAGCTTGTTACTGAGAGCCAGTCCATTGATCGCGAATAGAACCGGATTTCTCCCAAGCCCCATCGTACACAGAAATCAAGTGTCAGTACTTGGAAATAGTGGGTAATGCGCCTGGCTATTCTTCAGAAATGAAAAAGCGAATAGTTTTCAAACCTAGTTGTTTATTCGCTACCGCAATTTATAGCTTTTGGATGATAGACGCAGTTCTTGTAGCTACTTGTCAGCTGTGCAGTGGATGATGCTTCTCAACCCCCACCGGGTGCAGTCTGCCGATGAAGCCTTGCTAAGCTGCGCGGGATCATTGATGAGGCGAATTGCCTCGGCGCTTGCATCAAAGCAGCTGCCTGTAGACCTAGCTGCTTTCACGTTAGCGCGGTTCGCTTCCTCCAAGTTGCTCATCGGAAAAGGGGGGCTTTCCCCGCCCGTTAGCGCCGCAAGCGACTTGGTCGATCGTGACCTCAAAGCGGCATGCTGAAGTGCTCGTGGAAGGACCTGTACTCAGTCTTGTGATTGGCTGAATTCCCGATAGGCAGCAAGGGAATTTGCTGCGTACATAAGTGACGGACCTCCTCCCATGTAGACGGCTACGCCAAGCATTTCTCGAAATTCCTCTGGACTAGCGCCCAGGCGAACCAGCGCTTTGGCATGAAAGCCCAGGCAGCCATCACAACGATTTGCGACGCCAATCGCCATGGCGATGAGCTCTTTTGTCTTTTCGTCTAGCGCACCTGGATTCATTGCGGCTTTGCTGAGGGCTCCGAAGCCTTGCATGACCGCACTGTTCTGGGTGCGGAGCTCGGTCAAATTCTGGGATATTTCGCGAGTCAGTTCAGCATACGAGTTGGCGTTCATTGCATTTCCTTAGGTTGTGAAGCAATGAGAAGGCGCTAATGATGTTCACCTCTTCACATAGATGCGTTTAGGTGAGTGGCTGCCTTCGATAAATGGTCTTAGCGCGCTACCGCTGGCTAGGAGCGATCAACGCAGTAAATTCTGTGAAGGGTGCTCATCACCTCGAAGGCGGGACCCGGAGCCAGGGAGTAGTAGATCAACTGAGCTTCGCGACGGCTGATTACAAGGCCCTCTGCCCGTAACAAAGCTAGATGTTGCGATAGCGATGACTGACTGAGGTCCAGCTCTAGATTCAGCTCACTAACCGAAAATTCGCGCTCAGCTAGTAGGCAGAGGATCAGTAGTCGGTTCTCATTGGCTAGGGCCTTGAGCAATTGCGCAGCGTGACTTGCGTGCTCGCGCATTGTGTGCAGTTCTGAGGTCGAATGTTTCGTATTGTTCTTGGACATATGGGCTAGTCGGTGACCACGGGGAAACCCGCTTCTTTCCACGCGGTGATGCCGCCTGCTAGCGATTGCACCTTGCTGAAACCAAGCTGCTGCAAGCTATCTGCAGCAAGAGCAGCGCGTCCTCCCGTTTGGCAGTAGACGACAATTGGCCGCGCTGCATGTGACGCTGGTTCCTCCGCCGAACTGCCAGCAAGCTCTGGATGGCTCAGAATTTTGAATTCCAGCAGACCTCGAGGAAGATTGATTGCTCCTCGGACATGGCCTTCCGCGAATTCGTTTGGTTCGCGCACATCGATAAGCAGCGGCCTGGCCTCGGAGAGAGCAGCAAAATGCTCCACTTGGATCTCTTTGATGCGTTCGCGTGCGGCATCGACCAAGTCGTTGGCGGTTCGCATAAGGTACATCCTTTAAATTAGATAAATCTAATTTAGCGAAACCTAATGTAAAGAGCAAGGGGGGGGGCGATGGGTGCTGGGCGTGCATTGGATTGGTCTCTACACAGATTTCCTATGGAAGTCTCCTGTCGGAATTCTGTGAAGGCAGAGAGGGAGTGAATCGCCCAGGATTTCGTAGACACCTCGCAGCCATAAACTATGGCTTAGGCGGAGGTGGTTATGAGCACGAAGCGTTACACGGATGAGTTCAAGATCGAGGCGGTTCGACAGATTGTCGAG
>Ga0308157_10002157_pt1 | contig 34150 bp, 30 predicted proteins | sample PhyBR1_FD_201035 | JGI IMG/M metagenome (GOLD analysis project Ga0308157, IMG submission 201035) | Phyllosphere microbial communities from UC Gill Tract Community Farm, Albany, California, United States - DLSLB.R1 | ecosystem: Host-associated > Plants > Phyllosphere > Unclassified | place: USA... | reverse complement strand
GTCGCGCCGGATCTGCTGTAACTCGGATTGAAATGCAATGATGGGATCGACCAGTTTCATGCTGCTTCTCCAATAGGGGGTTCGCTTGCTTTTTGAGCATCGAGAACAGCCATTGTAGCCCTTGTCTGCAGACTTAAGCCAGCGCGCGCGCAATGGTTTACGATACTGCTTTGAGCAAAAGCTTTTTGGATTTTTGACATGACAACCACACAAGTCCGCGCAGCCTGCCCGCTCGACTGCCCCGACACCTGCGCGCTGCTGGTGACGGTGGAAGACGGCGTCGCCACCGCAGTCAAGGGCGACCCCGACCATCCGACCACGGCCGGCGTGCTGTGCACCAAGGTGTCGCGCTACACCGAGCGCACCTATCACGAGGACCGCTTGCTGTATCCGCTGAAACGCGTTGGCAAGAAGGGTGAGGGCAAGTTCGAGCGCATCAGCTGGGACGAGGCGCTGGAAACCATCGCAGCAAGGTTGCAAGCGATAGCGGAGCGGGCGCCGGAAGCCATCCTGCCCTACAGCTATTGCGGCACCATGGGCCTGATCCAGGGCGAGTCGATGTCATCGCGCTTCTTCAACAAGATCGGCGCCTCGCTGCTGGACCGCACCATCTGCGCCACCGCCGGCTTCACCGGCTACAAGTACACGGTGGGCGCCTCGGTCGGCACCGACATGGAGCAATTCCAGAACGCCAAACTGCTGATCATCTGGGGCGGCAATCCGATCGCCTCCAATCTGCACTTCTGGACCCGCGCGCAGGAGGCCAAGCGCAATGGCGCCAAGCTGATCGCCATCGATCCCTATCGCTCGCTAACGGCGGAGAAGTGCCACCAGCACATCGCGCTGCTGCCTGGCACCGATTCGGCGCTGGCGCTGGGCCTGATGCATGTGCTGATCAACGAAGACCTGCTGGATCACGATTACATCGCGCAGTACACGCTGGGTTTCGATGAATTGAAAGAACGCGTGCAGGAATGGACGCCGGAACGCACTGCGGAAACCTGCGGCATCAGCGCGCAGGAAGTGCTGGATCTGGCGCGCCTGTACGGCGGTATGGCGAAGGCTGGCGAGCCGGTGGCGATCCGCACCAACTACGGCGTGCAGCGCGTGCGCGGCGGCGGCATGGCGGTGCGGAATATCGCCTGTCTGCCGGCGCTGGTAGGCGCATGGCGCCATGCGGCCGGCGGCGTGCAGCTGTCTTCGAGCGGCTCCTTCCCGACCAATAAGCCGTGGTTGCAGCGCACCGACCTGCTGAAGAAAATCCCGCGCACCATCAACATGACCACCATCGGTGACGACCTGCTGCGGCCAGCATCGCCGGCGTTCGGGCCGGCGGTGGAGGCGGTCATCGTCTACAACTCGAATCCGCTGGCGATTGCGCCGGATTCGGACAAGGTGATGCGCGGCTTCCTGCGCGAAGACCTGTTCACCGTGGTGCTGGAGCACTTCCAGACCGACACCGCCGATTACGCCGATATCGTGCTGCCAGCCACCACGCAGCTGGAGCACATCGACGCGCACACGTCCTACGGCCACCTGTACATGATGGCGAATAACGCCGCCGTCGCACCACTCGGCGAGGCCAAGGCCAACACCGAAATCTTCCGCCTGCTGGCAGCGAAGATGGGCTTCGACGACGACTGTTTCAAGGAGTCGGATGATCAGCTGGCGGCGCAGGCGTTCAATAAGCAGGACGCGCGTGCCGTCGGTTTCGACTGGGACGCCTTGAAGCAGAAGGGCTGGCAGAAATTGAACATGCCGGCGGCGCCGTTTGCGCAGGGCGGCTTCCCCACGCCGTCCGGCAAGTGCGAGTTTTATTCCGCGCAGATGGAGAAAGACGGCCTTGATCCGCTGCCTGCACATGTGCCGCCGTATGAGTCGACGGCCAGCAATCCTGCGCTGGCGGCGCGCTATCCGCTGGCGATGATTTCGCCGCCGGCACGCAACTTCCTCAACTCCACCTTCGTCAACGTCAAGAGCCTGCGTTCGGCGGAGGGCGAGCCGCACCTGGACATCCACCCGGACGACAGCGCGGCGCGCGGCATCGCGGCGGGCGACATGGTGCGCATCTACAATGACCGCGGCTCCTTTGTGGCCAAGGCGCGCGTGACCGACAAGGCGCGCGCCGGCCTGGTTGTCGGCTTGTCAGTATGGTGGAAAAAGCTCGCCACGGATGGTAAAAACGCCAATGAGGTTACCAGCCAACAGTTGACCGATATGGGCCGCGCGCCGACTTTTTACGATACACTGGTTCAAGTCGAGAAGGTCTCTGCTTGAAGGTGATGTATGCGCAATATTGCACGCCAAATGCTCCGCGCCAGGTTCTGGCTGGCGCCGGCGTGCGCGGCGGCGATGCTGGCCGGTTGCGCGCAATTCAAGTATTACATGCAGGCCGCGCAAGGCCAGTATTCGCTGTGGTCGGACGCCCGTCCGATCGATGACTGGCTGGGCGATCCTTCCACCGATCCGCAACTGCGCGGGCGCCTCGAAAAAGCCCTGTTGATACGCAAGTTCGCGGTCAAGGAACTGGGCCTGCCGGACAACGCCAGCTATAAAAACTACGCCGCCTTGTCGCGGCCCTTCGTGCTGTGGAATGTGGTGGCGACGCCGGAGCTGTCGCTGCGGCCGATCCAGTGGTGCTTCCCGATCGCCGGCTGCGTCAGCTATCGCGGCTACTACAGCAAGGAAGATGCGATGGCCTATGCCGAGGAGCTGCGCGCTGAAGGCAACGACGTGCATGTCGGCGGCGTGCCGGCGTATTCGACGCTGGGCTGGTTCAGCGATCCGCTGCTGTCCACCTTCATCAACTATTCCGACGCCGAGCTGGCGCGCATGGTGTTCCACGAGCTGGCGCACCAGGTGGCGTACGTGCAGGGCGACACCCAGTTCAACGAAAGCTTCGCCACGGCGGTGGAGGAGGCGGGCGTGATGCGCTGGCTGGAGCTGTATGGCACAGATCCGATGCGCGAAGCCTATGTGCGCTACAACGCGCGGCGTCAGGATTTCCTGGCGCTGCTGGTGCGCCACCGGACGATGCTGGCCGACCTGTACGCCGGCAAGACCAGCAGCCGCCACAAGCGCGCCGAGAAGGCACGCATCTTCAAGCACCTGAAGTCCGATTATGAAAAACTCAAGGAGAGCTGGGGGGGCTACGCCGGATATGACCGCTGGTTTGCCGAACCGCTGACCAACGCCCAGCTGTCCGCCGTGGCAACCTACCACGATTATCTGCCTGCCTTCCGCGCCTTGCTAAAGCAGGAGCGAACGTTCGTGCGTTTTTATGGTGCGGTGCAAAAAATAGCAACTTTAGATACAGCTCAACGCCGACAGCAGTTGGATCTGTTGGGCCGACCGCCAATGCTCAATGCGGAGGGTGGCATGGAAGCGCAACCAGGTGCCGAAGGCACGCATTGATGCTGCGCTGCCGCATGAAAAGCCGTTAGAACCTCTGTTCTAATTATGGTTAAATGCGCTTGCGTACGGGCGTGCTGCCCGATAGCATCGCATCATCAGCAAGCTCCCCTACAACGATAATTATTCGAGACAAGAGGCACAGGATGGAGAAAATCTGGTTGAAGTCGTATCCCCCAGGCATGCAGACTGAAGTGGATACGGGACAGTACCGTTCGCTGGTGCAGCTGCTGGAAGAGTCGTTCCAGAAGTATGCCAGTCGCAATGCGTATGTTTGCATGGACAAGTTCCTCACCTATGCTGAAATCGACGCCTATTCGAAGCGTCTTGGCGCCTGGCTGCAAAGCCGTGGCATGAAGCCGGGTGCGCGGGTCGCCATCATGATGCCGAATGTGCTGCAGTATCCGATCGCGATTGCGGCGATCCTGCGCGCCGGCTACACGGTGGTCAACGTCAACCCACTCTACACGCCGCGTGAGCTGGAGCATCAGCTGAATGATTCGGGCGCCGAGGCCATCATCATCCTGGAGAACTTTGCCACCACGCTGGAGCAGGTGCTGGGCAAGACGCAGATCAAGCACATCGTCGTCGGCAGCATGGGCGAGATGCTGGGCGGCTTGAAGGGCATGCTGGTGAACTTCGTGGTGCGCAGCGTGAAGAAGCTGGTGCCGGCGTTCTCGCTGCCGAACGCGGTGCGCTTCAAGGATGCACTGTCGCAGGGCGGCGGCATGAAGCTGACGCCGGTGGAGCGGCTGTACACCGATCCGGCCTTCCTGCAGTACACCGGTGGCACCACAGGCGTGTCGAAGGGCGCGACGCTGTCGCACAAGAATATCGTCGCCAACCTGCTGCAGAGCGAGGCATGGTCCAAGCCGGCGCTGGGCAATTCGGATGAGCAGGTGGAGATCGTTTGCGCGCTGCCTCTGTATCACATTTTTGCGCTGACGGCGTGCGCGATGTGGGGCATGCGCGTCGGCGCGCTGAATATCCTGGTGCCGAATCCGCGCGACATCGGCGGCTTCGTCAAGGAGCTGGCGAAGTACAAGTTCAATATGTTCCCGGCGGTGAACACGCTGTACAACGCGCTGCTGAACCATCCCGAGTTTGCCAAGCTGGACTTCTCGGGACTGAAGATCTGCAATGGCGGCGGCATGGCGGTGCAGCAGGCGGTCAATGACCGCTGGCTGAAAGCGACCGGCGTGTCCATCATCGAGGGCTACGGCTTGTCCGAGACCTCGCCGGTGGCCACCTGCAATCGCGCCGACAACAAGGAGTTCACCGGCACCATCGGCTTGCCGGTGCCGTCGACCGACATCGCCATCCTGGATGACGATGGCAACGAGGTGCCGCTGGGCACCGCTGGCGAGATCGCCATCCGCGGCCCGCAAGTGATGAGCGGCTACTGGAATCGTCCGGACGAAACGGCCAAGGTGATGACCGCCGACGGCTACTTCAAATCCGGCGACGTCGGCGTAATGGATGCGAATGGCTTCGTCAAGATTGTCGACCGCAAGAAGGACATGATCCTGGTGTCCGGCTTCAACGTCTACCCGAACGAACTGGAAGGCGTGATTGCTGCGCATCCGGGCGTGCTGGAGTGCGCGGCGATTGGCGTGCCGGACGAGCATTCTGGCGAGGCGGTCAAAGTGTTCGTCGTCCGCAAGGATCCGAACCTGACGCAGGAAGCGCTGATGGCCTACTGCAAAGAACAATTTACCGGCTATAAAAAGCCGAAATACATTGAGTTCCGCGAGGAGCTACCAAAAACCAATGTCGGGAAAATTCTGCGACGCATGCTGCGTGATGAACCACCTGGCGAGAAGAAAAAGGCTGCATAAAGATGGAAAAGATTTGGCTCAAGTCGTACCCGGAAGGCGTACCGGCGGAAATTGACAGCACCCAGTTCCGATCGGTCACGCATTTGATGGAAGAGTCCTTCCGCAAGTACGCGGACCGCAACGCTTTCGTGTGCATGGATAAATTCCTGACCTACGGCGAGCTGGATCAACTGTCGCAAAAAATCGGCGCCTGGTTGCAGGGCAAGGGCCTGCAGCCAGGCGCGCGCGTGGCCATCATGCTGCCGAACGTGCTGCAATATCCGGTCATCATGGCAGGCATCCTGCGCGCCGGCTACACGGTGGTCAACGTCAACCCGCTGTACACGCCGCGCGAGTTGCAGCACCAGCTGACCGACTCGGGCGCCGAAGCCATCTTCGTGCTGGAAAACTTTGCGACGACCGTGCAGCAAGTGGTGGCGCAGACCTCGGTGAAACACGTGGTGGTGGCCACCATGGGCGATCTGCTGGGCGGGCTGAAAGGCTTCATCGTCAACTTCGTGGTGCGCAATGTGAAGAAGATGGTGCCGGCGTTTTCGCTGCCGGGTTCGGTGTCGTTCAAGCAGGTGCTGTCGGAAGGCCATGGCAAGACGCTGCAGCCGGTCAAGCAGGGGCATGATGATGTCGCTTTCCTGCAGTACACCGGCGGCACGACGGGCGTATCGAAGGGCGCGATCCTGCTGCACCGTAACATCATCGCCAACGTGTTGCAGAACGAAGCCTGGCTGCAGATGAAGGGCAGCAATGAGCAGATGGTGTTTGTGGCCGCGCTGCCGCTGTACCACATCTACTCGCTGACGATCAGCGGCTTCATGAGCATCCGCATGGGCGGCCTGAGCCTGCTGATTCCGAATCCGCGCGACATCCCAGGCTTTGTCAAAGAGCTGGCCAAATACAAGGTGACGGTGCTGCCGGCAGTGAACACGCTGTACAACGCGCTGCTGAACAATGCCGATTTCGCCAGGCTGGACTTCTCGTCCTACAAGCTGTGCAACGGCGGCGGCATGGCGGTGCAGAAGGGTGTGGCCGAGCGCTGGCTGAAGGTGACCGGCACGCCAATCATCGAAGGCTACGGCCTGTCGGAAACCTCGCCGGTGGCAACCGCCAACCGGGTGGACATCAAGGAATTCACCGGCACCATCGGGCTGCCGATTCCATCGACGGAAGTGGCGATCCTGGACGACGATGGCAAGGAACTGCCGCTGGGCTCGACCGGCGAGATCGCCATTCGCGGCCCGCAGGTGATGGCTGGCTACTGGAACCGTGCGGATGAAACCGCGAAGTCGATGACGGCCGACGGCTTCTTCAAGACTGGCGACATCGGCGTGATGAATGCCGAGGGCTACACCAAGATCGTCGACCGCAAGAAAGACATGATCATCGTCTCCGGCTTCAACGTCTATCCGAATGAAGTGGAAGACGTGGTGGCATCGCATCCGGGCGTGCTGGAAGTGGCGTGCATCGGCGTGCCGGACAAGAACTCGGGCGAAGCCGTCAAGCTGTTCGTGGTGCGCAAGGACCCGAACCTGACGGCCGAGCAGATCCTCGACTTCTGCAAGCATGAACTGACGGCCTACAAAAAGCCGAAGTACATCGAATTCCGCGACGAGCTGCCGAAGACCAACGTCGGCAAAATCCTGCGCCGCCAACTGCGCGACGAAAAAGCCACCGCCTAAAACTTCGCTGTCAAAAATCCGGTGTCAGGTCTGACAATCGCACACGGCCTCAGCCATCAACTGCTGAGCTTGTGTGCGATTGTCAGACCTGACACCGGTTTTATTACGAAGCTGGCGGCGCGGGCGATGGGACTGGCGGTGTTGTGGACGTCTGCCAGTGCCATGAAGTGCGCCGTGGTGTCGGTTGGCGTGATCGTTAGCAGCATGTAGCCGCGCTTGTCGCTGCGGCCGTATTTGATTGCGGGATTCATTCGCAGGAATTGCTCGGTGCGCGTTTGCGGGCGCGATGGCGAGGTGATCGAGGTGCCACAGAATTCGGTCGCCACTACCGGATTGGCGGCGCTGCGCGGACGCGCCGGATTGCGCGTCAACTCGCTGGCGAAGAAGCTGTGCACGTCGCCCGATAGCACCAGCGGATTGCTGGCGCGGCTGGTGTGCAGCGTGTCCATCAGGTGCTGGCGCGCTGCAGGGTAGCCATCCCAGCCATCGGTCCAGAAGCGGCCGTCGCCTTCTTTGATGATCGGCAGCTGGCTGTTTTGCGCCATCAGCGTTTGCTGAGCCAGGATGTTCCAGCGCGCCTGCGATGAGCTCAGGCCCTGCGCCAGCCATTGTTCCTGTTCTTTTCCCAGCATGGTGCGGCTTTTGTCCCGCAGCGCCGGGCAGGCGCGCAGCAGCACCGAGGTGGAGCCGCCACGCTGCGCCGGCTCACAGGCGAGATGCGCGCGATATTGGCGGTCGTCCAGCACGTGGAAGCGCGCCAGCCTGCCCCAGTCGTAGCGCTGGTAGATGCGCATATGGGCGAAGTTTGCCGGCCGCGCGCGCAGCGGCATGTGTTCGTAGAAGGCCTGGTAGGCGGCGGCACGGCGTTCGATGAAGCGCGGGTTCTGGCGTTCGTCGCGATCATTGGCGTAGTCGTTGGCGACTTCGTGGTCATCCCAGGTGACGATCCATGGCGCGGCGTGGTGCGCGGCTTGCAGGTCGCGGTCCGATTTGTATTGGGCATAGCGCGCGCGGTAGTCGGCCAGCGTGAAGCTTTCTGATGAGCGCACCGCGTTCTTCGGGTGCTGCAGCTGGTACGGTCCCCATTCGTAGATGTAGTCGCCCAGGAAGGCCACCAGATCGGGCGCGGCGGCAGTGATGTGGCGGTGTGCGGCGTAGGTGCCGAATTCCCAGTGCTGGCAGGAGGCCACGGCCAGCTTGAGCTGCTTCGGCATGCTGCCGGCGGTGGGCGCGGTGCGGGTGCGGCCGGCCGGGCTGGTGGCGTCGCCCAGCATGAAGCGATACCAGTACCAGCGGTCCGGCTGCAAACCGGTGACGTCGACATGGACGCTGTGCGCCAGTTCAGGTGCGGCGCTGGCCGTGCCCTTGGCAACGATGCGGCGGAAGTTGTCGTCTTCCGCCATTTCCCAGCGCACGCTGAAGGCGATTGCCGGCATGGCGGCGGCGTTCAACGGGTCGTGCAGGATGCGGGTCCAGATGATGACGGCGTCCGGCAGCGGTGAGCCGGAGGCGACGCCCAGGCTGAATGGATAGGCGTTGCCGCTTTCGCGCGCGGCGACGCGGTTCTGCGCGAGGACGTTGCCGCTGGCGCTGCTCAGCGCTGCCGCGCTGAGCGCGGACAGGCGGCTGGCGGTGGCGAGGAAGATGCGGCGGTGTTCGTCCATGCGTCCGGTCAGCGCGCGCGCCGCTCAGGAATGCATCAGCGTTTCGATCGGCGGCACCTTGCGCGGCTTGCGGTCCGAGTCGGTGGCCACATAGGTCAGCGTGGCTTCGGTGACTTTCACGGTGTCGGCCTGAAGGCGGTTGCGCTCCGCGTACACTTCCACCTGCACGGTGATGGATGTATTGCCAACCTTGACAATATCAGCATAGAACGACAGCAGGTCGCCGACAAACACCGGGTTCTTGAACACGAAGGAGTTGACCGCGATGGTGGCCACACGGCCATTCGCGCGGCGCGTGGCCGGCAGCGAGCCGGCGATGTCCACCTGGGCCATGATCCAGCCGCCAAACACGTCGCCGTAGACGTTGGCGTCGGACGGCGCGGGCATCATGCGCAGTTCCGGCATCTTCCCGGCTGGCAGGCCGCGATTGATGGTGTTGACGGCGATCGGGACGGAAGTTTCGGGCGTGGTCATCTTAAAATCTCTTCAGGGGCTACAATGATCGGGATTGAACCATAAAACGCTATTATCCACCATGCGCCGTTACGCCGATTCCTCGCCAGCTCCCGCCAGCACCGCTCCTTCCCGCAGCGACTTTTCCACCCTCCGCACCCTGCTGCCGTACTTATGGGTCTACAAATGGCGCGTGGCGCTGGCATTGGGCTGCCTGGTCGGCGCCAAGCTGGCCAACGTCGGCGTGCCGGTGGTGATGAAGAAGCTGATCGATTCGCTGACCATCACGCCTTCCCATCCGCAAGCCTTGCTGGTGCTGCCGCTGGGCGCACTGGTGGCGTACGGCATCCTGCGCGTATCGACCACGGTGTTCACCGAGCTGCGCGAATTCCTGTTTGCACGCGTGACACAGCGCGCGGTGCGCACCATCGCGCTACAGGTGTTCCGCCATCTGCATGCCTTGTCGCTGCGCTTCCATCTTAACCGCCAGACCGGCGGCATGACGCGCGATATCGAACGCGGCACGCGCGCCGTCGGTTCGCTGATTTCGTACACGCTGTTCAACATCCTGCCGACGCTGGTGGAGATCACGCTGGTGCTGGGCTACCTGGTCACGCATTACGATATCTGGTTCTCGGTGATTACCTTGGTGGCGCTGGTGTCCTACATCAGCTTCACCGTCATCATCACCAACTGGCGCACGCACTTCCGCCGCACCATGAACGAGATGGACTCGAAGGCCAATACCAAGGCCATCGATTCGCTGATCAATTACGAGACGGTCAAATACTTCGGCAACGAGGAGTATGAGGCGCGGCGCTATGACGAGGGCTTGCAGAGCTACGAGAGCGCGGCCGTCAAATCGCAAACCTCCCTGTCGCTGCTGAACACCGGCCAGTCGATGATTATCGCGATTGCGGTCACGTTGATCCTGTGGCGCGCCACCGTCGGCGTCATCGACGGCAAGATGACGCTAGGCGATCTGGTGCTGGTCAACGCCTTCATGATCCAGCTGTATATTCCGCTGAACTTCCTCGGCGTGATCTACCGCGAAATCAAGCAAAGCCTGGCCGACATGGAGAAGCTGTTCTCGCTGCTGGACCAGAACCGCGAGATCGCCGACGCGGCCGATGCCCGGCCGCTGGTCACGCACGGCGCCGAGGTACGCTTCAATCATGTGGACTTTAGCTACGATCCGAAGCGCCAGATCCTGTTCGACGTCGACTTCACCATTGCGCCTGGCACCACGACGGCGGTGGTGGGGCATAGCGGCTCTGGCAAGTCGACCTTGTCGCGCCTGTTGTTCCGTTTCTATGAGGTGAACACCGGCGGCATCACCATCGATGGCCAGGACCTTCGCGCGCTGACGCAGGATTCGGTGCGTCACGCGATCGGCATCGTGCCGCAGGATACGGTGCTGTTCAACGACACCATCGAATACAACATCGCCTATGGCAAGCCCGGTGCGTCGCATGACGAGATTGTGGCGGCCGCGCGTGCAGCATCGATCCACGATTTCATCGACAGCCTCCCGGACGGCTACAAGACCATGGTGGGTGAACGCGGCCTGAAACTCTCCGGCGGCGAGAAGCAGCGCGTGGCGATCGCCCGTACGCTGCTGAAGAATCCCGCCATCCTGATCTTCGACGAGGCCACGTCGGCGCTGGATTCCAAGGCGGAGCAGGCGATCCAGGCGCAGCTGAAGGAAATCTCTCGCACACGCACCACAATGGTGATTGCGCACCGCTTGTCGACCGTGGCTGATGCGCAGCAGATCATCGTGCTGGATCATGGCCGCATCGTTGAGCGTGGTACGCATCAATCGCTATTGGCAGCGGACGGTCTGTATGCTCAAATGTGGGAACGCCAGCAGGCGAGGGCGGATGATGATGAAGAAGTCTTAAACCAAGGGAGCTGACCAATGAAGTCTCGTTTTGTGCTGGGTGCTGTGACTGCAATGCTGGCGTGTGTGCAAAGTGCTTACGCTGCCGATCCGACGGAGCCGCAATTCCGCGCCCTGTACAAGGAGCTGGTCGAAACCAATACCACGCTGTCCGCCGGCAGCTGCACGCTGGCGGCGGAGCGCATCGCGGCGCGCCTGAAGACGGCCGGCTTCCCTGAGTCGGACCTGCACCTGTTTGCCGATCCGGCGCATCCGAAAGAGGGCGGCCTGGTGGCTGTCCTACCGGGACGCGATCCGAAGGCGAAAGCCATCCTGCTGCTGGCGCACATCGATGTGGTGGAAGCCAAGCGCGAAGACTGGGTGCGTGATCCGTTCACGCTGATCGAGGAAGACGGCAAGTTCTACGCGCGCGGTGCGCTGGACGACAAGGCACAGGCGGCCATTTGGGCCGATTCGCTGGTGCGCTTCAAGCAGGAAGGCTACAAGCCGCGCCACACGCTGAAGATGGCGCTGACCTGCGGCGAGGAGACCGCCGGCGCCTTCAACGGCGCCGAGTGGCTGACCAAGAATCGCCGTGAACTGATCGACGCGGGCTATGCGCTGAACGAAGGCGCTGGCGGTGAGTTGAACGCGGCGGGCAAGCGCGTGTCGATGACGGTGCAGGCAGGCGAGAAGGTGGCGCAGAACTACCGCCTGGAAGTGACCAATCGCGGCGGCCACAGTTCGCGTCCGGTGAAGGACAACGCCATCTATCACCTGGCTGGCGCGCTGGAGAAAATCCAGGGCTATGAATTCCCGATCCAGCTGACCGACGGCAGCAAGGGTTATCTGAATGCGATGTCGAAGATCCAGCTGGCTGCAGGTCACAAGGAGATTGCCGATGCCATGCTGATGGTGGCGAAGAATCCGGACGATGCCAAGGCGGTCAAGCTGGTGTCGGACGCCAGCCCGAGCTGGGCGGCGATGCTGCACACCACCTGCGTGGCGACCATGCTGGACGCGGGCCACGCCACCAACGCGCTGCCGCAGCGCGCCCGCGCCAACGTCAACTGCCGCATCTTCCCCGGCGTGACGCAGGAGACGGTGCGCCAGGCGCTGGTGAATGCGATTAACGATCCGGCGGTGAAGGTGGAGACGCTGGAGATCCGTGGCGAGAATTCGGCGCCGCCTGCACTGACGCGCGCCATCATGGAGCCGGTTGAAAAGCTGACCGCGAAGATGTGGCCGGGCGTGCCGGTGATGCCGATCCTGCAGTCCGGCGCCACCGACGGCCAGTTCCTCAATGCGGCCGGGATTCCGACCTACGGCATCAGCGGCATTTTCCTGACGCCGGACCTGGGCAATATCCACGGCCTGAATGAATACATCGGCGTGCAGTCGCTGATGGAAGGCCGTATCTTCCTGCACGAGCTGGTGAAGATCTACGCCGAGCAGATCTAAGCCAGTGCGCGATACCTGAAGTCGCGCATCTTCACCATGCCTGCGCCCGCGCTGTAGATGCCGGGTTGCAGGCTGAGGAAGCCACCGAACACATTGTGGTGCAGGCCGGAGACTTCCATCTGCCACGGGTGCTGCGTCCACTCCTTGCCGTCCAGCGAGTAGTGGAAGGTGACGATGTGGCGGTCGTTCTTCACCCGGATATGCACGGTGGCGACTTCGATCTTTTCCCGCATCCAGCTTTGCTCCTGCGAGTGGGCAAAGGTTTTCATGTGTGTTTGCGTGAAGCCGATGCCGACGTAGGCGCGTTCGTTGTAGTGCAGTAGCAGGCCGCCTTCCGCATCGGCGCCGATGTCGAGCGTGATGGTGGCTTCGTAGGCGCGGTCGCCGGTGATGAAGGTCAGCGGCGACGAGTCGATTGGTGATGTGCCTTTGCCTTTCACCGCCAAAGCGCCGGGCGTGTGCTGCACGCGTTTCATCTCATCCGGGCCGGGATTGAAGAAGCTCCATTGCACACCGAACCGCAGCGTCTGGAAATCATCGGACTTGGCGAAGTTGTGCTGGACTGCCTTGCCTTTCTTCGGCATTGGCAGTGGCGCGGACAGGTCGCCGCCTTTGGCTTTGAACCAGCCGTCGCTGGTCCATTCGATCGGCTCAAGCAGGCATTGACGGCCCAGTGTGCGGTAGCCGTTTTCGTAGCCGTGGTAGACCATCCACCAGTCGCCGGCCGGACCTTCGACCAGCGTCGCATGGCCGCGCGACCACCATTTCTCTTCGGCGCTTTGGGTGCGCACCAGTGGATTCTGAGGATGGTTTTCCCATGGACCGTGGATGGAACGCGAGCGGGCGGCGATGACCATGTGGCTGGTCGGCGGGCCGGAAGTGCCGCCAACCGCCAGCACCAGATAGAACCATTCGCCGCGCTTGAGCAGCTTGGGGCCTTCGGGGGCGAACATTTCCACTACCCAGTCTTGCGGGTAGCGCCACGGTTCGTAGACTTTTTCCAGTGTGCCGACGGTGGCCAGGCCGTCGTCGGTCAGCTGGATGCGGCGCACGCCGTTGACGAACAAGTAGCGCTTGCCGTCTTCGCCGACCGCGTGGCCTGGGTCGATCGCACCTTCGATCTTCAGGTCGACCGGATCGCTCCACGGCCCTTTGATGTGGTCGGCCCAGATGACGTAGATGCTGGTGCCGGCGGGGATGTAGATGAAGTAGCGGCCGTTGTGCTTGATCAGGTCCATGGCCCAGATGCTGCCAAGCGGCTTGCTCAGCGCGGGGCCGATCGGCTGCCAGTTCACCAGGTCTTGCGAGTGCCAGATGATGACGCCGGGGTAGGACAGAAAGGACGAAAACGTCATGTAGTAATCGTCGCCGTCCTTGAGGATGGTGGGATCGGGATGGTCGCCGGCGAGGATGGGATTGAGGAAGGTGCCGTTGCCCAGGTCCGCCTTGCGCTGGCCTTCGATGCCGCGTGCCCATTTCGGCTCGGCGTGCACCGCGTGCGCCAGTTGTGGTGCGACGGCGGCGCCAGCAAGCAAAGTCTTCAGCGCGGTGCGCCGCGTAGCAGTCATATCGTCTCCATCGGCATAGAATTATTCCCCGATGGTGCATCAAGCCTTCATCCATCGCAATTACGAAAACCGCCAAGCCGGATAACGATTCCGCCCAACCGCCCCGCCTGCTTGATATGCGCCACCGCAAAGCGCATCATACCCACTCGGACTAAGCTGCGATGACATCATTGCAACGGAGGAACAAATGAAAGATGGTTTGATGTTGTTGTTGACCGCAGCTGTCTGTGCTGCCGGGGCGGCGTTGTTTTTCAGGATTTTTGGCAGCGACGCGCTTAACATTATCGTCCTGTTGACGCTGGTCGGCACGATTGGCGACAACTTCCGCCTGCGGCGCCGTCTGCGGGAGATGGGAGCCAAGCCTGAAGGCAAGCGCACCTGGTTGTAAGGACAAAAAAAAGCCACCGCGAACGGTGGCTTTTTGGTTGCTGCTTAGGCAGATTCTTTCGGCGGGTCCATCTCGCCTTCCCACTTGGCGACGACGGCGGTGGCGATGCCGTTGCCGATGACGTTGGTTGCGGAGCGGGCCATGTCGAGGAAGTGGTCGATGCCCAGCAGCAGCAGCATGCCGGCTTCCGGAATGTTGAACTGGCCCAGCGTCGCGGCAATCACCACCAGCGAGGCGCGCGGCACGCCAGCCATGCCTTTCGACGTCAGCATCAGCACCGCCATCATGGTCATCTGCTGGCCCAGCGACATTTCAATGCCGTAAGCCTGGGCGATGAACACGGTGGCGAAGGTGCAGTACATCATCGAACCATCGAGGTTGAACGAGTAGCCGATCGGCAGCACGAACGAGGCGATGCGGTTGCGCACGCCGAAACGCTCCAGGCCTTCCAGCGTTTTCGGATACGCCGCTTCGCTCGATGCGGTCGAGAAGGCCAGCAGCGCCGGGCTGCGCATCTCTCTCATCAGCGCAAAGACGCGCCCTTTCAGGAACAGGAAGCCGATGAAGATCAGCAGCGCCCACAGCAGCGCGATGCCGAAGTAAAACTCGGCCATGAACACGCCATAGGTCGACAGCACGCCCAGGCCGCTCTTGGCGATGGTGCCGGCCACCGCCGCAAACACGGCGAACGGCGCAAACATCATCACGTAGCCGGTGACCTTCAGCATGACGTGGGCGACGCCGTCCAGCGCTTCGATCAGCGCATTGGCTTTCTGGCCGACAGCAGCCGCAGCCGAGCCGAAGAACAGCGAGAAGATCACAATCTGCAGGATTTCGTTCTTGGCCATGCCGTCAACGATCGACGATGGCACCAGGTGGGTGACAAAGTCTTTCAGCGTCAGGCTGGAGGTGGCCAGGTCGACCTTGCCGGCGGTGGCGGCCATGTGGCCCAGCAGCGCGTCGCCCGGACGGAAGATGTTGACCAGCACCAGGCCCAGGCTCAGCGACATCAACGAAGCGATGAAGAACCAGCCCAGCGTCTTGACGCCGACGCGGCCGACGGCGGTGGCGTCGCCCATCTTGGCGATGCCGCACACCAGCGTGGAGAACACCAGTGGCGCAATAATCATCTTGATCAGGCGCAGGAACAGCGTGGTGATCAGCGCCATGGTGTCGGCAAAGCCGGTCGGGTTGGCCAGATTGGTGTTAGCGATGTAGCCGGTAATAATGCCTATGGCCAGACCAATCAGGATGTAGGTGGTCAATCGGCTTTGTTTGTTCATATGTTTGGGTTTCCTGTGGTAGTGTCTCTCTGAGCCTGCGCAGCGGGCAGGATGGCCGCCGCTGCGTTCTTATTAGCGTGGCGACAGCCGGTTTTGGGTGCGCCGGCTGCTGAAACTATTGGCAAGTTCCGCAGTATCCTTGTGGGCAGGGGCGCTGTCAAGCGCGCACCGGCCCGGCTACAGGCCAGACCGAATAATCTATTTTCCTATGATCGAAATCAAAAATATCAGCAAGTGGTATGGGCAATTCCAGGTGCTCAAGGAGTGCAGCACCCAGGTGGAAAAGGGCGATGTGATGGTGATTTGCGGCCCTTCCGGCTCCGGCAAGTCCACGCTGATCAAGACCGTCAACGGGCTGGAACCGTTCCAGCAGGGTGAAATTATCGTTGATGGCACCTCGGTCGGCGCCCAAGGCACGGATTTGCCGGCGCTGCGGGCGCGCATCGGCATGGTGTTCCAGAATTTCGAGCTGTTTCCGCATTTATCGGTGCGCGACAACCTGACGCTCGCCCAGATCAAGGTGCTGGGCCGCAGCGACGAGGAAGCTACCGCGCGCGGCCTGCAATACCTGGACCGCGTCGGCCTGCTGGCGCAGCAGGATAAATTCCCCGGCCAGTTGTCGGGCGGACAGCAGCAGCGGGTGGCCATCGCCCGCGCGCTGGCCATGGACCCGATCGCCATGCTGTTTGACGAGCCGACCTCGGCGTTGGACCCGGAAATGATCAACGAGGTGCTGGATGTCATGGTCGGCCTGGCGCAGGAGGGTATGACCATGATGGTGGTCACGCACGAAATGGGCTTCGCCCGCAAGGTGGCCAACCGGGTGGTGTTCATGGACCAGGGCGCCATTCTGGAGGACAGCGCCAAGGACGAATTCTTCCAATCGCCGCGTACCGAGCGCGCGCGCGACTTTCTGGCCCGTATAATTCACTGATGAAAATTTCCATTAAGCAATTAGGTAGCGCAATGCTGGCGCTGGGAGTGCTGGGCGCCGCTCATGCTGATGCTGCAGACAAAATCGCCGCCGATCTGGTGCTGACCAAGGCCACGCTGATCGATGTGGCGGGTGGCAAAACCGTCACGGGCAAGTCCGTGGTGCTCAAGGGCGACACCATCCTGGCCGTGGTGGACGACAAGCAGTTGTCCAACTATGCCGCCAAGAAGACCATCAGCCTGCCGGGCAAGTATGTGATGCCGGGCCTGTGGGATACGCATGTGCACTTCGGCGGCGGTCCGGCGCTGATCGATGAGAACAAGCATTTATTGCCGCTGTATCTGGCCTACGGCATTACCACCGTGCGCGATTGCTCGGGCGACTTGCCGGACACTGTGCTGCAATGGCGCGAGCAGATCAATGCGCGCCAGCTGGAAGGCCCGACCATCTTTACCTCCGGCGCCAAGTTGGAAGGCTACAAGCCGCTGTGGAAGGGCACGATCGAAGTCGGCACGCCGGAAGAAATCAGCAAGGCGCTGGACAAGCTGCAAGGGCAGAAGGTGGACTTCGTCAAGATTACCGAGAACACGCTAAAGCCGGAGATGTATCTGGAGGCGCTGCGCCAGGCCAAGCAGCGCGGCATGCGCACCTCGGGCCATATTCCGGTGCAGCTGACGCTGGCCACGATGTTTGACGCCGGCCTGGGCACGGTGGAACACCAGTCCTATCTGCTGCGCGCGGCCACGCCGAAAGAGAAGGAATTAACCGCGCAGGTGGCGGCCGGCACGCTGACCGGTCGCGAGGCGACCAAACAGAGCCTGGCGACGTATGACGAGGCCACCGCACGTTCGTCGTTCCGCTACATGGCGTCCAGGGGCGCGGCGGTGGTGCCGACCTTGTCGGTGTCGCGCGTGGTGGCATATCTGGATCAGGACGATCATTCGCATGATGAGGCCTTGCAGTACATCGGCAAGGGCTTGCGCGCCACCTACGACTGGCGCGTGCAGCGCGCAGCGCAGGATGACGCGGCGGCAATTGTGTACCGCAAGGCGGTATTCGAGAAATCGGCGTCGCTGCTGCCAATCTTGCAGCAGGAAGGCGTCAGCATTATCGCCGGCACCGACGCGGGCTTCCTCAACTCCTACGATTATCCGGGCCAGGCGCTGCATGACGAGATCGGCCTGTACGTGAACTACGGCCTGACGCCGGTGCAGGCGCTGCAAACGGCGGTCATCAACGGCCCGCGCTTCCTCGGCAAGCAGGACCGCTACGGCGCGCTGGAAGCCGGCAAGGCGGCCGACGTGCTGGTGCTGGACGCCAATCCGCTGCAAGACATCGCTGCCACGCGCAAGATCCGCACCGTGATCAGCCATGGCCAAGTCTACGACCGCGCCCGCCTCGACAAAATCCTGGCCGACACCCAAGCCTGGGCCGCGCAGACCAAGGCGGAGTAATCTCTTAATCGTAGTGCGTCCACATGCGCAGGATGCGCACGATTTTCTGGTCCGGGAACACCTCATAGACCAGCCGGTGGTGAATATTGATCCGGCGTGAGTAGGTCCCGGCCAGGTCGCCGATCAGTTTCTCAAATGGCGGCGGACGCGCAAAGGGATCGCTGGCAAGAATGTCCAATAGCGCCTGGGCCTGTTTTTTCAGATGCGCTGCCGCCAGTTTCCTCGCGTCCTTCTGCGCCTGGCGCGAGTACACGATTTGCCAGCTCACCAGTTCAGTTCCTTGCTGGCTTCTTTCAAAGGTTCTGCGCGCGCTGCGATGATGGATTCGCGCATGCCGGGAACTGACAATAAGTACAACGTCTCCTGTATCGCCGCCCAGTCCTCGGCCGACACCAGAACGGCATTATTGCGCTTGCCGGTGATCGTGACCGGGGCATGGCTGGCTGCTGCTTCATCGATCAGGTTGTAAAGCCGGGCGCGGGCTTCAAGCGACTGCCGCAACGAGGTAAAATATCGGCTATTCGCATTTGATAGCCTGAAAGCCCGCCGCCATGTCCGACCTCGCACACACTCCCGACAGCATCACCATCATCCGTCCAGACGACTGGCACCTGCACCTGCGCGACGGCGCCACGCTGGCCAGCGTGCTGCCGCATAGCGCGCGCCAGTTCGGCCGTGCGATTGTGATGCCTAACCTGAAACCGCCGGTGACTACTACCGCCGCCGCTGTCGCCTATCGCGAACGCATCATGGCGGCGCTGCCGCAAGGCATGGACTTCGAGCCGCTGATGACGCTGTACCTGACCAACAACACGCAGCCGGACGAAATCCTGCGCGCACAGGAAAGCGGCATCGTCCACGCGGTCAAGCTGTACCCGGCCGGCGCCACCACCAATTCGGACGCCGGCGTCACCGATCTGGCCAACTGCTACAAGGTGCTGGAGAAGATGCAGGAAACCGGCATGCCCTTCCTGGTTCACGGTGAAGTCACCGATCAGGATATCGACCTGTTCGATCGCGAAGCCGTGTTCATCGAACGGGTGATGCGCCCGCTGCGCCGTGACTTCCCGGCGCTGAACATCGTCTTCGAGCACATCACCACCAAGCACGCCGCGCAGTATGTGGCGGAAGCGGAAGGTCCGATTGCCGCCACCATCACCGCGCACCATCTGCTGTACAACCGCAACGATATCTTCAAGGGCGGCATCCGCCCGCACTACTACTGCCTGCCGGTGCTGAAGCGCGAAGAACATCGCCTGGCGCTGGTCACGGCGGCCACCAGCGGCGACGAGCGCTTCTTCCTCGGCACCGACTCGGCGCCGCACGCGCAGGGCGCCAAGGAAGCCGCCTGCGGTTGCGCCGGCTGCTACACCGCGCTGCACGCGATGGAGCTGTACACTGAAGCGTTTGAACGCGCCGGCGCGCTCGACAAGCTGGAAGCCTTCGCCAGCCTGAATGGCCCGGCCTTCTACGGCCTGCCGGTCAACCAGGGCACCATCACGCTGAAGCGCGAGCAGTGGACGCTGCCGGAAGCGCTGCCGCTGGCCGACCAGCAGGTGATCCCGCTCAACGCCGGTGAAACCATCAACTGGAAAATGGTGTAAGCAGTGCTGGATACAATCGACTGGTCGCGTCCGTGGTACGAATCGGTACGCGACGTGGCCGGCCGCTTGTCGGCGGAGGCGCACTTCCGCGATGAATTTTGCCGGCAAGCCGCAGCGCTCGGCCTGCGCAATCACCTGGGCTTGCCGATTTCCTTTGTGCCGCAGGAGGACCTGCCGGAGGGCACGGCCTACGAGCAGCACATCGGCGCCACCGGCTGCGTGCCGACGCGCGACAACTTCCACGATTTCTTCAATGGCCTGGTATGGCTGACTTTCCCGCGCATCAAAGTGCAGCTGAACGCCTTGCAGGCGGCACAGATTGCGCAGGATGGCGTGGGCAAGTCACGCGGGCCGGCGCGTGACGCCGCCACCATCTTCGATGAAAACGCCGCGCTGCTGGTGGTGCGGAATGATGCCGAGGGCCAAGCGCTGGTCGAAGCGCTGCGTGAACATCGCTGGCAAGAGGCTTTCTTGCAGCGCCGCGCGCAATGGGGCGCGGATGCGCAAGTCTGGCTGTTCGGCCATGCGCTGATGGAAAAGCTGGTGGCGCCGCGCAAGGCCATCACTGCGCATACGCGGGTGGTGTTGGCGGGCGACGATTTCTTCACGCTGACACAGCCGGCGCGCCAGCATTGGCTGGACGAGACGGTGGCACGCGAGCTGGCGCTGCACGGCTTGAGCACGGCGGACTACACGCCGATGCAGGCACTGGGCGTCCCCGGCTGGTGGCCTGAGCAAGATCCGGCGTTTTATGCTGACACAACGGTGTTCCGCGCCAAGCGCGCCGTAGCGGTAGAATAGCCATTCCGACATCAACCAACACGCCGCCGACGCGGCAGAAAGAGCACGCCATGACGCAGGTCATTCGCTGGGGTATTCTGGGCACGGGAAAAATCGCCAAGGCTTTCGCCACCGCTTTGCGGGATACGCCTGATGCAACACTGGCGGCGGTTGCTTCGCGCACTGTAGATAGCGCTACCAAATTCGGCCAGGAATATGGTGCCGAGCGTTTCCACGGCAGCTATCAGGCGCTGGCTGATGATCCTGACGTCGATGTCATCTACATCGGCACGCCGCATCCGATGCACCATGAGAACGCGCTGATGTGCCTGAATGGCGGCAAGGCGGTGCTGGTGGAGAAGTCGTTCACCATGAACCGCCGCCAGGCCGAGGACATCATCCAGCTGGCGCGCGCCAAAAAACTGTTCGTCATGGAAGCGATGTGGACGCGCTTCATGCCTGCGGTGGTGGAAGCCAAGCGCATCGTCGACAGCGGCGAGATCGGCAAGCCGGCCCACGTCAGCGCCGATTTCGGCTTCACCTCGGACGCCGGCCCGGAGCATCGCCTGTTCGCGCCGGAGCTGGGTGGCGGCGCGCTACTGGACCTGGGCATTTATCCGCTGTCGATGTCGTCATTCTTCCTCGGCGCGGTGGAGAGCGTAAAGGCGCAGGCGGAAATGACCGCCACCGGCGTCGACATGCAGACCGCGTTCACGCTGAAGCACGAAGGCGGCGGCGTGTCGTCGTGCGCCTGCAGCCTGCGTTCGCGTACGCCGACCGAGCTGACCATCTCCGGCACCAAGGGCTTCGTGCGCCTGCACGACCGCTTCCACAATGCCGACAGCTTTACCGTCACCGTGGTGGATGGCGCCTCGCGCAGCGAGCGCGTCGTCACGCTGCCGAAGAGTGGCAACGGCTACACGCACGAAGCGCAGGAAGTGGGCCGCTGCCTGCGCGCCAGCCTGATCGAAAGCCCGGTGATGCCGCATGCGGAAACGCTGTCCATCATGGGCACGCTGGACGAGATCCGCGCGCAGATCGGCCTGCGCTATCCGGCCGACGCCTGAGCAAGGCTGGCGCGAACTGGTTACAATCCCCAGATACGATTTTAATAACGGGGATAGACCATGTTCGTCGCTGACCGCGCACCGACTCTTAAAAACGTGCTGCTTGCCACCGGCGTCGTGCTGACGCTGGCCATGGGCGTGCGGCACGGCTTCGGCTTCTGGATGCAGCCGATTTCACAGGCCAACGGCTGGACGCGCGAGACCTACTCGCTGGCGCAGGCCATGCAAAACCTGATGTGGGGCGTCATCGGCCCGTTCGCCGGCATGGCGGCCGACCGTTTCGGCACCATGCGCGTGGTGCTGGTGGGGGCGCTGTCGTACATGCTCGGCCTGGTGTGGATGGCGACGGTGACGCATCCCACCTTGTTCGTGCTCGGCTCCGGGCTGTTGATTGGCCTGGGCCTGGCGTGTACCGCGTTCGGCGCGGTCAGCGGCATCATCGGCCGCGTGGCGCCGCCGGAGCGGCGTTCGTGGGCGTTCGGCATTTCCGGCGCCGCCAGCTCGTTCGGCCAGTTCATGATGATGCCGGTCGAGCAGCAGCTGATTTCCGCCGTCGGCTGGCAGAACGCCTTCTACATCCTCGGCGCCTTGCTGTTGCTGCTGATGGTGCCGATGGCGTTTTACCTGCGCGAGCCGGCGGTGCAGCATGCGCATGGTCCGCAACAGAGCATCCGCGAGGCGGCTGGCGAGGCGCTCGGCAACCGTTCCTTCCTGTTCCTGGTGGCGGGCTACTTCGTCTGCGGCTTCCAGGTGGTGTTTATCGGCGTGCACCTGCCGGCCTATTTGAAAGACAAAGGCATAGGCAATCCCGACGTGGCGGTGCTGGCGCTGGCGCTGATAGGCTTGTTCAACATCTTCGGCTCTTACTACGCGGGCAAGCTGGGCGGACGGCTTCCCAAGCGCTACCTGCTGTCGGCGATTTATTTCTTGCGCTCGGTGGTGATTGCGCTGTTCCTGCTGGCGCCTTTGATGCCGCTGTCCGTGTATCTGTTTGCAGCGGCGATGGGTGTGCTGTGGCTGTCGACGGTACCGCTGACGAACGGCATCATCGCCGGCGTGTTCGGCGTCAAGCACATGTCGATGCTGGCGGGAATGGTGTTCTTCTCGCACCAGCTGGGCAGCTTCCTCGGTGTGTGGCTAGGTGGCTACCTGTATTCGTCCACTGGCAGCTACGACATCGTCTGGGGCATCGCCATTGCGCTGGGCGTGATGTCCGGCCTGATCAACCTGCCGATCAACGAGCGCCCATTGGTACGCGCGCAGGCGGCGTGATGAAGACCTGGCTGCTGCGCGCCGCCATCATCGCCATACTGGCGCTGATCTTCGCCGCCTACTTGCAGCCGGACTTCGTGGTGGACCTCGCCAACCGCATCTACCTCTGCTTCTAGACTTTGAGGAATTCTTCGCGGCCGCCTAGCCAGCGGGCGAGGTGGGCTTCGACTGTGGCGGCTTTTTCGGGGCTGTTGGCGTGGAGGAGGTCGTGGGCGACGTCGCGCGCCTGGTCGACCAGCCAGGCGTCCGTCTCCAGATCGGCGAAGCGCAGCATGGCCTGGCCGGACTGGCGCGCGCCGAGGAATTCGCCGGGACCGCGGATTTCCAGGTCGCGGCGGGCGATTTCAAAACCATCGGTGGTTTCGCGCATCGTCATCAGGCGCTGCTTGGCGATCTGGCCCAGCGGGCTTTGGTACAGCAGCAGGCACACCGATGCGGCCGAACCACGGCCGACGCGGCCACGCAGCTGGTGCAGCTGCGACAGGCCGAAGCGCTCGGCATGCTCGATCACCATCAGCGAGGCATTCGGCACGTCGACACCGACTTCGATCACCGTGGTGGCCACCAGCACCTGCATCTCGTTGGCGATGAAGGCATCCATCACTGCCTGCTTTTCCGCCGGCTTCAAGCGGCCGTGCACCAGGCCGACGTTCAGGTCGGGCAGCGCTTCGGCCAGCAGCGCATGGGTGTCGGTGGCGGTTTGCAGTTGCAGCGCTTCCGATTCTTCGATCAGCGGGCAGACCCAGTAGACTTGCCGGCCTTCCTGCGCGGCCGCATGCACGCGCTCGATCACTTCGTCGCGCCGGTTCTGGTCGATGGTGCGCGTGACGATCGGGCTGCGGCCCGGCGGCAGTTCGTCGATCACCGATACTTCCAGGTCGGCGTAGTAGGTCATGGCCAGCGTGCGCGGGATCGGCGTGGCGGACATCATCAGCTGGTGCGGCACCGCGCCTACCGCGCCCTTGTTGCGCAGCACCAGCCGCTGGCCGACGCCGAAGCGGTGCTGCTCGTCGACGATCACCAGTCCGAGATTCTCGAACGTCACCACATCCTGCAGCAGCGCGTGCGTACCGACCACCAGTCGCGCTTCGCCTGATTCGATCATGTCATACGAGGCCTGCTTGTCCTTTTTCTTCTGGCTGCCGCTGAGCCAGGCGACCTTGACGCCCAGCGGCTCCATCCACGCGGCGATCTTGCGGAAGTGCTGCTCGGCGAGGATTTCGGTTGGCGCCATCAGCACCGCCTGGTAGCCGCTGTCGATGGCCTGCGCGGCGGCCAGCGCCGATACCACCGTCTTGCCGCTGCCGACGTCCCCTTGCAGCAGCCGCTGCATCGGGAACGGTTGGCGCAGGTCGGCGCGGATTTCGTCCAGCACTTTCTGCTGCGCGCCGGTCAGCTTGAACGGCAGGGCTGCCTGGAAGCCGGCCGACAGCGCGCCGAGGGTCTTCAGCGGCGGCGATCCCTTGGCACGACGCGCGCGCTGGGCGCGTTTCAGCGACAGCTGCTGCGCCAGCAGCTCATCGAACTTCACGCGCGTCCAGGCCGGATGCGAGCGGTCGGCCAGCGCGTGGTTGTCCACCTGCTGCGGCGGATAGTGCAGCAGCTTCACCGCCGGCTCCAGCTCGGACAGCTGCAACTGCTGGCGGATGTCGGCCGGCAGCGTGTCGGTCCAGTCGACCCGTTTCATGGCGTCGCCGATGGCCTTGCGCAGCACCGGCTGCGACAGTCCCTCGCCGGCCGGATACACCGGCGTCAGCGAAGTAGGCAGCGGTGCGCCCTCGTTGACCACCTTGTAGGCCGGGTGCACCATCTCGGCGCCGAAGAAGCCTTGCTTCAACTCGCCGCGCACCCGCACCCGCGTGCCCTCGGCCAGTTGCTTGACCTGGCTGCCGTAGAAATTCATGAAGCGCAGCTGCAATTCGCCGCTGCCGTCGCTGATGTGGACTAATAATTGTCGTCTTGGCTTGTAGCCGATCTCGTTTTTTACAACAACGCCCTCAACTTGGGACGTGTCGCCGCCATGCAGCCGGGCTTCTTCGATGGTGATGACCTGCGTTTCGTCCTCGTAGCGCATGGGCAGGTGCAGCACCAGGTCCATATCGGTGTGCAAGCCCAGTTTGGCCAGTTTGGCCTCTGCGCTGACGGTTTTTTTAGCAGTTTTAGACGGTGAAACAGGCATATGGCGTAAAATAGAGGGTTGGCCGCCGATATTGTAAGGCCTACCGTATTTTTGTTAACAGAGTCCGCAAATGTATTCGCTTTCCGATTTCGATTTTAACTTGCCGCAAGAGCGTATTGCGCAATTCCCGCTGCCAGATCGCAGCGCTTCCCGTCTGCTGCACCTGGACGGCGGGCAGATCATCGACCGCCAGTTCGCCGACATCGTCGACCTGCTGCAGCCGGGCGACCTGCTGGTGATGAACAATACCCGCGTGCTGAAGGCGCGCTTCTTCGGCATGAAGGAAAGCGGCGGCAAGGTCGAGGCGCTGGTCGAGCGCGTGCTGGATAACCGCACCGTGCTGGCCCAGGTACGTGCTTCGCGCTCGCCGCTGGCCGGCACGAAAATGCGCCTGGCCGATGCCTTCGACGTGACGGTCGGCGAGCGCGCCGGCGAGTTCTTCACGCTGCACTTCGATGCCGACGTGTTCGACCTGATCGAAGCACACGGCCGCCTGCCGCTGCCGCCGTACATCGAGCACGATGCGGATTCGTTCGATGAAACGCGCTACCAGACGGTGTTCAACAAGGTGCCGGGCGCTGTCGCCGCGCCGACCGCCGGCCTGCACTTCGATGAAGCGCTGCTGGAGAAACTGAAGGCCAAGGGCGTCAACTTCGCCTACGTCACGCTGCACGTCGGCGCTGGCACCTTCCAGCCGGTGCGCCATGAGAATCTGGCCGACCACCAGATGCATACCGAGTGGTACACCATGCCGCAGGAAACCGTGGACGCGGTGCGCGCCGCGCGCGCCGCCGGCCGCGATGTGGTCGCGGTGGGCACCACTTCGCTGCGCGCGCTGGAATCGGCGTCGCAGAGCGGCCAGCTGGAGGCTGGCAGCGCGGATACGGCGCTGTTCATCACGCCTGGCTACCAGTTCAAGACGGTGACGCGGCTGATTACCAATTTCCACCTGCCGAAGTCGACGCTGCTGATGCTGGTGTCGGCCTTTGCCGGTTTTGAAGAGATCCGCAAGGCCTACGCCCACGCGATCGCGAATGAATACCGCTTCTTCAGCTATGGCGATGCCATGTTGCTGACGACGCAAAACAAGGAATAAGCATGCTGGAATTTACATTACATAAAACCGATACCACCGGCGTGACCAAGGCCCGCCGTGGCGAGGTCAAGCTGAACCACGGCGTGGTGCAAACGCCGATCTTCATGCCGGTTGGCACTTACGGTTCGGTGAAGGCGATGTCGCCGCTGGAGCTGAAGGAAATCAACGCCCAGATTATCCTGGGCAACACCTTCCACCTGTGGCTGCGTCCGGGGAATGACGTCATGGCCAAGTTCGGCGGCCTGCATGACTTCATGGCCTGGGATAAGCCCATCCTGACCGACTCCGGCGGCTTCCAGGTGTTTTCGCTGGGCGCGATGCGCAAGATTACCGAGGAGGGCGTGCACTTCAACTCGCCGATCAACGGTGACAAGCTGTTCCTGTCGCCGGAAGTGTCGATGCAGATCCAGCGCGTGCTGAACTCGGACATCGTCATGCAGTTCGACGAATGCACGCCGTATGAAATCAACAACCGCCCGGCCACGCTGGACGAGGCGGCCAAGTCGATGCGCATGTCACTGCGCTGGGCACAGCGCTCGCAAGACGAATTCCATCGCGGCGAGAATCCGAACGCGCTGTTCGGCATCGTCCAGGGCGGCATGTTCGAGAACCTGCGCGATGAGTCGCTGGCCGGCCTGGAAGAGATCAACTTCCCTGGCTTGGCCATCGGCGGCCTGTCGGTCGGCGAGCCGAAAGAAGACATGATGCGTATCTTGCAACACGTCGGCCCGAAACTGCCGGCCAACAAGCCGCACTACCTGATGGGCGTCGGCACGCCAGAGGATCTGGTGCAGGGCGTTTCCCACGGCGTCGACATGTTCGACTGCGTGATGCCGACCCGGAATGCCCGCAACGGCTGGATCTTCACCCGCTTCGGCGACATCAAGATCAAGAACGCGCGTTACAAGGAGGACAAGGAGCCTTACGACAGCACCTGCTCGTGCTACGCCTGCAAGAACTTCTCGCGCGCCTATCTGCACCACCTGAACCGCACCCAGGAAATCCTCGGTGCGCGCCTGAATACCATCCACAATCTGCACTATTACCTGGACATCATGCAGCAGATGCGTGACGCTCTGGACGCGGATCGTTTCCCGGCCTGGGTACAGCAATTCCACGCGGATCGCGCGCGCGGAGTCTAAAAGTCTTTCATGCCTTGCGGCCAGTGCTAGAATACAGCGCTGTTTTTTAAACTATAGATATCGGAGTCACCAGTGTCCTTCTTCATTTCCAACGCTTACGCCCAATCCACCACCGACGTGCTGGGCTCGACCGGCTTCCTGGGCCAGTATGGTTTCCTGATTCTGATGTTCGTGGCCATGTACTTCCTGATGATTCGTCCTCAGCAGAAGCGCGCCAAGGAACAAAAGGCCATGATGGAAGCGCTGACCAAGGGCGCTGAAGTCGTTACCGCCGGCGGCGTGCTGGGCAAGATCAGCAAGATCTCCGACGCCTATGTGACCCTGGAAGTCTCCAGCGGCGCGGAACTGGTGGTGCAGAAGAACGCGATCACCACGGTGCTGCCGAACGGCACGCTGAAAAGCCTGTAATTCTCATGGGCCCGCGCTTGCGCGGGCCTTTTGACGTCTACATTGAACGTTAGAGCTATATGAATCGTTATCCAGTCTGGAAATACATCCTTATCGCCGTCGCCATCCTGCTGGGCGCGCTGTACACCGTGCCCAATTATTTCGGCGAATCGCCGGCAGTGCAGGTGACCAGTGGTAAGTCGACGGTCAAGATGACCTCGGACATGACCGCCAAGGTAGCCGACGTGCTGGCCAAAGCCGGCATCGCCAACAATGGCATCGCCTATGACGGCACCGGCAACTACGCCTCGGTGCGCGTGCGCTTCGATACGCCGGACACCCAGTTCCACGCCAAGTCGGTGCTGGAAAAAGGCCTGAACACCGACGCTGAAGATCCTACCTATCTGGTGGCACTGAACTTGCAGGCGGATACGCCGAAGTGGATGCAACGCCTGCACGCGCTGCCGATGTACCTCGGCCTCGACTTGCGCGGCGGTGTGCACTTCCTGATGCAGGTGGATGCCGAAGGCGTGCTGACCAAGCGCGTACAGGGCATGCAGACCGCCGCCCGCGTGTCGCTGCGCGACAAGAACGTGCGCCACGCCGGCATCGAGAAAGTCGGCAATACCGTGGAAATCAAGTTCCGCGACGACGCCACCCGCCAGAAAGCCAAGGATGTGCTGAACGCCACCATGGCCGACCTGCAGTTCACCGACTCCGGCGACGGCAGCGAGCTGAAAACGGTGATGAGCCTGAAACCGGCCGCGCTGAAGCAAACCATCGATGACGGCGTCAAACAGAATATCTCGACGCTGTCGAAGCGCGTCAACGAACTGGGCGTGGCGGAACCGATCATCCAGCAGCAGGGCCCGGACCGCATCGTGGTCCAGCTGCCAGGCGTGCAGGACGTGGCGCGTGCGCGCGCCGTGATCGGCCGTACCGCGACGCTGGAAGTGCGCATGGTCGACGAGTCGGTCACGCCAGGCACCGAACTGTCGGCTGCTGTGCCGTTCAACTCGGAGCTGTTCACCGTCGGCAAAGGCGTGCCGGTCATCCTGAGCAAGGACGTGGTGCTGACTGGCGATTACATCTCCAGCGCCATCGCCCGTTCGGACCAGAACAACCAGCCAGCCGTCAGCATCGACCTGAACGGCGACGGCGGCCGCCGCATGCGTGACGCCACCCGTGAGCGCGTCGGCAAGCGCATGGCCATCGTGCTGTTCGAGAAAAAGGGCAAGCCGGGCGAAGTGCTGTCGGTGGCCACCATCCAGCAGGAACTGGGCAGCAGCTTCCAGATCACCGGCATGGGCAGCATGGAAAACTCGACCGAGCTGGCGCTGCTGCTGCGCTCCGGCGCGCTGTCGGCGCCGATGGACGTGATCGAAGAACGCACCATCGGCCCTGCGCTGGGTGCGGAGAATATCAACAAGGGTATTCACTCGACCATGTACGGCTTTGCCGCGATCGCGATCTTCATGATCATCTACTACATGATGTTCGGCTTCTTCAGCGTGTTTGCGCTGGCCTGCAACCTGCTGTTCCTGCTGGCCATCCTGTCGCTGATGCAGGTCACGCTGACCTTGCCGGGCATGGCCGCTATCGCGCTGGCGCTGGGTATGGCGATTGACTCGAACGTGCTGATTAACGAGCGGGTGCGCGAAGAACTGCGCGCCGGCGCCTCGCCGCAGCAGGCGATTTCCGCCGGCTTCGACCGCGCCTGGGCCACCATTATCGACTCCAACGTCACCACGCTGATCGTCGGTGTGGCGCTGTGGGTGTTCGGTTCCGGCCCGATCCGTGGCTTCGCCGTGGTGCACACGCTGGGTATTCTGACCTCGATGTTCTCCGCCGTGTTTGTCTCGCGCGGTGTGGTCAACCTCTGGTATGGCCGCAAGAAGAAACTGCAATCGATCGCCATCGGTACCGTCTGGGTACCGGGTCAGAAATAACAGGGGCTGAACATGGAATTTTTCCGCATTAAAAAAGACATCCCGTTCATGCGCCACGCGCTGGTGTTCAACGTCGTTTCGGCGTTGACCTTCGTCGCAGCCGTGTTCTTCCTGCTGCACCGTGGCCTGCACCTGTCGGTGGAGTTCACCGGCGGCACCGTGATGGAGCTGAAATACAAGCAGGCGGCGAATCTGGAAAAGATTCGCCACACGCTGGAAAGCATCGGCTACGAGCAGCCTGAAGCCACCGGCTTTGGCACCGCGCATGACGTTATGCTGCGTCTGCCGGTGATCAAGGGCGTCACCTCGAAGGACGCATCGGCCAAGGTGTATGACGCGCTGTGCAAAGCCGAAAGCGGCAGCCTGCAGCAGATCGACACCGTGACCGCCAAGGGCGAGCACGTGGTCAAGCAGTCGTGCTCGGACACCGCCGGCGGCGAATTGGTCGGTCTGCAGAAAGTGGAGTTCGTCGGCCCGCAGGTCGGCGATGAGCTGACCCAGAACGGCCTGAACGCGCTGGTAATGGTGATTATCGGCGTGATGATCTACCTGGCGATCCGCTTCGAGTGGAAGTATGCGGTGGCGGCGATTATCGCCAACCTGCACGACGTGGTCATCATTCTCGGCTTCTTCGCCTTCTTCCAGTGGGAATTCTCGCTGACGGTGCTGGCCGGCATCCTGGCGGTGCTGGGTTATTCGGTCAATGAGTCGGTGGTTATCTTCGACCGGATTCGCGAGAACTTCCGCAAGCAGCGCTCGGCGACCGTGCATGAAGTGATCGACAATGCGATCACCTCGACCATCTCGCGTACCATCATCACCCACGGCTGCACGCAGATGATGGTGCTGTCGATGCTGTTCCTGGGCGGCCCGACGCTGCATTACTTTGCCATGGCGCTGACCATCGGTATCTGCTTCGGTATCTACTCGTCGGTGTTCGTTGCCGCCGCCGTCGCCATGTGGCTGGGCGTCAAGCGCGAAGACCTGATCAAGCCGATCAAGCCGAAAGATGAAACCGACGGCGCAGTCGTCTGAAGCACCAGAATCCCTCCCTCGCGGAGGGATTTTTCATAGGGGAGACCAATCATGAGCCGTACCGGCCGCCTGTTCATGCTGATGGACGCCATGCGTGGCTACCGCCGTCCCGTTACTGCCGCGCGGCTGGCGGAGCAGCTGGGCGTTTCCGAGCGCACCATCTACCGCGACATCCAGACCCTGTCCGGCCTCGGCGCGCCGCTGGAGGGCGAGGCCGGCGTCGGCTACATGCTGAAGGCCGGCTTCTTCCTGCCGCCGCTGATGTTTGGCGCCGATGAGCTGGAGGCGCTGGTGCTGGGCGCGCGCTGGGTGCGCCGCCAGGGCGACGAAGCGCTGTCCGCCGCCGCCAGCAATGCCCTCGCCAAGATCGCCGCCGCCACGCCGAAAGACTTGCGCGACGACATGGCCGAAACCAGCTTATGGGTGCCGATCGGCCAGGACCAGCACGACGCCACCGACATCCACGTGCGGCCGGTGCGCGAAGCCATCCGCTACCAGCACCGGCTGCGCATGTGCTACCGCGACGAGCATGGAACGCCGTCCGAACGGGTGGTGTGGCCGTTCGCGCTGGCCTTTCTCGAAGGTTGCCGCCTGCTGGCCGCGTGGTGCGAGTTGCGCGAGGCGTACCGTCACTTCCGCATCGACCGCATCGCTGCGGTGGAGTCGCTGGGCCAGCGCTATCCGGCACGCCGCCACGACTTGCTGAAGACCTGGCGCACCGAACACAATATCCGCGAAGACGCCTGAATTGTTAAATAAAACAACGCTGATATGTGAAGTAGCGCACAGAGCGGCGGCGGCTGGGGGAGTATTCTGGGCTCGTCTCCTCTGGAGGAGATCCCTAGTTTTGGACTTTGCCCGCTGCCCAGCGGGCTTTTTTTTATAGCATCAACACCGCGTACAGCGACTGCACCTCATGCGCCGATTCGCTCATGATGGCGTTCAGCGTGCCTTCGCCGACGACGAAATCGATGGTGCGGGCGCCTTGCAAGGTGGTAGCGCCGGGGCGCTGGTACAGCGGCGAATGCACCGGTGACAGGTCGTTGGCCAGCAGCAGCGTATCGCCCATGGTTTCCGGCGGCAGTGCGCGCAGCCCGACCCACATCGATTCGATCGCCTTGACCACGCCGTCCGGCACGCCCAGGTGGGACATCACGCCACGGCCGATCTCGATCTCGCCATGCTCGACCCAATCCTCCGGCTCGCCTTCCATCACCTGCGGGTAGGCGCCGGCCTGCGACAACATGTAGAAACCGGCCACCTCGTGCATGATGCCGGCGAACAGCGCGGTATCCGGATCGACGTGGGTGACGCGACGGGCGATCACCTGCGACAACGCCGCCACGTGGGCAGTATGCTCCCACAGCTGGTGGATCTTGGCGGACAACAGGGGATCGCTGACCTGGCTGCCGATCTGGCGCACGATCAGCGCCGCCACCAGCGATTGCAAGGTGCGCACGCCGAGGCGCTGCACAGCCGCGCGCACGCTCGAAATTTCAGTCTGGGAACGGTTGTAGGCGACCGAGTTGGCGATGGCGACGCTACGCGCGGCCAGCAACGGGTCTGCCTGTATCAGCCTGGCTGCCTCTTCGATGTGGCAGTCAGGATCATTCAACGCCTGCTGCAGGCGCAGCGAGGCGTTGACGTTGGCCGGGAACGTAAGTTCTCCCCGGCTCGCTTGAGCAGCGATATGCTTGAAGGCGGCTAGTCTGTCCATTGCAAAAAATTATACCCGGAATATTTCTCACGGGAACTTTTCCCGGTATTACTTTTTGCAGCGTCTTTTTTCGCCAACAGGCAAATTGGTTATTGCTCGCTGAAGATGGCGTCGCAGCCCTCTACCGGCTCGTCGGTTTCCTGCAACTCGTCGGTCAGGCCGAGGTCGAACAATTCCTCGACTGCATTCATGAAGCTGTTGTGGGTGGAGGCGCCGATCAGGCGGTAAATCTGGCCGTCGGCGTTGCGCACGCCGACAATCAGCGCTTCCTGGCGCACTTCATCCGCAGGCGCAACGTCCAGCAGCAGGTTGCCGATAATGTGTTTGTCGAATTTGGCAGGCTTAATGCCTTCCAGCAGAGAGGTTTTCAAATCTGTATCCTTGGTTTTTTTTAATCGCAATCGCGGGTGGACGGGCTATCCGCCTGACCGGCCATGATGACATTTTTAAGGCCGGACAGGGTTTTTTCAAGCCTGGCGAAATCGTCCTCGGTGTAATCCTTGAACACTTTGCCGCTTTGAGCGATGACTTCCGGGAACACGGTGCAAAATGTCCGCTCGCCCTCCGGCGTCAGCCGCACAAAGAAAGAACGCTTGTCGCAGTCGCTGCGCTGACGCTCGACCAGGCCTTTTTGCTCCAGCCGCTCGATCACGCCGGTCAGCGTGCCCTTGGTGATCAAGGTCTTGTCGCCCAGTTCTTTATACGACATGCCGGGCGTGTTGCCCAGCGTGGCGATAATATCGAACTGCGCGTGCGTCAGGCCGCTCTGGCGCACGTATGCGCCGGAAAGCCGTTCGTAAGCTTGCATGCACTCGGCCAGCAGCCGGATGCTTTTCAAGTAGCGTTCACCCATAGTCCGAGATTATAGCCGCTTCGCATCAGGCTTTCCGCCGGGGTACACTATGCGCAATTACAAGAAAGCCACAATCGCTGATGTCCTTTGCCAATCTCCCCAGCCTCGCCCAGCAGCAGCCCTTGCGCCTGTTGCTCATCAACGCGGGCGAGGCGGACGCGCTGAGCTGGGCCGGACTGGTGCAGCCGCTGCGGCTGGCCGCCGCGCAGGTCGGACGCGATGCCCTGCAACTGCAAACCATGACGCCGGCGCAGGTGGTGCTGGCGCAGCCGGGCTGGGATATCGCCCTGCTGGTGGCGGATGAACAACAGGCGCCGCTGCCGGCCGAGCAGTCGCGCGCCGTCATCGAGCGCTGCCGTTCGGCGCAGTACTGGGGCGGCGTCGGCGCTGGCGTGCTGTGGCTGGCCAAGGCCGGGCTGATGGCTGGCGTGCGCATCGCGCTGCCGTGGGCCTTGTATGCCGATACCGAGGACATCACCCAGCGCGCCATCCTGACGCCGCACCTGTTCGAGCTGGACGGCCGTCACCTGAGCTGCTGCGGCGGCGCTGCCTCGATCGACTTCGCGCTGACGCTGATCGAGCAGCTGTTCGGCGCCGGCGTGCAGGCCAGCGTCAAGGAAAGCCTGTGCATCGAACGCGTGCGCGGGCCGGAAGAGCGCCAGCGCATGGCGCTGCAGGCCCGCTTCGGCGCCTTGCAGCCACGGCTGTCGGAAGCGGTGACGCTGATGGAAACCAATATCGAGGAACCGCTGTCGACCGACGACATCGCCAACCTGGTCGGCCTGTCGCGGCGCCAGCTGGAGCGGCTGTTCAAGCAATACCTGGGCAGCCTGCCGTCGCGCTACTACCTGGAGCTGCGCCTGCAGCGCGCACGTCAGCTCTTGCTCGATACCAACCATTCGATCGTACAAGTAGGGCTGATGTGCGGCTTTTCGTCCGGCTCCCACTTCTCGACCGCCTTCGGCGCACTGTTCGGCAACACCCCGCGCGAAGAACGCCAGCGCAAATTACAGTCCTGATAATAACCCGGGGTCAGTGCCGACATTCGGACATTTGCGCG
>Ga0308157_10002156_pt1 | contig 34174 bp, 27 predicted proteins | sample PhyBR1_FD_201035 | JGI IMG/M metagenome (GOLD analysis project Ga0308157, IMG submission 201035) | Phyllosphere microbial communities from UC Gill Tract Community Farm, Albany, California, United States - DLSLB.R1 | ecosystem: Host-associated > Plants > Phyllosphere > Unclassified | place: USA... | reverse complement strand
GGCGGTTTAGGTAACGGAAATCTAAATAAAGTAAATTCAGATGCTGCGGCAAGCGCTGTTAAAAAAGGAATTGCTGTTGCAAGAGCGTCTAGAGTTCCATCTGGAAGAGTTACTTTATTTGATGAAACCGATGATCAAAAGCTTGGCACTATAGTCGCAGATGATTTAATTCCGCAAAAAGCGAGAATCTTGTTGATGCTTGGTCTTACCCAAACTACTGACAGTAAAAAACTGCAGGAGTATTTCTTTGAGTATTAATCAATTGAAATTGTAAATTATGCGTGTCTTAACTTTTATAATTTTGAGCGTTTTTCTCTCAGCAGGTGCTTATGCACAGCAGGAAAAACAGACCGATACGATTCTAAATCATAAAACTCCTTTAATAAAAGCAACCAAAGTTGATTTGCTTAACAATGTTGATTTAATTTTCAATACTCAAGTAGGTTTTAACACCTATTTTGATGACGGAAATTACACTGGCAGTAAATTTGAAGTAAACCAATTTAGATTGGAAGTAAAAGGTAGAGTATATAAGGATAAAGTCTTTTTTAGGTTTAGAGACCGATATACTAAAGAAACTGAACCACAATCTACAGATAATATCAGTAGTTCTACTGACTTGGCTTTTATTGGATATAAAATATCTGAAAGAACCAGTATTGCAATTGGAAAAATGACTGCCAATTGGGGTGGTTATGAGTTTGATATGAATCCGATTGATATTTATCAATACAATGATATTGTGGATAATTCGGACAACTTTTTAACTGGAGTTCAGGTGAACTGGAAACTAAATGCGAATCATGTTTTTTCTGGACAGATTTTAAACTCCAGAACCAAAACTTTTTCTGAACTATATCAAAATGTGCCAAATGTTGAAGAAGCCAAATTTCCTGCCGCTTATGTTGGAAACTGGAATGGAAGTTTTTTAGACGGAAAATTTAAAACCATCTATAGTTTCAGTATTTTTCAGGAAGCCACAAAAAATGGAAGACCGGTAAATATGTATTATACAGCATTAGGGAATCAGTTTCGAAGCAAAAAATGGCTTTTTCAATATGATTTCAAATGGAGTAGCGAAGATTTAGACCGTACTGGAGTTGTGAGTACTATTATTCCGGATACTGTTTTAGATCACGCAGCAGAAAATGTATATTATCTGGAACATTGGCTTAGAACTGTATATTCTCTAAATGAACAATGGAAACTTACGATTATCGGAATGACAAGTAAGGCTTCGTGGAAAGATATTCCCGATCCTTCTATAAGCTCGAACCGAATTCGTACTGCATATGGTATTATTCCGACTGTGGAATTTTATCCTATCAAAAACTTCAATCTAAAGTTTTTTGCTACTTATGTGCAGCGATTCTATAATTACAGCGATTATGCTAAAACAGATTTGGGACAATCTAATACCACAAGCGGAAGAATTATGCTTGGTGTAATTTCTCCTTTGGTGGTATTGTAATAATTTAAGCAACTAACTCAATTTGAAATGCTGGGACAAATCGTAAACCCGATTTATTCCAGCATTTTTTTTTATTTGTTCTCTCGCAGATTTGGCAGATTGAGCAGATTTAAGGATAATTCAATGCTCTTTAAGTGAGCTTTTCTATGAGTAGCCTCCAGCTTCAGCTGGAGGTTTTTTGTCATCACAAGAACAAGGCTTTAGCCAAACACACATTATTTGACTAAAGCCTTGTTGATTTGCTTTATGTAAACTCCAGCTAAAGCTGGAGCCAATTCAAATTAATAATTGATTTATATACATATCACACGTATCCCCGTGGTTGAAACCACGGGCTATGTTTTGAATATATTGTGTAATAATTAGATGACACTCATAACTCATAACTCTTTTTCAAATATTTTAAACGAACAAAACAGATTGTACTATAAAAAGCAAAAAGCAAAATAAGATGCAACAAAACAGATGGATTATCCCATAAACTCGCACCCGATTGTACAATAGCCGTATACAAAACAATAAAAGGCGTTGTCGGCAAAAGATTAGAAAGCCACTGCAATATTAGCGGAAGCGATTCAAAAGGCCAGCTGTATCCTGTAATCAAGAAAATCGGATAAGTAGAGAAAGCCATCATCTGCAAACAAAGCAATTGCGATTTGAAAAGCGAACCGATAAACTGAGACATCGGAATTAAAGTCACTATGAACAAAAGCAATAATAAGCTTAATTCAAAACCGTTTCCTCTCATAGGTAAATTAAGCAGTTTGTAATTTACATTTAAAAAGAAAAAGCCATACGAAGAAAAAAGTATCAAATAGAATAATCCTTTACCCCAAATACCATTAGAAATGCCCGAACCGAGCCATTCGGCTAAACGAGAACGCTGACGCTCGCCTGCCACACTTTCGCATAAACCAATTAATAATGTTTGCTGTAAAATTAAGGCTAACAATCCTGGCAATAAAAATGCCCCATAACTCGATCTTTCATTAAACAAAGGACGATAATCCAAATTTACCGGCATCACATTTTCCATAGCAATGGTAGTGCTCATTCCTTCTTTCTTTTGATAATACTGAAGTCTCACTCCTGCTCCAACCGTCAGACATATTTGCTGTACATTTAATAATAGATCGCTCGAAGGCAGAAACCTTGCTGCATTGATCGCCAGTACTACATTGCTTTGTTTTAAACTCAATAAATTGGCTTCTGTTCCTTCTGGAATATAAAAATATCCTTGGCAATTGCCTTGATACATCTGTTCTTTTGCCTGTTCCAAATTAGAAAAATGAATCAATTCTACTATTGGAGAATCGTCTATATTTTGTTGCAGCAAACGCGATAATCTCGAGCCATCATCATCAACAACGGCCAATTTCACATCAAATTCTTCTTTATTGATATAAATGCTTCCATAAAAGAATGCATAAAGCAAAGGAGCAATAAGAAGCGTAAGCAGCAAACTATGATCCTTTACTACTTGCGAAGCTTCTCTCAAAAAGAGATCAATCAGCGATTGTTGTGGTTTCTTTTTCATCTTTAATCGAATTAAATTGACGCTTAAACAACAACATTGCTGTTGGATACATTACGGCACAAAACAACAAGAGTTTTGCTATTTCTCCTTGAGCATATTTTAAAGGCAAATTCATATAGTACACCTTAAAAAAACCATCTAAAAAAGCGGTATAAGGCATAATAAGCGCATAATATTGATCGTACCAAGGCATTGCCCATCTCGGAAAAGTAAATCCGCTGAACACAAAAGCGGGTGAAGTATAGAAAAGCGCAACATCTCCTGAAAGCATTACGTCTTTAAATAAAGCCGATATAAACATTCCGATGCCAATGCACGCTAAAGAAAGCATCGTATATAGTACAAAAAACTTTCCAGTAGCCGCAGGAATGCCAATATCAAAAAAAGGAAAAATAATCCCTGTAATAATGATAAAATTAATCCAGCTAATGGCGAGATGTGCTATTGTTTTGCCACTAATTGCAGTAACAACAGAACCTCTTGAAGAATCGTACAGTTCCTGCATCGTTCCCGTAATCCATTCATAATTTAAAGCCAGCATAGAACTGATAATCAGAATCATCTGCATTCCGACTGTTATTAAACCCGGAACCAAATATTCCTGATAATTGTAAGTTGGATTATAAAGCTGATAGGTTCTCATACTAATCGGATTTGCAATCGCCATCGCCTGATCAGATTTCATTCCGGTTTTTACCAATTTTTGTAAAATTACTCCTGTACTTCCTGTAATTACAACTTCGGCGACAGCCTTATAAACTAACTTAGCAGGAACAAGCGCCGCGGCATTGGTGTACAAAGTCACATTACTCGGATGACGGCTATAGATATTCTTCTGCAGATTTGCAGGAAAATGTACAGCACCCAATATTTTACCTTCTTGAATTAGTTTTTTAACTTCGGCTTCGCTACTTACTCTTCTTGTAATCTGTAAGGTTTCTTTTTGTTCTAATAAAAAAATCAGCTCTCGGCTTATCGCACTTTGATCTTCATCCCAAATTGCAAACGCTAAGTTTTTGGCATCTTGCTTTTGGTAAATAAAAGCATAAAAGAAAAACAAAGCGACAGGAACCACAAGCATTACCAAGTAAAAAACTTTCAAACTCAGAATGCGTTTCCATTCCCTAATAATTATGTTTAGCATCAAAATCATTGAGGAAGAATTAAAGAAGCAGTCATACCAGAACGAAGTCCTTTAATCTGCTCAAGATTCTCTGGTTTCACTTCTATCGTGAAAGTTCTAAGCTCAAATTCTCCTTTATCTTTTGACGGAACCCAATTGGCAAATTCTAATGTTGGCGCAATAGAATGTACAACAGCATCAAACGTTTCAGGTTCACAACCAGGAACTTTAACCGCTGTCTTGCTCCCTACTTTTAGCAGATTTGATTTATCTTGTCTGATATTAAACTTAATTATGGTGGAGTTTTTCTTCTCTATGGTCATAATCGGATATCCTATTGAAATAATTTCTCCCTGATGTGTAACCAAATTAGAAATTACGCCATCTGCCGGAGCATAAACTCTCGTATTATCGCCAAGCGCTTTGGTTAATTCATACGCTTGTTCTGCTTGTTTTACAATAGCGTTTGCGGTTTTTAGCAATTCGGGTCTTGTGCCATTTTTTAGCATCTGAAGATTTAATTGAGCGGTTTCCATTTCCTTTTTCGCCGCTTGAAACTTAAAATAGAAAACATCTTTTTCCTGTCCTGATATAACATCTTCATTATACAATCGTTCCATGCGATCATAAGTCGTGCTAAACAATTTATATTGTTCCTGACTAATTTGATACAGTTTAGAAGTTGCTTCTATCAATTCTGGTCTTGCTCCTTGTGTAAGCAGTTCCTGCTGTCCTTTTGCAGCATCAATTGCCGATAATGCCTGCGCTTTTATGGCGTTTATTTCGTTAGAACGAAGTACAGCTAACAATTGTCCTGTTTTTACAGTATCACCCTGTTTTACAAGCAAAGAATCTAATCTTCCTGGGAATTCGGCCGCAACATCTACACTTGTCGCGTCAACCATTCCTATAAAATTGTTGTCTTCTTTATTATTGTCTTTTAAGAAAAAAATAAGTCCTGCCAATACTACAAAGATTGGAATAATCAGCGCCCAGTAGTTTTTAAATATATCTTTCATCTATTTAATAAATTGCGTTATTTGACTTGGATTTCCTAAACTATTAAAATATTCAGCTAATGCTAGATAGTATCCTAAAACAGCTGTATAATATCCTTTTTCTATTTCAGTTTCTACCAATAGCGCATCATTAACGTCTTTTGGCGATGATAGCTGATTATTCATTCTTTTGGTAATTAAACTGCTTGTTGTATTGGCTTCCTTTCTCGCGGCATCCATAGCCATAACATCATTTTGTAGCGAACTCATTTTATTCTTTGCCACTCTTGACTGCACTTGAAGCATTAAACTGGAATTTTCTTCACCTAACTTGGCTTCTTCAATAAGTTGTTTTGCTGCTAAAGTTTTTTTGTTGGTCTGTCCGTTATACAAAGTCCATTGCAATTCCAATCCAACAAACCAATCTGGAATAGAAACCGGTAAGTCTTTCTGATATAAATTGTAATTTCCAATAGCAAAAACGTTAGGCAAAGCCAATGATTTGCTGATTTTTTCAGCAGTTTCTGCATAAGAAATTTTATTGCTTGCAATTCTATAAACTGGATTTGTAAGCCAATAATCCTTCATAGGTTTCTCGAGATTGATTTCGGCATATCTTAAAGTATCTGAAATCACTATTGTGGTATCAAGATCAACTCCCATTAGTTTATTCAGTTCAAGATGGGCATTTTGTTTATCCATCTTAATATTGTTATACTGACTCTGCGCTTGAATTAAAACCACATTCGTCCAGTTTTTTTGGTATGGCGGAAGAATTTTGTTTTTCACAAGTTCTTCGGCATAATTTTTATTTTTATCTAAAGCGTTTACAATCTGCTCTTGTTTTTTTATTAAAGAATTGAGATATAATATTCTGAGATATTGGACTGCAATTAAAAAATCAACTTCTTTACCTGCAATCTCAACCCCAATTCCTGCTGAATTGGCAACTGATTGAGCCAAATCTATACTTGAATTTATTTTGTTTCCAAGAAAAATTGGCTGGCGAACTCCCACTCCTGCTATAAAATAAGACTGCTTGCTTAAACTAGGATTGTAATCGGGATAAATACCACCTATCACAGTTTTTGACGCATTATAAATACGATCCTGCGCTGCCTGTGATAAATTGTTTCCTGTAATTTCATGATAAATTTCGTTTGCCGTATTCACACTTTGCTGCGATGAACCTTCAACAACTCCGTCTTTAACGGTCTGCAGATTTATCGTAAGCGGATTGCTCAAATAAGAATAACTTGATAAAAGATCTACCTTAGGAAGATAACCTTTCTTTTCGGCCTGAAGATTATACTCTCCTGTCTTTAATGCAGATTTTGCCTGTTTTATGGTAATATTATTTTGCTGTGCTATAGAAAAACATTCTTCCAGAGAAGTGGTCTGCGCTTTTGTTTCCAGACCGAACAAAAAGCAAAACAAAATAAATGGCTTTAGAAAATTTAGTTTTATGTGCATCTATATAATATTCTTATGATTTGAAATTACTTTTAACTAGCGACTTCTTTGCTGTTTAATTAAAAACTGCAGGATAAAATAGAAATGAGATAAAAACTTATTATTCAGATAAATTCTGAAATTGTTTGAATGTATTTAAAATATACTGTTTACGAAAATTTGGGGTTCTTAACTTAAACAGTAACAAAAGCATATAAACTGATATACCAACTAGTTAAAGATAAAGATTTTATTTTATAAGTGCTATTTTAATCTATGGAAAATATAATGCTTTTGGTTTTTATGAAAACAGAAATATGAAACATTTTGGTGTCGCTCCTCTGGAGCTTTTTGTGGCCAAAGAATTGAATCTGCTATAAATATTTTGCGCCGCTGGAGCATTAAATCAATTGCCTCTAACTTTATCTGGTGTTTTTTTATTATTGTAAAATTTAATCTGCTACCAATAATTTGCTCCGCTGGAACAACAAATCAATTGCCTCCAGCTTTAGCTGGAGGTTTACAGGAATTTCAGCAGATAGGGCTTTAGCCAAATTTAAAATTCCCTATCAATATTTTGCTTCGCTGGTGCGCTCAAAGACGACTCTTCCTAATTTTTACTTTTCTAGTGCTCTTCTCCATTGGCATATTTCTTGGAAAAACATTCTTCATTATTAACTGATTTAAAACTATTTACCATGAAAATTACTTACTACGGGCATTCGTGTTTTTCAGTTTATGCAAACGGAAAACACATTCTTTTTGATCCCTTTATTACGCCAAACGAATTAGCCAAAGAGGTTGATGTTGATGCCATAAAAGCAGATTACATTTTTATTTCTCATGCGCATTATGATCATATTTTAGACGTTGAACGCATCGCAAAAAACACGGGAGCAAAAGTTCTTGGGAATTTTGAAATCTATAATTGGCTATTGAAAAACGGAATCGAAAATGCGCATCCCATCAATCCGGGCGGTAAATTTGATTTTGATTTTGGAACCGTAAAATGTGTGGTAGCTCAACATCCAAGCAGTTTCATGGATGGTTCTTATGGAGGAATTGCTTGTGGTTTTGTACTCACAACTTCTGATGGAAATTTCTATTACAGTGGCGATACTGCTCTGACTTTAGACATGCAGCTGATCCCTAAATTTACTAAACTTGACTTTGCGGTTTTCCCAATCGGCGACGGTCTCACAATGGGAATCGAGGAAGCTATTGAAGCTTCAAAACTGGTCGGGGTAAACAAAATACTAGGTGTTCATTATGATACTTTTGGTTTCATTATCATGGATCATCAAAAAGCTTTAGATTCATTTAAAAATGCATCCTTACAATTATTTTTACCTAAAATAAACAGTACAATAGAAATCTAAATTGGAGATTTTCTTTGTTATATTTCGCTAAAAGACAGTTTTTAGCGAAATATCATACGTAATTAAAAAATGGTTTATAAAAAAAAAAAGGAATAGCTGCTGACACTATTCCTTTTTCCATATAATTAAGTTCTGTTGATTGAACTTAAAATTATACGTATTCTACAAAATTGGTGATATACTGTGCTGTGAGTTCAGGATATTGATGCTGAGGTCCGTGCCCTGTTGCAGAATACACAATCATTTGGGCGTTTGTCATTTGATTGATAATCGGATACCAATTGTCTACGGCAAAACTGATATCATGATCTCCAGAAATTATCAGAATTGGCGTTTTTATCTTCTTAAGCTGTTCTCTGAAATTAAGTGCATCTTCTCTAAAAGTATCTCCGCCGCCAAAATACAACTGAAAAACATCCATTGTAGAAGGAATTTTTTCTACTTCTATTCTCTTATGAATTCTGTCATGCGAAGCTTTTGCAGCCAATCGGCTAGATTCTGATTTTGGTTCAAAAAATAACACAATTTCATCTTCAAAATCGTTTAAAGGTTTTAGCGCGGCATCATAAAATACTTGTTCAATCGGAACCTCATTTTTCCCAGGCGGATTTGTTCCGACTAAAACAGCATGCGTCACTAGATTAGGATACAATAAAGTTGCCGTCTGCGCCACCAATCCGCCATAAGACCATCCTAAAACAATAACTGAATCTAGCTTTAAGAAATCAGCTAAATCTTTGACATCTTTGGCTACAATAGTAATATCTGGAGCCAGACTTCCTGTAGAAGAACCAATTCCGGAATAGTCAAATACGATAACGTTGAATTTTTCTGCCATTTTTGCCACAAATAGCGGATCCCAAGTATCGAGCGTTCCTCTAAAACGGTTCACAAAAATTATTGCCTTTCCTTTTCCATATGAACGATAAGCAATCGTACGATCGCCTAAATCGGCGAAACTTGTTTCTGTGTCATAAATTTTTTCCATAATTATAATTTAAAGATTGAAACCATATTGTTTTTTTGAGGAAGACAAAGATTAAACCAAAACACAGAACCTTTAAAATAAAGGATTTACAAGATCTTTTTTCACTTGGACTTATGATATTTCAAGAATCAAAACTTGTTTTTAACGATATATAATAATTCTGCAAATATCTGCTTCAACAAAGCTTTTATAATCAATGCTTTACAAAAAAGGCACTCCTTTTGTTTTTCAAACTGCATGCCTTTTCTGAAATTAACCTAATAGCTTCGATATGATGTATTTATCTAATAAAAAAACCATTATGTTTATTACTGGAGCTTTTGTAAGCCATACTTGCTGGAAAGAATGGATCGTTCTTTTTGAAAATAAAGGCTATAAAACTGTAGCACCGCCCTGGCCCCACAAAAATGAACTACCTGCCACTTTGAGACAAACACATCCTAATTCAAAAATTGCCTTAAACCGTTTGAATACTGTGTTGGATTATTATATCGAAATTATAGATAAACTCCCTGAGAAACCCATTTTAATCGGCCATTCCTATGGCGGTTTATTGACTCAATTATTGATTCAGCAAGAGCTGGGTTCGGCGGGAATCTGCATGAATTCTACTCCTCCTGGCAATGTGCTTCATTTTGATTTTTCTTTTTATAAAACCATTTTAGATACCTCAGACATTTTCAGTTCAAAAAGTAAAACGTATTTAATGCCTTTTAAAAAATGGCAGTACTATTTTAGCAGTCAAATGGCTTTTGAAGAACAAAAAGAAAGTTACGAAGCATTCTTAATTCCAGAATCAAAATTAATTATGCTCGATATTTTTAAGAAAACAGGAAAAATCGATTTTAAAAAGAAACACGAACCGCTTCTGTTTATATCGGGTTCTAAAGATGTCTTTACGCCAGCATCTTTAAATTATTTAAACTTCAAAAAGTATAAAAACCATCATTCGATTACTTGTTACAAAGAATTTACCGATTACAATCATCTTGGTTTCATCGACAAAAACTGGGAGACTATTGCTGAATTTATAGCAAATTGGCTAACTAAAATTACTTAATACATTGCTAATCATTTTAAACACATAGAAACATAGTTTAAATAAACTTAAAAAAGGCGTTTCACTAATTTAAATGCACATAGCGAACTATGTGAAAGAAATATGTTTCTCTTTGCCAACTTTTTACGCATCAAAATATAAAATCTATGTTTCTATGTGTTTATTTTTTGAGATAAGATTTAAATAATCCCTTTCTTAATTTCTAGCTTTTTAATTTTAGAATTCAATGTAGAAGGATGAATATCTAAAATTTCGGCCGCGCCTCCAGCTCCAGAAATCTTTCCGTTGCATTTTTTAAGAATGTAAAGAATGTAATCTCTTTCGTTTTCTAATATTGTTTTTATCGAAAATGATTCCGTTGGCTGTTCAGGATGCATTTTTGAAGACATCGAAAGTTCAATTTCTTTAATTGTGTTTCCTTCTGTCAATAGAATAGCGCGTTGCATAACATGTTCCAGTTCTCGAATATTTCCTGGCCAATTATAATTCATAATCTGCTGTAAAGCTACATCTGAAAGAATTGGCGCTTTTCTGCCCATTTTATCACTGTAAATACCAATAAAATGATTGGCCAAATCGGGAATATCTTCTTTTCTCTTTTTTAATGGCGGAACCATAATTGGGAAAACGTGCAGACGATAATACAAATCCATTCTAAACCTTCCTGCTGCCACTTCTTCTTCAAGATTTTTGTTGGTTGCCGCAATGATTCTAACATCAACTTTCATAGGAGAAGTGCCGCCAACGCGTTCAATTTCTCTTTCCTGCAAAACACGCAGCAATTTTACCTGAAGTTCAAGAGACATCTCTCCTACTTCATCTAGAAAAATGGTTCCTCCATCAGCCAACTCAAACTTTCCGATACGTTTATCCAATGCCCCTGTAAAAGCCCCTTTTTCATGTCCAAAAAGAAGCGATTCTGCAAGATTCTCAGGAATTGCACCACAGTTGATAATAACCAGAGGCTTATCTTTTCTTGGAGATAAAGCATGAATGCTTTGGGCAATTTTCTCTTTTCCTGTACCACTTTCTCCTAAAACCAAAACCGAAGTATCTGAAGGCGCTACTTTTCGGATATAATTAAAAACAGAATTCATTTGCGAACTATTGCCGATAATACCTCCGAAATCTTCTTCGGTATTGACAGGCTTTGCGTTTTTTATTTCAACTGTTTTCTGTGGCAGATTTAAATTTTCTTTCGAATAGATTTTAGCCACAAACTGGCAGAAAACAGGTTCAAGCGAATTCAAAATGCGCAAATGCTCCGGAGAATAAACATTCAGGTTACGGCTGTAAAAAGTAAAATGATAACGCTGCATTTCAGAAATCAAAAGCGGAAAAACCAAATACGATTTTATTCCGAAATTATGAGCAATTAAAGCTTTCATCGGAGCTTCTTGAAGATTATTTATCAGTGTTTCTGCACTATAAATAATAGGTTCTTTATCTGTTTTAGATTTTTTGTAGGTTTCATTTATTTCTTTCTCAGACAATTCTGTTATCTGAGTCAGTTTCTGCAGGTTAATAATCTGATACTGATCTATATTTCTACGTACAATGCCAAGATTATCATATTGTGCTGTTGTTACAAAACCCGTTTCTAAATAATCAAAAGGAATAAAAGTCTGAACCGCTTTTGCAAAAGCCAATAAAGCTTCTTCTTTTTTTACATCTGAATTTATAATTTCTGAAATTGATTTCTGAAGCTGAAATTGCTGTCTCAACTGGCTTTCTAAACTATATTGCTGACGATAAAAAGCAATTTCAAGAGTTGTAAGAACATCTTGAGCTCTAAACGGTTTTACAATAAATCCGTATGGTTGTGTGGTTTTTGCTTCGTCTAAAACACTTTTGCTGGAATTGGCCGAAATAAATATAAATCCGATGTGTTTTTCTTTAAGAATATGTGCTAATTCTATACCATCTCGCTTGCCTTTTAGCATGATATCCAAAAAAACAAGATCAGGTTTTTCAATCTCAATCTGTTCTAAAGCCTGCTCTACCGATCTCGCAATTCCTGTAACTTCATAATTGGCTTTTTCAAGAATAAGCTGTAAATCATGTGCTTCAATAAACTGATCCTCAACAATTAAAATTCGTTTTTTTAATGCTGAAATTGCAGCTTCATATCCGTTATCGGCAGACTTTTTCATAAGTGATTAAATTTTGTCTTACATTACACTTAACTTATTGATACAAAAATAGTTAATTATCACAATTAAAATTAAGCGTTTCCAAATTTAGCTAAATAAAAATCACATTTTACCATAATTTTGGCGTTATTTTGCAATCCAAACCAAATTGTTTCTCTTTATATTTGTTAATTAAACACTTACTAAAATTTAATTCTAAATAAATCTATGAAGCTACTGTACACTTTTTGTCTGCTGTTCTTTATAACCCTGAATTCTAAAGCGCAAAATCATCCCGCAACAGTAGGTTATGATTTAAAAAAGAAGCGTTTATTAATACAAACCTGCTCATCTTATTTATACAATTCAAATCAAGGATCAATAGATGCCGACAGTGCTGTGGTTTTAGCCTGCAAAGCCTACAAATTGCCAATTTCTTTAGCTTACAATGAAGGCTTTAATGATGGTTCTTATCTAATTGGAAATGATTTAATTGAAAAAGGAAATATTGAGGCTGCTAAAAAACTTTATCATAAATCAAAAGACGTCGATAGAATAAAACTAGCTCTGCAATTGGGAATTTTTTATTTGTTTAAACCTTTTACCAAACCAGATGACATTAAAAATGCAAATTTTTATATCACAGAAGCTGTAAAAATTAGTAATGAGCTAAAAATTCAAAAATGGCAACATCAGAGTTTAATGCTTTTGGGGAAGTTTTATTTCCAGATCAACAATTATCCTGAAAGCAAAAAATGCTTTTCGCAAGTAGTAAATGAGTGCCGAAAACAAAATGACAAAGCCGCACTGGCTGATGCATTATTCTATCAGGCAACAAATCAGTACGATTTAGATCCTGAAAAAGAAAAAATCCTAAAGGAAGCCGAAGCTTTATACAAAACTCTAGGCTCTGAAGAGAAAAGAATAATCACAAAAGCAAGAATTTGCACCATCTATTTCTGGCATGGAAAAATAAACGATGCCAAGAAAATACTGTATCAAAACACTGCCGATATGCGAAAAATTGGTTTCAGGCAGCAGCAATACATTGAAACTACAATTGCTTATATAGAAGGCGTGCAATTTAATATTAAAAGTGCACTTTATTATGCTTTAAAGAGTGTAGAAAGTATGGAGTCTACAAATGATTACACTTTTGCTGATATTTTTTACATGCGCTTGGGATTGGTGTATTTACAAATGGGACATACAGACGAAGCTATAAAAATGTCTGAAAAAAGCATAAGGTATGGGCAGAATATTTTTAGCAGCGGCTCATGGTACAAAAGTTTTATGACCGCCACAGCCTCTTTGTCAATGAAAGGAAAAAACAAAGAAGCCATAGAATACATGAATTCTATTACGAGTCATTATCCTCCTCCAAATAAGTTTGATAATATGCTTATGAATTATGGTTACGGAAACTGCTATTGGCGAATTAAAAATTATAGCATGGCCGAAAAGTTTTTTATAAAAGCTGGAGAAGCTGCAGATGCCATAGATTCACCTCAAACCTATAGAGATATCTGCAACACATATTCGTCAATCGCTTTGTTTTATGCGAACCGCAATAACCTTGAGAAAACAAAATTTTATACAGATAAAATAGAAGCCATTTCAAAAAAATACAACAAGAACTACAATTCAGAAGCACTGCAGAAGTCTCTGTATAAAATAGATTCGCTAAATGGCGATTTCAGATCGGCATTGGAGCATCATAAACAATACAAAATACTAAGTGATTCTCTTTTAGACTATTCAAAAAACAAACAGATTGAAGAGCTTAAATTTCAGTACGAAACAGAAAATAAAGAACAGAAAATCAAATCATTAAACCAAGAAACTCAATTACAAGAAACGGCATTAAAAAAATCAAAACTATTAAACACCGTTTCCATCTCAAGTTTGGTTTTATTGGTTCTTTTAATTGCCTTATTGTACAATCGATATCGTTTAAAACAGAGAACTAATGCTGAACTTGAATTGAAAGAAAAGGAAATCAATCAAAAAAATATCAATTTGAGACATTTGCTTGATGAGAAAGAATGGCTTTTGAAAGAAATTCATCATCGTGTAAAAAACAATCTTCAAACTGTGATCAGTCTTCTCAATTCGCAATCGGCTTATTTGGAAAATGATATGGCGTTGTCGGCGATCAAAAATAGCCAGCATCGTATTCACTCTATGTCTTTGATTCATCAGAAATTGTATAATTCAGAGAATATTTCGACGATTAATATGCCGAATTACATCAAAGAATTGGTCGAATATTTAAGAGAATCTTTTTCGCTTGGGCAGAAAATCCGTTTTGAACTTAAAATCGAGCCTTTAGAATTAGACGTTGCGCAGGCCGTTCCGCTTGGACTTATTTTAAACGAATCGATTACGAATTCCATAAAATATGCTTTTCCAGATAATAAAACCGGGATGATTTACGTGACATTGCAAGCTACATCTGAAAACAGATATCTTCTGACTATTGCAGATAATGGAGTTGGTTTTGATGCGAATATCAGGGATAAGAAAATCAATTCATTCGGATTGAGTCTTATAAAAGGTTTAAGTGATGACTTGGATGCGACTTTTTCTATGGAAAACAATAACGGAACAATTCTTAAAATTGAATTCTCAAAAGAGTTTCCAATCAATGACAAAAGAAGATAATTTTAAATTGATTTATAGCGAAATCTCACTAATCTAAATTTATTTAGCGATATATAACATTTAAAAATCAACAAGTTGCACTAAGAAACCTTATTATTAAACCATACTTTGGCGTGGCATATAAATTGTTTTTTTGAGGGAAGGTTAATTTTTTAAAAAATTCCAAAAGAGAAATTTTCAAAGAGATTCTAACATTAATCAAATAAAATCATGTCAAAATCAAAAACGATTGTGCTTATTCACGGAAATTTTGTCAATGACAAAACTTGGGCCGATTGGAAAAAGCACTATGAACAGAAAGGATATATTGTTTATACTCCCGCAAATCCTGGACACGATGGAAATCCTGCCGATTTAAGAGCAAAAGTTCATCCAGATTTAACTAAAACCGGATTTATAGATATTGTCAATAATATCAGTAAATTAATAGATACTTTACCCGAAAAGCCTTTGGTAATTGGGCATTCAATGGCTGGTATGGCTACGTTAAAATTGGTAGAATTGGGCAAAGCAGCAGCTGGAGTAAGCATTGACGGCGCGCCTCCAAAAAATGTATTTCCGCCATTTCAAACTTTAAAAACAGTAATTCCAGCTTTTGGCTTTTTCTCTTCTGCTAAATATTTTATGGGAAGCCGAAAATGGTACGATTATGCCTTTTTTAATACCATTCCTGAAGCACAAAAAAGTATTGCTTTTGAGAAATTTGCTGTACCAGAAAGTTATAAGGTTAGTAGAGAATTGGTTTTGAATTCATTCTCTAATATTGATTTCAAAAAACCGCATGAACCAATTCTATTTGTTGGCGGTGGCAGTGATCATATTTTTCCTCCTAGCTTAACCGAAACAATTGCCAGCAGATACAAAGAAAATGCTGGACGCGTAGATCTTAAAATATTTGACGGTAAAAGCCATTTTATTTGTGGAGAACCTGGCTGGGAAAGTGTTGCCGATTATATTTTGGATTGGTATGAAAAGATATAAAAAATTGTAAAAAACATTCCGTAGGAATGTCTCGTCGGTAGAATTTAAATTAGGATTGAGAATAGACGTTCCTTAGGAACGTTTGATTAAACATTAAATATATTGTTTCGTTAAAACAGGTGTCCCTACGGGACACAATGCATAACGATTCATTTTTTTTTTCTACCAACCAGATATTCCTACGGAATATTAATAAAAATGAATAATATCAATGAAAATTAATATTGTTCCTTTTTAATCTCTTCAATTCCATTTTTATAATTTGTTACCACAAAATCTGGAAAACGTTTTCTAAATTTTGAGTCATCAAAAAGATTATCATGCTCATATCTTGGAAGCAGTTCTTGTAATTCTTTTGCTTGTTTATTGAAAAATGCTCCTATTGTAAAAACAAATTTTGGAATAACCTTATATTTTAACTCTTTCCCATATATTTCAGAAGCCAAGGCAACAAACTCTTTATAATTAATGTGGCTTTCATCAACAGGCAAATGCCAAGTTTGACCAAAAGCATCAGGTGTATTACCTATTAATGCTGTTGCACGACTTGCATCAGGTGTCCAAATTAGGCTTCGTTTTTTAGTATCGCTCAAAGGTACTTTCAGCTTTTTGTTTTCTTTAATCGCATTGAATAATAAAGTATTGGTAATGCTCTGCGTTTTGGCTGGGCCGTAAAATTCTGGTGCACGGCAAATTACCGCTTCCAACTGACTTGATTTTATTTCGTTTAAAACCATTTGGGCCATTTCTTTTCTAACTATACCTTTTCTTCCAACGGGTTCAAAAGCGGTTTCTTCGGTTAGAACTCTGCCGTCTTGCGGATACATATAAGTATTGTCAAAAAACACCAGTTTCGTTTTATTGATTTTACAAGCTTCAATAACATTACTTAAAATAAGCAGAAATTGCTTTTCCCATAAATCAGAATCCATAGGAAGTCCTAATGTAAAATATGCAATTTCAGAGCCTTTAACAGCTTCTATTGCTTTTTCTTTAATAGCTAAATCTGCTGAAAAATCAGTATCTGTATCATTTATTTTTTGTGCTTTGCGACTTACAATTCGAATATCTGAAGTATAATTTCTTTTCAGTTCTCTCGCCAATTCTTCGCCAATCTGACCGTTTGCTCCTAATATTGTCTGCATATTATTTAGCTTATTTCTATTAATCCGCTATTCGTTTTGTGTTTTCTTGTAAGCTTCTAAATTATGGAAAATTGTAACAATATCTCCAAAACTTTAGTTCGTTTATATTGTAATTATTGCTAATTTAGAACTTGCTATAAATCAGTTAATTTACTTCTAAATTACAACAAAAAACGATATGCAGATTTTGCCATCCGCCAGTTTAGCGCCTTTTATCAAGAATTACACTGTTGTGACAATTGAAAAAGATCTCAACAATGAAGTATTTTATCCTAGCGGATATGTCGATTTGATTGTAAATATTTCTGGAGGATTTGCAGCTACTATTATCAACGGAAAACAAAAAGATACTCCTGCAATAGAATTACTGGGACATCTCACGCTTCCAACACGTCTTTCTGTAGCAAAAGGAACATCTGTACTTATAGCAAGAATTTATCCGCATGCCAGCGCATTGTTTTTTTCAGATCCATTATCAGAATTTACCAATTATGCTACTGATATGTATGATGTAGCATTGGGAGAGAATAGGGATTTATATGACCAGATTATGGAAAAGGACGATTTATTGTCTAAAATCAGTGTTTTAGAAACGTATTTTCTTCAAAAATTAAAGAAGAATGAAACTCGTCTAAAGAAAGTTTCAATAGTGCAGTATCTAAGCCAGGAGCTTTTTCGCAATCATCAGCAATTGGACTTACCTTTCCTTGCCCGCAGTTCAGGCTTATCAGAAAGGTATATCCAAAAACTTTATCTGTCTAATATTGGTATTAGTCCCGCTGCTTTTACTTCTGTAATCCGATTTAATAAAAGTCTGGACTTAGTACTCAATACGACAGAATCATTGACTACTATAGCTTACGACAATGGCTATTATGATCAAGCTCATTTTATTAAAGAATTCAAGAAATTTACGGGCATCACGCCATCGGCATCCAGAAATTCGATGCTAAAAAACGATACCGATTTACAGCAGGCTGTCAACATTGGTTTTTAGCCTTGTTTTGCAGGATGATTGCTGCTAAACATATCGCGATGCATTTTCCAGCCGTCTTTGGTTTTCTTCCAGATTACAATTACTTTTCCGTCATCTAGTTTTTTGCCATTCATATCAGTCATTTCATAAAAACTCTCTTCTGTAACGGCTGTTTTTGCGTCGCCGTAAAGATGCTGAATTGTGAATACAACATGCACTTGAGGTCCGCCTCTAAAAAAGGAATCAATTTGTTTTGCTCCGCATTTTGGCTCTCCATTTGGCGGAAATAGACAAGCATCATCCGTATATCTTGCAACAATTGAACCGTCGTTCTTGTTGGTAAAATCGGAGAACGTTTTGTTGCTGGCTTCAATAACTTTTTTTACCTCTTTTAAAGCAGGATCTGTCGTTTGGGCATTACACCAAAAAGTAAGCATCATGAATGTGCTTAAAATGATTTTTGTTTTCATGGTTTATATATTTTTTTACAAAGGAAATTATTCCGATAAGGCAAAAATTGTAAAATAACGAACAACTTTTTCTAATTCCTTTTACCTTTGAATACAATTCAATCTAAAATGAACCTAACTCACATTGAAATACATCGGGATGAAATGAAAACCATCGGAATTGATATTATTCCGATTGGAGCATTTTCAGAGAAAGTGCAGGCGCCTCATCGTGATGACCATTATATGTTTATTGTGCTGACTCAGGGCATTTTTGAATTGGAACTGGATTTCAAACACATTACAATGTCCAATCATTGTGCTTATTATGTTGCGCCAGGACAAGTGCATTCTTACCTCAATCAGAACAATTGCAAGGGATGGTATATTTTTATGGATTCACTTTTAATTTCTGAGAAATACACTCAAATCTTGAATACTCATTTAAACAGCAGACAAGGAATACAGCTAACCCCTGATAATTTAATTTTTTCTACTATTCCGATACTTGAAAATCTGCTAGAACAAAAGAAAGAATTCTTTCAAGATCAAACCGAATATTCACTGGCTGATGCTTTTTTGGGATTTTTTATCGGAGCACTTATACAAGAAGATTCTGCTAAAGAACTTATTGGCGGACAAAAGTATCAGACCGTTAATGCATTTAAACAACTTGTGCAATCAAAATTTAGAGAATGCAAGCAAGTTAAAGATTATGCTGCTTTATTAAATATAACGCCATTGTATTTAAATGAAATTGTAAAACAAGTTACGGGTTTCACTGTAAGTTATTGGATACAACAAACAATTGCACTAGAAGCCAAACGTTTATTGTATTATACAGAACTAGATATTAAACAAATCGCTTTTGAATTAGGTTATGAGGATCATGCATATTTTTCGCGTTTTATGAAAAAGAACATCGGAATGACTGCATCTGAATTCAGATTAAAAAACCATGATTTGTCCAACAACATCCCTGCTATAGACAACCATTAAAACGTAGCGCAGGCATAATTTTGCCTTTGTAAAATTATTAATATACAAAGTAAAATTATGACAGAAAGTACAACTACAAACAGTACTCCCAAATTAAACTCTGAATCGAATACCAAACTTTTAATTCCTATTGTAATAACGGTTTTGGCCGTTTATACCACAATTGGCATTTCTCTAGGCATACTTCCAAAATTCATAAAACAAGAATTAGGATTTGGCAATCTAGCTGTTGGTTTAGTTATTGGTTTACAAGCATTCGCAACACTAGTTACACGCGCTTATGCAGGAAAGACAACTGATGTTTTAGGTTCAAAAATCAGTACAACACGAGGCATTTTACTGGTTTTATTGGCTGGAGTTTTATATATGTTCGCTTGTTCACCAGTTTCAGTTCCTTTATTATCGCTTTCTTTATTGCTATTGTCCAGAATCGTTCACGGAATAGCCGAAAGTTTTCTGGTAACAGGAATGCTCACTTGGGGAATCGGACTTTTAGGACAGCAGAATTCAGGTAAAGTAATGACGTGGAACGGAATCGCCATGTATGCCGGAATTGCAATTGGCGCTCCTTTTAGCCTGTGGATTGTCCAATTTGGAACTACTCTAGCTTTTTCCTCAATTATCGTTCTGGCATTTATAAGCTGGACAGCTTCCAAAGGATTGCCAATAGTTCCTATACACAAAGGATATTTAAGAACTCCTTTTTATAAAGTAATCGGAAAAGTGTTTCCGCAAGGAATTGCGCTTGCCTTCTCTTCTATTGCTTTTGCTTGCATTGCATCGTTTATCGCTTTATTGTTCAGCCAGAAAAATTGGGATGGAGCTTCTCTTGGATTTCTGTTCTTTGGAGGCTCATATATTTTGACCCGCGTATTTTTCTCTTCTTATCCTGATCGTTTTGGCGGGTTTAAAGTTGCTATGATTTCCTTTTTGATTGAAATTGCTGGGCAGTTATGCATAGGTTTATCCACTAACGGCTGGACAGCCATTTTAGGATGCGCTCTTACAGGCATTGGGTTTTCGCTTGTTTTTCCATCTTTAGGGGTATTGGCTATCCAGAAAACAACACCGCAAATGAGAGGAACTGCCTTAGGAGCTTATGCCGCATTTTTTGATCTTTCGCTAGGAATTGCGGGACCAACGGCAGGTTTAATTGCGGGATGGTTCAGTTACCAATCCATCTACTTTTTCGGGGCATTCAGCTGTGTTATTGCCATTGCAAGTCTTCTTCAATCTGAAAGAAAAGAAATTCAGGCAATTGTAAACTAAAACATTAAACGAATTATGGATAAACCAATACGAAATACGGCACGTTCTCTTTTTGTAGTAAAAGAAAAAGTGTTCATTACTCCACATTACATTCGAATAACTTTTAAAATGTCTGATGAACAAGTAAATCTTTTTCAGAATATGCGTTCTGGAAACAATAATAAAATTTACATTCCTTCTGAAACCGCCATGTATTGCAACGATTATGAAGAATCCATCTGGAACTCTGACTTTTTTATAGCGATGCGAACGTATACTACACGAAACATTGATTTAATTAATAAAACTCTCCAAATCGATTTTGTCGCGCATGGCGATAACGGTCCTGCTTCTAAATGGGCAGGAAATGCAAAATCAGGAGATTTTCTTGGAATTGCGATGAAAGAAAGCCAAAAACCGCTTGTTCCTTCTGCTAAAAACTATTTTATTGTTGGAGACAGTACTGCAATTCCTGTTATTTCAGTTATTTTAGAAAGTCTGACTTCAACTTCAAATGTTATGCTTCTGCTTGAAGTGAGTTCTTACAGAGATGTATTTGTTCTAAATACCAAAGCCCATCTCAATGTAAAATGGATCTATAATCCTTCACCATTAGACGGAAGCAAACTAGCTGAAGAATGTATCGCTTTATTTGCTAAAGAAAAACAGCAATATGTATTTGCCGCAGCAGAATTTGAAACAATCCGTACAATAAGAAAATATCTGAAAGAAGAACTTCAATTGGAACGTGATCGATATTATGCTGTTTCATATTGGAAACGCGGAAGTTCTGAAGAAGAATCAAATCAGGAAAGACAAGAACAGCGAATGGAATAATACAAAAAGCCCTGTATCAAAAACTATACAGGGCTTTTTTGCTCAAAAAAACAACACATTGTTTATTTCACATCAAACCATAATTTGGTTGTCAATAAATCTTTTCCTTGATCAGCAACAGCAGCTTGATAACTAGCACCGTTAAGAGATTGTTCTGTACCAGGATAGAAAAGACGCGAAGGAATTTTTCCGTCTAAAACAGTAGCTGGACCAGCTTTTAATACTGGATAATCCAATCTTCTCCATTCTGTAAAAGCATCAAGACCTTGTCCGAAGAAAGCAATCCATTTTTGCGTACCGATTGATTTAGCATAGTTTGAAGCATCATATTTTACACTTGCCTGATTCAAATAAGTTGAAATAGTTGTTGGATTGTTAACTCCAAACTGAATCAATGATGCTGTAATAGCATTTTTGTAATACTGTTCCGCATCTCCAGAAATATATCCTCTTGCTGCAGCTTCTGCCAAATTAAATAAAGTTTCAGAGTATGAAGCAATTACCGCAGGTGAAGCTGATGTAAGGAAATAAGTTCCAGGTTTTGATGTTTTTGCAAAACCTTGGCTGTTAGCATCACTATTTGATAATCCGTTTGCACCTCCAACATATTTTCCTACGCTTGCGTCTGATGGCAATTGTGCAAAAATCGGCAAACGCGGATCTGATAATGCATATAATTGATCCACCATAGTTTTTGAAATACGGAAATCGTCTCTCGTTTCAAACCAAGCCGAAGCAGGGTTTTGCTGTGGCGAACTTGTATAAGTAAACTTAAATGTTTCACTTTCGCTACTGATTACTCCTGCTGCATCAGTTGTTGCGTCAATTGCAGCTTGTTTCGCTAATGCAGGTTCTCTGTCTGAGATTCTTAAAGCAATACGTAAACGAAGCGAATTCACAAATTTTTTCCATTTTGCTATATCACCTTTATAAACCAAATCTCCAGTAATAGAACCGTTTGCAGCATTCAATAAAGATTGCGCTTGTTTCAAATCTTCAAGCAAACCTGTGTAGACTTCTTTCTGCGTATTATATGCAGGCGTTACATTTTGACCTGCTTCTTTGTACGGAATACTTCCGTAAGCGTCTGTAAGCAACAAGAATGTCCAAGAACGTAGCGTTAAAGCAATACCTTTATAATTAGAGTTTGCCTGCGCTTCTGGAAATTTTATAATCGTATTCAAATCTGTAATCAGAGTCGCATATCCTGTATTCCACAATGAAGTAAACGAAGTGTTTGAAACATCATATCGATCTGGTTCTGTATATTGGATTTTTGCCCAATGCTGTGCAAATAACAAAGTCGAGTTAAAGTTATTTGCATCTCCCCAATACAAATCTGCTCCCTGTTTTAAAGTTCCCGTTAGCAAATAAGGCGCTAAAGGAGTTTCAGTTGCATTTGGGTTTTTATTTATATCGTCTAAAGTATCACTGCAAGAGCTCAGTGCCAATGCAAACAGTATTGTATATGATAGTTTTTTTAGCATGATTCCGAGTTTTTAAAATTTAACATTAAGGTTAAGACTGTAGTTTCTTGTTGTTGGCAACGCTAAACTTTCTAATCCTTGTGCATTTCCTGTATTGAAAGCCGTTTCAGGATCAATATTTGGTGCATCTTTGTAGATAAAGAATAAGTTACGACCAGCAGCAGTAATGCTTGCTCCTTCTAATCCTAGTTTTTTAATCAGCTTTTTATTAAAATTATAAGTAAGCTTGATTTCTCTCATTTTTACAAAAGTTGAACTGTAGATATATGCTTCGCTAATGTTGTATGACGCTTTATAATATTCCTGCGCACTAATTACTTTATTATTAGGCGTTCCGTCTGCAAATACACCTCCGAAAATCATTCCGTCATCATAAACTGTCACACCGTTTGGAGCGGTTCCGCCAGTTACCAAAATTTTTGGATTAGCAGTATTATCTCCTGGATAATAGTAACTTAAACCACCGTTTTCAGCACCACGCCCTGGAAGAGTCTGTGCTAAAACTCCTGTATAGTTTCCTGTTCTGTTTGTTCCAGAGAAAAGTTCTCCACCAACGCTAGCATCAACAAGGAATGAAAGTTCAAGATTTTTATAAGTCAACGTATTTGTAAGACCTGCTAAATAATCTGGCGTATAATGTCCTAAAACTCTTTTTGTCGGATCAGCTTTTGGAAGTCCGTTTGCTCCTACTACAATGTTACCGCTTGCATCACGCTCATAAGCTGTTCCATAAAGTGCTCCGTAAGCTTGTCCTACAGAAGCCAATACATCTACACCTCCAGAAGAACCAATTGTATAGTTTTTAATATCTCCTGCGTAATCTAGAATTTCTACCTTACTCTTATTTTTTGAATAATTTAAAGCCACATTCCATTTGAAGTTTTCAGTTTGAACTGGATTTCCATCCAATTGTACCTCTATACCTTGATTGTTTATTTTACCTGCATTGATTAACTGCGAATTGTAACCGCTTGATGCTGTAGTTTTAATTTCCAAAATCTGGTCGAAACTATTGGTATTGTAATACGCTACATCAAAGTGAAGTCTGTTTTTCCAGAAAGAAGCTTCAAGACCAACCTCTGTAGAACGAGTTGTTTCTGGTTTTAAGTTTTCATTTAATTTCTTTTGAGAAGAAGTCTGGATTGGATTTCCGTCAAAAGCAGTTTGGAAATTGTAAACCGTAGCCAATTGGTACGGATCTGCATCATTACCAACTTCAGACCATCCACCTCTAACTTTTAAGAAATCAAGTGTACTGCTCTTAATATTCAATGCATCTGTTAAGATTACACTTCCGTTAAAAGAAGGATAGAAATAAGAACGATTGCTGCTTGGCAATGTCGAAGACCAGTCGTTACGCGCTGTAACGTTTAAGAAAGCATAGTTTCTAAATCCTACCTGAGCAGATGCGTACAAACTATATACTCTTAATCTTGACAATGAGTTTGATGATGTCAACGGATCTCTCGAGTTTGTCAAAGTATACAAATCTGGAACAGCTAAACGTGGCGCTTTCTGATAATTGTTAGCATCGCTATGGTTACGAATATTGAAACCTGCAAGTGCATCTAAACTGAAATCATCATTAAGCTGTTTGGTGTATTGAAATATACCCTCAGTATTTTGCTCATTTACAGTGTAAGCATCTTCTGCATACGATCCGAAAGGAGTTCCGTTTGTACCATACTTAATAGTATATTTTCTGCGGTCATTATAATAATCAACACCTGTACGGAATCTGAAATTCAATCCTTCTGCCAATTTCGCATCTAAGTGAACATCTCCAATGATACGGTTACGCTGTTGGCTTGTTGTATTGTAATACGCATTCCAATACGGGTTGCTATAGTAACTATTGTTCCAGTTAGTTGTCCAGTCTTTGTCCAATTGGTCGATATCAACTTGACGTCCGAACCAAAGAAACTGAAGCATTACACCCGCTGCACGTCCACCTGATGGACCTCCTGGCAATTGTGGAGCATTTGTTACGATATAATTCGCATTAACCCCGACTTTTACATTCTCAGAAATCTGATAATTGGTATTAACTGTAAAGTTTGTTTTGTTTATTTCACTATTAGGTACAGTTCCAAGCTGTTTTTGATTGTTTACACCTAAACGGAAATCTGATTTTTCGTTAGATTTTGCAATAGAAACACTATTGTCATAAGTAAGTCCCGTGTTAAAGAAATCTTTCACATTATTAGGATGTGCTACAAAAGGAACTGCTTCGCCTTTAGAGTAAAACTGCGGAATAAGACGACCATCCAATCTTGGTCCCCAGCTTTCATCAACACCATCATTCACTCCTCCTCCTTTTCCGTCTACGTAACTGAATCTTCCATTAGAACCTTGTCCGAAACTATTTTGGAACGAAGGCAAAGTAGCTACTTGAGAAACGGTTATACCAGTATTAAAAGTAACCCCATATCCTGATTTTTGCCCTTTTCCTGATTTTGTAGTAATAAGTACTACACCATGCGCAGCACGCGATCCGTAAAGCGCGGCAGCATTTGGTCCTTTCAAAACAGTCAAAGTTTCAATATCCTGCGGATTTAAATCGGCAATTGCATTTCTAAAATCACGTGTAGCTCCTCCATAGTTCAATTGTGAGTTATCTACAGGAACTCCGTCTACCACAAAAAGCGGCTGGTTGTTTCCTGCAATAGAAGTTTCACCACGAATAATAATACGCGAAGATCCCATATCTCCTTGTGAATTGGTAATACGAACACCCGCCAATTTACCCGAAAGTCCATTCAAAAAGTTGGTTTCTTTTGTAGTCGCCAATTCTTTTCCTTTTAATGCCTGAGTCGTATATCCTAGAGATTTCTTTTCTTTAGAAATTCCAAGTGCCGTAACCACTACTTCAGATAACGCATTCTGTTCTTCGGTAAGAGTAATAGTTATAGCGTTTTTATTTACTACAACTTCTTCTTTTTTATATCCTAAATAACTAATTAAAAGTGTATAAGGGAATTTTTGTCCTGTTTGGAAGAAAAATTTTCCATCTGTATCTGTGATAACACCATGTGTCGTTCCTTTAATGGTTACTGAAGCCCCGATAATTGGCTCTTTTGTAATGGCATCTACTACTGTTCCTTCCAGTTTAGACTGAATTAAAGGCTTAGTATCTTGAGCTTTAACTCCTATGGAAATCAATAAAATACATAGCCATGCATATCTTTTTAATTTTATTTTCATTACTTTGTTTTAGTTTAATAAATAAGGCGAGCCTGGAACAGTTTTATACTATTCTTGCTTTCCTTTTAGAGATGACAATTTCTTTAAACTCAGACCATTTCTGCTGCAACAGAAATGGTTTTTCTTTTTATCTGCAGCACATTCGTTTTTTCATTTTTACTTTTTTTAGATTATTATTTTATTTGGCCTATACAATTTTTATCCTTGTTCAGGATAGTGTTATTAAAAATTTATAAATGAATTTAAAAAGAGGAATTTTAACCGTAGTAATGCATAAAGTGTAAATGTCTTATGCTTTTATATTTCTGAAAATGAAATGGTAAGGTTTTAATCTCTGTATTTCTAATTAAATTTTAAACTCTACTAATTTGATAGAACAAAAGTATGTTAAAATTTTTAGTTCCCAAATTTTAATTAAACTTTTTGCAAAAAAAATGTTAATCTGTTTAAGCAAAAACCCTTAAACAATTAAAAATAAAATAGTTATAGAGAATACAGTTTTTTACCGTTTTATAAGAATTGTACTAAAAGCAGAATATTTCCCAACGATTTTAGTTCAAGCATATAAATCAAATAGGATAACTTTAATCTGCATAAATCTGATGAAATCTGCGAGAAATATTTTAATACAAATGATGGAAATAGACAAAAATAGTAGAGTTTTATCTATTGCCCCTAGTTTCAACTAGGGGATTTTTTGAAGGATTGCCAGTTCATGGCTTTAGCCAAAATCGCTTTTCTTTGCATTTCTCTGATTGAAACCAAAGGGTATGTTTTAAACTTTGAGAAATTTGGCTAAAGCCATTTAAGGCTAATTTTATCTACCTCCATCTAAAGATGGAGGCAAATTAATTTTTTATAAAAAAAAACTCCAAGATCATAAGACCTTGGAGCTTCTATATTTAAATTGTTGAAATATTACAATTCGTTGAACTCGTGTAAAGATTTCAATGTAGTTTCGTAAAACAAGATTGCTGCGATAAGATTACCTTTATCAGAATATGGCATCATTTTTCTTTGAAAATCTACTGTAGTATCTAAGAAAACAGTTGTTCCCTCAGCTTGTCCATCTAAGATTTTTTTATTCTCGCCAGTATCTGGAATACCTAAATCTGCCATTGTTACACCAGGTTTAGTAACCAAAGCAATATAAGGAAGTGTTTTTACTAAAACTTTAATACGTTCAATGTACAATTCTAAAAGCTCTCCTTTTTGCATACCACTTAATTCTTTTTGATCATGGTATTTACGAATTAAAGCTGTTGTACTAATGATACTTCTTGGTGCATTTTTTGCCTGTGCAGAAACGGCAGCAGTCGTCAAGAAGAAAAGGACACATAATAAAATAATCTTGCTCTTCATTTTCTTAATAGATTTGGTTCTTGAATAAAAACAAAAATATATAAATTATGTTAAATTGCAACTTTTATAATTTCTTTTTCACAATAAAATTATAATTGTTACGTTGCGATAAGGGAAAGATTACTATAAAACCACTGTTTTAGGCTATTTCAGCGCATTTTACCAAAAGTTAATTTTACTGTTTTATGACTTAATTATTCTGAAACGGCTCGGATATTTAATCCACAAGCTCTTTTTGTTTCCATAATAGTCCATAAATTCTCCGCAGACAAAAACAGCATGCACTTTTGACCAAGCCACAACACCGCAATAGTCTGTTCCTGATTCTTTTTTAAGCTTTTGAATCTGTTTTCCTAAAGCAAATCCTAGGTATTTGTAGATAGTTGGAGTATAAACTGTACCGTCTTCTAAATCTTCCAATGCTTTATCAAAAGTAGATTCTTTATCAATTATTTGCTTGTACTTTGCCATTACAGCATAAGTCAATTCTGCATAATCGGTAATTTTTTCGCTATCGCAATTGTCTTTAATATAAACAAAACCCGCTGATTGTTTTGCCTTATTTATTTCACTGCTATTCAAATTGAATGAAGCGTTGTTTTTTAAAGTAATTCTATATAAATCTTCGTTTAGCTTTTCGCTTATAAAAAGATTATCTAGTCCGTAAACATTTAAAGAAGCTTTGATAAAAGCAATAGATGAACAATTGGTGCGTTCACCTTGTTTAAAACTTTCGAATATTTTATCAGAACTCAATTGAGAGTAAGCGTTTGAACAGATAAATATTAAAAGTAAAAAAACTGAAGTAACCGATTTCATGCCTTGTATTATATATTGTTTCTCAATTACTATTTGAGAGATTATATTAGATTTTTACAAATCTATAAAAATCAAGTCATATTTTTTACTTCTTCAGCTTTATCTCTTGAAAAAAGTCATTATAAAAGCATAAAATGAATCTTCAGAGAAGAAAGTAGCACAAAAAAACGCCTCAAACAAACTTGAGACGTTCTCACATTATTTTTTTCTTCATTATTCAATTTATCATCAAGTTTAGGTTCTTCTCCTTTGAACTTTTTGATATCGACATCATAATTTTTTATCATTTGTCAAAACTTCATATCCAATAAAACTCTGGAAGTCACACCTTATAAAGATTAACGTTTTATTCTGACATCATTTAGTTATTTTTGCACTTTTAAAACAAGCTACAACAAAATATGTGGACTATATGCCATGAATGCCAAGGACAGGGCAAAATAAATCGCGGACTCAGTAAAAAAGCGCAACGACGTTATCAGATGGAATTGGCTGCATTTGAGAGTACACAAAGCGGTGTTGCGCCAATTCGTCCTAAAGCTCACTTGCATTTGTGTCAAAATTGTTCAGGATCAGGATTAATTCAATCTGAAAAGTATCTTGAACCTGATTCCGCAAAACCGCATGTTGCCATTATTGGCGCTGGTATAGGTGGTGTTGCCTTAGCTGTGGCTTGTTTACACCGTGGAATTCCTTTTACAATTTATGAAAGAGACAGCGACTTTGATGCAAGATCTCAAGGTTACGGACTTACCTTACAGCAAGCCAGTAAAGCCATGAAAGGTTTGGGAATTACTTCTCTAGACGGCGTAATTTCGACAAAACATATCGTACACAATACCGAGGGAAAAATATTAGGGGAATGGGGAACTAGAAAATGGTTGGAAACCGCCATTAAATCACCTACAAAACGCACCAACATACATATCGCAAGACAATTACTTCGACTGGCTCTTTTGGAACAGCTTGGAGGAAACAATGCTGTAAAATGGGGATATCAATTAGTAAATCTAAGAGAATCTGAAGAGGGTATTGAACTAGACTTTCAGACAAACGGAGAAATAAAAACTGCAAAAGCCGATCTTGTTGTAGGTGCGGATGGCATTCGCAGTGCTGTTAGAAGACTCATAATTGGCGAAGAAACCACACCACTACGTTACTTAGATTGTATTGTTATATTAGGCATTTGTCCATTAAGTGCTCTTGAAGGGTTTTCTAGTGATTTGCTAGATAGCGAAACAATATTTCAGACTGCCAACGGAAATGAACGTATTTACGTAATGCCTTATACGGCAGATTCTGTCATGTGGCAGCTTAGTTTTCCGATGTCTGAAGAAGAAGCCAAAGAATTAAGTGCAAAAGGACCGCAAGCCTTGAAAGAAGAAGCTTGCCAAAGAACGCAATGGCACACTCCTATTCCTCAGATTTTGGAAGCAACGCAAGTAAATTTAATTTCTGGATATCCTGTTTACGATCGTGAATTATTGAGTGCTGCATTATTAGAAAAGAATCAAAATATCACTTTAATTGGCGATGCGGCACATCCGATGAGTCCGTTTAAAGGACAAGGCGCCAATCAAGCTTTATTGGATGCTTTAAAATTGGCTAGAAAAATTTCGAAAGGTTGCAACGTTAAATCAAAATGGAAAGAAAGAGGATTGAGAGAATGTGTATTAAACGAATTTGAGGCTGAAATGCTTGAACGCAGTGCAGCAAAAGTACAAGGTTCTGCAGATGCCGCACAGTTCTTACATTCTGAAATTATACTTCAAGAAGGCGATGAACCCCGAGGAAGATGCCTCAAGAGAAAAAACAAAAAGCATTAAATGCAAAAAAGTTGCCTCAAAAGTACACCCATTTTGAGTTAACAGGATATCTATAAAATTATTATATCTGCAAACCCCAGCGGGGTAAAATATTTATAGAATTTGAATAAGACAAATAAAAAAGCTCCAGAGGAGCGACATATATTGGATTGTGAAAAATATGTCGCTCCTCTGGAGCTTTTTATATTGTAAAATAACCCCTTGGCTATAAATATTTAGCTTCTTCGAAGCTTAAAAAAATAAAGAGTTGTACTTTGACAGCTTTTTTATAGAGTTAGTTTTCAATCAAATACATGCAAATTAAACAATAATTTAATATTATTTTATAATTAATTCTCATTGGTTATTTCTACTTTTATAATCTCATTTACAAACAATTACAAATAATCACGTCATGAAAAATTTACAAATAAATTTCAGTCCAAACAATGAAACCTGTACAGACCGAACTTTGGTTTGTAATGGTGATAATAACGAATTAATATTCCGTAAAACTTATGTAGGAGATTGGGGAGATTGGGACGAGAAACCAGCTGATGCTATAGAAGACAAGCCTCTTTATCTGGATCAAAATACAAGTTTTACAAGTGCAGTTTAAATCTGCGATATTAAGCACTACAATTGTACAGTTCTATCAAATTATGCTAGAACACTAATTGTATTGCTTAAATTTTCTTTGTTTATAAAATCTAAAATAAATTCTTTTACTTCATTGCTTGCTTCTGTTTTGGTTGCAAACGAATTAATGTAAAATTCATCGTCCTTATCGCTAATATGGATAATTTCTGTGTAGCCTTTGGTAATTAAACTGCCTTTTAACTTAATTACGTTTACCTGCTGCTTCCCGTCAAGCTCCTTGCGAACCTGTAATTTTATAGCTCTTTCCATATTCAAATAATTTTAAATAATTAACTATCATTCAGTTACTAAATTTAAAACATTTAATCTATCGAAATCAGATTTTAACACAATCAGCAACGTATTATTTATCAACATATTATAAACATTTCTTCTTTTTTATAAAAGAAATGCCAAATGCCAGTAAATTCAAGCGTTTCGAGATTAGTTTCCTGTAAATTCTTTGTCGCTCAGGGTTTTCATAAATGCAAGAAGATTCTCTTTTTCTTGTTCGGTAAGCGGAATTCTATTTCCATTATTTTTAAAAATAGGATCTAGATTTTCTGCTGCCAAAACACCATTATCAAAATAATCCAAAACAGATTTTAAAGTAGCAAACTGACCAAAACTTCCATAAGGCGCGGTATATTCAACATTCCGCAAACTAGGAACTCTAAAGCTCATAAAATCAGACGGAATTCCTGTAACTCTTCCTCTTCCCGCCTCGTTAGAATCAGTGTTTAAAGGAAATCCAATATTTCTAAAACTCTGGTCTGTAAACAATTCTGTGCTATGACAGCTGGCACATTTCTGCTGAAACGTTGCGTAACCCGCCGCTTCACTTTCTGTAAACGACTGACCTTCTTTTCGTTTTACTTTATCGTATTTGCTATTAGCAGAAATTAAAGTGTATTCAAACTGAGCAATGCTTTTATAAATTCTATCAGCAGTAATTTCTTGATCTCCAAATGCTTTTTTAAACAATTCTTTATAAGAAGCGTCGTCTTTAATTTTTCCGATCACTTCCAGAATTGAAGAATCCATTTCTTCGTGGGTAATAATTGGAACGAGTGGCTGCGTTTCCAACTGGAGTCTGCTTCCATCCCAATTAAAGAACTTTAAAAACATCAAATTCTGAAGCGGTGGCGCATTTCTAAGTCCAACTCTTCCTTCAATGCCAATTGCTCGCGCATTATGATCTGCAAAAGCATTTCCTTGAATATGACAGCTTGAACACGAAATCGTATTGTCTTTACTAAATCTTTTATCAGAGAAAAGTTTTTCTCCCAATTCAGCTCCGTATTTTGTTGGTTTATTTAAACTTACGTAACTGTTTACCTCAGGAAAATCAGTCGGAATATGTAATGAAAGCTCAGGATTATCAAAATAAGTTTCATCAGAATCGCTACTGCTGCAAGAAGCGAAAATGATTACGATTATGATAAAGCCAAATATTTTTTTCATTTTAATGAATTTTAAAATAGAGCCATCTTTTAATTTCAGACGGCTCATATAATTTATCAACAGGCTAATTTAATCTGCCTTGATCTGCCTCAATCCTCTTTAAATCTGCGTGAAAAAATCTATGCGCAAAAATATTTCACGCAGATTTTAAAAGATTTTAGCAGATTAAATTAGATTTCTATCAAAGAGTTAACTTAGTTTTCTACACTAGTTACAGAAAACATTCCTGAAATATCATTTGTTCCGTTTCCTCCTAGATTATCCACAAATTTTACCATTTGAGCTGCAGTATGTACATTTGGAGTCGCGTTATCGCTCATTCCTGTTCCTGTTGATAATGTAATTGTATTGATTTTTCCGCTCAATAATTTATCAAAATCAGCTTTAATTTTAATTTTCGGAGCTTTATTTCCAACTACAGCATTTGTAGTAAGACTTAATGTAACATCTCTATAGGCATTTACACCTTGAGTATAAGCACCTTCTGTTCCAGCAATAGTACTTCCAGTATGAATGGACATTACTTTGTTATCTGCATCATAAAAACCTTCTACTTTTGTAAAACGGTATCCTGTTCCCCACTCCCACATCATTGCTGTATCATTCGCTCCAGCTGCGGCATAAAATTTAGGAAACCTTGTTTGGTCTAATGTATTTTGCTCCGTTTTAATTCCTAAACCAAATTTAATTTGCTTGTATGTTGCAGATGGCACATTACTCAAAACATAGCTTAATGATGCTGTTTTTGCCTGATCGATTACAGCTGCACCTTTATCTAAATCATTTACGTTATAAGGCACTTCACTTCCGTCATCTTTTATAAGACGGATATTACTAATCACATATTTTACTTCAGAAAAATGATGAATTTGTCCTGCTGCAGAAGTGTTTGTAGTTGCAGAAGCTGATGTTGCATCTCCTAAAACAATTGTTTTGTCTTTAAATGTATTGTTGAATTCCAACGTTAGATTGTTTGCTGCAGGACTATTATCATCATTTGAACATGATGCAAATGTTAGTGCTGCGGCCGATAATAAAAGGTATTTTTTTAAAGTTTCCATATTGTAATTTTAATTTATTGTGTTTAAATTTAATTTTGATGTTTTTCTAATTAGAAATTCAATTTTAAAGACGTGAAAATATTGCGTCCCATTCTTGGAATATTTCCCCAATCGGCATACGTGCTGTAATATTCGTTTAATAAATTCTCTGCGCCAATCTGTATCGTGCTTCTTACTTTATTGATTTTAAAAGAATAATCGGCAGAAATATTCCAAATGGCATAAGCCGCAGTCAAATCTTCTCCATATTCCGGACTATAATTAATCTGTTCAAAATCGCCATTTACAGAAGTCTGGATTCCGAAATTTTTATACATATAATGCAATGAAGTCAAGTAACTTAACGGACGTATGAAAGGCAGATTTCCTCCTTTATTGTCCATTCCGCGAGCATAAGTCAGCGTACCTTTCCAATGCAGATGTTCCAAAATATCGTAACTCACATTGGCAGACATATTCAAAAGTGTTGCATAATCTAGCGAAGTATATCCTTTTACCCCAACCGATTGATAATTCATTGGACTTCCTAAACTCAAGATTTTACCAATAATATAATTATCAATGTAGAAATAGTTTATTTTTCCTTGAATGCTTAATCTTTCGTTTTTAAAACCTGCACTAGCATTTCCTTCATACGAAATTTCATTTTTCAGATTTGGATCTCCGATATAATCGTAACGGTCAAAACTATTGTAAATGTAATATCCGTAACCCTCAGAAACAGAAGGCGCTCTATGACCGTAACCTGTTCCTACAGAAAAATTAAACTGATCTATATTTAACTGATAACTGGCATTTAAACTTGGCAGAAATCTTGTTTTCTCCTGTGGTGCACCAGGGTGAAAAATCCAGTTGAACTCTATGTATTTAGAATAATTGTAATTCACTCCCAAA
>Ga0308157_10002153_pt1 | contig 34205 bp, 35 predicted proteins | sample PhyBR1_FD_201035 | JGI IMG/M metagenome (GOLD analysis project Ga0308157, IMG submission 201035) | Phyllosphere microbial communities from UC Gill Tract Community Farm, Albany, California, United States - DLSLB.R1 | ecosystem: Host-associated > Plants > Phyllosphere > Unclassified | place: USA... | reverse complement strand
ACTTTTGGCAACACAAAACAAATCCCATGTCGGTACATAAAGAAATTAAACGAATCACTACACATACGCTACAGGAAATGAAGCAACGTGGTGAAAAAATATCTATGCTAACGGCCTACGATTATTCTATGGCAACCATTTTGGATGATGCAGGTTTAGATGTTTTACTGGTTGGCGATTCTGCATCTAATGTTATGGCTGGTCACGAAACCACTTTGCCCATTACTTTAGACCAGATGATTTACCATGCAGCTTCAGTTATCAGAGCTGTTAAACGTGCTTTTGTCGTAGTCGATTTACCTTTTGGTTCTTACCAGGGCAACTCGAAAGAAGCTTTAAATTCGGCCATCAGGATTATGAAAGAATCAGGTGCGCACGGTGTTAAATTAGAAGGTGGTGAAGAAATTATAGAATCAGTACAGCGTATCATTACTGCCGGAATTCCAGTAATGGGGCATTTAGGTCTAACCCCGCAATCTATTTATAAATTTGGTACCTATACCGTACGTGCAAAGGAAGAGGCCGAAGCCAATAAATTAAAAACCGATGTGCTGGCCCTTCAGGCTGCAGGTTGTTTCGGTATTGTTTTAGAGAAAATTCCGGCTGCATTGGGTAAAGAAGTTACCGAAAGCCTTAATATTCCTACCATTGGCATTGGTGCAGGCCCGAATTGCGATGGTCAGGTGCTGGTTGTAAATGATATGATTGGATTAACAAAAGGTTTTAAACCCCGTTTCCTGCGTCAGTATATTAATTTGTACGATGAAATCCTGGGTGCAGCACAATCGTATATCCGTGATGTAAAAGCAAACGATTTTCCAAACGAGAAGGAGCAGTATTAGCCCACAAACCTCAACGGGCTTTGTAATGCCTGGGGATCAGCAAAATCTAAATTAAATATAATAAAAATTAAGTTCCCCTTTTTAGGGGCGGAGGGGTGAAATGCCAATTACCGATAACGATATACTTTTTGAAGACAACCACCTTATTGCCATAAATAAAAGGGCAGGAGATATTGTACAGGTTGATGAAACGGGTGATGAGCCGCTGGATGAACAAGTGAAAAAGTACATTGCTAAAAAATACAATAAGCCAAATGGTGCTTTTTTAGGAGTGGTACACCGTTTAGACCGGCCGGTAAGCGGTGTAATTCTTTTTGCCAAAACCAGTAAGGCATTAGAGCGGATGAACGCTGTTTTCAAAAACAGGGAAGTGAAAAAAACGTATTGGGCCGTGGTTAAAAATAAACCCGAAAAAGAATCAGCTACACTGGTGCATTGGTTGGTTAAAAACCCGCAAAAAAATGTGGTTTCTTATTACAATACTGAGGTTACGGGAAGTCAGCGGGCCGAACTTTCCTATAAAGTAAAAGCTAAGGTTGGCGATTATTATTTACTGGAGGTTGATCCTTTAACAGGACGGTCGCACCAGATTAGAGTACAGCTTTCTTCAATGGGCTGCCCCATCATGGGCGATAATAAATACGGTTACCCACGTGGCAGCAGAAAAGGAAGCATCTGTTTACACGCACGCCGCTTGCAGTTTATTCATCCGGTTAAAAAAGAACCGGTAAATATTTTCGCTAAATTACCGGTTGATGGTTTTTGGGAAAGATTCGAAGATCTCTAGCCTTTGGCTTTGGTTTTTCTGATTTTGAAGGATTAGGTTTTTTTGGCACAATCTTTAACCGCTATCTAATAAAAACCAAAGAACAATGAAAAAGACCATCTGCGCTGTTGCTGCAATAGCTTTATTTGCGGTAACACTTGTTTCGTGTGAAAATACCAGAAAAACTGAGACAACTAAGGATTCAAGTACGGTATCTGCTAACGGAGATACAATTACAAAAGTTACTACAAAAACAACCGAAATTGTTAAAACCGATGCCCCATCTTTCTCAAGCGAAGAAGTGAACAAAGGTTTAGCCGAATATGCTAAACTAAAAGATGACTATGTAAGGGCATTAAAAACTAAAAATGCAACTGAGATTAAGGCCATTAGTGAGAAATATACTGCGTGGGCCAACCAGGCAACAACCTGGGCCAGCAAACTTAAGCCAGATGAAATACAAAAATATTCAGATTATGTGCTAAAGTTAAGTGAGGAATGGTCCAAAGCAGCTACAGAAGCTATCCAGTAATAATTAAAAATTTAAAAAGGTTGCACCACATGGATGCAACCTTTTCTATTTGCAGTCTATTTTGCTGAATACCATTGAATTGTCGAATTTCAGTTTGCTGATGTCTTTAAATTTGACGTTGCCTTTAATTTCCTGCACATCGCCAAAACCTTCAATCAACTTATCACCTTGTTTTAGCAGAGCAATTTCCCGCACGGAGATTTTACCTTCTGAGTGGAAAGTGTAATCAGCAATCAGCGTATCGCCTTTTACAAGCCCGTTAAAAGTGCCGGAATTTTTATCCTTTTCATAAAGATTGTAGCCTAAACTTCCACTAACCTGATTTCCTACTGTTTTTACAGTTAACGCAGCTGTATCACGATTTTTAATATATTGGTAACATGCTACAGCATTTTGTGGAACTGTGGCATCGTTTACAATAGCAGAATCTATTTTGGCCTGTGTTTTTTTGGCCGTACCACCCTGGCATGATGCAAACAGGGCGATCGCTAATATTGCAAAGATATTTTTCATTTTTTACGGTTTGATTTTTATACTTAAGCAAAGCCTTTGCCAAAGTATGCTACAAACAATAAAGAACTAGTAAATTAATCAGCTTCGTTAGGAAAGATTCGTTGTAAAAAGCAAAGAAATATAAGTGCCTTTGTGTTCTTCTGATTGAATATCTACTTCAATTTTATGGAATTTTGCTATACTCTGAACAATAGCCAGCCCTAAACCAAATCCATTTTCTTCGCTGTTTCCTCTTTTAAAACGGTCGAAAGCATCTTCTACCAATGCAGGACTCATGCCTTGTCCGGTATCACCTATGGTAAGGATATATTGCTCTTGTTCTATTTTATCGGAGATATCAATTGATCCGCCAGTTACATTATATTTTATAGCATTGTTAATGATGTTGACCAAAAGCGTATGTATCAGTGCTTTATTTCCGGTGAAATGAAAATCTTTTAACAAGTTAACCTTGAAAGTAATTTTTTTATCGCTAATCCGGTCTTCCAGATCTTCATAAATATCATCAATTTCTTGTTTTAAGCTGATTTCTTCTGTTTTGAGATATTGATTGTTCTCTACCTTTGATATTAAGAGCAGGCTATTGATAATTACCCTTAAACGATTTAAGGTTTTTAGAGAAGCGTATATTTTGTTTTCGTGCTCAACCGGAATATCAGGGGTGCTGAGCATATTTTCGAAACGCGTACTTAAAATAGAGATTGGTGTGAGCAACTCGTGCGAAACATTGGCAATAAACTGCTTTTCTAATGCAAAAAGTGTGTTTATCTTACGCATTAAAGAATTGATACTGTTATCAAGGATCTTAAAGTCGTCGGTGTTGGTAGGAATGTTCTGGTAATTGAAATGGGTTGGATCATCTACGCGGTTAATTTTCTTATCAATAATGAGATAGAAGGGTTTCAGCAGGAAGTTGGAAAAAGTATAATCGGCCACAAGGGTAATTAACAGGGCAGCAACCAATACTACGAGCATATAAAAACGGATAGAATTCTTAATCGACTGGAGAGCGGTCATGGTTTCTCCTATTTCGAGGTTATACCAGTTGGTGTGGTAAGAAAATTTATAATTTAAAATCCTGTAAACCTCAATATCTCCTTCAATTTCGCGCTTTTCGGTAAAAACCTTAGCGCTAGAGTCCGTTTGGTTATCCGGAATATCAGTTAAAACAATAAACTCTTCCTTTAATATATTGTAATCAGTAAAGGATTGTTCTTTGTTTAGCAGACTGTCAATTTCATTATCGTTAAGATTTCTAATGATCTTATTTTTCTTTTTGATTAAGCGGTTATCGAACTGGTTATAGGCTAGTCTATCCAGTGAAAATATAATAATAGCTCCCAAAACCAGAATAATAGCAATTTTGGTAATCGCATTATATAAAGAAAACTTAACCTGTAATTTCATCTATTTGGAGTGGTTCATTTGTTCAATAGTTCAATGCCAAATCGGTTAATTCTAAAACTCTCCAATATCTTTGACAGTTTAGCAATTTATTCGGTAACCAATGCTCCTTACCGTTTCGAACCAATCAATGGGCGAAATATTGGCTAACTTTTTCCTCAAATTTTTAACATGCACATCAACAAAGTTCGAATCGGAGTTTACCTCCAGGATATCGCCCCAAACATGCTCGGTTAAGCTCATTCTCGATACTACACGATTTTTATTCAGCACCAGATAGTTGAAAATCTCGAATTCTTTTTTGGTTAGGTTTAGCCGTTCTTCACCACAAGAAACCGTTCTGTTTTGGATGTTCAGTAAAAAGTTATGGATGTTGATTTCGTTTTTTTCGAGTTTGTGTTTGCGGCGGGTAATGGCGTGCATGCGCGCTAAAAGTTCATTTAACGAAAATGGTTTAGGTAAATAATCATCAGCACCTTCATCAAGGCCTTTAATCCGGTCGTCTACAGCACTGCGGGCTGTTAAGATAATTACGGCATCATCGCGGTCTTTAATGGCTTTAAGTTGTTTCAGCACGTCAAAACCATCACCATCAGGCAATCCCAGATCCAATAAAATGAAATCGTAGTTATTTACAAAGATTTTTTCTTCGGCCGATGACTTCTTCCACGCATGCTCTACAATAAAGCCCTCTTTACTTAAGAATTCGTCCATTTCCAGCGCGAGGCTCTTTTCATCTTCAACTATGAGTACGTTCATTTCAGTTTTTAGTTTACAAGTTTCAGTTTCCCTGCGTTGTTAATTAAAACTTCGCTTTATGCTCTTGTCTCTAAAACGAAGTTAACATTTTTAAGGATGATGGCACAAGCTTCTTTAATTTCTTCTTTAGTGATAATTAAAGGTGGCGCAATGCGCATAGAATTGCTGCAATGTAAAAACCAGTCTGACAGGATTCCATCCAGAATGCAGGCATCGATAATTTTTTTATTGATTTCGAAATTTTCGAATTCAACCGCTAGCATTAAACCTTTACCGCGTATTTCTTTAATGGCCGGGTGTTTTAGCAGTTGTTTAAATAATTGTCCTTTTTCTTCCACCTCATCTACAATATTGTTATCGACCAGGGTCCGGAGTGTAGCCAGTCCTGCAGCACAACATACCGGATGACCGCCAAAAGTGGTCATATGACCTAAAATTGGGTTGTGTGAAAGTACCGACATAATCTCCAGCGAACTGATAAAAGCCCCGATTGGCATACCACCACCAATACCTTTTGCCAAAAGCAGTACATCGGGTACTACATTGTAGTGTTCAAAGGCAAACATTTTACCACTCCGGCCAAAACCCGATTGTATTTCATCGAAAATGAGCAAGGTTCCGGTTTCCTGGCATTTGGTTTTTAAAGCCTGCATATAGCCAAGGTCTGCCACGCGGATGCCTGCCTCGCCCTGTATGGGTTCGATAAAAACAGCGGCAATAGCTGTAGTAATTTTTTCCAGGTCGGCAATATTATTATGTTCAATAAAGCTTACGTTGGGTAGAAAAGGACCATATCCCGATGAATAGAAATCGCTTTCCATTAAACTTTCTGCGCCCTGGGTGCTGCCATGATAAGCATTTTTACAGGCAATAAAACCTTTTCGGCCAGTGTAGCGTTTAGCCAGTTTCATGGCGCCTTCTACAGCCTCCGTGCCCGAATTTAAAAAATAGGTGCAGCTTAAGCTTGGGGGTAAAATATCGGCCAATGCTTTGGCAAAGTTCACTTGCGGACTTTGCACGTATTCGCCGTAAACCATTAAATGCATGTAAGTTTCGGCCTGCTCCTTTATGGCTTTAACCACGTTTGGATGGCAATGGCCAACATTACTTACACCAATACCGGCAATGAGATCGATGTGTTTCTTATCTTTTGCATCGTAAATGTAAATTCCCTGTGCCCTTACAAATTCGAGCATTAAAGGTTCCGGAGAGGTTTGTGCATTGTGTTGTAAAAACAACTGACGTTGGGTAAGCATGCCACAAAAGTAAGCATTTACGGAAAATTCTGGTCTTTCTTCGACAGCTTGTAGTAAAAATCTGCGTACTTCCTGCCGATGGTGATTTTGATGTTGTTGTTTAAAATGACATACGATCTTTCGAAAGTTTTAATTTGATTTTCAGCAATCATAAATGACCTGTGAACCTGAGCAAATCCTTTTGTTGTCAATATAGCCAAAGCATTGGAGAAACTTGATTTAGCCAGTAATACTTCATTCATTAAGTAGATTTTGATTAATCTTTCCTGAGCTTCTACAGCAAATATTTTATCTAATCTGATTTTAGTATACTGATTTCTTTGCTTTGCACTTTTTAATAAAATGAATTCCTCGGGCTTTTTTTCCTGGTTTTGCGTCGCGCCTGAAAATAACCGTTGAATAGTTTGATTAAATTTTAGCGGTGAGAAAGGCTTTAACAGAAAAGCATCCGCTTCAAGTTCATAAGAATCAACAGCATAGCCGGAATGAGCGGTGGTAAAAACCAGTTTTTTTGTTTTATGCCTGATTAATTTTGCCAGTTCAAGGCCATTAATGACCGGCATCTCAATATCCAGAAAAATGATATCCACCTGTTTTTTAAGGTTTTCAATTTCTAAAAGTGCAGTGCTAGCATTGGAATACGATTTTAGTAATTTCAGTTCGGGCCTTAAAGCGATATAATCGTTTATGATTTCCAATGCAGAAAACTCATCATCTATAGCAAGACAGGTATACATATTCCCTAAATATTTAAGACAACAATTAATTAATTCAGGGATGTTAACAACTAAATTAATGGTTCGATTTCAATTTACCAAATGAAGAAAATTTTTGAAAAACGTTAGATTGTCGTTCATGCCGACTCGATGGTTGTTCGTGTCGATTAGGCGGTAATCGGTGCAGAAAATTTTATTTTAGTTTTTTATCAATGAGGTTTGAGGTGTAATTAATCAGATAAATTAACCTTTAAACTTTAAAAAAATGAAGAAACTATTATTTATTGGAATGATGTGTTTGATGAGTTTAGCTAGTTTTGCTGAAAAAAACTCTTCAAAAATAACACAATGTACAGTGCATTATACCGTTGTGAATGAAGACGGTAGAGTAATCTGGGGACCGGCTGATGTGACAGCTGACACATGTGAACATGCATTAGGACTTGCGAGGTCTTTTTACCACATAGCTACTGGAGATAGTTCAGTTTTTCCGCAGTAATGAAGATGCCGGGAATTGCCTGGGTGTTAGCCGACATACCTGAACATGCAGCAGTATATGTGAAGTATTTTTATCTCAAGGCTTCAGGTAATAGTTCAGTTTTTTAACTGTGAAATTAAGTCTAAAGTAAGTAGTTCGTTTACGTTTCAATTCACTGCGAAGGTTTGTCATAACTGAAATGTAATTGATTGTGATGTAAACAAACTAAACTGGCTGTCAAATCTTAAATAATGTATTGTGCTTAGAAAATATTTATTAATTTTTTTACCGCTAATTTTTGTCCTTCATTCGTTCTGTGCAAAAGCGCAAAGAGGCACTGTTAGTTATAAACTGACCGTTAATGAGAAAAATCTCGGCAAAAAGATGCAACAGAATTTAATTATCTATTTTGATAAGTTGAATTCTGTGGAATTGAGGATTAAACCAAAAAATCCAGGAGGCACCATTCCTGTCGATGATTTAAATCAAGTTCGGGTACTTAAATCAGGAAAACCAACCTTTGTATTTAAAGACTTTTCGAGAAAAAAATTATTATTATCTGATTATATTGGTACTAAAAAGGTAATACTAATGGATACTTTGAATAATTTTAGATGGAGGATTTTAAAGGAAAAGAAGAAAATAGGAAGCCTTAACTGTAGAAAAGCAGAAACTGCATTCAGAGGAAGATTATATGAAGCTTGGTATACTGAAGATGTTCCCATTCAAAATGGACCATGGAAATTTTGTGGTTTACCTGGCTTAATCGTTATGGTTAAAGATTCAGAATCTGATTTTGTATACGAGTTAACGGGTATTGATTTGAAAGCAAGATTTGAAAATAAAATAATTGACATTCCTTTAGCCTATGAAAAAGATAAAGCTGTTACTTATAAGGAATTTAAAATTTTGTACCAGAAAAAAATTGAAGATTATATTAGACTATCCAGAGTTGAACAAACCACACGCGAAGGTATTACCGGAACGATAAACATACATATGCCCGAAAAACAAGAGAAATTTTAATGAGCAAATATTTCATCTTTTTGTTTGTTATTTTTATCCATCATCTATCTCTAGCACAATCTGTACGGTTAACCGGTTTTGTAATATCTGGAACGGAGAGACTTCCCGCTGCTTCAATTCAACTTAAAATTTTTGGAAATGAAGACCTCTTAATTTACGGTTTTTCTGACGAAGAAGGAAATTATAAACTTAACGGCGAAATAAACCAATCCGATAAATTCCTTTTAATTGCTGCCTATATCGGTTATAAAAGAGATACATTGATTGTAAGTCGGACTGACCTTTTAAAACAAGCTACCTTTCAGCATAATTTCAATTTAACAGCAGATAAAAAACAGCTTGATGAAATTTACATTAAGGCTCCTAGCGCCGTTGAGGTAAATAACGACACTACAAAATACAATGTATTGCGTTTTACCAGCCCGGAAGATAAGAATCTGGAAAGCGTTCTGAAAAAAATGCCTGGGATGGAGGTAAATAAAGATGGAACTGTCTTTTTTAAAGGTAAGAAAATTAGCAGGGTGTTATTGGAAGGTGATGATTTAACCGGAGAAGGCTATAAAGCAATTACTAAAAACTTAAAACCTGAATTTGTTGAGGAAGTGCAGGCTTTGGAGCATTATGTAGAAGATAATCTGCTTAAAGGTATTATCAATAGCGACGATATTGTTTTGAACCTGAAGATAAAGGATAGAGGAGCAAAGAAAATAGTAGGAAGTATTGATGCGGGCTTGGGAACTAACCAGCGAAGAACATTGTCTGTTAATCTGATTTCTTTTGTTCATAAAACGAAGGCCTTTGGGTTTGCTAACCATAATAACTCAGGTAAAGAAGCTGATGAGAAGATCCTGGAGCTGGCAGATGAGAATAGGGTTTTTACCGGCAACAATCAAATCATTCGACATGCAGTAGGAACTTACAACCCTTTCGATGACAGCTCATATACACTGAATAATACTGTACAGGGTAACATAAATGCGATTACCAGGGTAACTGATAAATTTAAGGTCAGTTATTCATTATTTTATTTATGGAATAAATTATATGGACAAACCCGCACGCAGTTTACCTATTTTCCTCCAGGCATTATTTATATCGAAAATAATGACTACAGAACCAGTTTAAACAAAACACTTAAAGCTGATTTTGGTGCCGATTACCTGGTGAAGAGCAATGCCCGCTTATGGGCAAAACTATCTTACAGGCAAATACCTGAAAAATTTAACTGCACAGCTTTTTCTGTATTCAATAATGTTGCTGGCGATAGTATTTTGCAAGATCAGGTTGATTTAAGCAAGAATATAAATGCCCGGTTAAAATATACGGTCAAGTTGAATCAAACAACGGCTTATTTATTTTCGGCCAGAATTTTGGCTGATGATGTTGATCAAAATTATCAAACCAGCTCACTGCTTTACCAGCAGATTCCGGTTTTTAACGGAACACAAAACTTAAATCAGCTTGTAAACAATACCACTTTTAAGTTGAAACTGGACTTTGAAGGATTAAAACGCTACAATACAAATTTCCTTTATTTAAACGTTGGGTATGAGCTGAGTCATTTTAATATTAAATCGAATTTGTTTGGTGAGTATAATGGTAACAAGCAATCCATTGGTGACGATTTCAAGAATGATAATCTCTTTAGGTTAAATCAAAGTTATATTACCGGTAAATACGTATATGATAAAGATCCTGTTAAAATACAGGTACAATTAAAATCGACTTTACAGTTGCTGAAAAATATGAGGAAGGATAGTACTTATCTAATTTTAGAGCCGGGTTTGGCCTTTTCTTATAAATTATCTGATATACAGCTGATTTCTTTAAACTATCAATATAAAAATATCAACCCTCAACCAATTGAGTATTATGAAAATAGCATCCTTACCGATCTCCGTAGTTTTAACAATGGTTTAACGCAATTTTATAATTACAACAGGCACAACTTAAGTGTGAATTATAATTTTAATGATTTTGCCAACAGCTATTTTACCTTCAATTTGGGTATAACCGGTAGTTATAGCCACAATGGTTTTCTGTATACCAGCTTATTTGCAAATACTTTAAATTACACCAGGAAAGAAGCCTATAAAGGGGTGAAAACAATAACAACTAACCTAAATGCAAAGAAATTTTTTCCGGTTTTATCCTTGTCGGTTACTGCAAATTACGCCCCCTCTTTTTTAACCTATTTCAGTAAAGCGGTTAATCTAATAAATGAGTATCATACTTTTAATCAAACAGCACTATTAAAAATTAATACAGGGTTTAATTTGCCGGTAAATTTTGGATGGGGTGCAGAGCTGCAAATCAATACGACCAGAAGTAGGGGAGAGCAGGTTGCCGAAAATAGAGCCTATCTCTTTATACTCGAGTACCGGTATAAAATAAGCGATCAAATTTTTAATATTTTATCTTACAACAGGTATTTGATGAATCGTCAAAATTTTAACCTAATTGATGCCGAGCTGCAATACAATCCTATTAAGGGAAATTTTAAATACAGTATCCAGGGGAAGAACCTTGCTAATCTCAAGGCTTTTACCAATTTAAATATTAATGAAATCTCTGCTTCCACTTATTCATCGTCTATTTTAGGCAGATATGTTAGTCTTAATGTTTCAATGTCTATTAAATAATCTTAAAACAAAAAAGACCTACATCACTGTAAGTCTTTTTTGTTAAGGCTTTTGGCCACCCCTAAATCTGTTAAGGAGTTCGCGCTTAAATGCTTCCTGCGCCCGGTAAAATTTACCGATTACCTTGATGGGTAGGGCGGATTTTAGCTTATTGTAATATTTCTTTTCCAGATTTAAATCACGCTGTCTGAAATCAAATTCACTGGTTATCAGGCTCTGAACCTGTGCGTCGCTTAAATTATCTATTTCATCCACTTTTCTGAACGAGATCATCTTTTGCATGCGCTCTTTGCGTAAAGCATTTTGTTCAGCCTGCATATCATTATAAATTGGCCAGAAAATCTTAGCCTCTTCAGGTGACAAATCTAATTTTTGGGTAAAAAAGGCAATTTTAAGCGATTCTATTTCCTCTCCTTTCGGTCTTTGTGCCAAAATGGTGGCAGGTAATAGAAACATTAAAGCAACAAAAAGTAAATTCTTCATTTCTTAATTAATTATTTAGCTCCTGGGATAAATCATTTGATGAAAAATGATTCAGGATATAGTTTTCCATTTCTGTATCTGACACAGCATTCGTTTTTGATGAGTTGGTATTCTGGGCTTCTAAATGCTCAATAATAGTATTTTCATCAATATCATATAGCAATTGCTCATTGGCAAGATCGGCGGTTGGTGTTTTTGCAACCGGTACCGATGGGTTGTTTTGATAAAAATAAGCACCAAATGTTGCCATTAATACAAAACAGGCGGCACTTGCATATTTAACTATGTTTCTTCTCCATAGCGGAACAATTTTAGTCACCTTTTTTGGTGTTTCTGCCGCAATTTTATTGTTAATTCTGCTTTGTAAGGTATCAAAGTAGTTTTCTGGTACAGCAAATGGTTGTGCTTTTGGCATTTCCGACAAGCTGATCCGCATTTCAATGCGTTCCGTTAAATCTTCAAAATAATTTTGCGGAACCTCAAAACTATTCTGGTTTGTTTTGTCCTTCAGGCTATCCAAAAAAACAGCAGCAAGAACCGGCTCTTCCACACTTTCGAAATATCCATCCGGAACGGCAAAAGGATTCCGTTTGCTCATGGCCGCAAGGGTAGGGGCTTCGTTTATCCAATCGTTATTTTCTAAATTCTCGTTCATCACAGATATATGATACAATTCAGGTGAAAAGGTTTAATATTCAATTTCATCATTTGTAATAAAAGCCTCAATTTTTTTTGCTGCAATGTGAAACGATGCTTTTAAGGCCCCCACAGAAGTACCCAATACTTCTGAAATTTCTTCATATTTCATGTCATCAAAATATTTCATGTTGAAGATAATGCGTTGTTTTTCGGGCAAAGTGAGGATAGCTTTTTGCAGTTTTAATTCAAGTTTATCACCGTTGAAATAAGATGATGCGACCAGGTTATCGGCCAACTCTGATGAAACTTCATCTAAAGGGGTATAATTTTTCTGCTTTTGCTTGTTTAAAAAAGTAATCGATTCGTTTGTTGCAATGCGGTATATCCAGGTGTACAATTGCGAGTCACTTCTGAATTTATCGAGGTTTTTCCAAACTTTAACAAATACTTCCTGCAAAAGGTCATCGCAGTCGTCGTGGTTCAGTACCAATCTCCTGATGTGCCAATAAATTTTTTGCTGATATTTTTTTAAAAGCAGGTTAAAGGCTTCATTACGAGTCTTCTCGACGGCAAACATTTCAAGAATTTCTGAATCTTCAACTTGTTTCATCAAGGGATTTTTTCTTTATTTACAACAAAGGCACCAAGCCTACCAGAATATACCTGATATGCCCTGTGCCTTTGTAGTCATTATTTTTTAAGCTTTTTTCCGGCCGATTACTTTTTGCACAGCTTCAACAATGTTAACGGCATCTAATCCGTATTTAGACATTAATTGATCTGGCGTTCCGCTTTCGCCAAAAGTATCGTTGGTGGCTACAAACTCTTGTGGAGTTGGCAATTCGGTAGTTAACAAACGGGCAACGCTTTCGCCTAAACCACCAAATTTGTTGTGCTCTTCGCAGGTTACCACACAACCAGTTTTTTTCACTGATTTTAAGATTGCTTCATCATCCAAAGGTTTAATGGTGTGGATATTTATAATTTCCGCATCAATACCAAGCTCTGCCAGTTTTTCGCCAGCTTCGATTGCTTTCCAAACCATGTGACCGGTTGCAATAATCGTCACATCCGTGCCTTCATTAACCATCCAGGCTTTACCAATCTCGAATTTTTGATCAGGATCTGTAAATACAGGAATAACCGGACGGCCGAAACGCAGGTAAACTGGTCCCTCGTATTCGGCAATGGCCATTGTTGCTGCTTTGGTTTGATTATAATCGCAAGGATTAATGACCACCATACCTGGCAACATCTTCATTAAACCGATATCTTCTAAAATCTGGTGTGTTGCACCGTCTTCTCCAAGAGTTAAACCAGCATGTGAAGCACAGATTTTAACGTTTTTATTTGAATAAGCCACAGACTGACGAATCTGATCGTAAACACGGCCTGTAGAAAAGTTGGCAAAAGTACCGGTGAAAGGAATTTTACCGCCAATAGTCATACCGGCTGCAATACCAATCATGTTAGCTTCGGCAATACCAACCTGAGTAAAACGCTCCGGAAAATCTTTAATAAAAGCATCCATTTTAAGCGATCCAACTAAATCGGCACATAAGGCAACTACATTTTCGTTTTTCTTGCCTGCCTCATGTAAGCCGGCACCAAATCCCGAACGTGTATCTTTTTTTTCTGTATATGTGTATTTTTTCATTATTTCTTAGATATGAGATCGGAGATTTTAGAGGAGACTGGGCCATTGGCTTCCAATCTCATGTCTGTTATCTCCAGTCTGGTTTTAGTAGTCTCCTAAAGTTTCTGGTAATTGAGCTAAAGCAGCAGCCAACTGTTCGTCGTTTGGTGCTGTACCGTGCCATTTATGCGTACCCATCATATAATCTACGCCTGCACCCATTTGTGTGCTCATTAAATTTAAGATTGGTTTACCCTTTCCGGTTAAAGTTTTAGCATAATGTAAACCTTCAACAATCGCCTGCATATCGTTACCATCGGTATTGATTACATGCCATCCGAAAGCTTCGAATTTAGCTTGTAAGTCATCTAAGGCCAATACTTTACTGGTAGGGCCGTCAATTTGCTGACCGTTATAATCTATAGAAGCAATCAGGTGATCTACTTTGTTGAACGGGGCGAACATGGCTGCCTCCCAGTTTTGGCCTTCCTGCAATTCTCCATCACCTAATAATGCAAAGATGATAGATTTATCTCCGTTTAATTTTTTGGCTAAGGCTGCTCCGATAGCAACTGATAAGCCCTGGCCCAAAGATCCTGAAGCTATACGGATACCAGGTAAATGCTCGTGTGTAGTCGGGTGGCCTTGCAATCTAGAGTCTAACTTACGGAAAGTTGCCAATTCACTTTTGTCAAAATAACCCGCGTGTGCTAAAGTACTGTACCAAACCGGCGAAATGTGCCCGTTAGATAAGAAAAACAAATCTTCGCCTGCACCTTCCATGGTGAAGTCAGTTTTGTGGTTCATTACTTCAAAGTATAAAGCAGTAAAAAAATCTGCGCATCCAAGTGAAGCACCAGGGTGGCCAGACTGACATCCGTGAACCATTCTTACGATATCTCGTCTGATCTGAGAGGCAATATCTTCTAGCTCTTTAATTGTATGTTTCATTAAAATTAGAGGTTGTTGTTATATAGCAAAGGTAATATTTTACTTGCTATATTATAATTAGTTATTGATTAAATCGAGTACTTGTTGTGTTGAGTTTTTAGTGTCAACTTTTTTAATAATGTGAACAATTTTACCTTCACCGTCAATGATAAAAGTTGTACGCACTGTACCCATATACTTCTTCCCGTACATATTTTTTTCGGCCCAGACGCCATAATCGTTTACGATTTTCTGATCGGTGTCTGCCAAAAGGGTAAATGGTAAATTGTGTTTGGTTACAAACTTTTGGTGCGATTTTTCATCATCAACACTTACACCTAAAACAACAATACCTTTAGCTTGTAAGCCCTGATAATTATCTCTAAAATCGCAAGCTTCAGCGGTGCAGCCCGGAGTATCATCTTTCGGATAAAAATACAGGACAACAGTTTTTCCTTTGTAATCGCTTAGCGATACCTCAATACCATTTTGATCTTTTGATGTAATTGCAGGTGCCTGATCACCTTCTTTTAGCTCTGCCATATTATAAATGATTGAATTTTTGACTGGTAAAATGATTGAATGTTGCAAGTTAAACAGTTTAAACCATTATAGTGTTCAATATATGTTAAAAGATGACTTTAGGTTAAATAAATCCGGAAATATCAATTACAATCAAATACCCCTAATCAAAGTTCAATTACCAGCTGTAAAGAATCAAAGATCCGCACTAAGTTTAATGATTTTTGTGATTTGATAATTGTGACTTATCTCGAAAAATTCACCCGGTATCGTCTGGTGTTTTCTTTCATATCAGTTACCACCAGTTCGAGGCTATGTTTACCGCTGCTTGTCCGTTCGTCGAAATTATGCCAGAGGGTCGCGGTTTTAGCGTCAAATTCCATTAGAACCCATTTGCCGTCAATATAACCGTTAAAGTTTTTAATTCCTGATAAATTATCGCTGATCTTGAAAGTTATTTTCGATAAACCGGCCATATTCCGGCCTTCGCCAATATTAACGGGTACAATTCTTGGCGCAATAGTGTCTATAGCAATGTAATAGCTACCAAAGTTTTTTGGCGTGGCTTTCACAAAACCGCTATCGAAACTACCACCTTGTGATGAACCACCTGTGCTTACAATAAGGGCTTTGCTCCTTAAATTTTCAGGAAGGTTGTCTGCTTTGATCCATAAATCGAAGCCAATATGAAGCGGAGTATACCTGTTGTGGATTTGATGCACCGATGACCAGGCATTACCTGCTGGTTTAGGGAGTTTTTTGTAGCTGAAATTGAGGTCATTGTATAAGGTCCCCATCGGAAAAACAAGCTTAATTTCCTCATTGTTAAATTCGTTTATCTTATTGTAAGGGTAAATGATGCCTGGAGGTACGGTTGGCACAGCCACAGCTGCGCTACCTGCATTAACAGTAAAGGGCAGAACAGATGTATTTCCTTTTGAATCCGTAATGATGTAACGCAGCTGGTGTGTAGCGCCGTCGTTAAAATTGATTCTGCCGCTATTTACCAGGCTGCTATATATTTTTAATGGGTTGCCCGGATCAACAAAGCTTTTTTGAATACTTCTTTTCGTATTGATATAAGCTGGGTAATCAATATGAGCATTAATGGCCTTACTGTCTTCAAAAGCAAAACGTTCCAATGCAGAAGTATAGATTTTCTTACCATCGAGCTCCAGTTGAATAGAATAAACCCCATTAGTACCCGATAAACCATTGTGTGTGTCGGTAACAACAATGCCAAAACCAACTTCGCCGGTTAAACTGATTGGTGCTGTAGTTTTATACCCGCCGCTTGCACCCGTAATGGCTATGGCTTGTTTTGGAGTAAATTCGTTAAAGGTTTTTCCGTTTAAATGGTAAACGTAAAGCCCATGGATAACCGGAGGGATATTGTCGGGGATGATAATGCCAAAAAACTGTGGGTTGATGGTTTCCTCAGTTTTGGTATCCCTGATTTCGAAGTGTAAATGCGGCCCGCCTGAGCTGCCACGATTACCCGACCAGGCAATAACTTCACCTTTATGCACCGGAATTAAGGTTGCATCAGGAAACTCATCAATTTCGAAAGATTTTTTTTCGTATTCGAGATTTTTAACCACGGTTGCAATTTTAGGTGCAAAACGCTGCAAATGACCGTAAACTGTGGTAAAGCCATTGGGGTGGTTAATGTAAAGTGCCTGACCAAAGCCACTATTTTGTACCCTTAACCGCGAAATATAACCATCAGCAACAGCGTATACCGGGTAACCTTCACGTTGGTTAGTTCTGAAATCGATGCCAGAATGGAAGTGATTCCCTCTGATTTCGCCGAAAGAGCCTGCAAGGGCAGGAGGGGTAATATCTAAAGGCTGCCTGAAATCGGTGATGGGGTATTTGTTGGTGCTGAAAATCTGTTGTGCCTGTGCGAAATTAAAAGCTGATAAAAATAAGAGCGCAAGTTTACTGAAGCGGAGGATCGGATTTTTAGTCATTCGTTACTTTACATCAAAATTTAAGAGTTGTTTGCCTTCCAGCCAGGCTTCTAATTTATCACCCTTGTTGATTTTACCCACTCCTTCGGGAGTTCCGGTAAAAATTAAGTCGCCTTTTTTTAACGTAATGTATTGCGAAACAAAGCTGATTATCTTCTCGAACGAGAAGAGCAGGTCTTTAGTATGGCCAACCTGACGGCTTTCTCCGTTTATTTTTAATTCGAAATTTAAATTATAAAGGTTCTCGAAATCACTTTTAGGGGCAAAAAGGCTGATTGGGGCAGAATTATCAAATGCTTTAGCCAGTTCCCAGGGCAATCCTTTTTCCTTGTGCCTGCTCTGGATATCGCGGGCAGTAAAATCAATGCCTAAGCCGACTTCGTCAAAGTAGTTGGCTGCAAATTTTTCGGCAATGTGTTTCCCTTCTTTACAGATTTTTAAAACTACTTCGAGCTCGTAATGAACATCATCAGAAAAATCGGGCAGGTAAAAAGGTTTGTTGTCTTTTAGTACTGCAGTATCGGGTTTCAAAAAAATTACCGGTGTAGTTGGAATCGGATTGTTCAGTTCTTTGGCATGTTCAGCATAGTTGCGGCCAATGGCTATGATTTTCATTTTTAAAAATTGTGGTGTAAGCAAATAGACTGAGTTAAACCCAGATCAATTCAAAAATAGAAAAGAAAATGGTGTTATAAAACTGAGATGCGTTTTACCTGGCTTTCTGTTCCGGCAATAACCCTTAAAAAGTAGATACCCGCATTAATTCTGCTCGGGATGGTAAAGGATTTGGTTTGTTCGCCGGCGTTTAAGCGCTCGTTTGATAACGTAGCTACTTCGTTACCCAGTAAATCGATAATTTTGATTGTAGTTTGTGTACCATCTTTACCAATAGAAAGAATAATATTTAACTGATCTTCAATTGGATTGGGGTATATTTTTACAATGGTTAATAATTTATCTTTTGGGGTCACCGTTGCTGCCCTGGGAGTAGTAGAATAAGAATTAAATAAACCACTGCCTCCGATTGACATATAAAGCGGTTTGTAAGGTGTAATATTGGCTTTGATTTCCGGAATTCTGCTTACTTTTTTGGCTCTGTTTTTAAGGCTAATCTTAATGCTGTCAGCCTGTTGCGACCAAGAATTTACGCTGCACAACAAAACCATACACAATGTGCAGGCTAGTTTGGTGAGTAACGTTGTCTTAGTGTAGAGTTTCATCAAATTGGTAATGCAAATGTATTAATTTAAAACAAAGAAATTAAACATTTTGTTTAAAAGCCATAATTTAACACAATTTAACAATAATATTTAAATTTCATAGTGTTGAAAATACACAATAATTTGGTTGTTAAATTGTTATAGTTAGTTTACTTTTGCCGCACTAAAATAATCAACGAAGTGTCAAATCATAAAAATGTCAATGCGTTAACCGCTGGTGGGGTTCTAATTAGTTTGGGAATTGTATTCGGCGATATTGGTACATCTCCATTGTATACCCTTAACGCAATTTTTACCATTATCCTTGGCGGTAAACAGGATATTAACCCCACAAATGTACTCGGAGTACTATCTTGTATCATTTGGACCTTAACGCTACAAACCACTGTTAAATATGTGATTATTACCCTGCGGGCCGATAATAAGGGTGAGGGTGGTATCTTTTCCTTGTTCTCTCTGGTGCGAAAAAAGGCCAAATGGCTGGTTGTTCCGGCGGTTGTAGGTGGTTGCGCCTTGCTTGCCGATGGTATCATTACACCAAGTATCACTGTTACCTCTGCAATTGAGGGCTTAACCAAGAAATTCGATATACAGGTAATTCCCATTGTTTTGGTTATCCTCACTGTACTGTTCATTATTCAACAGTTCGGCACTAACCTGGTTGGTAAATTATTCGGACCGGTAATGTTTGTCTGGTTTGGTGTATTGGGCGTTTTGGGTGTATCTTTTATTGTTAAAGATTTTAGTGTTTTAAAGGCATTTAATCCATATTATGCCATCCACTTGCTGGTAACCAATAAACTGGCATTCCTGATTCTGGGTGGAGTATTTCTATGTACCACCGGGGCCGAAGCCTTATATTCTGACTTAGGCCATTGTGGAAGAAACAACATCAGAATCAGCTGGATCTTTGTTAAATTAACCCTTATTCTTAACTATCTGGGACAAGGTGTTTGGATTTTGCACAATAGTACAACCTATATCCCGGGAGCCAAAATGAACCCTTTTTTCCAGATTGTACCCGATCAGGTTCAGGTTCCAATGGTGATACTGGCTACAATGGCTGCTGTAATTGCCAGCCAGGCTTTAATTAGTGGTTCGTTTACCCTAATATCAGAGGCCGTTCGTTTGAACCTTTGGCCTAAAATCAAGATTATTTATCCCTCAGTTTCTAAAGGACAGCTTTATGTTCCATCCATTAACTGGATGCTCTGGATTGGCTGTTGTGGTATTGTTCTGCTGTTTGAAAAATCAGAAAAAATGGATGCTGCCTACGGTTTATCTATAACAATAGCCATGTTAATGACCACCATCCTGGTGAGTTTTTATTTAAGAAGCAGGCGTTTTCCTAAGTACCTGATTGCCATTTTCTTTTTTACTTATGTAATTATTGAGGGTACCTTCCTGATCAGTAATTTAACCAAGTTCTTACATGGTGGTTGGGTTACTGTATTAATCGGTTCGTTGCTGTTTACCGTTATGTGGAGCTGGTTCGTGGCGCGTAAAATTAAAAACCGTTTTGTGAAGTACGTAGAGATTGAAGATTACTATCAGATTTTAAGCGAATTGAGCAATGATGAATCTGTACCAAAATATTCTTCTCAGCTGGTATATTTAACCAGCGCCAATTTTAAAACTGAAATTGAATCGAAAATTATCTATTCTATTATTCAGAAAGAACCGAAGCGTGCCGATGTGTACTGGCTGGTGCATGTTGATGTAATGGATGAACCTTATACTTTAGACTATAAGGTAGAATTCCTGATTCCCGGTAAGTTGATCAGGATCGACTTTAAACTGGGTTTCAGGATTGAGCAACGTGTTAACCTGCTTTACCGTAAAGTGGTTGAAGAATTGGTTAAAAACGGCGAAATCGATATTACAAGTCAATATACTTCTTTAAACAAGCATAAAATTGCAGGCGATTTCAGATTTGTACTTTTAGAAAAACACTTATCTAAATTTACTAAACTGAGTTTCTACGAGCGTACCATTATGGATTACTATTTTATCCTGAAAAAATTAAGTTTATCAGAAGAGCGCAGTTTTGGCCTGGATAGCAGTTATGTGGATGTAGAGAAGGTTCCGTTGATTTTTGTTACACCAGATGATATTGAACTGAATAGATTACCGGTTTAATTGATGAGGAAAGTAATTTTAATATTAGGAGCCGGCCTGTTTATAGCCGGACCTGTTGCAAAAATATATCAGCTTAATCATGCAAATAACTATATGATTGCATCTGGTTTAGGCTTGATAATCATAACCGCATTAGCTTTTGTGAAGAAGAAATAAATAAGATCCTCTTTCTGTTGGAAAGAGGATTTTTTGTTTACAAGTGGAATTTATCTTCGTTCCACTTAGGGCTCAACCTGTGCCAGCTTACTATGCTTGTAACCATAAGCAAAATATACAACCAGGCCTACAACCAGCCAGATACCAAAGCCAATCCAGTTCGAAATACCCAATTCGCACATCATATATAAACAGCTTATTAAGCCTAATACCGGAATTAATGAGAGGTTTTTAGTAATGCAATAGAAGGTAATAATCACGCAGATAATCAGAAAAATCCACATTGGTATTTTGTGTTTAAAGAGGCTCCAGCCGCTTTCATATTTTTTTTCGATACTCACCTTAGATGCAGCAATAAAATGCTCATAGCGGTCGCCAGGTAATGCGCTCAAGTATGATTCTGCATCTACTTTTTCCGCAAGAATAATTTGCGGAGCAGCGTTTTTAACAATTTCTTCTTTAACAATTTTGAGCTCTTCTCCGTTTAAGGAAGTTACAAAGCTGACCGTTTCCACAGTTTTAGGAGAGTTAAAAAAGAAAGCTTTGGTTTCCTTGCCGTATTGCGTAAAAGCAAAAATTATACTGGCAATAAAAATAACAGGGACAATAAATTTACTGTTTACATAAGGAATTTTGAATTTTCCACGTTGTACATCCGGCCTGTTTTGAAGTACCAACACGCCGGCACAAACCAAGACAAAAGCGAAAAGCGTTCCGATAGAGCAAAGGTCGGTAACGATGGTCAGGTTCATGAATAACGATGGAACGGCAACTACAAAGCCCACTACAATAGTAGCAAATGACGGGGTTTTATATTTCGGGTGGATTTTTGAAAACGATTTCGGTAATAGCCCGTCTCTGCTCATACTCATCCAGATCCGGGGTTGGCCCATCTGGAAAACCAAAAGCACACTGGCCATGGCAAAAACAGCACTAACCGCAATAATTCCGCTCATTAATTTAAGATCGATCTGATCGAAAACAAAGGCTAGCGGATCACCAACGGCTAGAGTATCTGACTTTACAATTCCTGTTAAAACCAGTGCAATAGCCACATAAAGAATGGTACAAATGATAATGGCCCACATCATACCACGAGGTAAATCGCGCTGCGGATTTTTACATTCTTCTGCTGTGGTGGAAATGGCATCGAAGCCGATGTAAGCGAAAAATACCGCAGAAACACCTTTTAAAATTCCCGAAACTCCATTTGGTGCAAATGGATTCCAGTTTTTGGTATCTACATAAAATATACCTACGGCCAGTACCAGTAAAATTACAGCGAGTTTAACCACTACCATAGCGTTGCTGGCATTGCGGCTTTCTTTCATTCCGCGGTAAATTAACCAGGTAATTAAAATGATAATGCCTAAAGCCGGAATATCGGCCACCACGTGAAAACCAGCTATTTGTGGGGCAGTAAGCCAGGCGTTATTGGCTAAAGCAGTGGCCGAATCTAAGTCAGCCAGGTTTTTTCCTGCTGCCAGCAGGGCTTCAGCGTGTTTATGGCCATTGTAGGCACTCAGGTAGTCCATAGTCATCCAATCGGGTACGTGGATGCCATTAATGCCTAAAGGCGGTATTTTGATGGTTGAGAGCAGGCCCGTAAAATAATCAGACCAGGATATGGCTACGGTAATGTTACCAATAGAGTATTCCATGATGAGCGACCAGCCAATAATCCAGGCTACCAGTTCACCAAAAGCTACATAAGAATAGGTATATGCACTGCCCGAAACCGGTACCATTGATGCGAATTCGGCATAGGCAAAGGCTGCAAAACTACAGGCAACAGCAGTAAAAATAAACAGAAAAATTACTGCCGGACCACCATCTGCACTGGCTTTGCCAATCGTACTAAAAATACCAGCGCCAATAATAGCTGCAATTCCAAAAGCTGTTAAATCGCGTACGCCAAGTGTTTTATGTAATGTGTTTTCGTGGTCGCCATAGCCTTTTGCTGCATCTTGTAATATCTTGGAAATCGATTTCTTTCTGAATAGCTTTTCGAACATTTGTGGTCTGATTGTTTCTTCAAACTTATAAAAAGTTTGGTTAAAAACGTTTAAAGCAAGATATAAATTTCATTACACTGGTTTTGCAGGAGATAACGCACCTAAACTTTAACGTTTATGAAATTAATGTCAAAAAGTTGAAATATTTGCTATTAATAAGCCTTTGTTTGATTTGCATAATTTTTAGCGGGATGGATGCGTTAATTTTGCTTCCTCCGATATAAATGGCAAATGTATGAGCATAAAATGCTGTTTGATTGGAATATTAATAGTTACATTTTTTAAATTTATGAATACGGGTACTTACGACATCAAATATATCAAAGAACGCCATCAGGGTATTGCCACTATACTGGCTTTTGCCCTTATTCCTTTGTCGGGTTTTGCTACAGATATCTACATTCCATCACTGCCAACTATGGCAGGCGAAATGCAGGCGAGTAATGTTCAGGTTCAGCTTACATTAAGTATATTTCTGATCAGTTATGGAGTCGCACAATTGTTTATCGGCAGTGTACTCGATAGCTTCGGCCGCTATAAAATCGGTTTGTATTCGCTGTTGATTTTTGCCGCTGCCAGCATTATCATTGCCAATACGCATAATATTTATTTAATTTATCTGATGCGGATTATACACGGCCTCACTGTTGGGGCTATTGTTGTGGCTAAACGGGCCTATTTTGTTGATCTTTTTGAAGGTGATCAGCTTAAACACTACCTCAGTTTGTTTTCCATCATATGGTCAACGGGGCCTATTGTGGCACCTTTTATTGGTGGCTACCTGCAAACGGTTTTTGGCTGGGAATCAAACTTCTATTTTCTGGGCGGTTTCGCCCTGGTTTTTGCACTGCTGGAGTTTATTTTCAGTGGCGAAACCCTGAAACATTTTACCGATTTTCAGTTAAAGAAAATTGCTGGCATTTATGGTAATATGATTAAGACAACCAGTTTTACGCTGGGTATTGTCATGCTTGGACTGGCTTATTGTATGGTAATGGTTTACAACATGACCGGGCCGTTTATTATTGAACATCATTTGCATCTTTCGCCGGTAATTGCGGGCTATAGTTCGTTGGTTTTGGGATTTGCCTGGATGGTTGGCGGGTTTATTGGTAAGGCAACCATTAATCGTCCGTTTTTTAAACGTTTGGCTATTAACTCGGTTTTACAGCTGGTGTTTGTAGTGTTAATGATGCTAAGCCTTAATTTTGTCAGTAACCTTTACTCGTTAATCTTCTTTGCCTTCATCATCCATATTGGGGCAGGCTTTACTTTTAATAATTATTTTACCTTTTGTTTGAGTAAATTCCCTAAAAATGCTGGTATTGCGGGTGGTTTAACAGGTGGTATTACTTATGTTATCGTATCGTTTTTGAGTTATGCGGTGGTAAGCCTGGTGCCGGCAAAAGATGAACGCAATCTAAGCTATAGTTATCTGATTATGATTGTTATATCGTTGGTTGTGATGTTTATGATTTTGAAGGTAAGGAAAAAAGAAGCAACCAATTAAAACAATTGGATTTCAGGCTTAATATCAATCAAAAAAGTCGTAGCATTTCGCCACGACTTTTTTGATTATAAGAGATATAGCCTCTGTTTTCTAACTTTAAACCTTTTGCTATCCAAGTTTATCAAGTTCAGCTTTAACGAAGCTGGCCAGTTCTTTAACATAACTGGCGCTAAAATCGAATTTAATGCCGGCAGTTTCATAAATCTCATTCATGGGTTTAGTATAACCCAAGGCAAGTGCAGCCAGGTATTGATCCAATGCTTTTTCCGGATTTTCCTTGTAATTTTTCCAAACGGCAATGGCACCTAACTGAGCAATTGCGTATTCGATATAGTAAAATGGAACTTCGAACAGATGCAATTGTTTTTGCCAGATATTGCCAAATTGTTGCTCCTGGCCATCCCAGTTAGCAAAGCCTGCGCCAAACCGGTTATAAATCTGTTTAAAGGTTTCTTCGCGGTCTGCTGCAGTATGGTTCGGGTTGGTGTAAATCCAGTGCTGAAACTGATCGATTACCGCTACCCAGGGCAATGTTTTTAATACATCAGCCAATTGTTCTTTTTTGGCGCGGATTAAATCTTCTTCATTGTCGAAATAAACGTCCCATTTGTCCATCGAAATTAATTCCATGCTCATGGAAGCCAGTTCGGCCACTTCAGACGGGCAGTGTTTAAAATCATTCAGTTCTAAACTGGCAGTTAAGAAAGTATGCACGGCGTGACCACCTTCGTGCACCATGGTGGTTAAATCGCGCAGCGAGTTGGCAGAGTTCATGAAAATAAATGGCGCTCCGGTTTCGGCCAAAGGGTAGTTATAGCCACCTGGTGCTTTACCTTTCCGGCTCTCCACATCGAAAAGATTGTTGGCTTTCATTGTAGCCAGTTTTTCGCCCAATTTTGGATCAATGGCATTAAAACAGGCAATACTTTTATCAATTAGCTCTGTTCCGTTGTTAAAAGGTTTTAAAGCAGGTTTTCCGCTTACATTAACTTCCAGGTCCCAGGGCTTTAAAGCGGCTAAACCTAAAGCTTCCCTGCGTTTTTCGGCCTGTTCTTTTAGTATGGGTACAATTTCCTTTTCAATCGCGTTCGCAAAATCATAGCAATCTTGTGGTGTATAATCAAAACGGCCTAAAGCCTGAAACATGTAATCACGGTAATTTTCGAAACCGGCATTTAAAGCGACCTGGTTACGCAGCCTGATAAGTTCGTCAAACAGCATATTCAAATCATCTTTATCAACCAAACGACGTTGTTGAATGGTTTTCCAGGCGTTTTCGCGTACTTCGCGATCCAAATCTTTTACTAAAATAGAAGCCTGCTCCAGTGTATACTCCTGACCGTTAATTTCTACGCTCATGGCACCGGTAATGCCCTGGTATTGCTGTTGCTTAACTTGTAATTCGGTAAACAGCTCTATGTTTTCCTCACGGAAAAGTTCCAGTGCTTTCTTAACCGATCTGTTGTAAACGAAATATTTTTCCTTATCCAGTTCATCGGTAAAAGGGCTCTCCACAAATTTTTTGTTCAAGTCATTAGAGAGCGGAGAAATTTTAGGTGAAATTTCAGTAGCAAAGTACTGGAAACTTTTAACCAGCTCTTCATTAGCTGTATCGCAGCTCATTTTAATGTAGCGCCAGGCAAAATCTTCTTCCAAAGCTGCCTCCAGTTCCGAACGGTCTCTAAGCCATTGCTCTAATTCCACTTTACTTTCAATACTGCGGTTTTGCAATTCGTTAAAGATAGGGGCTAAGCTTTCCCAGGTAATGGTTAAATCCTGTGGAATATATGTTCTTGGTTTCTTGGTAATGGTCATGTTTAATTTAATTACTGGATGATGGCGCGATTAGAATAATAGAATGTGATCGGGTATATTCAATTATTCAAAACGCTCTCCCTCATTTATTTCTATTTATGTCTTAAATACGCGTCTATTAAAAAACATATGGCAAATACAACAGATGCATAACCGTTTAAGGTTTGGAATGCCCGGTTTACTTTGCTGATGTCGTTTGGTTTTACAAGCAGGTGCTGGTAAATCAACATGGAACAGAAAAATACGATTCCTACGTAATAAACCCAGCTAAACTCAGTAAAGAATACCGGTAAAATTACGCAAGCTGCCGAAAATACGTGAAGTAAAACCGAAACCTTCAGTGCATTTTTTATGCCAAGAGCCGATGGAATGGAATGTAAATTTTCTTCTCGGTCAAAATCCTCATCCTGCAGTGCATAAATGATGTCGAAACCACTTACCCAAAACAATACAGTTAAAGAATATAAAACAGGCACTAAAGCAAACTGACCGGTTACGGCAATATAAGCACCTATTGGAGCTAACGATAAGCCCAGTCCTAATACCAGGTGGCAAAGTGCAGTGAACCTTTTGGTGTAACTGTAAAACAGAACCACAAACAAGGCTACCGGCGATAAATAAAAACAAAGTGGATTTATAAAATAAGTGGCAATAGCAAATAAAATGCAGTTGATGATTACAAAAGTAAGTGCTTCGTTTGCCGAAACTTTTCCGGCAGGGATATCGCGCATTTTGGTGCGCGGATTTTTAGCATCAATATTGCGGTCAAGGTAGCGGTTAAAAGCCATGGCCGAATTACGCGCAAAAACCATACATAGCAATACCAATATCAATTTATACCAAGAAAAAGGATTATCGGTGGTGGTTACCCCCAAAAAGAATCCAATCATGGCAAAAGGCAATGCAAAAACCGAGTGCGCAAATAATACGAGTGAAAAGTATTTTTTCATTTATTGGTAATGGTTAACGGTTAAACCGGTTAACTGGTTAATTTTTTTGCTTATTTATTTGGGTAACAGTAGATCGTTAATTGCAATTTACCACTACCCGTGAATCTTAAAATTTCTTATAATCTGTTGGTACTACAAAATCTTTGTTTACTTCATAGATAAAATTCAGCACTTCATCTTTGCCAGTGGCTTTTTCGGCCGAAGTAACAAAAGTTGCCGGAATTTCTTCAAAAAATTCACCAAGCTTCCGTTTGAATCCGGCCACATTTTTTTGTGTAGTGGTCATACCCTGTTTATCGGCTTTGGTAAAGATTAAAGAAAAGGGGATCTGTTTTTCACCAAGCCAATAACAGAATTCGATATCAATCTGCTGTGGCTCCAAACGACTATCAATTAAAACAAAAACGCATTGCAGGCTTTCTCTTTTTGTAAGGTATGCACGAATAAATTTTTCCCATTTTTCGCGACTTGTTTTTGAAACTTTAGCATATCCGTAACCTGGCAAATCGACAATATACCAGGCTTCGTTAACCAAAAAGTGGTTAATGAGCTGTGTTTTTCCCGGGCGTTGTGAGGTTTTTGCCAGACCATGCTGATTAACCAACATATTGATTAATGAAGATTTACCCACATTAGAGCGGCCAATAAAAGCATACTCGGGCATTGTTGGTGCCGGCAAGGCCGAAACCTGGGTGTTGCTGCATACAAATGCTGCTGTTTTGATAACCATAAGGCAAAGGTAGGGTTTTGAGTCCGAAGTCCGAAGTGCTTCGCCCGAAGTCCAAAATGCAAAATTCATAATGGTGTAAAAAATGTTGGCATACCCTTAACCGCCGCTTGCATTTCTGTAAAATAATAAGTTTCTTCTTAAACGTGTAAACTTTGAACTTAGACTTCAGCGTCCGGACTAAAGACTCCCGACTTTTTCTCTATCTTTGCCACATATCATGAATCAGAATATCACTCCATATCAGGTAGCAGATGCAACTAAAAAAGAGCAGGTTGCAGCTATGTTCAATAATATTTCGGGCACTTACGATTTTTTAAACCATTTTCTTTCGCTGGGTATTGATGTACTTTGGCGTAAAAAGGCCATCAAGGAGCTGGTTGCTATTCATCCGAGAACCTTGCTTGATGTAGCTACGGGAACCGGCGACTTTGCTTTTGAAGCCATTAAAAAGCTGCACCCGGAAAGAGTAATTGGTGTTGATATTTCTGAAGGCATGCTTGAAGTAGCGAAAAAGAAAATTAACGAACGCAGTTTGAATGAAATTTTTTCGGTTCAGGTGGGCGATTCGGAAGGTTTGCATTTTGAAGATCATACTTTTGATGCCATCACTTGTGCTTATGGGGTACGTAATTTCGAAAACCTCGAAAAAGGTTTGGCGGATATGTACCGTGTATTGAAGCCCGATGGAAAAATGGTGATACTTGAATTTTCTAAACCCAAAGCTTTTCCGGTTAAGCAGCTATACAGTTTCTATTTTAAACAGGTAACGCCTTTTTTCGGTAAGTTGTTTTCTAAAGATCACCGTGCCTATACCTACTTGCCAGAATCGGTGGCGGCTTTCCCCGATGGAGCAGATTTTACTGCCCTGATGCAAAAAGTTGGTTTTAAAAGCACTAAACATAAAAGTTTAACGTTTGGAATAAGTTCGATATACACCGGAACTAAATGATAAAAAAATTAAGCCTCATTCTTTCACTCTTTACGATTTCTACTGCCGCTCTTGCTCAAAACTGGGGTGGGGGTATAGATGATGAGGACTGGAGTTTTGGTTTTAATTTTCAATATATCTCGGCAGAATATAAAATCCTTAAAAAGCAGAACTGGCGGGCACCTTTTTACGAGGTACCAAACAGTAATGGTGTTTCTTATGATCCGGCATCGGGTACGATGGTTACCAATTCATTAAATTCGATCTCGAGCAAACCTTCTCAGGGTTTTGGTTTAGGATTTGTAATGAACCGAAACATTTCCGAAAATTTCGATATCCGTTCTACGCCTTCGCTGATATTTAGCGACAGGGTGGTCAGTTACGAATATGTGCCAACCGATCCGGTTAATGTGGGTAACGGACAAACCAAGTATTATCAAACACTGGTTGATAAGAAAGTGCAGGCCACTATGTTCGAATTCCCGCTGGGCATTAAAATTAAATCAAACCGCTTAAATAATTTCAGGGCTTACTGGCTGGGTGGCGCAAAGTATTCAATCGATATTGCCTCAAAAAAGAAAACTTTTGATGAAGGCGAAACAGCAGTAAACAAATTACTCAAAAATGAACGCAATTACCTTTCGTACGAAACCGGAATAGGTTTTGATCTTTATTTCGAGTATTTCAAAATGTCTCCCGAGATTAAATTATCCTATTCTACCAGCGATATTTTGAAACATGATGATACGGCTTATGCCAATCCGATAGATAAGTTGAAATTGCGTCAATTCACGTTCAGTTTAATTTTTCAATAACCTATACCATTCAAAAAAACTTATCTTTGTCTACGTAGGTAGATTAAAAGGGGCTTTTACCGAAAAGTTTACCGTGACTTAAATTCATAAACATGTCTAAAATCGCATTAATTACAGGTGCAACTTCGGGTATTGGGGAAGCTTGTGCACATACATTTGCCCAACAAGGATACCATTTAATACTTTTAGCCCGCAGAGCGGAAAGGCTGGCCGGAATAGCCCATCATTTGGCAGATAAATATGCGATTGAAATTAAACAGGTTATTGCCGATGTACGCGATAGGGAAAGTTTGACCGCGGCACTTGAAATTTTGCCGGCTGATTGGAAAAAAGTAGATGTTTTGGTGAATAATGCGGGTTTGAGTCAGGGATTAGATCCCATTGATAAAGGCAATACCGACGATTGGGATACCATGATTGATACCAATGTAAAAGGATTGCTTTACGTAACTAAAATTGTTTCCAACTGGATGATCCCGAACCAATCCGGCCACATTATCAACATTGGTTCTATTGCCGGAAAAGAAGTTTATCCAAATGGAAACGTATATTGTGCCAGTAAACATGCCGTTGATGCCCTGAGTAAGGGAATGCGGATCGATCTTTTACCTCATGGGATTAAGGTTACAGAGATTAATCCAGGTATGGTAGAAACCGAATTTTCGGTCGTGCGGTTTAAAGGCGATGAAGACCGGGCTAAAAAGGTTTACGAAAATCTGGAGCCATTAATTGCCGGCGATATTGCCGATGCCATCTGGTATGTAGTAAGCAGACCTAAGCACGTAAACATTAACGATATGCTGATTATGCCAACTGTACAGGCAACAGCAACGATTATAAATAGAGGATAGTTAGTTTAACTGTTCAAATTGTATAAACTGGTTAACTGTAACTGGTTAGCAGTTGGCAATTTGCAGCTAACAATTTAACAATCCTGCAATTAAACAATTATCTTATCGAACAGTTAACCGATTTGAACAATTAACCATTTTAAAAAAACAATGATATCAACAACTATAGATCAGGAAATAAAGAAAGCCATGCTGGCTAAAAACAATGCGCAGTTAAGGGGTTTAAGGGCTATAAAGGCGGCTTTATTGCTGGCTAAAACCGAAAAAGGTTCTGCAGAAGAAATTACTGAAGAAGCAGAGCTTAAAATTCTTCAGAAACTGATAAAGCAACGTCGCGAATCGGCAGATATTTACAGGCAGCAAAACCGGGAGGATCTGTATCAGGTTGAAGAAGAAGAAATTGAGGTCATTAATCAGTTTTTACCCAAACAACTGGATCGTGCAGAGGTTGCAGCAATTATTGAAACGGTAATCAAACAATCTGGTGCCACATCGGTTAAAGACATGGGGAAAGTAATGGGGATGGCAAACAAAGAACTCGCCGGTAAAGCCGATGGTAAATTAATTGCCGAAATTGTTAAAGAAAAACTAGCATAGGAAGGGTAAAGCTAAAGGCCAAAGCATAAAGCCTGTTAAACACCTGTTATGATACCCGATATTGGTATCAACACGTTTAATTCCTGCTCCTTAATGCACTATGATAAGTTTTTAGACCGTTTTCGATTTTATTTCAGAAAAATGGCAAAGAAATGCAAAAATTTAATTTTACTCTACTAACTTAGTAGCACAGTACCATCTATTTATATATATGACATACCAGGTAATAGAAGAAGACGGATTTAAATACATCGAAGCTGGAAAAGGCGAAACGCTGGTATTGCTGCACGGCCTAATGGGCGAACTGAGCAATTGGGAGCCGGTTATCGATCGTTTTAAAGACCGCTACCATGTGGTAATCCCTATTTTGCCAATATACGATTTACCTATTTTAACACTTGGTGTAAAGGCCCTGTCGCGGTACCTGCACCGGTTTCTAAAATTTAAGAGTTTAAGCCAGGTCGTGCTGGTAGGTAATTCGCTTGGCGGCCACGTTGGTTTGGTATTTACCGTTGCCCATCAGGAGTTTGTTAAGGCTTTGGTTTTAACGGGTAGTTCTGGCTTATATGAAAATGCTTTTGGTGGTTCTTTCCCACGCAGAGAAAGCTATGATTATATTAAAGAGAAAGTAGAATTTACATTTTATGATCCCGCCACGGCAACCAAAGAGCTGGTTGATGACGTATTTAAAACGGTTAACGACAGATCGCGGGTAATCCGGATTTTAACCATGGCAAAATCGGCCATACGCCACAACATGGCAAAAGAATTATCGAAAATTACCATCCCGGTTTCATTAATCTGGGGAAAAAACGATAAGGTTACGCCGCCAGAAGTGGCGGAAGAATTTCATGAACTATTGCCCAATTCTGAATTGAACTGGGTAGATAAATGCGGACATGCACCAATGATGGAGCATCCGGAAATATTTAACGCTTTTTTAGAGAAATTTTTAGACAGGATATTGTTAAAATAATGTTTGCTCAAGAAATCATATCGAATGTTATCCCAACACTGAGAAGCAATGACACGGTGCAAAAGGCTTTAGATCGGATGAACGATTTTAAACTAAAGCATTTGCCTGTTGTTAACGAAACCGCTTTAGTGGGCCTGGTAGCAGAAGATGATTTGTTGAGCATTCACAACCATGACACCCTTTTAAATGACGCATCGGTACACCTGCTTAACGTTTTTGTGCTGAGTAATGCGCATACTTACGACGTAATCAGGCTGTTGAGCCAGTTAAAGCTCACCGCTGTTCCGGTTTTAGACCAGCAGAAAAATTATGCAGGTATAATTCCCATCAGCAATGTGGTTGATGCCGTAGCACAGCAGTATGCGGTAAACGAGCCTGGCGGTATTATTGTACTCGAAATCAGTAACCGTGATAACTCGTTGGCACACATTTCGCAAATTGTTGAGGCCGATAATGCACAGATTCTTTCTTCTTACGTGAGCTCTTTTGCAGACTCTACACGTTTAGAAGTAACATTAAAAGTAAATAAAACTGAAATTACTTCATTGGTAGCTTCTTTCGAAAGATATGATTATCAGGTAAAAGAAGTATACAATAACACACAGATTGATGATGGGTCGCAGGAGCGTTACGATTCGTTCATGAATTATTTAAATGTATAAACCTACTTTATGAGGATTGCAATTTACGGAAGAGACTTTAACGATACGGTTTTACCTTACGTTCAGGAGGTCTTTAATCATTTGGCCGAACACAATATCCCGCCCGTTTTATATTCGAAATTCAAAACTTCACTGCATGGTAAAATTAAGTTGCCTGCAAACACCGTTATTTTTCATAACCACAACGAGTTAAAAGAATCAGCAGATGTGCTGTTGAGCCTGGGGGGCGACGGTACCCTGTTAGATACCTTATCATTGATCCGAAATTCAGGCATTCCTGTAATCGGGATTAATTTTGGCCGTCTGGGCTTTCTGGCCAGTATCAACAAAAATGAAATAGGGGATGCATTACAGGCCCTGATCAATAAAGAATATACTTTAGATACCCGTTCACTACTTACTTTAGAATCGGAAAACGGTTTGTTTGGTGAAGAAAACTTTGCGCTGAACGATATTACCATTCACCGCCGTGATAATTCGGCCATGATGATTATCCATGCTTCTATGAATGATGAGTTTATCAACTCTTATTGGGCCGATGGATTGATTATTGCCACACCAACCGGCTCTACCGCTTATTCATTAAGCTGCGGTGGACCGATTATTTACCCCGATTCCGAAAACTTTGTGGTTACACCTATTGCACCACACAATTTAAATGTTAGGCCGGTAGTAGTTCCCGATGATAATAAACTCTCTTTTGAGGTTGAAGCCAGGGAATCGAAATTTCTGGTTTCGTGCGATAGCCGTACTGTAACTGTAGAGCGTTCGGTAAAAATTACCATTAAAAAAGCTGATTTTTGTGTAAATCTTATCCGCCTTAACAATGAAACGTATTTAAACACGTTAAGGAATAAATTATTATGGGGCATTGATACCCGTAACTACTAGATATGACGCCAAACAAACCACTTTTATTAATCCTCTTATTTCTTTTGAGCGGACAGCTTGTTCGTGCGCAGGAAGGAGAACCTTCTTGGGAGCTGGGATTAATGGCAGGTGGAGCAGGTTATATGGGCGATTTGAACCAAAACAATCCTTTGCAAATTAGTGGTTTATCGGCCGGTGCCTACGTTAAACGTAACTTTAACCAATATCTTGGCCTGCGTTTAAATTATACGCTGGCTCAGGTAAAGGCCGATGATGCAAATTCAGGTAATGAGCAGTTCCGCGAAAGGAACCTGCGTTTTAAAACTACCCTGAACGAGTTTAGCGGTATAGTAGATTTCAATTTTTTTAATTTTAACCTTGGCGGCGGCACCAGGCAATTTACTCCATACCTGTTTGCAGGTGCGGGTTTGGTTATCTTTAAACCAACCATAAAGGTTGATGGAGAAAAATACCGCTTAGATCGTCTCGCTACCGAAGGTCAGGAAAATGGCTATAACAATGTAGTTTTAACCATTCCATATGGCTTAGGTTTAAGGTACAACTACAAAGATACCTGGAGTGTTTTTACTGAAATAGGCTATAGAACGCCAATGACCGATTATATTGATGATGTAAGCGGCCGCTATCCCGATAACCCCGTAATTAGGGGAAATGGCCAGAACCAGGTTAATTTATCCGATCCTTCTGTCAATCAAATCGGATATCCTGGTACCCAAAGAGGCGATTTTAGAAAAAGGGACACTTATCTATTTGTTAGTGTTGGCATATCTTTTACCTTTGTATCCTCAAAATGCTATTCCTTTTAAGCTGATTTTGACATAATTAATGGGATT
>Ga0308157_10002152_pt1 | contig 34209 bp, 27 predicted proteins | sample PhyBR1_FD_201035 | JGI IMG/M metagenome (GOLD analysis project Ga0308157, IMG submission 201035) | Phyllosphere microbial communities from UC Gill Tract Community Farm, Albany, California, United States - DLSLB.R1 | ecosystem: Host-associated > Plants > Phyllosphere > Unclassified | place: USA... | reverse complement strand
CAAACACTCTCGACACCACAACCACCACAAACTCAGTGACTGCTTCGCTCCGGAGCAACTTTTCAAGCTTACCACCGCGTCAACCAAAGTCAACTCGACGTTTCCAGCTCGTTCACCCCACTGTTTCCTTCAGACCATTTCGGCCCGTCCGGATCAGCGGCGCGAGATAAAACTTTACACGGATTCCCAGCAGAGACAAAATCGGCAAACCTGTCGGAAATTCACGCTAATTCAGTGGGTGACTTGGGGTTTTCAATACCTGATACAACAAAACCACCAAAAAAGTGTGCTGGTTCACAACATTTTTTGGTGGTTTCGTGTAGTGCGTCGGTATTTATGGCTAGTGAGCTAGCTCGACCACTGCCATGTTCTTCTTACCGCGACGCAAGATGGCGTATCGGCCGTGCAGGAAGTCCGATTCGCTCAGAACGGTCTCGATGCCGTCAACCTTTTCGTTGTTCACGTAGGCGCCGCCTTCGGTGACAGTACGTCGAGCCTCGGACTGGGACTTGCTCAGACCCGATGACTGCAGCACGTTCAAGATGCCGAGATCGTCGACGGTGACTTTTGCAGTTGGCAATTCAGCAATGACCGATTCCAAGGTTGGCAGGTCGATAGCACTCAAATCACCATTGCCGAATACCGCCGCGGAGGCAGCGATAACCTGCTCGGTGGCCTGCTCACCGTGGACCAAGGAAGTCACTTCCCATGCCAGGGTGCGCTGAGCAACACGCTTGAACGGTCGCTCGGCGACCTCGGTCTCCAGTTCGGCGATCTGCTCACGAGTCAGGAACGTGAAGACCTTCAAGCGGTCGATCACATCGGCATCGGCAGTGTTCAGCCAGAACTGGTAGAAGGTGTACGGGCTGCACATGTCAGCATCCAACCAGATCGCATTACCCTCAGACTTACCAAATTTGGTGCCATCCGAGTTGGTGATCAGCGGGGTGCCATAAGCGTGTACGGAGTTGCCCTGAACCTTACGGATCAGATCGGTGCCACTGGTCAGGTTGCCCCACTGGTCCGAACCGCCGGTTTGCAAAGTGCAACCGTACTGGCGGTTCAGCTCCAAGAAGTCGTAGCCCTGTAGCACCTGGTAGGAGAACTCGGTGTAGCTAATGCCTTCGTCGGAGTTCAGGCGCGCGGCAACGATCTCCTTCTTGACCATGGTGCCCACACGGAAGTACTTGCCAACATCACGCAGGAAATCTAACGCCGAAAGTTGCTGGGTCCAGTCCAGGTTATTGACCAGGCGCACGGCGTTCTCCCCCTCAGCGGAGAGGAAACGGGAGACCTGGGACTGCAGCTTGGCGACCCATTCGTTCACGGTTTCCTTGGTGTTCAAGGTGCGCTCCGCAGTTTGGCGTGGATCGCCAATCAGACCGGTGGAACCACCAACCAAGGCCAGTGGCTTGTGGCCGGCCAGCTGCAAGCGACGCATGTTCAACAGCTGCACGAGATTGCCTAGGTGCAGGGAGGGCGCAGTCGGATCGAACCCGCAATAGTAGGTCACAGTCTCTTCGGACAGGGCTCGTTCCAGCGCGGTCTCATCGGTAGAAACGTGCACGAGGCCGCGCCACTTCAGTTCCTGCCAGACGTTCGGAAAAGATGCGTCGTTACTCTGTCCCGCAATCACGGGGTTCTGCTTGGTATCAGACATGCTCACTGTGACCATTTTCTGTCTTCGATCTGCCCCTAATACGTGTGATCAGCTCACACGCATCTGCTGGTGCGCCGAAAGTTGGGGTTGCCTCATCGGCGCGCAGTTTCCAGATTATCCCGTGGCCCTAGGCAAGTTCCAGTTACCGGTCTCAGCCCTTGGTCACATGTGGGTGTTCAGTTCATTCCCTGTGGCAACCCTTGGCTGTGCACCACATGAAGTCGCTGGGTGGTTCGCGTCATGGCCACATACAAATCGCCCACGCCACCATCAACTTCAGCGACCAGGGCCGCCGGTTCGAGAATCAGCACACCATCAAATTCCAAGCCCTTTGATTCGCGCGCGGAAATCACCACGATGTCCTGGCTCATACCGCCTGAACCGCTGCCTACACGATCGCCATACACGTCGGTAACCGCCGAACGGATCCGGGCAAGCTCATGTTGCGGAACAATGACCGCTTGCAGGCCACCGGCTGAATATTCCAGCTCAGTTGCCAGCGCGTCAAGGACCGTTGCTTCCAGGTTTTCCGGCGTAGTTTTGGTCATGACCGGTGGCCATTGACCCTCGCGCACCGCCTGTGGGGTGGTGATGCGCAAGCCAGCAGCCTGCGCTACGCGAACCGCGGCGTCGGCGATCTGCGCCGGCGTACGGTAGTTGACCGTCAGTTCCTCTAGCTCAAAACGGTCGCCAAAGAAGGGTTCTAGGGCTTGGGCCCAGCTACTGGCGCCCGAAGCCGCAGAGGTCTGCGCAATATCGCCCACAATGGTGAAAGACTTCATCGGGCAACGACGCACCAACAAACGCCACTGCATCGGTGAAAGCTCCTGCGCTTCATCAACGACGATATGCCCGTACGCCCAGGTACGATCGGCGACCGCGCGTTCGGCGGAGGTCAGTACAGCAGCTGTTTCCTGGTTCACCCCGGCCACCTGCTCGGCGGTGACGACCCCGTCGATCCCCGCGTTTTCCAACATGGTGTGCATGTTGTTCAACGCAGCCTTAGCGTTTTCGACATCTGCCTCGTACTGCGCGGTGTGGGCCGCCGCATGCGGATCGGCGAAATCACCGAGCAATTGTGCCGCCTCATCAAGCAGGGGCACGTCCGCTTCGGTGAACGGCTCGGTCTTGCGCCGGTACAGGGAGTCGCGCTCGGACTCTTTGAGCTGCGGGGCGGCCGCGGCCAAAAGGTGCGGGGCGGCCAAGAGCTCGGCGACCAGTTGTTGCGGGGTCAGCGGCATCCAGCACAGGTTCAGCAGCACGCGCACGTCGTAGGACTCACGAACTTCCTGCGGCAAATATGAGCGGTCAGTGGTCGAAGACTGCCCGGCAGATTCTTCGAGTTTGCGGCGAAGCTGTTCAGCTAGGTCACCCACGAGTACTTTCACGAAGGTTTCGCGGGCTTCGTTATACGGCTTGTGGGTGTGGCGGGCGCGTTCGCGGGCATTTTTAACCATTTTGGGGGTCACGGTCAGGCGGGTGCCCTCCACCACGACGATCCGGTCTTCGGGGATCAGTCGCTGGCGATTGCGCACCGCGTTAGCGATAACCTTGGCCATCGAAAGTTGACCCTTGAGCCGAGCCACCGTGCGGTTGGTTTCTGGCACCGCGTACACCCCGTGGTACAGCTCGCCCACCGAGGACATCACGACGCCGGTTTCGCCCAGGGATGGCAGCACGCGTTCGATATAGCGCATAAAAGAGTTTGACGGGCCGACGATCAGCACGCCGGCGTTTTTGAGCCGTTCGTGGTATTCGTAGAGCAAAAACGCCGCACGGTGCAGGGCCACCGCCGTTTTACCGGTACCCGGACCACCTTGGACGACCACCGCTCCGGGAAGTTCGGCACGGATGATGGCATCCTGTTCGGCTTGAATGGTGCCGACAATATCGCCCATGCGTCCGGTGCGCTTTTCGCGCAGCGCAGCCATCAGGGCGCCCTCACCGTGATGGGTATGCCCCTCATCCAGCCAGGTTTCATCGAGCACGTCGTCTTCGATCCCGGCCACGGATCGGCCTTTGAGCATCAGGTGGCGACGGCGGCGCACCCCACGCGGGTTCAGCGCGGTGGCTTGGTAGAACGGTGCGGCTTCGGTGGCTCGCCAGTCGATCATCAAGCGGTTCAGGTCCTCATCGGACAGGCCGATGCGCCCGATGTAGCGTGGACCTTGTTCTTTGGCGGCCCCACCCATATCGAGTCGCCCAAAGACCAGCCGGTCCTGAACCGCATCAAGTTGGGCGATCCTGTCCTCGTAGAGGGTGGCGAAGGAATCACGTTCGGACATATTCTGGAAGGTTCCGATCGCCCCCTGGGCGCGGGTACGTTCCAACTGCTCAACCTTTTCGGCGCGCAGCTCATCAAGACGCTCATACAAGCGCCCTACATATTCGGATTCAGCCAACAAGTCGCGTTCGATCGTCTCGGTCAACCTAGTTCCCCTCGCGCTCACAATCTGCTCCTGCGCAAAATCACAGGACAGATAATGATACGCGCCTTTAATCGCTGGCAGGTAATCTACCTACCGCACCTGCACCGAGCAGTTAAGCCTGAGACACCGGCGGTTGGCCTGACTTCAGCCTGTTGCTCGCCCATTGTGCGCCACTGGGTCGAGGAATGTTCGTTCCGTGTTCCACTCGTGGTCGCAGGTTGTTCGCCAGAGGCGTGAAACACTGCGCACTATTACCGGGTTCGGCACTAGTTTTAGGAGTGTACGACCTGCAGTGAATGCACGCGATTGCCTTCTAGCTTGCCGCGACCGTCCAGGCCGTCGAGCTCTAGCACCACGCCGATCCCAGCGACGGTGGCGCCGGTCTTTTCGATCAAACGTACCGATGAACCCACGGTTCCGCCGGTGGCCAAAACGTCGTCGAGGATCAGTACCCGGGTTCCGGGAGCGATTTCGTCTTTATGCACTTCGAGGCAGCTGGTGCCATATTCGAGGGTGTACTCATCGCGGTACACCTCGCGCGGTAGCTTGCCGGCTTTGCGGATAGTCAGCATGCCCTTGCCCGAAGCGTAGGCCGCGGCCGCAGCCAGGACGAACCCGCGGGCTTCAAGACCGGCGACAATATCGAACTGTCCTTCAAAAGGAGCGATCAGTTCATCCACCATGCGACGCAAACCCACCGGATCGGCGAAGACCGGAGTCAGGTCCTTGAAGGAGATTCCGGGCTGTGGGTAGTCCGGGACGATCTTGCTTAGTCGGTCCAGCAGGTCGCTAATGTTCTCAGAAGTAGTCACGCCTAGCAATTTTAGTCCTTTTGCGCCGCAGATGATGCGTCAGAGTGCATAATCATGAGCACACTTTGAGTCCAGCTCATGCAATCGAGTGGTTAACGTTGCATCAGTCGGTCGCTGGGCCAAGGTAATAATTCTGGATCGGCAGCCCCGTCGGCCGCGGCCGTGACGCGGATTGAACCTGGCATTTCTCGACCTGCGAGCCAGGCCGCCAGATCGAAATCGGTCCCCGAAAGCACCCAGGATTTCTCCCCTTCGCCCAAGACAATCCGGGGTTTACCATGAGGTTGCAGAACCAGACGCATGCTTTGAGGCACGCGGGCTTCAAGCGCCCGGAACAGGTGAGCGCAAAATTCAGCAGGCCACGAGGCTGCAGGGCGCACCATATGATCCAGATCGGTGGCGTGGATGAGCATTTCTCGCCAGGTCGTGTACACCAAGTCGGCCACTTGCGCTCCCGGACGATAGCCCACAGCAGCGTCCCATTTCTGTTGTGCAGACGGTAGCGTCAAGCGCAGTTGGCTCAGAGCATCGAGGGCTAAAGCCTGTAAAGACTCGGGGCGCATCAACGCTGTCATGTTGATAGCTTCGATCCGCCCCTCGGCTCCCCCGTCGTACATCGGCGGCAATTCTTGCTGCCCGGCGCTGTCAAATTGACGCACTGCAGCCTTGGCAAAGGACGCCAGATGGGCAACGAGCTGAGCCGTGTTCCATCCCGGCAATGAGCTGGGCTTGGAATAATCGGCGAGCGCCAGCTCGCGCAGCTGATCAGAAAGTTCGTCCAATGCAGTGGTGACTTGTGCAATGAGGTCCGCGGGAGCCAGAAGTTGTGCCATAGGACACACTTTAGCGTGGGTGGTCGGGAAATAAGCAAGCGGCCACCGCACAAAAACTCTTTGCGCGATGGCCGCTAGGCTCGGGCAGAGGGCCCAATGAGGTGCTTACTGTGCCCAGGATTTGATGTCAGCGAGCTGACGCTCGAATTCTTCAAGTTGAGCCGCTACAGCACTCGGGGCGGTACCGCCCTGGCCATTGCGCGCATTCAGCGAACCTTGCGTGGAGAGCACTTCGCGAACCTCTGGGGTCAGATGTTCGGAAATGCCGGCGTAGTCTTCGTCGGTCAAGTCCCACAGTTCCACGTCGCGTGATTCGGCCAGCTGCACCGCAGCTCCGGAGAGTTCGTGCGCATCGCGGAACGGCACGCCCTGTCGGACCAACCATTCGGCAATGTCGGTTGCAAGGGCGAAGCCCTGCGGGGCGAGTTCGGCCATGCGTTCGGTATTAAACGTCAAAGTGCCCATCATTCCGGCAACCGCCGGCAGAAGAATTTCCAGGGTATCCGCGGCGTCGAAGACCGGTTCCTTGTCCTCCTGCAGATCGCGGTTGTAGGCCAGCGGAAGTGCTTTGAGGGTGGCCAGCAAGCCGGTGAGATCGCCGATCAAACGCCCTGCTTTACCGCGAGCAAGTTCAGCGATATCCGGATTCTTCTTCTGCGGCATGATCGAGGAACCAGTAGAGAAGGAATCGTGGAGCTTCACGAAGCTAAATTCCTTGGTCGCCCATAGGATGACTTCCTCGGAGACCCGCGAAAGATCGACGCCGATCATCGCGGCAATCCAGGAGAATTCAGCAAAAACATCACGGGCTGCGGTCCCGTCGATCGAGTTATGCACGGCCGAGTCGAATCCCAGCTCTGCTGCGACGAAATTCGGGTCCAGACCCAGGGTCTGCCCAGCGAGTGCGCCGGAACCATACGGCGAAACCGCCGCACGCTTGTCCCAATCGATCAGGCGCTGCACGTCTCGCAGTAGCGGCCAGGAGTAAGCCAGCAACAAGTGCGAGAGCAGAATTGGTTGCGCGTGTTGCAGGTGCGTGCGTCCAGGCATGGGCGCATAAGGGTGAGCCTTGACCTGCTCCACCATGGCATCGAGGGTGTCGATCACGCCACGGGCAATGATGCGGGCATGGTCGCGCAAAAACATCCGACCCAGGGTGGCGATCTGATCGTTGCGGGAACGTCCTGCACGCAATTTGCCACCCAACGCGGTGCCCGCGCGCTCTAGCAGTCCGCGTTCCAGCGAACCATGCACGTCCTCGTCCGTTTCGGCAGCTACGTAGGCACCGGACTTCACATCGTCTTCCAGCGTATCGAGAGCAGCAATCATGTCGGCGAGCTCAACATCACTCAGCAGCCCAGCACGGTTCAAGACCTTGGCATGGGCGCGAGATCCGGCGATGTCGTAGCTGGCCAGTCGCCAATCGAAGTGGGTTGACTTGCTCAGCGCAGCCATTGCATCCGCAGGGCCGCCGGAGAAGCGACCGCCCCACAGCGATCCTTCATTTGTTGACGAGGCCAAGGCCCGTTCCTTTCTGCCGGTAAAAATTTGCACTGCACCCTACTCTAGCAAAGGTTTATGCAATGTTGCTCATAAATATTCACTCGGTTGCTGATTCATGCAATTTTTCTTTCCACCACGACACGCAGGAAACTCGATGTTTAACCTCTTCCAGTCCACAGCACCCGGGCGTATGGTGTTGCCATAACCGAATCGGAACAAACTCCGGAGGTACGAAATGGAAATCCAGTTGTACCGGGGTGACATCACCACCCTGCACGTTGATGCCATTGTGAACGCCGCGAATCCCTCGCTACTCGGCGGTGGCGGTGTTGACGGGGCAATTCATGAAGCAGCTGGTCCTAGCCTGTTGGCTGCCTGCCGCGAAGTTCGTGCACAGCGCTATCCGGACGGTATCCCCTCTGGAATTGCTGTGGCTACGAAGGCTGGCGCTCTAGACGCGAAATGGATCATCCATACGGCTGCACCTAATCTGGCGCTGATCAAGCCGAACCCAAAAATTCTCGGCGATTGCTTTGTGAATTCGCTGTACGTGGCCGCACGTCATGATGCGCATTCGATCGCGTTCCCCGCTATCGGGGCCGGGGCTTTCGGCTGGGATCCCCAGCAGGTGGCTGACATTGCTCACGAAGCCATTGAACGGTGGATCGACACCAACAAGCACATATCGCCGATCCACAAGATCGTGTTGGTTGCACACACCGATGAAGTACAAGCCGCATTCGAGCGGGCCTTCGATCTAGACGCCATTGAAGAGGTGGCTGCCTGAATTTCGGAATGCACTAGACACAAGTGTTGCCGCGCCCCTTCGCTAGGAAAGGGCGCGGCAATTTTCTGCCTCCAGACGGCGTGATGCCGTACGGAAGTTAGACAGCGCGTGCAGTCAAACGCGTGCAGTCAAAAAAGGTGGCGTGCTATCCGGCGCGGGAGAAATACGTATTGCGCCGCGGTTGTTGATCGGGGTCGAGATGCTTGGGCAATATGACGTAGGGCAATCCCTTGACCTTCACGAGCCTCAAATACCCGTTATGAACCATCACGTGATGGTTCCTGCACAATGGACAGCAATCCTGCAGGCGGGTATGCCCACCCTTGGACCACGGTTTGAAGTGGTGATAGTCCAGAAGTGCTGGTTCCTCGGTACAACCGGGGACCAAACAGCCGCCGTCTCGGTCACGAGCGGCCAGCTTCATCCAACGCGGGAAAAGCCGGGCGTCTCTACCGATATCCATGATGACCCCATCGGCGTTGTAGATCGGACTCAAGACCTTCGCTTCACACAGCATGGTGCGTAGTTCGCCAGCGGAAAGTTTCACCCCGTGCGCGGTGACGCCGCTCAGCGAGCCCAGATCGGCCAGGTCTTGATAGCTGGCATGCACCACAATTTCCGGGGTAATGCGCTTTGTACTATTCTCGGGATCGATATTGCGTAGCACGGCGTTCAGGGCGTTCATTCTTCGCTGAGCCACGGTACAGGTGCTCGGCATCGTGGGCGTCGGCCTTGCGGGCAGAGCAGCATCGGATGCGGTTCCGAGGTCGAGAGGAGTTTGTGCTCCTCGCGCCCATTCGGGAATCGGCTGATCGCTTTGCCAGAGTTCGTCGATCTGAGGATCGGCCTCTGCGGTGACTTGCTCTGCGGTATCTTGCTCTGAGGTTTCCGCGGAAGATCGTTCAGATTGTTCGGCCTGATCGGATGCTTCGGGCTGGGTGTTTTGCTCCGTTTGGCGGGCGGCCGCCCCGGCTTGGGTGCGTTTATTATCGGCCTGCGCGATGAGCGAGTTCCACAGTTCGGCATCTAGGGACGTTACGCGAACGATAAATTCGTGGACACCGTTGATGACCTTGCCTCGGAAGAGCCCCAGTGCTGGTGTTTGAGCTTCCTGATGCAGGTCCTTGTAATCCTTAATGAGGGTGTTCAGGTGCTTTTGCCGGCTGCGCACCGAGGGTTCATGCAGCATTTCGCTGGCATGCTCTTCAAGTAGTACGCCGTCGGGCCCGGTAGCGGTAGCCGTGGTCGGCAGGCCGTCAAAGGTGGTGTCTTCGGGTTCGAACCTATCTAATGCTCGCGCGGCTTTGAGCACTTCACGTGGGTCGCGCAGGTAGTGCAGGTCTGGTGGGGTCCACGGCGCGGATGCGGAATCGGATGATGAAGCCGAATCGTCAGTTGTAGCAGCATCCTCAGGCGATGGTTGCGCGCCGGTGGCGAAATGTTCGGCCAAGAGCCGGAAGCGCGGGGCGCAGGGCGCAGCGTTCTGATCGCGCCTGGCATGAATCAGGTGTGCGTCTTTCACCCGGCGTGCGGCCTCAAAATAGTTCATGTCCAGCAGGTTGGATAGCACGCTGGCAGCGTCTTGATAGACCGTGCGACCGGCGGCGAAGCGCGGTTCTGCGCTGAAGTCGGTGCGACCAGCGTGCAGCTCGTCAAATTCATCCAGATCCAGACCGTGGGCGGCGGTGGTTTCAACCAGACTGGCGGCGATGATGTTCGAACGGGTGGCCTGGTAGCTAAAAGCCTGCGCGAAGTGGGCATAGGCCAGCGCGGCACGCGGATCACTTAGGTGCTCGGCTTGGGCGGAAAGTTGATTCAGCAGTTGCAGGCAGAGGGATTGAGCGTGCAGCAGTTCCGGCGCGTTCAGCTCTGACGCGCTCAGTTCCGGGCGCTGACCGGCGCGCTGGGCCACATCGGTGGCCAGCTCGGTGAGCCGGTGCGAGAGCTGCAAGAGATCCATGGGTCGATAGTGCAGCGGAATCGGCCGGTTAAACAGCACACCGCCACGCACTGTGGATAAGTGCGTGGCGGATCGGTGTGTGGCGGATTAGTGTGCGCTAGCGCGGTTCGGCCAATTGCAGGAAGCGGGCGGCGACTTCTGCGCCACCGGCAACGTCGCGGGTGGTGACCATGATGGTGTCATCGCCGGCGATGCAGCCCAAGATCGAGGGCATCTGCGAGTGGTCGATGGCCAGGGCCAGCAGGTTCGCCGCACCCGGCGGGGTACGCAGCACCACGATATTCCCGGAGGCTTCGGCGGTGACCAGCTGTTCGGCACAGATTTTCGCCAGGCGCGCGTCGAGCACTTCCTGGGTGATGGCGGTCTGCGGGGAGCGATCCCCACCTTCCTGACGCACCGCGTAGATCAGCTGACCGGATTGATCGCGGATGCGCACCGCACCAATTTCCACCAGGTCCCGAGAGAGCGTGGCCTGGGTGACTTCCAGACCGTCGTCTTTGAGCAACCCGAGCAGCTCGGCCTGGGACTTGACCGAATTATTGCCCAAAAAGGCTCGAATGCGGGCCTGCCGGGCGGTTTTGGTACTTGGCTGGCTGGACATCTTAGAGCTCCACTCGCGGATCTTCGGCCAAGCCCGAGGCAACCATCAGCCAGGTCATGATGGCTTTCTGGGCGTGCACGCGGTTTTCGGCCTCATCGAAGACCACCGACTGTGGCCCGTCGATCACCTCGGCGTCGATTTCGTAGCCGCGGTAGGCCGGCAGGCAGTGCAGCACGATCGCGTCATCCTTGGCCAGCTTCATCGCCTCGCCGGTGACCGAGTAGTCGGTGAACAGCTTCAGGCGTGCTTCCTTTTCATCTTCTTGCCCCATGGAGACCCAGGTGTCGGTGACCACCACGTCGGCATCCTTCAGCGCGGCGGCGGCATCGGTGGTGATGGTGACCGATCCCCCGGTGAGCTTCGCACGTTCCTTAGCGGCGGTGATGATCGAATCGGCGGGCAGGTAGCCTTCGGGACCGGCAATGCGCACGTGCATCCCGGCGGTGACCCCGGCCAGCAGGTAGGAGTTGGCCATGTTATTCGCCGCGTCCCCCAGGTAGGACATGGTCAGCCCTTGCGTGGCCCCCTTGTGCTCGCGCACGGTGAGTAGATCGGCGATCAACTGGCACGGGTGGTAGTCATCGGAGAGCGCGTTAATCACCGGCACCGATGAGTTCGCGGCCATCTCTTCGAGCCCGGACTGGGCGTAGGTGCGCCACACGATGGTGGAGACCATGCGTTCGAGTACCTTGGCGGAGTCGGAGATGGACTCCTTATGGCCCAGCTGCGATTCACCGGAGTTGATGATCAGCGGTGAGCCGCCCAGCTCGGCGATGCCTGCGTGGAAGGAGACGCGGGTGCGGGTGGAAGTTTTGTCGAAGAAGACCGCGACGGTTTGTGGGCCGGCGAAGGGCCGGTATCCGTATTTGTCGGCCTTCATCTTTGCGGCCAGATCGAGCACCTTGGACTGCTCGTCGGGGGTGAAGTCCAGGTCGGTCAAAAAGTGGCGGGTAACGCTCATCGTGGGTGTTCCTTTTTGTACGTGACGGTCGCAATCGGTGGCTGCGAATTTTTAGGCGGAGGCGATCAGCTGTGGCAGGGCGGTGAGGAAAGTACCCAGCTGCTCTTGGGTGATCACCAGTGGTGGGGCCAGGCGGATGGTGTTCTCGTCGGTGGCGTTGATGATGAACCCGGCATCCAGCGCCACAGAAACCAGCTTGGGCGCGTTGGCTTCGGCCAGTTCAAAGGCCGTGAGCAGCCCTGCCCCGCGCACCTGACTGATCCCGGGAATCCCTGAGAGCTGTTCGCGCAGCCAGGTCCCGTTGGTTTTCACCGCTTCTAGCAGGTTCTGGGATTCGATGGTGTGGATGACCGCGAGCCCGGCGGCGCAGGCCATCGGGTTGCCACCAAAGGTGGTGCCGTGATCGCCAGGGGTCAACCGTGCACAGTTATATTCCCCGAAGACGATCATCGCGCCGATCGGGAAGCCACCGCCCAACCCCTTAGCCAGGGTCATCACATCGGGAATGACCGGGGTGGAGGCGAAGAAGGAGCCGGTGCGGCCCATGCCGGTTTGAACCTCGTCGAAGACCAGCAGGGCGCCGGCCTCTCGGGTGATCTCGCGGGCCGCCTGAAGGTACTGTGCCGAGAGCATTTTCACTCCGGCCTCGCCCTGGATCGGCTCGATGAACACCGCAGCAACGCTCTCATCCACCGCAGCGCGCAGCGCCTCGATGTCCCCGGCCGGGATCCAGGTGACGTTTTCGGGCAGCGGTGCGAAGGGTGCGCGGTACTTTTCCTTATGCGTCAGCGACAGGGCACCGAGGGTTCGTCCATGGAAGGCCTGTTCTAGGGCGATCACCTTGGTGCGCGGAGTGTGGGCTGTTCCGGTATTGCGCCGGGTGAGCTTCAGTGCGGCCTCATTGGCTTCGGTTCCGGAGTTGGCGAAGAATACCTTGGAGCCGGTCGGGGCGCCGGAGATTTCGAGCAGTTTCTCGGCCAGGGCGATCTGGCTCGGGGAGGTGAAGAAGTTGGACACATGCCCCAAGGTCGCCAATTGGCTGGTGATCACGCTGGTCAGCAACGGGTTGGCATGGCCTAGGGTGTTGACCGCGATACCACCGAGCAGATCGAGGTACTGTTTACCGTCGGCATCCCACACGTGGCAACCGGCGCCTCGTACCAATACCCGCTGTGGGGTGCCGAAAACGCCGAGCAGGGACTGCTGGTAGCGCTGTGAGAGGGCCGATGAGGAAAGCTGGGAGAGCTCATGGACCTCATCGCTGGCCAAATCGGCGGCCAAATCGGTGGTCTGTGGCGTGTGCGTCGCTGGATCGCTCACTGGTTTTCCTTAGAGTTGAGGTGGGAGGCCGGGAGCACCTGGGTGCCCACGCCGGCGGTGGTGAAGATTTCTAGCAGCATCGAATGCGGGGCTCGGCCATCAACGATGTGGGCCTGACCCACGCCCTCGTCGACGGCTTTGAGGCACGCCCCCATTTTGGGGATCATGCCGGATTCGAGGCTGGGCAGCATTTCGCGCAGCTCGTCGTTGGTGATCGAGCTGATCAGCGAGGACTTATCCGGCCAAGCAGCGTACAGTCCCTCCACGTCGGTGAGGATCACCAATTTGGTGGCGCCCAGGGCACTGGCCAGGGCGGCCGCTGCGGTGTCGGCGTTAACGTTGAGCACCGCGCCGGTGGGTTCGCCGGCTTCATCAAATTCCGGGGCGACCGTGGAGATCACCGGGATCATCCCGGCATCCACCAGTGAGTCAACCTGGTCGGTGCGCACCCGGGTCACCTCGCCAACCAGGCCCAAATCCACCGGCAGGCCGTCGACGATGGTTCCGGTGCGAACCGCTTGCAAGGTGGCGCCGTCCTCACCGGACATGCCCACCGAGTACGGGCCGTGCGAGTTGATCAGGCCCACCAAGTCACGTTGCACCTGACCGGTGAGCACCATGCGCACCACGTCCATGGCTTCGGGTGTGGTCACGCGCAGGCCGCCACGGAATTCGGATTCAATCCCGAGGGTGTCGAGCATCTTATTAATCTGGGGTCCGCCACCGTGCACGACCACGGGGTTGACCCCGGCGTGGCGTAGGAACACGATGTCTTCGGCGAAGGCGCGACGCAGTTCATCGTTGACCATGGCGTTGCCACCGTATTTGATGACCATGGTGGTTCCGGCGAAGCGCTGGATCCAGGGCAGTGCCTCGATGAGCGCTTCGGCTTTGGACTGGGCAGAATCCAGGTTGGTGCGGATGCTTTGAGCCATGTGGATCGTTCCTAGCTGGAGTAGGCGGAGTTTTCGTGAACGTAGTCGTGGGTCAGGTCGTTGGTCAGCACCGTGGCTTCGGCCGTGCCGGCGTTCAGATCGATCTCGATCGACACATTGCGTTCTTCGAGCGAGACCAGGTTGCGGTCTTCCCCGACCCCACCGTTTTTGCAGACCATCACGGAGTTGATCGAGACGTTGAGCTCATCGGGTTCAAAGGCGGCCTTGGTGGTGCCCACCTCGGAAAGCACGCGCCCCCAGTTGGGGTCCTTGCCAAACACCGCGGTTTTCACCAGGTTGGAGCGCGAGACGGCCTTGGAGACTTCCAAGGCGTCGGCCTCACTGGCGGCGTTGTAGGTGCGGATGGCGATCGTATGATCGGCCCCTTCGGCGTCCTCGATCAGCTTTGCTGCTAGTTCGCAGCAGGCATCGGTCAGTGCGGCGGTGAATTCAGCCATGTCGGGCGTGGTGCCTGAGGCTCCGGAGGCCAGGAGCAGCACGGTGTCGTTGGTGGACATACAGCCATCGGAGTCGGCCCGGTCAAAGCTCATGGCGGTGGCCGCGCGCAGGGCGGTATCGGCCTGTTCGCTGGTGAGTACCGCGTCGGTGGTTAACACCACGAGCATCGTGGCCAGGGCTGGGGCCAGCATGCCAGCACCCTTAGCCATACCGCCGATCGTGATCTGTGTGGAACCAGCCGGGCCCACGAGACGTGAGACCAGTTTCGGCACGGTGTCGGTGGTCATGATGCCGGCGGCTGCCTCATCGGAGGCGCCCTGATCTGAGGCTAGCGCGTCCGCTGCGGCTTTAACCCCGGGCAGCAACTTATCCATGGGCAGTTGTACGCCGATCAATCCGGTGGAGGCCACGGCCACATCGGACGCGGACACGGATAGCAGCTCGGCGACATACTCGGCACTGCGGTGGGTATTGCCAAAGCCTTCGGCGCCGGTGCAGGCATTGGCACCGCCGGAGTTCAGGAGGACTGCATCGATGCGGCCATCACTTAGCACTTGCTTGGACCAGTGCACCGGGGCTGCTGCCACACGGTTGGAGGTGAAGACGCCTGCGGCGGTGAAGTTCGGGCCGTGGTTCTGGACCAAGACCACATCGTTTTTGCCGGTGGATTTCAGGCCAGCTGGGACACCTGCGGCACTAAAACCGGCCGGAGCGGTTACTCCGGTGGCAGTGGCTGAGGGGTGGGTATTGGTGTGGGCGAGGCTCACGGTGCGACTCCTTGCATGAGCAATCCGGTGTTTTCTGGCAGGCCCAGGGCAATATTCATGGACTGGACGGCGGCACCTGCGGTGCCCTTGGTGAGGTTATCCAGGGCAGCGGTGACGATCACGCGGTTGGCGTGGGTGTCGAAGGCTAGCTGCAGTTGGACGTGATTGGACCCTTGGACCGCACCGGTGGTGGGCCATTGGCCTTCGGGAAGTAGGTGCACAAATTGCTCGTTGGCGTAGGCCTGTTCCCAAGCGGTTCGCAATTGGGCTTCGCTGACCCCGGCCTTGACCTTGGCGGTGGCGGTGGTCAAGATGCCACGGGGCATCGGGGCCAAGGTTGGGGTGAAGGAGACGGTCACTTCTTCCCCGGCCAGTTTGGAGAAGCCTTGTTCCATTTCTGGAATGTGGCGGTGGATGCCACCCACGCCGTAGGTGCTCATCGAGCCCATGACTTCGCTGCCGAGCAGATTGGGTTTCAGCGATTTGCCGGCGCCGGAGGTGCCGGAGGCCGAGACGATCACGACATCATCGGATTCTAGTAAACCAGCGCCGAAGCCTGGGGCGAGGGCCAACTGGCCACCGGTGGGGTAACACCCTGGCACGGCCACGCGTTTTGTTCCGACAAGTTTTTCGCGTTGTCCGGGAAGTTCGGGTAGCCCGTAGGGCCAGAAGCCGGCATGCTCGGATCCGTAGAACTTCTCCCAGGCGGCGGCCGATTCGAGGCGGTGATCCGCCCCAGCATCGATGACCAGGGTGTTTTCTGGCAGGGCTGCGGCCACGGCGGCTGAGGCGCCGTGGGGTAGCGCCAAAAATACGACGTCGTGCCCGGCGAGGTTTTCTACCGTGGTATCAACCAGGACGCGGTCGGCGAGCGCGTGCAGGTGCGGTGCGATCGAACCAAGTCGTTGTCCGGCTTGAGAGTGCGCCGTGATGGCACCGATCTCCACTTCTGGATGGGCCGCAAGAATGCGAAGGACCTCGCCGCCGGCATATCCGCTGGCGCCGGAGACAGCTACTGAAATCGTCATGACCAGATTCTATCGCGAATTATGCATGGACGCTAATAAATATTCATAAAATACTTCGTCACCTACCGCGACATCCGCAAAACCTACCCCCACCACAGCAAGCAAAGTCCTAAACTGACCATAGAGACCGACCAAAAATCCCCCGGGACACCGCGCATTTGAGGAGCACCACACCATGCAGCAACAAGCCATCGTGGTTAACGAGCCAACCGACGCCACTGGATTGCAGCAAACCCAAATCCCGGTTCCTACCCCGGGCGCCGGTGAGCTACTGATCAAGGTCGCAGCCACCGGAGTGAACTTTATTGAAACCTATCAGCGCAGTGGCGTGTACACCGTTGACTACCCCTTTGTCCCGGGCTCAGAATTCTCAGGAGTGGTAGAGCAAATCGGCGAAGGCGTACAAAACTTCGCACTCGGCGACCGGGTTGCCACCGCCTCGGGCATAGCTGGGTATTCACAATACGCCCTGGTCCCTGCGGATTTGACCGCCAAGGTCCCGGACTCAGTTGACCTACATATCGCTGCAGCCCTACCGCTACAGGGAATGACCGCGCACTACCTGGTCCACTCCAGCTACATGGTGCATGAGGGCGATGTCATCCTCACCTATGCTGGCGCCGGCGGTGTGGGACTGATCCTCACCCAGCTGCTCAAGCTCAAGGGCGCCACCGTGATCACCACTGCGTCCACCCAAGAAAAGAAGGACCTGGCCAAGGCCGCCGGCGCGGACTATGTGGTGGACTATGACAAGGTCGCCGAAACCGTCGACAAGGTCACCGATGGCCAAGGTGTTCATGCGGTCTACGACGGGATCGGTAAAGATACCTTTGATACCTCGTTGGCAGCATTACGACGCCGTGGAACCTTGGTGCTCTTTGGCGGGGCCAGCGGTCAGGTCCCAGCCTTTGACCTACAACGCTTAAACGCCGGCGGATCCTTGACCGTCACTCGCCCAAAGCTGGCAGACTTCCTCACCTCACAGCAGGAAATGCACTGGCGCTTTGGCGACATGGTCGGCTGGGTGGCCACCGGCAAGATCGATGTACGCATCGGAGCCCAGTATCCGCTTTCTGAAGCGGGAGCTGCACACACGGCACTAGAATCGCGCGCCACCACTGGAAAGGTCATCTTGTTACCGTAAGTACCAGTTTTGAGCCCGGGGCACAATGTACCGTCAAATGTCCCGGGCTCGCCACGTAGCAGAAGCGAAACCAATGAGACTTAGCCGACAGTTCAGCCTGATTACGCTAAAACGCTCACGTCGATCGTATTAAGTAGTTGCTGGATCTTAGATCCACCCCCTCCAGGATCCATTTCATTGTTGGAACGCTCTCCCCCAGTGTTCCGATTCCACTTACGCAGTTAAATGAAGGGATGGATCCGTTCATAATGAACAACGATCAAACTCCTGCGCCGGATGAAGAGATTTACGCCCCCCAATTTCCTTCCGGTGCCCTAGCCCCGGCTCCCCGGACCCTCATCGACATCCTCCAGTCCACCGCACAGGCACACCCTGATGCGCCGGCCATTGATGATGGCGAACGGACCGAGAGTTATGCCGAGCTACTTGATGAGGTCAAAGCCAAGGCCCTGCGCTTGCATGAGCAGGGCCTAGGTGCCGGTGACCGCATTGGCGTGCGCGTCGAATCGGGCACCCGCCACCTGTACGAATGGATCCTCGCGATCCTTTGGGTCGGCGCCGCTTACGTACCAGTGGATGCCGACGATCCGGACGAACGAGCCAAAACGGTCTTCACCGAGGCCGAAGTCGCCGGCATCGTTAAGGGCACCGACACCATCGTGGTCAACGCCCAGAGGCCCAAGCCTTTTGCTTCGCCTCGGCTACCCGGGCTTGAAGACGACGCCTGGATTATTTTCACTTCCGGTTCTACCGGCAAGCCTAAGGGTGTGGCCGTATCACACCGTTCGGCGGCAGCCTTCGTCGACGCCGAAGCGCAGATGTTCCTTCCTGCTGACCCGCTGAACACCACCGACCGCGTGCTCGCCGGACTCTCTGTGGCCTTCGACGCTTCCTGTGAGGAAATGTGGATCGCCTGGCGCAATGGCGCCTGCCTGGTCCCGGCCCCGCGCGCCCTAGTTCGCAGCGGCATGGACCTAGGTCCTTGGCTGATTTCGCGGTCCATCACCGCGGTCTCCACCGTCCCCACCTTGGCAGCCCTCTGGCCAGCCCAAGCCTTGGACTCGGTCCGCCTGCTGATTTTTGGTGGCGAAGCCTGCCCACCAGAACTGGCCGGACGTTTGGCCACCGACGGACGCGAAGTCTGGAACACCTACGGTCCGACCGAAGCCACAGTAGTAGCTTGTGGTGCCACCATGGATGGCAGCCTGCCGGTACGCATCGGCCTACCACTAGCCGGCTGGGATCTGGCAGTCGTTGACCCGCAGGGAATCCCTGTGGCCGAGGGCGAATCCGGTGAACTGATCATTGGTGGTGTAGGACTAGCGCGCTATCTTGATCCGGAAAAGGACGCAGAAAAGTATGCGCCGATGCCCACCCTCGGCTGGGAACGTGCCTACCGCTCCGGCGACATGGTGGTCAACGACCCGCTGGGCCTGATCTTCATCGGACGCGTTGATGACCAGGTGAAAATCGGTGGACGCCGCATCGAACTCGGCGAAATTGATGCGGCCCTGAATTCCTTGGCCGGTGTCTCCTCCGCCGCGGTGGCCGTCCGTGAAACCGCTACCGGCAACAAGATCCTCGTCGGCTATCTCCAAGCCCCCGAGGACTACGATCTTTCCGCGGCCCGCACCGCACTGCTCGAAGACTTGCCAGCACCCATGGTGCCCATCCTGGCGGTTATGGATCACCTGCCGATGAAAACCAGTGGCAAGGTCGACCGCAACGCCTTGCCTTGGCCTTTGCCAGGGGCGGAAAGCAATGACTCCTCCGGGGAACTGCCACAGCTTGATGAAGTCGGAGAATTCATTGCCGAAGCCTGGCAGGGTGCTTTAGGTGCTTCGGTGTCCGGCTTTGATGCGGACTTCTTTGCTGCCGGTGGCGGATCGCTCTCGGCGGCCCAATTAGTCTCCGCGTTGCGCGTTCGCTACCCGGATATGACGGTGGCCGAGCTCTATGACTACCCACGCTTTGGTGCCCTAGTGGAATACCTCGGCGGGCAACAGGTGAGTAGTGAACCGGTAGAACCACGCACCGTGCGCCGTACCAAACGCATGACGCAGCTGGCACAGACCCTGGTTTCCTTCCCGCTCTTTATCCTTTCAGGCCTACGCTGGTTCACCTACCTACTCATCGGCCACGCAGCATTGGTCGCCCTGGGCGTCTTTGAAGAAGCCCTACCCACCCCGTGGTATGTGATCGCCGGATTGTGGCTGGTCTTTGTCACACCGGTAGGACGAATGGTCCTATCCATCGTGGCCAATAAGTTGTTGTTGCACGGACTAACACCTGGTGTTTATCCGCGTTCCGGTTCGGTGCACCTGCGACTCTGGTTAGCGCAGCACGTAGCTGATGTGGTGGACCCAATTTCACTGTCCAGTGCGCCACTTCTTCCGTGGTACGCCCGCATGCTGGGTGCGAAGATCGATAAGACTGCCACCTTGCACAGCTTGCCACCGGTGACCGGCATGCTCACCGTGGGCCCCGGCGCGACCATCGAACCCGAGGTCGATGTCAGTGGTTACTGGATCGACGGCGATAAGCTGCACGTTGGTGCCATCGAGGTCGGTGCCCACGCCTCCATCGGTGCACGCAGCACCCTGGTTCCCGGAGCCGTGATCGGCGCCCACACTATTGTCGACGCTGGTTCGGCCGTTTACGGCAGCACCCGCGATAATTCACGCTATGCCGGTTCTCCGGCGACCCGACAGTCCAAGGCCAAACCAAAATGGCCAGAGGCCGAACCGGTCTACCGCAAGCTGCCTCGCGTTCTGGCAGGTCTTGGTTCGATCCTGCTGAATCTGTGGCAATGGATCCCGGTAGTACTCGCGTTCTTGGCTGTTACCCCGATCTTGCGTCCGGTGCATTCACTGGCCGAAATCGGTTGGCGTTTCATCCCCGCCGTTTTAGTGGCAGCGATCGTCTGGTTCTTGTCGAGCATGGTGTTGACCATCGCCATCGTGCGTCTGCTGTCCATCGGCCTGGTCGAAGGATGGCACCCGGTCACCTCACGGGTCGGCTGGCAGGCATGGGCCACCGAACGTGTGCTTGATACCGCCCGCGATCAGCTCTTCCCACTCTATGCGTCGCTGTTCACCCCAATCTGGTTGCGCCTCTTGGGAGCCAAGGTGGGACGCGACGTGGAAATCTCGACCGTCCTGTTGATCCCGAAGATGACGACCATCTCTTCGGGAGCGTTCTTGGCCGATGACACCATGGTCGCCTCCTATGAGCTTGGTGGCGGCTGGATGCATATCGCCCCGGTTCGTGTGGGCAAGAAGGCCTTCCTGGGTAACTCCGGCATCCTGCATGCTGGTCGTCGAGTGCCGAAGCGTTCATTGATCGCGGTGCTCTCGGCCACCCCGAAGAAGATGAAAGCCGGTACTTCCTGGATCGGTTCGCCACCTAATAAGTTGCGCCGCACCACGGTGGAAGCTGAATCCGAACGTACCTACCGTCCTGGTCTGAAGCTGAAGATCATGCGTTCGTTCTGGGAGCTGACCCGTTCCTTGGCGGTCTTCACGACCGTGGCGATTGCCGGTGGAGTGCTCTGGGCGCTGGCCGCCATGGCTAGCTTCACCAACATTTGGGTCAGCATGCTGCTTTCTGGTGCAGTTCTGGTACTTGCTGGGGCCGTGGCCGCTGCGATTGCCGTGGTAGCTAAGTGGCTGGTTGTTGGTCCGATCCGCGCTGGTGAGCACACCCTGTGGAGCTCATTTATCTGGCGCACCGAAATGGTTGATTCCTTCACCGAGTTGGTCTGTGCTCAGTGGTTCGCACGCCTGGCTTCAGGAACCCCGGCACTGGTCTGGTTCTTGCGTGCACAGGGCGCCAAGATCGGCCACGGTGTCTGGTGCGAAAGCTACTGGTTCCCCGAAGCGGACCTGGTGACCTTGGAAGATCACGCCACGGTGAATCGTGGCTCCGTACTGCAAACCCACCTCTTCCACGATCGCATCATGTCCATTGACGCGGTCACCTTGGGAGCCGGTGCAACCCTAGGCCCACACAGTGTGATTCTGCCGGCCGCCCAGATTTCTGAGGGTACGACCACCGGGCCTGCCAGCTTGATCCTGCGCGGTGAAGTCTTGCCTGCCAATACCTACTGGCGAGGTAATCCCGCTGTACGCTGGAACACTACCGCCGATACGCAAGAATCACAGCCAGTACCACAGGAAGCCTGAGGCAACCCACCGATGCACCATCGCATTTTAGATGAGTACACCAAGCACTACGGCTCCGGAACCTACACGGTAGAACATTATGATGTGAACCTCGTGGTGAAACTTGCCAGCAACTACCTTGATGGGCGAGCAATGCTTCGCATTCGTGCCCTCGAAGACCTCAACGAGATCGCGCTGAACCTCAAGGGGCTCAGGATCATTAAGGCGACCTGTCAGGGACGCAAGGTTTCCGTGAGCAAAAAGCACCACCGTATTGTGCTCTCCACCCCGCAGCGGGTCAAAGCCGGAGAACACTTGGAGCTTCAGCTACGTTATGGTGGCAACCCCAACGTAGATAACGGGCAATGGGGAGAAGTGGGTTGGGAAGAACTCACCGACGGGATTCTCGTCTCAGGACAGCCGGTCGGTGCCTCAACCTGGTTCCCGTGTAACGATCACCCTAGCCACAAGTCCTCCTACCGTTTTGAGGTGTCTACCGATGCCGGGTACCGGGTTGTCGCCAATGGCGAAATGGTCGCTCACCGCCGTTCTGCCAGCCGTGACACCTGGGTGTACGAACAGCGTGAACCCATGGCCACCTATTTGGCGACCCTGCAGATCGGTCGCTATAACGAAATCGCTTTCGATAGTGGCCATCATCTGCTGGCATACTCAGTACCGGGCAGCGATCTAGCGGTGCGTGGCGCGTTTGCCAAGCAAAGCCAGATGGCCGAGATCTTTGAACGCAAGTTTGGGCCCTACCCCTTTGAGCATTACAAGATCGTGGTGGTTGACGACGAACTTGAGATTCCATTGGAAGCCCAAGGTTTGAGCATTTTCGGGCGCAACCATCTGTCCTTGGATTGGGAAGCACAGCGGCTGATTGCTCACGAGTTCGCGCACCAGTGGTTTGGCAATTCACTGACTCCTACACGCTGGAAATACATCTGGCTCAACGAAGGCTTCGCTTGCTTCAGCGAGTGGGTCTATTCGGAGCACGCCGGAATCATGCCGTTACAGCAGCGCGCTCACGAGGCATGGGAAATGCTCAAGGACTTGCCTCAGGACATCAACATTGGGGATCCCGGATCCAAGGACATGTTTGATGATCGTGTCTACAAGCGTGGTGCCCTGACGCTGTATGCCTTGTATGTAGCGCTGGGTGAGATGAAGTTCTACGGGATGCTTCGCGATTGGACGGGCACTTATCAGCACGGCAGTGTCGATACGCCGAAATTCACTGAGCATCTGAAAAAGCATGCAACCGGTGTTGATGTTGATCAGATCTTGCAGGCTTGGCTCAACGAGTTGCCCCTGCCGGACTTCCCAGCTTAAATTCCTTCCAAGCTCGCGTACGCGTTCAGGAACCGTTCAAAAACCGTTCATCCATAAAAATTAGGCTTAGCCCATGAGTATAGAAATGCCCCTCCTCGACGACGCGTTCCGCGGATTCACGGTGCTAGATGACGATGATGACGATCCATTGTTGCTCCGCGCCGATGGCAGCGTAGTTGATACCTGGCGTGAGGACTACCCTTACGATGAAAAGCTTGACCGCGACACCTATGAGGTTGAAAAGCGCGCACTGCAGATTGAGCTGCTGAAACTTCAGAAGTGGGCCAAGGCCAACGGCCGACGTATCATGATCGTTTTTGAGGGCCGTGACGCCGCTGGTAAGGGCGGAACCATCAAACGCTTCACCGAGCACCTGAATCCACGTGGTGCCCGAGTTGTTGCTTTGGAGAAGCCCAGCGAGCGTGAGTCCACCCAGTGGTACTACCAGCGCTATGTGCAGCATTTCCCGTCAGCCGGCGAGATCGTGCTCTTTGACCGTTCTTGGTACAACCGTGCCGGCGTGGAACGCGTCATGGGATTTAGCACCCCTGAACAGGTAGATCATTTCCTGAATCAAACCCCACTGTTTGAGAAGCTTGTGGTGGATGAAGGCATTGATCTGATCAAGTTCTGGTTCTCGGTCTCTGCTGGCGAACAGTTCACCCGCTTCACCATTCGACGTATCGACCCGGTACGACAGTGGAAGCTCTCCCCTATGGACCTTGAGTCCCTAGATAAGTGGGATAAGTACACGGAAGCTAAAAAGGAAATGTTCCTCAAGACGGATACAGATCATGCTCCGTGGACTGTGGTGAAGTCCAATGACAAAAAGCGTGCTCGCCTACAGGCAATGCGTCATGTGCTGAACCTCTTTGATTACAAAGGTAAAGACCACGAACTGGTCGGCTCGCCCGACCCACACATTGTGGGACGTGCGGCGAAGGTCATTACCCACGGCGAAGAATTCTGAGTAGTTTCAGTTTGATCGCACGGTGATCGCGGTGGCCAACAGGCCCTGACCCACACTCCCCTCGGCCATCCAGGTTCCAGTAATCTGGGACAGGTCAACGCCTTGGTGAAGGGTGTCGGTGCGCAGTAGGTGCGCGGAGAATGTTCTCGCCTGCTGGTCTATCGTGATTTCACATTCGAGAAAATCTAACCATTTCCTCGCTAACGGGAACCAGGTCTTAAAGACGCTTTCTTTGGCGCTGAAGATCAGTTTGTCCCAGGCGATGCTCGGATCTTCAGCCGCTAACTGTGCCACCGCCTGCTGTTCGGTAGGCAAGAGGATCAGCTCGACCGCTTCTGGTGGCAACACCTCGTGTGGTTCAGCATCAATTCCGATGCCGCCGAACTGGCTGGAGCTAGCCACCACAGCCGCTCGCAAGCCAGGACAGTGCGTCATACTGCCCACAATATTGGCAGGCCATACTGGTGCCCGATGCGCATCAGGCACCAGCACATGATCCCCATACCCAAAGTCCGCCAAGGCCTCTCGCGCGCAAATCCTCACGGTGCGAAATTCTTGTTGGCGAGACTCTACAGCGGTGGCGACGTACTGTTCTTCTTGCCAATATCGTTGCCCATGATCCAACTCTAAACGCGTTTCAACTACACGTATGGACTCGGGTAACAGCGTGTGAAAAATCTGCATGTTTCGCGGTTAGAAACGAGACGATCCGCCGGAACCGGAGAAACTGCCGCCTCCGGAATATCCTGTCGAAATCGATCCAGAAGAACTAGCGGATTCGCGGGCTTGAGCCACAGAGCTGGTGCCTGAAGAATATCCGGCGTTATAACTGTTGACGCTCCAAAACAGTGCTCCTGGATTTAGCACGTCTAGGATTGTTCCACCGCGTGAGCCATGATAATCCGTTGACTGGCGAGAGCGTTCCATTGCTTCTCGCATTTGTTCCTTCTCGTCTTCGTTCTCGGCGAAGGCCTCAATTTGAGCCTTAGCAAATTCGTCGAGCCGCTGTGTTAGTTCTTTGCGAAGATCCGAAAGCTGGTCCAGAGCTTGGTCAACATCGATTTCTTCGGTCTTGAGCTTGGTGCTGAGCGAGGCCAACGTGGCGGTTGCATCCTCACGGTAGGAAGCTAAAGCTGCTGCGCTGGCCTGCAGTTCCGGTTCGACGTTATCAATGAGGGTCGAAATCTGGGTGAGGTCATCTTCTAGTGGCTGAGTTTGTGCGCGCCAGGCCTCTTCCCACGAGGCCGAGCGAGTGTATAACGCGGCAGCGGCAATGATCGCGTCGTCGGTGCGGTCCAGGTTTTGTGCATCCGTCTTGAATTTCTTGGTTGCCTCTACGCCTTCATTCGAAGACCGGTATTTCTTATCCGCAGCATCAAGTTTGGCTTGCGCGTCGAAGGACTGGCGGTAGTTCACCATGAAGTCAGCAAAACGGCGTTCAAGTTCTGCGGCATGGCTCGACCCGGTAGGTAGGGTCTTGGCAGCGAGTTCGGTTTCGTCGAGGTCCATGGTCACGTTGGTCAGATGCATTGTTCCGCTCTGAAGTTCCTCAGCGAAGCTCTTGCGACGGGAGGAACGCACTGCAGCCACACTGGCGACAACGATTCCCGTGCCACCACCACCGGCGGCCACGGTCCACCAGAGCGCTGGGCTCTTGTACCACGGACGGTTCATGATGCTCGATGCCTTGGTGGCTACTGCGATCACACCGTCGGTCCACCTCGATAGGTTGAAATCGTCGTAGCCGGCTTCATGAATGCTGTCCATTTGGCCGGTTGAGACTTTTCGGTCTTCACCAAAGTACGTACCAATTTGTCCATCACCAGAGCCCTCAACTGACAGGGTGATGATCAGCAGTCCATCGGCCCAGTAGTCCCCGTAGTCTTCAGCCTTGGATGAGATCCAATCGGGATGATGTTCTCGAGCGTATTCGAGTGTTTTGGTATTGATGTCATCGGAGTATTCACCTTCGCGCGTGTATACAGCAACGTTGGTTGGCTCATAAAAATCAACATCGTCCAAGGCATCTAGGAGTCGATCGCGGTTGATGACTCCGGCAGTGTCATCGATGCTTACCGTGCCCAGATTTTCACCGGCACGAATTTGAACACCCGATACGGCGTGAGCCGGGGTCACCACGCTCAGCAAGCCGAAGGTGAGGACCGCTAAGGCGCTAACCACTCGTTTACTTAGAATGCTTCGTGCCATGTTCGCTTCTCCTCAAGACCTGTTCTGGATGGTTAGTGAACGACCACTCATAGTAGTTTATCGATCAAAGGGGATTTTTTGTCGCAGTTGCATCTGACGTGCCGGATAGGCTTAGTAGCACGAGGGTAGTTCAAGCTTCTCTCGGCTTGCTCGTAGGTTTCCTAAGGCCACTACCCTACCGCGTGATGCATTGCTCAGAACCTGCGTTTGATCTTCGCTTTTTACCTTGTCAATCAGCAAAAGAGCATCGGCGTAGTGATCGAAAATTTGGCTGTAGCACTAATGACTGCACCGTCGAATCGAAAACGGCGGTAAAATTGCAGAATGACTAGCATTGACGATTCCGGGGCATCCGTCCTTTCAGAACCAGAACGCGAAATCCTCACCTGGGATACCTTCGGTGAAGCCTCCCGCGAACTTGCACAGACCATTGTTGATAGTGGCTTCGAGCCTGAAATTGTCTTGGCGGTAGCACGTGGCGGCCTGCTCTTGGCCGGCTCAATCTCCTACGCACTGGGCGTCAAGGCCTGCGGTGCCCTGAATGTCGAGTTCTACACCGGCATCGGCACCGTTCTCCCTGAGCCAGTAGTTCTTCCACCGATGTTGGACGATGGCCATCTGCGCGACAAGAAGATCCTGATCGTTGACGATGTTTCTGACTCGGGCCGCACCTTGGAAAAGGTCGTTGATCTCGTTTCAGCATGGGGCGCCAATGTTAAGACCGTGTGCCTCTACACCAAGCCACGCACCATCATGGTTCCAGACTACGAATGGCGACGCACCGACAAGTGGATTACCTTCCCTTGGTCGGATATGCCACCAGTAACCGCAACCGCAAAGTAGTGCACACAGCAGGGAACGATATGACTCGTTCCCTGCTTTTGTTTAACCTGCATTTCTTACCCCATTGCTCCTGCCATACGCTGGGGACATGGGTTCTTCATTGAAGCTACAAAAAATTACTGAAACCGACACGGATTTCATAGTGAACCTCGGGGCAGACCCCCGAGTGACCGCACACATTGGTGACGGCAAGCCTTGGAGCCGAGAATATTCAACACAACGTGTCACCCTAGCCATGCAAAGCACGGACATATCGTGGTTTATTGTGTGGCAAGATCAAGTGCGCCTCGGACTATTCACTGCGATGCGGAGAACTCACGCGACAGAAATCGGGTATTGGCTAGCACCGGAGTTCTGGGGCCAAGGATTGGCCAAACTTATAGTCTCCCGCGGCATCGAGGAACTCCACGAAATGGGATGCACCGATTTGATCGCGAGGGTAGCTCCAGGAAACCTAGCGTCGCTCAAAATCTTGGAACGCCATGGTTTTATTGCTCCAAGTCAGGATGAATCGATAATCACCCTCACCAAGGCAACGCCACAGCTCTAGACGGTTGCCGATTCTTGGAGCAGGCCGAAGCTCGTTGGTCGCATAGGATCTGGTGCTTCTTCTTCAGGCTGATAGGTCGGTGTCGGCTCATCCTGCAGGTGTGCACCGGCTCCACGTTCGATAAAGACGACCACGCCCCAGCCAGCTGCGATCAGCACTGCGACAGCTACTAGGCCGAGGAACAACACCAACAGCACGGCACCGCAAGAACGCAGTCCTTTCACGACCCATCACTTCCTTGAAGCTCAAATTTTCAGAGGTTTCCCAGAATAAGTGTAGTCGCCTTCTCGCCACTAGTTCACCGCGATAAACAGCAATGCCCCGGTGCTTGGTCGAAAGTCATCCGAACAAGCACCGGGGCATCGATTAAGGCGTGACTAGCGCTGGGTAGCTCCGAACTTCTCGGTAGCCACAGCCACTGCTGCGGCGCGAGCCTCGGACGCCTCATCAGCGGTCAAGGTACGGTCGGTAGCACGGAAGCGCAGGCCGAAGGCCAAGGACTTCTTGCCTTCTTCAATGCCCTTACCCTCGTAGACGTCGAACAGTGCGATGTCTTCGAGCAACTCCCCTGCACCCTCACGTAGTGCAGCCAGCACTTCGCCTGCGACAACATCCTGGTCCACAACCAATGCCACGTCCTGGGTGGCTAGTGGCTGGGTGGACAGGTGCTCGGCGACGACCACAGCAGGTGCAGCTTCCATCAGGGCAGCAGCGTTCAATTCCATGGCAACGGTGCGTGCTGGCAGGTCCCAATCCTTGAGCAACTGCGGGTGCAATTCACCGGCATAACCGATGACTTCACCGGCCACCGAAAGCTGCGCTGCACGTCCCGGGTGGAAGCCCTGGTGGCTACCCTGAGCCACTTCGAGCTGGACACCGAGAATGCCGGCAACACTCTGCGCTGCGTCCAAGGCGTCAACCCAGTCCCACGCGCGTGGTGCGAAGCCTGCCGAAGCTGACGCCTCATGGCCGGTCAATACAGCGGCAAGATGCCATGGCTGGTTTGGCACGCCATTGAACAATTCGGCCAGTACTTCATCACTTGGCTTGGCGCCCAGTGGAGGAAGTACGGTGGATCCGAGCTGTTCGCCTGGTAGGAACACCAAGCCACCCTCGTACAAGGCAAGGTCGCGGAAGCCACGGCCAATGTTACGGCGCGCAGTATCAAGCAGACCCGGCAGCAAGCTGGTGCGCAGGAAGCGGAATTCCTTGGAGATCGGGTTCGCCAAGGAAATGGCCTTCACTATGGTTCCGGCCTGAGCAGCACCAAAGGTGTTGTTCTGTAGCTCAGAAACGAATGGGTAGGTCAGAACCTCGGTCAGACCAGCATCTGCGAGGCCCTGCAGTACACGGCGACGCTGCGACTGGGCGCGGGTCAGGCCACGGCCTGGAGGTGCTACCGGCAGGGTTGCTGGAATCTTGTCATAGCCCACGACACGGGCTACTTCCTCAACCAGGTCTTCCTTGATGGCTAGGTCTGGGCGCCAGCTAGGGGCGGTGACCAGGAATCCGGTGCTGTTTTGCTCTACGCTGGCCCCGATGCCTTCCAAGGAAGCAACGGTCTGCTCATCGGTGTAATCCACGCCGATCAGTGCGCTAGCAAATCCTGCCGGCAACTGAATCTGCGTCGGTGCAGGCTGTGCCCCGGCGTCGGTGATCTGAGCGGTTTCAGTACCACCGGCAAGTTCAACCAACAGGTTCACTGCTCGCTGGGCTGCAATCTGCATGATCTGCGGATCAACGCCACGCTCGAAGCGCTTGGAAGCCTCAGAAGGTAGCTTGTGGCGGCGACGCGAACGGCCGATGGAGACCGCATCAAAGTGTGCAGCCTCAATCAAAACGCGTGAGGTCGTCTCCGAGACTTCAGTCGAAGCCCCACCCATGACACCTGCGATACCCAGGGCACCGGACTCATCGGTGATCAGGAGGTCTTCAACCGAGAGTTCACGTTCCTTGTCATCCAGGGTCGTCAACTTCTCGCCAGCTTCAGCGCGGCGCACGGTGATCGCTCCGTTGAGCTTGTCAGCATCGTAGAAGTGCAGTGGTGCACCGAGTTCAAGCATCACATAGTTGGAGATGTCCACCGGCAAGGAGATGGAACGCATGCCAGCAAGCTGCAGGCGCGAAGCCATCCAACGTGGAGTTGGCAGCGAAGGGTTGATGCCGGTGACTTCACGGGTGACGAAGCGGGTGCAACCTGGAACACCGTAAATCGGTGCCTGATCGGCCAGCACGACTTCGTGTCCAGCTTCGCTGGCTTCACTCACGGCAACGGTGGTTGCTGGGTCGGTGAAGGAGGTACCGGTAGCCAGTGCGTATTCGCGCGCCACACCACGGATGGAGAAGCAGTAACCGCGGTCCGGGGTGACGTTGATTTCAGCGGCCTGATCGTTCAGGCCGAACAGCTCGAACACGTCGGTGCCCAGTTCCGGATCCAACCCGTAGTTTGATAGCACGATGATGCCGTCGTGGTCATCGCCGATGCCCAGCTCACGGGAGGAAGCGATCATACCTGCCGAGGTGTGGCCGTAGGTCTTGCGTGGGGAGATCTTGAAGTCTCCGGGCAGCACGGCCCCTGGCAAGGTGACAACAACTTTGTCGCCTTCTACGAAGTTGTGGGCACCACAGACAATGCCCTGTACACCGGAGGGGTCGATGCCCTTGCCGGTCAGGGTCTGCTCGGCACCTTCTGGAACCACACGAACCTGGCACCAGTTGATGGTTTTGCCGTTGGAGGCTACTTCTTTTTCGAGCGAGAGTACCTGGCCGACCACAATCGGGCCAGAAAGCTCGTCGGTGGGGCGGTGAACGTCTTCTTCTTCCAGCCCAACCTTGACCAGGTCTGCCATGACGTCCTCAGCCGTTGCTTCGGCTGGTACCTGCGCGTACTCGCGCAACCAAGATAGTGGAATACGCATTACTTAGATCTCCATCCCGAAGTGCTGGCTGAAACGGACGTCGCCCTCGATCATGTCGTGCATGTCAGGGACGTCGTTGCGGAACATGAGCGTACGCTCGATGCCCATACCGAAGGCAAAGCCGGAGTACTCTTCCGGATCAATGCCTGCCGCGCGCAGCACGTTCGGGTTGACCATGCCACAACCACCCCATTCGATCCAACGCGGTCCGCCCTTGGCACCTGGGTGCCAAATATCCAGCTCTGCCGAAGGCTCGGTGAACGGGAAGTACGCTGGGCGCAGGCGGATCTGTGCTTCTTCGCCAAACATCTGACGGGCAAAGTGCTCCAGGGTGCCTCGCAGGTCAGCCATGGTCAGGCCCTTATCTACGGCCAGCCCTTCGAACTGGTGGAAGACCGGGGTGTGGGTGGCATCCAGCTCATCGGTGCGGAAGGTGCGTCCCGGGCACAGCACGTAGACTGGCACCTCACGTTCGAGCATAGAGCGGACCTGTACCGGTGAGGTGTGGGTGCGCAAGACCAGGTGGGCGTCGGCTGGCTCGATGAAGAACGTATCTTGCATTTCGCGGGCCGGGTGATCTGGCTTGAAGTTCAGCGCGTCGAAGTTGAACCATTCGGATTCTACTTCTGGGCCTTCGGCGATTTCCCATCCCATACCAACGAAGATGTCGGCAACGCGGTCCTGCAGGACCGAGAGTGGGTGGCGGGCGCCAATCGGGCGACGGCGAGCCGCTGCGGTAACGTCAACGGTCTCTTCGATGAGGATGCGGGCAGCTTCGGCTTCTTCGAGCACGGTGGTGCGAGCAGAAAGGGCCTTGTTGACCCGTCCGCGGGCGGAACCAACAAGTTTGCCGGCCACGGCCTTTTCTGACTTGTCGAGCTTGCCAATCTGGCGGTTTGCCAGGGACAGTGCTGACTTTTCACCAGTATGTGCCAGGCGGGCTTCTTTTAGTTCGTTAAGGTCGCCCGCAGCCTCGATGGCAGCCAAAGCAGCTTCAACGGCGGCCTGGATTCCTGCTTCATCGGTTGGGTGCGGAACGTTGGACTCCCCGTCGGGAGCTTGTCCAGTTGTCTGATCAGACATGGGATCGATCGATCCTTACTCTTATCTTGTACTTACGCGTAGAACACTTTGGTTCCATTCTATTGCCAAGGGCCCGTGATCGTTTCACCGATGACGGGCCCTTGGCGTGAAGCTTCTTACCTCGAAGCTAGATTTTTGCTACTTAGTGCGTTTCCTTAACACCCTTAGGTGCGAAGGCCAGCACGAAGACGAGGGTCAATACCAGCAGTGCTCCACCGAAAATCGACGAGTAGAACAGTGAGTGGTCAAACTTGCCGGTGGCCTGGTAGACCTGAGCGCCCTTGATCATGTCAAAGGTGACGGTGTGGTGCTCAACTTCGCCCGGGGTGTGCGAGGTGACTTCACCGGGGAAGTTCACCAGGAGGTTTGCTTCGGTGAAGGAAGAGTCAACGGTGGCCTTGTCCCCTGGCATGGAGAAGGTTACTTCCTGACCATCATCGGCAAGGTTGATCTCAAATCCGAAGACCTTAAACGCGTCCTTGAGCTGGGTGTAGGTCTTGACGCCATCGGTTTCGAAGCGCAGGCCGACGTTCTCACCTTCATTGATCTTGGAGTAAGTCCACTTACCGTCAAGTTCCTTTTCCATGGCTTCGGTGTCTACCTGAGTTGCCAGAAGCTCGTCCAGGCTCATGCCCTGAAGATTTTCCTTGTTCAAGGTCACTTCAACGACGCCGGTCGTCTTATTTTGACCCTGAACGTTGACTTCTGCATTCATGTTGACGCAGCCGGACAATGCTAGGACAGCGGTAAAGACCAGCGCGATCACGCTCAAAAGTCTCTTCACGGAAAAGGGCTCCTCAAAAAGTTGGGGTTCAGAATTCGTGCAATGCCACGAAGGGCGCTACTTCAAGTTTACGCGTCTTTATTTGCTCACACTTGCACGTACTTGTTCTAGGCACGCCGAAACAATAGGTGCGTCCGCGGGAATCCACTGAACTACGTTATGCAAGGTGTCATCAAGGGTCAGCCAAGCCAACTGATCATGCCCATCGAGGGTGTCTGGTTCACCGTCAATAATCTGCGCGAACCACATGCGCATGGCGGCCTTTTCATTCAATTGCCATCCTTGCGGATGTGGTCCTGGAATCGATGCGCCGAGTCGAATTTCTACGCCTAGCTCTTCGCGTAGTTCACGGTGCACCGCCTCGACTTCGCTCTCCCCTGGCTCAACTTTTCCTCCGGGGAATTCCCATAGCCCGGCGAGGGATTCGGGGCGGTTACGCCGGGCAGCCAAAAGTTTGCCTGGTGCTGCCAAATCGTCAACGATGGCGACCGCAACAATCTGCTTCAACCGTGGTGTTTGCTCCATGGCTTAGCTCCGTTGAGAAGTGTGCTGGGCGCGGGCTGATGCGTACAGGCATACGGTCGCTGCGGTTCCGACATTCAGCGATTCGGCGACACCATAGAGCGGGACGGCTACCGCATGGTCGGCAGACTGTTTTTCATGCTCATCAAGGCCTTGTCCTTCATTACCAAAGAGCCACAGCGTAGGGGCTTCGAGTTCTGGCTGGCCGTCACTTTCCTGTTTGCTATCCCCCGCTTGGTGGGCGCGCAGCACAGCGGCGTCCTGTAGTGCATCGAGATTCAGCGCACCGTAGCCATCAGCTGCCAATACTTGGCTACCGGTGGTCTTTGCGGCTTCGATCAGGTGGTCAAATTCGATGTTGTTGAGTACCGGCAGGTGGAACACGGAGCCTACGGTGGAGCGTACTGCCTTCGGGTTGTAAATATCGACGCTGCCCTTGGTGAGGATTACGGCGTCAGCTCCGGCGGCGTCGGCTGCTCGTAGCACGGTTCCGGCGTTGCCCGGATCTTGAACTCTACACAGTACCGCGATGAGTTTTGGCTTGGAGCTAAGCACTTCGCTTAGCTGTGGCTGCGAAATCGCAGCAACGGCAAGAATTCCCTGTGGCGTCTGTGTGTCGGCCATGGCGTGGAGAACTTCGCCGGTGACAATCCGAGGATGGATCTGGGCTTGTTCGAGTAACTGAGCGAATTCTTCATGGCTTTCAAGGAATCCGCCGACCACATATACGGCCTGTACTAGGTTGTCATCTAGTAAGTGCGCTTTAAGTGCTTCACGCACCGCTTGGGGACCTTCAACGAGGAATTCCCCTGTGGCTTCACGTCCTTTGCGGTTGGCAAGGCGAGCGACCGACTTGACTCGTTCGGCGCGCGGATTGGACATCACTTCAGGGGAAAAACTGCTCATACTTCGAGAATACCGGTAGAAACACTAATGGGTGGGTTCGCGCCCTGCGCGATACCCACCCATCGGTGTGATCTGTCCTACCTGAGCTTCAGCTCAAAGGGGGAAAGATTTACTTCATCTGCTGGCGGGATTCTCCACCAGCTGGTTCGAAGCCTGCAGCCTTAGCAGCTTCAACCGAGTTGAACCAGAATTCAGCTTCGGTCTGCTCGTACCAGGTCGAACCTGGAACGTGGTACTTGTTCGAGCCAGCGTTGCCCTTGATAACGAAGCCCTCAGGAGCGTCTTCGCCTTCAACAGCCTTGATAACGCCTTCGCCCTCAACGGACTTTGCAGCAGCAGCCTTAGGAGCCTTTGCAGCCTTTGGAGCAGCAGTCTCAGCGGCAGCGCGTGGAGCGTTGACGTCAGCTGGCAGTGCTTCCTTAGCAACCTTAACCAGGGTTGCGAATGCGTTGGAGTCCGATACAGCCAGCTCGGCCAGCATACGACGGTCAACCTCGATCTCAGCAGCCTTCAGGCCCTGGATCAGACGGTTGTAGGTCATGCCGTTAGCGCGGGATGCAGCGTTGATGCGCTGGATCCAGAGGCGACGGAAGTCACCCTTACGCTTACGGCGGTCGTTGAAGCTGTAAACGAACGAGTGGAGCAGCTGCTCCTTGGCCTTACGGTACAGGCGCGAACGCTGACCGCGGTAACCCTTTGCGCGTTCCAGAACGACGCGACGCTTCTTG